>Ga0335085_10008248_pt1 | contig 15925 bp, 13 predicted proteins | sample Lox_Sample_45_FD_206712 | JGI IMG/M metagenome (GOLD analysis project Ga0335085, IMG submission 206712) | Soil microbial communities from Loxahatchee National Wildlife Refuge, Florida, United States - Lox_Sample_4.5 | ecosystem: Environmental > Terrestrial > Soil > Wetlands | place: USA...
GGGATCGGCCTTCTCCGCCTGAATCGGATGCTTCTGTTGCTTGCCGGACCCCGATTGCGATTCGCGTGCTCCCGCGGCCGCCTCGGGCGCCACTCCCTCGTACCTCCATTTTTCAGTCTGGTATTCACTCTTCTCCGTGTCCCAGCCGCCGAAAAGGCCATCGTGATCCTCGGTATCTTCAAAGTCTTCACTTAGAATGGCCGAGGCGTTCGTATAATTGACTACATACTCCCTAAAGTAACGTTCGTTCTCCAGGATGTGATGAATAATGCCGCCGAGAAATGCAATGTCGCTACCCGCCCGGATATTGACGTGAATGTCCGCCACCGCGCTGGTGCGCGTGAAGCGTGGATCCACGTGGATAATCGTGGCGCCGCGCTCCTTGGCCTTCATCACCCAGCGAAACCCGACCGGGTGGCATTCGGCCATGTTCGATCCCTGAATGACAATACAGTCCGAGTTTTGTAAGTCCTGCTGGAAGGTAGTAGCGCCGCCTCGGCCGAACGATGTCCCCAAACTGGGGACGGTCGAGGAGTGTCAAATCCTGGCCTGGTTTTCGATCTGAACGATCCCCAGCGCAGTAAATAGCTTCTTGATCAGATAGTTCTCTTCGTTATCCAGCGTCGCGCCACCTAAGTGGGCCATCGCCATGGTACGCCGCGTCTCATGACCGTCCTGATTCTTCTGCTCCCAGTGGCTTTCGCGCGTCATCTTCACGCGGTCCGCCACCATATCCATGGCGCGTTCGAGCGGAATCTGCTCCCATTCCTTGGCAAACGGACGGCGGTAGAGCACGTGGTGAACGCGATGCGATCCGGTCACGAGTTGAAAGGTGGCTGCGCCTTTGGGACACAGGCATCCGTTCGAAATCGGCGATCGCGGATCGCCCTCGATATCTGTGATCTTTTCGTCCTTTATATACACCAGTTGGCCGCAGCCCACGCCGCAGTAGGGGCAAACCGACGAAACCACGCGATCGGCCGCTTTCGTCCGCGGCTCCAGGTCTTGGCTTCGAGCCGAACGTGCTGTCTCCCCCAGTCCTTCTACATCTCCGCGGGTCACCTGCTTCCACACGGGCCACATGCCAACATCGTTCGGCTCGAAAGGCATGAGTGAATCTTAGCTCCCATGGACCGTGCGCGTCTGTGAAGCCGCCATCGGCTACTTACTCGCCCGGCCAGGCGACTGTGAAGCGACGCACATGCAATTACAGGTCCAGGTATGAGAATAGTAAGTGAGGCGCCGATCGAAATGAGCGAAGTGATCGTTGTTACAGGAGCATCCGCGGGTGTGGGCCGAGCCGTCGTTCGCGAGTTCGCCCGTCGAGGCGCCCGCATCGGGTTGATCGCCCGCGGCGCCGCTCGCCTGGCCGCAGCGGCGGAGGAGGTCCGGCACCTCGGCGGGGACGCCATCTGCCTGACCGCCGATGTCTCCCACGCCGATGTGATCGAAGAAGCCGCCGAGCGCGTCGAACGCGAATTCGGCCCCATCAACATTTGGATCAACAACGCCATGACCACGGTCTTCGCGCCGTTCTCCGAAATCACTCCCGACGAGTTCCGCCGCGCCACCGATGTGACTTATCTGGGGTGCGTCTACGGCACCATGGCGGCCATCCGCCGCATGCGTCCGCGCAACCGCGGCACCATCGTGCAGGTCGGTTCGGCGCTGGCCTATCGCTCGATTCCGCTACAGTCCGCCTACTGCGGAGCCAAACACGCCGTGGTCGGCTTTACCGATTCCATCCGCTGCGAATTGATCCACGAAAAGAGCCGTGTCCACATCACCGTGGTGCATTTGCCCGCCATGGATACGCCGCAGTTTTCCTGGTGCCGCACCCGGCTGCCGAATCAGCCGCAACCGGTGCCGCCCATCTTCGAACCGGAAGTCGCCGCCAAAGCCATCTACTGGGCCGCCCACCACCGCCGGCGCGAGCTATACGTCGGCTTCCCGACCATGAAGGCCATTTATGGCGAGAAGATCGCGCCCGGCGCCGCCGATCGCTACCTGGCAAAAACCGGCTACCGCTCGCAGCAAGCCGATCAGCCTCTCCCCGCCGACCGCAAGGACAATCTCTTCGAACCGGCCCCCGGCGAGTGGTCCGCCCACGGCATCTTCAGCGATCAAGCCTCGGACTGGAGTCCCGCTACCTGGCTGGGGATCCACCGAAACGTCGCCGCTGCCGCGCTCGGCGGCGTAGGACTCGCCGCCCTCGCCTGGCGCGCCAAGCGCAAGTAAGTCACGTCCGGAAGTGAGCCAATCAGAGCCGCGACAGTAGGGGGAGTGTCCATGGCCCGGGCGGGCCGGCAGACGCAGTGAAGACGGCTGCCGCGGTCCAGCCTGGAGTCGAAGGGGCGTCGTCCGATGGAGTGCCCTGGCCCTCACTTGACCGGTATCGCTCCCTCACCCTCGCGGCTCGATTCGCGAGGGTTGCCGCCCTTGTTATATTGGTATTTTCCCCATGCAAATTGAAAAAGTGTACGAGCCCCGGCGGTTCGAACCGCACTGGGCTCAGTGGTGGATCGATTCCGGCATCTTCCGCGCATCGGCGAAAGCGCCCGGCCGGGTATTCTCGCTCGTCATTCCGCCGCCTAATGTGACCGGGTCGCTGCACATCGGCCACATGCTCGAGCACACCGAAATCGATGTCACCATTCGCTGGCGCCGCATGTTCGGCGACAACACTTTATGGCTTCCCGGCACCGACCATGCCGGCATCGCCACCCAGATGGTGGTCGAGCGCAAACTCGCCGAAGAGGGCATCAACCGCCGCGACCTGGGCCGCGAGAAATTCGAACAACGCGTCTGGCAGTGGAAGGCCGAATCCGGCGACACCATCAAGCGCCAGATGATCCAACTCGGCGCAAGCTGCGATTGGAGCCGCGAGCGCTTCACCCTCGATCCGGGCCTCTCCCGTGCCGTCCGCGAAGTCTTCGTGCGCCTGTATGAAAAGGGCCTCATCTATCGCGGCGAGTACATGGTCAACTGGTGCCCGCGCTGCCAGACCGCCATCTCCGACCTCGAAGTGGCCCACAACGACGTCGAAGGCCACCTCTGGCACATTCGCTACCCCGTCAACGGCATGCCTGGCCGATACGTCACCGTCGCCACCACGCGGCCCGAAACCATGCTCGGCGATACCGCCGTGGCAGTCAATCCGTCCGACGAGCGCTACTTCGATCTGCACGGTAAGACGGTCCAACTTCCGCTGATGGATCGCGAGATCCCCATCATCCTGGACCAGGTGGCCGACCCGGAATTTGGCACCGGCGTGGTCAAGGTTACGCCCGCGCACGACCTCAACGATTTCGAAGCGGGCCGCCGGCACAACCTGCCCAACATCCAGGTAATCGACCCGAACGGCAACATGACCGCGGCCGCAGGTCCCTATGCCGAACTAGACCGCTTCGAAGCCCGCAGACGCGTGGTGGCCGCGCTCGAAGCCGCCGGCAACCTCGTCAAAGTCGAACCGTACGCGCTCAGCCTCGGCACGTGCCAGCGTTGCAAGACCGTGGTCGAGCCGCTGATCTCCACGCAGTGGTTCGTCCGCACCAAGCCGCTCGCCGAAAAGGCTATCGACGCGGTGGAAACCGGCCGCATCCAGTTCATCCCGGCCAACTGGATCAAGACCTACAACGAGTGGATGTACAACATCCGCGACTGGTGCATCTCGCGCCAACTCTGGTGGGGACATCGCATCCCCGCGTGGCATTGCGGCGAGTGCCGGGAGATCATCGTGGCGCGCGAAGCGCCTTCCAGTTGCCCGCGCTGCGGCTCCGCGAACCTCACCCAGGACCCCGACGTGCTCGACACCTGGTTCAGTTCCGCGCTGTGGCCGTTCTCCACGCTGGGCTGGCCCGCCAGCACCGAAGACCTGGCGGTCTACTACCCCACCTCGCTGCTCATCACCGGCTTCGACATCCTGTTTTTCTGGGTCGCCCGCATGGCCATGATGGGCCTCGAATTCATGGGCGATGTGCCCTTCCGGCAAGTCTACATTCACGGCCTGGTGCGCGACGCCGAGCGCCAGAAGATGTCCAAAACGCGCGGCAACGTGGTGGATCCGCTGGTGGTCACCGAAAAATACGGCACCGACGCCGTTCGCATGGCGCTGCTGCAGGGCGCCGCGCCGGGCACCGATATCGTGCTCACTGAAGAGCGCATGGAAAGCTCGCGCGCCTTCGCCAACAAGATCTGGAACGCTTCGCGCTTCCTGTTTATGAACATAGAGCGTTCCGCGGTCGAGCCATGGGTGCCCGACAGCCTGGAAACCTTCTTGCCGGAGGCGGAAGCCGACTCACTCGAAGTGCCGATCGAGGACCGTTGGATTTTCAGCCGCCTGAACAATTGCGCCGAGCAGTGCAACCGCGCGCTCGAGAATTACCGCTACCACGAAGTGGCCCAAACGCTGTGGCACTTCTTCTGGCACGAATTCTGCGACTGGTACCTGGAGCTGAAAAAGCTGCGGTTTCAGGAAGGCTCCGGCCTGGATGCCGGCTGGCGCAACACCCTGGCCGCCTTCGAGACCGCGCTGCGGCTGTTGAGTCCCGCCATGCCCTTCCTCACCGAGGAGCTCTGGCAGCGCCTGGCCGGCGGCCGCCCAACTCGCCCCGTCTCCATCGCCATCGCGCCCTATCCGCAATACCGCCAGGAACTGACCGACTTCGACGCCGAGCGCGAAATCGCCATCCTGCAGGAAATTGTCACCCTGGCACGTACCTTGCGCACGGAAAGCAAGCTCGATCCCAAGCAGCCGCTGACGGGCGCGCTCTATTCGCGCAATTCGTCAGTCGAAATCGCGCGCCGGCACGTTTCCGCGATTCAAAAGCTGGCCAACGTGCAATTGGAACTGCACGGCGATGCTCCGCCCAAGGCCGCGGCCATGCGCTCCACGGCGCAATTCGACCTGGTGCTGCACGTTCCGCAGCAGCAGGAAGAAGCCCACCGCAAGCGCCTCGAGAAAGAGCGCGAGCAACTCGAACGCAACATCGCCAACTCCGAACGCCAGTTGAACGATCAGGTGTTCTTGAGCAAAGCGCCGCCCCACGTGATCGACAGCATTCGTAAGAAGCTCGCCGATTACCAGGAGCAGCTTAAAAAAAACCTGCGATGACCCCCATCGTGCGCCTGGCACTCGAAGAAGACATCGGCTCGGGCGATGTGACCACGCGCGCCTGCGTCCCCGAAGGCCAACTCGCGCGCGGATACTTTGTCGCCCGTGAGTCTCTGGTCGTCGCCGGATTGGACCTGCTCGCCGAAATCTACGGCCAGCCCCTCGAACTCTGCAAACGCGATGGCGACCGTTGCGCCGATGGCGACATCCTCGCTCGCATCGCCGCCCCCGCCCGCCTGCTGCTGGAACGCGAGCGCGTCGCCCTCAACTTCCTCCAGCGCCTCAGCGGCGTCGCGACCCTGGCGCGCCAGTTCGCCGATGCCGTCGCGGGCACCGGCTGCAAAGTTCTCGATACGCGCAAGACCACCCCGGGCATGCGCGCGCTCGAAAAAGCCGCTGCCGCCGCAGGCGGCGTCACCAACCACCGCATGGGCCTCTACGACGCCGTGCTCATCAAAAACAATCACATTGCAGCGGCAGGAGGCGTCCGCGCCGCCATCGAACGAACTCGCGCCAGCGGCCTGCCCATCGAAATCGAAGTCCGCACCGAGGCCGAGTTGGAGGAAGCCCTAGCCGCCGGCGCCGACCACCTGCTACTCGACAATCTCACCCCCGCCCAAGCCGCCGATTGGGTCCACCGCATCGCCGCGCGCGCCAAAGTCGAACTCTCCGGCGGCATCACCCTGGACAACGCCCGTGCCTATGCCGAATCCGGCGCCGATTACGTTTCGAGCGGCGCCATCACCCACTCCGCTCGCGCTATGGATATCAGCTTCAGGCTGGAGGAGGACCGGTGAGAACCTGGAAACACCGGTCCACCGCGGAGGCGCGGAGACGTGGAGAAGCACGCGGAGGTTCGACAAATTAAGCACTCCGCGTTTGCTCCGCGCCTCCGCGCCTCGGCGGTGAGAACTGATCCCCTATGAACCTCACGCGCCTTCACTCCGCCTTCCCCGAGCGCCGCATCGACTACTACCCTTCCATCGATTCCACCCAGCGTGCGGCTGCGGGACTTCCTACCGGCTCGGTGGTGCTCGCCGATGAACAAACCGCCGGACAGGGACGTCACGGCCACTCCTGGCACTCGGAGCCCGGCAACGGCATCTACTGCTCCGTCGTTCTCGATCCTTCTCCCTTCCTCACCCTCGCGCTCGGACTCGCGGCGCAGCACGCCATTGTCGAATCCACCGGCCTGGTCTGCGATCTGCGCTGGCCCAACGACCTGATGCTGAACAACCGCAAAGTCGCCGGCATCCTGGTGCAGCTTTTCGATGGACGCGCCATCGCCGGCATCGGCATCAACGTCAACCACGGCGCCTTTCCGCTCGAAGTGGCCGCGCTGGCCACCTCCCTGCGCCTGGCCGCCGGACGATCCTTCGAGCGCGAAGATATCGTCCTCGCCCTGCTGCCCGCCATCGATAACTTCGCCGCCGAATCCGGCGAAACCATTCTGCGCCTCTTCACGCATGCCTCCAGTTACGCCGTCGGCCGGCGCGTGACCGTCGACCTGCCGGACGGCGCCATCACCGGAACCACCGCCGGACTCGACCCCAACGGCTATTTGCTCGTGCGCCAGGACGATGGAACCGTTACCCTGATTGTGGCGGGAGGTGTGCGTGCTGCTGGCTCTTGACGCAGGTAACAGCAATATTACAATCGGCGCTTTCGAGGACCGAAAGCTGGTCAGCCAATGGCGTCTGCGCACCGTCCACGAGCAGACCGCTGACGAGTGGGGCATCCTGCTGCGCAACCTCTTTTCGCCCGCGGGCCTCGATATCGCCAAGGTCGATGGGATGATCATTTCGAGCGTGGTGCCGCCCATCGACAGCACGCTGGCGTTCACCGCGCAGCGCTATTTCCACACTGAAGCGCTGTTCGTCGGACCGCGCACCAATATCGGCCTCACCATCCGCTACGACAACCCCAACGAAGTAGGCGCCGACCGCCTGGTGAACGGCGTCGCCGGATTCTATAAGTACGGCGGACCGTGCGTGGTGGTCGATCTGGGCACCACCATCAACTTCGACGTCATCTCGAAGGACGCCGAGTATCTCGGCGGCGCCATCGCCGTGGGCATCGGTATTTCCATCGAAGCGCTCTTCCGCAAAACCGCGCGCCTCCCGCAGGTGGATTTCCGCGCGCCCGCCGCCGTCGTCGGCACCAACACCGTCGCCAGCATGCAATCCGGGCTGTACTTCGGCACCATCGGGATGATCGACGGCATCCTGGAGCGCATGATCGCGCAGCTTGGTCCGGAGACCAACGCCATCGCCACCGGCGGCCAAGCCCACCTCATCGTGAGCGGCTCGCGCTATCTCAAAATCGTGGACGAGCACCTCACGCTGGAAGGCCTGCAAATGATCTGGGAACGCAACCGGTCTTCGCGATAAGATGTGTTCGCGATGCATCCACAGCCCGGCAAAACCGCGATCGTTCTCTTTCTGACAATCGGTTGGTTCCCTCTCGCCGCCCAGGTTCCGGCGGGCGCACAGACCTCACCCGAATTCGAAGTTGCCGTCATCAAGTCGACGGATCCCACCGTACGGCACATGACGGGAGTCACGATTCTTCCGGGCGCCCGAATTCGGATCTCGGCCCTGCCGCTGAAGACGCTCATCGCGATGGCTTTTGACCTCTCCCATTGGGAGATCTCGGGCGGCGATGCCTGGATCCAAAGGGATGGCTATGATATCGAGGCTAAACCCCCAGAGAACGTGCGCATCGCGGATCGCAGGTATACCTTATACGGGATCGAAGATCCGCAGCTTCGCGCGATGTTACAGCGTCTGCTGATCGATCGCTTCCAGTTGAAGTTTCATCGCGAAACGCAGACCGGCAATGTGTACGCATTGAAGACCAGCGGGAAAACCCTCAGGTTGCGACCGAGCGAGGCTCCTCCGGGCGCCGCCGCCCAAGAAGAGGGAGCCTTCACCGGCGACGTCGGATTCTCCGGAGGAAGATGGGTGATCTTTCACACGACCATGCCGCAGCTCGCGAAGGTCGCGTCCGATCGTGTCCTGCACGCTCCGGTTGCGGACCAGACGGAGCTGAGCGGGCCGTTTGACTACAAACAAACCACTCGTCTGGACGATTCGGAAGCCAACTATTCCGACCCGTCCGACTCGTTCCTCCGTTTAATCGTCGAGCTTGGCCTGAAACTGGAACGCTCCAAAGGTCCTGTGGAAACGTTTATCATCGACCACGCCTCGCGGCCCTCCGCCAATTGACCCGCACGGGGTATGCTTGAGGAACCCCTCCGACATGGAAACTGAACCGCAGTCCCCCCCGGGTCCGCTGAACTATTACAACTACTTCACCGAAATCGAGGAGCATTTCCAACGCACCCGCGGCACCAGCCTGTTCCTGCTGTCGCCGCTCGATTGGGCGCTCATTGAAAGCTGGAAGAACGCCGGGGTACCGCTGGAAGCAGTGCTGCGCGGCATCGACCTGGCGTTCCAGAAATGGCGTAGCCGCCGGGTCAAAACCCAGATGGTCAACTCGCTGGCCTTCTGCACACAGGCCGTCATGACCGAAGCCGAAATCATGGCCGGCGGCGCGCCCGCCCGCAACCGCGAGCCTGCGGCTTCACCATTCTCCGCTGAGGAATTGCGCGCCTATCTCACCCGCAACGCCGAGGCCATGCCTGCCGGCTTCGAAGAGATCGCTGCTGCTCTACGCAGGCTGGCAGGAGACGTCGAGCAGCACCTCGAGAATCTGGAGTCGCTCGAACAGCACCTCACCGTGCTCGAAGAAAAAATGATCGCCGCCGCCCGCACCGCGCAAACCGAAGAGGCCCTGCTGGCCTCGCGCCGCGAACTCGACCGGCAGCTTCGCCCCTACCGCGGCAAGATGACCGCCGCGCAGTTGTCGATGCTCGAAAAGCAGTTCCTGGAACGGCACCTGCTCGAACAGTCCGGCCTGCCGCGCCTGAGCCTGTTCTACATGCGGTAGGCAATGTGGGCGGGTGCCCGTCCGCGTCGCTTGGGCGCGCCGTTTTGCCGCTTTCCTTGCTGCGCAGTGCAACGAGGCGTTTTCCACGAGCTTCCGCGTACCTCCGCACGAAATTTCACCCGACTTCATCTTTTGGCCGAACAGCCAGCTTCCTCATCGAGTGTTCCGGGGTTCGCAAAGTCCGTGCGAACCGTGGCCAGTCCGGACAAGGGCCTCGGTGGAGAGAGCGCGTCACTCGGCCGGAGAGTGATACTATGCCTGAAATCGCGCACCATGAGCCCGCAAGCATCGATCGCCCACTACAAAATCTTGGCCAAGCTCGGCGAGGGCGGCATGGGCGAGGTGTGGCGCGCCACAGATACCAGGCTGAATCGCGAGGTGGCGCTCAAAGTCGTAGCGCAAGAGTACGCGCGCGATTCGCAATGGCTGGCGCGCTTCCAAAGGGAGGCGCGCGTCCTGGCGTCGCTCAATCACCCGAACATCGCCGCGGTATACGGACTGGAAGAATCCGCCGGCGCTTGTGCCATTGTCATGGAGTTGGTGGAAGGACCGAACCTGGCCGAGCGCATCGCCAAGAGTCGCATTCCCGTTCCGGAAGCCTTGATCATCGCGCGTCAGATCGCCGAGGCACTGGAGTACGCCCATGACGAAGGCATCGTGCATCGAGATCTCAAGCCGGCGAATGTGAAACTGCGGCCCGATGGCGTGGTGAAGGTGCTCGATTTCGGGCTGGCCAAGACCATCGAGTCGAAGGAATCGCCCGTCGAGACGGCCACGCGCACGGGTGTGGTGCTGGGGACGCCGGCCTACATGGCGCCGGAGCAGGCGGCGGGAAAAGATGTCGATCGCCGCATCGACATCTGGGCATTCGGCGCCGTATTGTTCGAATTGCTCGCCGGCCGCCGCGTTTATAGCCGGGAGACGGCGGCTGAGACGCTCGCCGCGGTAGTGCGGGACGATCCGCCGTGGAGGGATTTGCCCGCGGAAACGCCCGCGCCGGTGGTGACATTATTACAGCGCTGTCTGGAGAAGGAACCGAAGCGCAGGCTGAGGGACATCGGTGAAGCCCGAATTATCCTGGAGCAACGGCGCTGGATCTCCGAAACATTCCCAGCGGCCGCATCTCCCACCCTCCCGGCGCCCTCGCGATTCAAGCCGACGTACCGGGCTTGGATGCTATCGGGTCTTTTGGCCGCGATGCTCGCCGTGCTGGCATTTCTGCACTTTCGCGAGAAACCGGCGGAGCCGGTGTTCCCGCATTACTACTCCATCCTTCCGCCGGAAAACACCACATTCGGCGCAACTGTTGGAACTGCACCGGCAGGAACCGCTCAAGCGGTGTCACCGGATGGCCGCCATCTGGTCTTCAGCGCCATCTCACCCGACGGCATCAGCCGGCTTTGGATGCGTTCTCTCGATTCCCCCGATGCGCGCCTGCTGGTTGGAACCGAGCGCGCCGGCGTGCCATTCTGGTCGCCCGATAGCCGCCAGATCGGCTTTGGCGCGGATGGCAAGCTCAAACGAATCAGCGCTGCCGGTGGGCCGCCCGTGACGCTCTGCGATGCATTTGACGAACGCGGCGGAACCTGGAACCGGGACGGTGTGATCGTTTTCTCGCCGAACCATTCAGCCCCTCTGTTCCGCGTATCGGCCAGCGGCGGCGCCTGCACTCAGTTAACCAAGCTGGAAACCACGGGAGGGGTGGCTCACCGATTTCCGTGGTTTCTACCCGATGGCCTTCACTTCCTGTTCACGGTCGCCCCGACCGGCAGCGCGCCAGAATCGGTATCGATATGGATTGGCTCACTGGATTCGCCGCAGCGCACGAAACTTCTAGAGGCCCATTCGAACGCGCAATACTCGCAAGGCTACCTGTTGTTCTTAGGGGACGACAATGCCCTGCTTGCGCAACGCTTCAATCCGCGCCGCCTGGCGCTCGAGGGTCAAGCTGTTCCTCTGGCCGCGGATGTCCAGGCCGCACCTACTGCTGCCAGGGGGCGGTTTTCAGTTTCTGAAAATGGCCTGTTGGTGTATCAGGCAGGCGCACCTGGGATGCGCCAACTGGCATGGTTTGACTTAGCCGGACATCGCCTGTCCAATCTTGCCGAACCGGGCAGGTTTGATTCGGTGGAATTCTCACCCGACCGCAAATCGTTTGCGGCCGCTTTGACCGAACAGAGGAACACCGACATTTGGCTATACGACACGGTGAGCGCGCACCGCACCCGCTTCACCTTCGATCCAGCCGTGGACCGCGAACCGGTCTGGTCTCCCGACGGGAGCACGATCGCGTTCGCCTCCAACCGCAGGGGCCATTTCGATCTCTACCGCAAGCGCTCGGATCTCAGCGGCCCGGAAGAACTACTTTACGGCGACGATCAGGACAAGAGTCTTTCGGCATGGTCGCCGGATGGCAAGTTTCTCCTGTACACCACGGGATACACCAAGCTTTGGTTGCTTCCCTTGCCTGAGGGGAGATCCGGCGAACATGCAACGCCTCAGCCAATACCAGAGACAGGCGCCCAGGGTCGATTCTCGCCGAACGGCCGGTGGATCGCGGCGCAATCGAATGAATCGGGCCGGTCCGAGGTTTACCTGTGGCCATATAACGGAATTAGCCTGACCCGTGCGGGGAAGATGCAGGTGTCGATTGCCGCGGGCATGGCGCCGCGCTGGAGTCCCGACGGAAAGGAGTTGGACTTCGTCGCTCCGGATGGCACGTTCATGAGCGCGGAATTGACCTTTCAGGGTGACTCCGCGCACGTTGGAAGTGTTCGTCCGCTCGCCCGTATCGCCCTTGCCATGGGCCGGTTTTACGATGTGTCCATCGACGCGCGGCGTTTCCTGGTCGCCCTTCCGCTCGATCGCCCTAACACACCGTTGACAGCAGTGGAGAACTGGACCTCGGGCGTTCAGAAATAGAATTAAGAGTCCAGCGGCAGGAAGAAGATGCGCGCCGCCCGCCCCAGACGCCCTGTTAAGATCTCTGCATGGATCTGAGCTACCCGATTGGCAAATTCCAGCGGCCCCAGGACGTCACTCCGGCCATGCGCGTCGAGTACATCGCGCAGATCGCCGCCACTCCCGAGGGCCTGCGCGAGGCGGTCGAGGGTCTCAAGGACGAACAGCTCGATACGCCCTATCGTCCCGGCGGCTGGACCGTCCGCCAGGTGGTCCACCACGTCGCCGACAGCCACATGCATAGCAACATCCGGATGCGCTTCGCGCTGTCGTCCAACGAGCCCACCATCATGCCGTACGAAGAGTCGGTGTGGGCCGAGATGTCCGATGCCCGTAATCTTCCGGTGGAAGTGTCGCTGCAATTGCTGGACGCCCTGCACCATCGCTGGGTGACGCTGCTGAAATCGCTCTCCGACGCCGACTTCGCCCGCGCCTTCCGCCACCCGGAAATGGGTCTGATGCGGCTGGACACGAACCTGGCGCTATACGCCTGGCATGGCCGGCATCATACAGCTCACATCACAAAACTGCGCGACCGCATGGGATGGTAGAGGCCGGTTTTGGGCAAACGCCCAAATTACCAAGATACTCCTACTAATAGAATCAATGGTTTACGGGCTGGTTTTGGGACATTGTCCCAAAACGGCCGGGAGCCGCGCCAAAAGCGCTCCGTGGAGCATGTTTTCACAACCGCTCTCCCGCCCGCTGCGTCCAATGCAACAGGGGCTTCCTGTATAATCGTGGAAGGCCTTCGGAGTTTTCAACCACCTATGAGCAGCCGCATCAAGTACTTTGTTGTGAGTTCTTCCACCTGCCTCACGCTCTTCCTTCTGATCGGAAGCGTGATGAGCAAAGGCGCTCCCGGCGACGACCACTACAAATACGTGGGCGTTTTCAGTGAAGTCGTGGGCAAGATCAAAACGGACTACGTGGAAGAGCCTGACATGAAGAGCGTCACCCTGGGCGCTCTGAACGGCATGCTCGAGGCCATCGACCCGTTTGCCAGCTATCTGAACGCCGAGCAGTACAAAGAGTACCTCAAAACCAAGGATGTCAAGCGCGCCGATCTCGGTCTGATCCTGTCGAAGAAGTCCGGGTACGTGGGTGTGGTGGGGGTGGTGCCCAATTCACCCGCCGCCAAGGCCGGTCTCGCCACGCTCGATATGATTGAGAGCATCAAGGGCATCGCCACGCGCGATATGCCGCTGGCCTATGCCTCCATGCTGATGCAGGGCGATCCGGGCAGCACCATCGAGTTGAGCGTCTGGCGCACCCGCCGTCCGGAACCGCAGGCCGTGAAACTGACCCGCGCGATGCTGACGCTGCCGGCGATCGAAAGCAAGATGCTGGCCGACCAGGTGGGCTATATCAACATCGACGCGCTTTCTCCCTCGCACGTGAAAGATGTGGCCACTGCCGTTCAATCGCTCGAAAAGCAGGGCGCCAAGAAACTGTTGGTGGACGTGCGCGACTGCGCCATGGGCTCCCCCGAAGACGGTATCGCGCTGGCCAACCTGTTCGTGAAGCAAGGCCGCATCACCTACCTGGTGGGGCAGAAAATCGCCCGGCAGAACTTTGACGCCGATCCTTCCAAGGCCATCACCAGCCTGCCGATGGTCGTGATGACGAATCGCGGCACGGCCGGCGCGGCGGAGATTCTGGCCACTGCGGTGAAGGACAACAAGCGCGGTCAGGTGGTCGGCGAGCGAACCTACGGCGACGCCGCCATGCGCAAGGCGATCGGCATGGATGACGGCGGCGCCATCATCCTCTCGGTGGCTAAGTATTACGGCGCGGATGGCAAGGCCATCCAGGATACCGGCGTGGCGCCGCAGACGGTGGTTCAGGAAGCCGATTCGCAGGTCGATTACGACGATAACGGCGAACCGATCCTGGACAACAACGACCAGTCCCCGGCGAAGCAGAAAAAGCTGGAAGAGGATCCAGTGGTGAAGAAGGCCCTCGAGGTTCTCGCCAAGACGGCCTAGGCCGCCCTCAGACTCCACGCACTAACCGCTCCCTGACGGTCGCGGCTCCGTTACGTTTCAGAGCCAAAACCGACAGGGAGCGGTTTGTGTTAGTGCCGCTACTTATAGAGTCTTCAGGTAGGCGATCAGGTCGTCTTTCTCCTGGTCGCTCAGCAGGTCCTTGTAGGGCGGCATGCCATTGCCGCCTTCGTCGATTTTGGCGCGCACATTGGCATCCGTGGGCTTCTTGCCATTGACCAATTTGTCGCGCTTGAAAAGCCCCTTCAGGCCCGGGCCCATCTTCTTCTCTTCGCTATCCGCATTGTGGCAGACGGCGCACTGCTCGAAGACCACCTTGCCCTTAGCTGCGTCGCCTTTGTCGGCGCCCCGCAGCATCATGCCGGTTCCGGCTGTCAGGGCCGCCAGGATTGCCACAGTCTGCATTTTCTGCATGTCTCTCGCTCTTCTCCAATTGCCTATCTTACAATGACCAGCCTCGCTCTCGCGGCTGGACGAAGGGATTTTACCTCGCGTGAGCGTCAGGCCCGAGGCGGAGATGCTCGAACGCGGAGGAACATGAGCGGAGATACATCTCAACGGATTTCGGCGCGCCCTCACGACAGCCGGTCAGGTTTTCCACCTTTCACCCCCTGCTACAATCGCAATGATGCCTAACGAGACTTACGCGACATTCGACACCACCGAGGGAAAGTTCAAGGCGAAGCTGTTCGCCGACAAGGCGCCGCGGACGGTGGAAAACTTCGTCAGCCTGGCCGAGGGAACCAAGACCGGCAAGCCGTTTTACAACGGCACCATTTTCCATCGCGTGATTCCCGATTTCATGATTCAGGGCGGCGATCCGGAAGGCACCGGCCGCGGCGGACCGGGCTACAAATTCGCCGACGAGTTTCACAAAGAGCTCAAACATTCCAAACCCGGCCTGCTTTCGATGGCCAACGCCGGCCCAAATACCAACGGCAGCCAGTTCTTCGTCACGGTCGCCGCCACGCCGTGGCTCGACAATAAGCACAGCATCTTCGGCGAAGTGATCGAAGGTTACGACGTGGTGAAGAAGATCTCTGAGGTGCCGCGCAACTCCCAGGACCGCCCGCTGAAAGAGGTGCGGGTCAATTCCGTGACCATCGAGCGTTCGTAGTGCGGCGCGCGGCGCAATCGGGGCCGCGACGTCAACGCGACGATCGGCGCGCGAGGCGTGGTGATCGGAGCCGCAGTGCCCTTGGGGCGCGTGAGGGAGCGGGCGGCTCTGTTGGCCGGTTCCGGACGCGACGACTTTGGCGAAAGTCCGCTCCAAGTTGTTGGTTCGACGAGAAGCGCGCCGCCGGACTTGCATCTCTGTTGGCGGCCCGCCCCGGACTGTGGGCACTCTGTCGAAGACGCACCTCGTACTCCCGGCCAGACCACCCGGGCCTTCATTCACTTTCGCGGATCGCCCCCGGCCTTGGGCACGCCATGACGAACCCAAGGGGTACCCCGGCTCTATTGGAGGCCCTATTCGAGCCGGTCCACCAGCTGATTGGCCCAAGGGGCGCGCCTCTGCAGCGCTGCGGAGCGCGGTTCCGTGAGTGAGGCGGCACCCGTGCGCCTGGCGATCTACGGCGGGGCATTCGATCCGGTGCACAACGGACATCTGGCGGTGGCGCGAGCCGCGGCCGACCGCTTCCATCTGGATCACGTCCTCTTCATTCCCGCCGCCAATCCGCCGCACAAGCCTGCCAGTCACGCGCCCTATGAAGACCGCCTCCGCATGCTGGAACTGGCCATCGCCGGCGACCCGCGTTTCGAAGTATCGCGACTCGAAGAGCACACCGCCCGCAGCTATTCCATCGATACGATCGAGGCGGTGCGCGCCGGTATGGCGCCCTCGGACGAGTTGTTCTTCCTGATCGGCGCGGATGCTTTTGCCGAAATCCGC
>Ga0335085_10008249_pt1 | contig 15925 bp, 10 predicted proteins | sample Lox_Sample_45_FD_206712 | JGI IMG/M metagenome (GOLD analysis project Ga0335085, IMG submission 206712) | Soil microbial communities from Loxahatchee National Wildlife Refuge, Florida, United States - Lox_Sample_4.5 | ecosystem: Environmental > Terrestrial > Soil > Wetlands | place: USA...
AGAAAGTAGAGCGCCGGCCGGTGCACGTGGCCGCAAAAGGTCTGCTGCGCCGCCGTCGCCGCGAGCGATTGGCGGGCGCGTGCCCCGTTGGTGACGTAATGCCACCGCGCCGGCTCATCGGCGCTGGCGTGGACGTAAAGCCGGTCGTCGCGCGCGACCGACAGCGGCAAGTTTTCAAGAAAATTCTTCTGCGCAGCGTCGAGCCTGCCGCGGGTCCAGGCGATCGCCTCGGCTGCGGTCTGCTCCATCGACACGCTGGCGCCGGCCGCCGCGGCGTCGTGGTTGCCGCGGATGGCGATGGCGCCGCGCGCCACAAAATCCCTGGCGCAATCGGTCACCCACCCCGGATCGGCGCCGTAGCCGACCAGATCGCCGAGGAACACGTAGCGCGTCACATTGCGGCGCGCGGCGTCGGCGAGGCAGGCCGACAGCGCCTCGCGATTGCCGTGAATATCCGCCAGCAAGGCGATCATGATCCGCCCATGGTCCAGTGAATTTCATTAGGCGCTTGTCGGCGCGATGCCCTTGATTCACGTCAAAGGCGCCGCGGACTTCGCGGCATTTGCTCGCGCCGCCGCGGCGCCGAACGTCGCCCGCCTTGGTTGCGGTCGTACCGGGGCCTTGGCAATATCGCGCGCGACGAATTGAGGACCGACGCGGAATGCTGCAGGCCGTCAAACGAAGCCTCTTTTACGCGTTTCGCGCCTTCGGCTTCTCCGTCGTGAAGAAGCCGGGCGGCGGCTACGCTTTGGTCCCCAACGCCGCATTCGACCGCGAGCGCCGCGAGGACGTTTTGCGCTGGGCCGAGGAGAAAATAGCGGAGACCAGGGATTGGGCCGCAATCGAAGAAGCCAAGATTCTGGCGAAGCGCCGCGAGACCGAGGAGTGGGTCGAGCTCGAGATCGCCAAGATCGAAGCAAAGAAGCGCGAAGCCGAAGCTTGGGTCGGCGTCGAGGAGGATCGCATCACCGCGCAACGGCGCGAAGCCGAGCAGTGGGTCGGAACCGAGGAAAGCCGCATTGCCGCGCAACGCCGCGAGGCCGAACAATGGGTCGGGACCGAGGAAAGCCGCATTGCCGCGCAACGCCGCGAGGCCGAGCAGTGGGTCGGGACCGAAGAAAACCGCATCGCCCAGCGGCGCCGAGAGGCCGAGGATTGGGTCGGGACCGAGGAGAGCCGCCTCGCCGAGCAACGGCGTGAGGCCAATGCCTGGGTCGGAACCGAGGAAAGCCGCATTGCCGAGCTGCGGCGCGAGGCGACGGCCTGGGTCGGCGACTCCCAATCCGGCGCCGAGCAAGCTGACCTCCGCGGCCAAGACGGTGGTTCCCAGGGACATGAAGCGGCGTCACCGGCGCCGGTTCCCCCGCCGCGACTTGCCGCGTTCGCAGCCGTCGTCGACTCGATCCATCCGTGGTCGGGCCGCGTTCCCGAAGGGTGCCTGGTCGACGCCATCGGCACCATCACCCGTGCGTCGTTCCGGCCCAGTCTTGAACAGCAGCACTTGCCCGAGCGCGACGTCAGCACCCAATTGCCGACGGTCGCCAGCTATGGCGAGGGCTGGTTCGAGTTCGTCGACTGGCTGATATCGGCGCGCGAGGCCAAGGACGACTATGTCGCGGTCAGCCTCGGCGCCGCCTACGGCGCGCAACTCGTCGGCGCCTGGAAGGCGCTGCAGCTCGTCAACCCGCTGCCCTCGCTCTTGATCGCGGTCGAAGCCGTGCCGGACAATTGCCGCTGGATCGCGACCCACATGCGCGACAACGGCATCGCGCCCGAGGACCATGTCATCATCCAGGCCGCCGTCGGGCCCGACAACGAGGTGGTGCTGTTTCCGGTGGGAGCGCCTGGCTCCGGCCGCAACAACGCCATGATGACGAATGCGCCGCTGTCGCGGGCCATCTATGCCCAGGTGCTGAGCCGTCCCGAGCATGCCGCGCGGATCACGCGCAACCTGCTGATGCGCAACACCACGGGCCTGGTCCGCGATCTCGGCGACGGCGCTTCCGGCGAGGTGAAATTCGTCTCTGCGGTGACGCTCGGCGACATTCTCGGGCCGCTGCACCGCGTCGATTTTCTCGAGGTCGACATCCAGCAATCCGAGGGCGAAGCGATCCCGCCGTTCATCGGCCTTTTGACGCGCAAGGTCCGCCGCGTCCATATCGGCACCCACGGTGAGAAAATTCACGGCCAATTGCGGGCGCTGTTCGCCCGCGCCGGCTGGGACATCGTGTTCGACTATGCGCCCGATACGCTGCACCAGACCGAGCTCGGCGCGTTCACGACCAGCGACGGCATCCTCACCGCCCGCAATCCGGCGGTGTGATCGGCAACTTTTAAGCGGATCAGAGCGGCAGGCGCTGGCGCGCCGGCGGCAGCGACCGTTGCGCCCACAGCACCGCGACGGCGTCGAACAGCCAGGAAAAGCCGCGGCGCAGCGGCGTCTCGACGGCGATGTGGACCGCCGCCGCAACGGCGAGCGCCAACAGCAATATCGGCACGAACAGCACGGTGCCTTGCAACGGCCCCGGCGCCACGGCGGCGGCGAACGCCGTGAACTGTCGTCCGACCTGATAGATGATTTGCCACGGCCAATACAACGCCGAGATCAGCAGAAGATGCGTGAGATAGAGCGGATAGGTCAGGTCGCCCAAATAGTTCAGGAAGCGATGGTCTTTGGTGGCGGCAAACAGTCCCGGCAGCGCCGCGGCAAAGCATAGCGTTGCGGCCCACGGCATCAAGCCGTCGAGCAGCGGATCGCGCGAGAACATGACGCCCGCCGCGGCCAACAAAACCAGCGACGGCCACAGCCCGATGGGGAAACGCTGCGCCAAGCGCTCGCTGAAATGGCCGAGCAGGAAGAACATGAACACCGCGGGGAAGAAGAAATAAGTCCAGGTGAAATACAGGCCGCCCTGCACCGGGTAGAAATGCCAATACGCATAGCCGCGCGCGGCCAGCGAAACGAGAAGGGCCGCAAGGGCGATGCGCGGTGCCCGCAACAGCCACGGCGCCAGCGCGTAGAACGTCACCTCCGGCGCCAAAGTCCAGCCGACGCCGGCCGCCTCGGGCAGGAAGTACCAGTAGTTCGTCGGATAGGTCCAGAAGCCCACGATCCAATCGGCGCCGAAAATGACGAAGGCCGGCAACAGCTCGTAGGCTTTGTGCCCGGCGAGCCACGGCTGCGGCGCCGGCACGCTGGCGGCGACGAACAGCAGCAGCCACCACAGCGGATAGATGCGCAAGAAGCGGGAGCGGAAGAATGCCAGCGTGCCGCCGCGGGTGGCGGGATATTTGTGATGCAGCGCATAGCTGATGAGAAAGCCGCTGACCACGTAAAACAGCAAGACGGCGCGGCCGGCAACGACGTTCAACGTCCATTGCATGCTGATGGTCAAGCCAAGATGCGACGCCACCTGATCCAGGTAGTGCGCGAGCAGGACGCCAATCGCGAGGAACAATCGAAGGGCGCCCATGGCTGCCAACAGTTTTTTGCGGATGCCGTGCAGGAAATCATATCAGCGGCGTTGCGGCAAGCCGCGTGCGGCTTCGTGGACGAGCGCGATCGGGCTTTGCTATAGCTTAAGGCGCGCGTTGTCGCGGCCTACAGTTTTCGCTGTACCGCAGACCGTCGGCGGTTTATGCGCTGGCTCGCATCCGATTTTTTGGGGAACTCATCGATGAAAAAGCTGGTCGCCCTATCTGCCGCCGTTCTCGCCTGCAGCGTCCCGCAAATCGCGTCGAGCCAGACGCCGACGGCCGAACCGGTCAGTCTGATCCTGGTTGCTTGGCTGCAGCCGAAAGGCAGTGCGACACCCGCGACGACCACGCCGACCATGGCCGTCGTCGGCAGCTTCAACGATGGGGCGTCCTGCATGGCCGCCGCCAGAAAAGCGCAGCGTGCCAACGGCGACGACGCCCTGGCCTACAACTTCATCTGCGTTCCCAACAGGTAACCGCGACAGCGTCGGCCCGCTTCACCAGAGAAGCGAAAATCGGCCGGCATGGCCCGATGAGGCGGTGAATGAGAAAAGTGCTGCGGGTAATCTTCGTCGTTGCCGTGAACTTGGCCGTTATTGTCGCGCTGTTTGCCGGCATCGAGCTTTATTACCGGTGGAAAAATCCGACCAGTTCGAACCAATTCGCCGCCACCAACGGGCTTTGGCAGAAATTCATGCCCTATGTGATGTTCGTGACGGCGCCGGGAACTTATTCGGTCTGGGCCAACGAATTCACCGGACAGACTTATCCGGCCCACGTCGTCACCAATGCCCTCGGCTTCAACGATACGCATCAATTCGATTACACCAAGCCCTATCACAAGGCCGCTAACGAGCGCGTCGTGCTGTTCAGCGGCGGCTCCGTCGCGTGGGGCGTCGGCGCTACGTCGACGGAATCAACGATCGCCGGCCGCATGCAGCATTATCTCAACACGATGCAGAACAAGATCAAATACACGGTGATCAATCTCGGAATGGGCAGCTACATCGCGTATCAGCAGTACATCGCACTCGGGCTGTGGGGGGCTCCGTTCGATCCGGACTGGGTCGTGGTGATGGACGGTTTCAACGATGCCGGCGCCGGATGCGGCTATTCGCAAGGCGTAGGCAATCCGATGTACTATGCGATCGCACAGGCCTACATCACCGCTTATTTGTACACGACGCAAAGCCCGGTATTTTATCGCGGCTGGTTCGAGAATGAACTGATCAAATATAGCGCCGCGTACAGAACGCTCACGGGCAAGCAGTACGTGCCGAACACGCTGGTTCTCGATTCCACCAGCGGCGAGACCGCAGCGGCGCGGCGTGCGATCATACCCACGAAGATGGGGCAGTCGCGCGACATCCTCGCGTTCTACCTCAAGGCCGAACAGCTGATGCTTAATCTGTTTCCCAGGGCGCGGTACATCCTGTCGACGCAGCCGAGCGTCAACCAGTTCTCCGGCGATTTCGTCAACATCTACGTCTCGCCGTCCGACTCCGACGCACACCGCGAAGCGATGGCGGCGCGGGACGCAGCGCTTGAAGGCTACCTGAGCCAATATCAGGATCAAATGTGCACCTTTGCCGGCCAGCAGCCGAGCTTCACGTACATCTTCGTCGAAAGCGCCATTCAATTGGAGCGACTTGTCGACAAGGAGCGCGGCGCGGGACGCGACGTGTCGTACTACAATATCGGCACCCTGCTCCCCGAGGCGCGTTCCGATCGCATGCCCTACTTCATCGATCCGGCGCACCTCACCGACAAGGGCGCCGACATCATCGGGCGCTTCTATGCCGGGAAAATACTTGCAGCCGATAACGGCGGCCGCTGAGCAAGGCCGATAGTCGAACACCGGAAGCCGATGATCAATCGAATGAGACCGAAGTGGCGTCGCCTCCATTCCGTCCTGCTCGCGCTTTTGGCCGTCACGTCGTTCCTGCTCTACGCGGCCGGTGTATTGACGCTGCGTCAGGATCGCATTCCGGGCTGGGCGCTCGAAGGGGCCGGGGGCATCACCGCCGCCGCGTCGTATCTGGTTTACGGCACGCCGTTCGGAGCGGTCGAGCACGAGGTCGAGGCGAAATTCATTCATCCCGGCGGACTGAGCGTGCAGGAAATCCTGGCGCTCGTGGCCAAGAAATCGATTCCGCCGGGGGCGGTGGATCCCACGACCATCGACGGCACCGGGGCCGGCACGGATGTATTCACCATCTTCGCCATGGCCATGTTCGGGCTGAACGTCTTTTCGCTGGTGCTGTTGTATCTCCTGATGATCGGAATTGCCGTGGGCGCGTTCATGCTGCGCTACCGCGACAGGCGACTGATCGTCGTGCCGCTGTATTTCCTCTGTGTCACCGTCATGCTGCTGACGCCGCTTGGCGCCTCGGCCGACGCCGTGATCTCGATGCCGGTCGGAGGCCAGCGCTACTTCGTTCTCGCCGCATTTCTCCCGGCGCTGCATATTTTCCTTGAGATTGTCGATCCCGCCGCTGCGGCGAATTTGAAGCGCCAGATTGCGAATTCATTGGCGCTCCTTGTCCAAGGCCTTCTGTTGTTTGCAGCACTGTTAGTTCGCAGCAGCACCGGCTATCTGGTCCTGGTGCTGTTTGCGGCGTGGACCTGGCGACTCTATCGCGAGCGCGGCCAACCGGCGCTGTTGCGCGCGCTGTTGCGCAAAACCGCAATCCTGGCCTGCACCGGCGCGATTTCAATCGCTGTCGTCGTGATTGCGTTGCCGGCTTACGTGCAGAGCGGCCGGCTGTTCGGCAATTTCTGGCACCGCGCTTTCTCTACTTTAAGCGTTCACCCGGATTGGCCCTTCGGCGATTTGCAGCAGGTCTACGACTGCACCAAGTACCTTCCTCAAGGACTCGACAAGAACGTTCCCGACGCAAACGGACAATGCGTCTGGTGGGCCTACCCGCCGAATGCCAAGCGTCCGTTCTACGACGTGGCGAGGGCCACCTATGGCGGCGAATATGAAAGGGTCGTGCGTCGAGCCTATTTCTACGTGCTCACCCATTATCCGCGACAAGTGTTCGAGACCTATGCCTTTGTGAAGTCCGGGCTGATCGCAAAGCAACTCGAAGCAGCGTGGAAGGATTTGTTCGAGCTTGCTCGTGCGCCGGTGGCAAAGTCGCTCTTTGGCGTCGCCGCGGCGCAATTGCTGCTGTTCGCCACCTTCGCGGCTGCGGTCGCAGTCGCCGATCGGACCATCATCGACTGGCAGATGGCGGTCTTCCCCGTATCGTTTGTTCTGTCGCTGGCGCCGCTCTACGTCGCGATGGCGACTGCGCCGACCACTTTGGATACCGTATTCCTCATGTACGCCTGCATCGTGCTCGCCCTCTTGTCGCTGCTTCAGCTTGGTGCCAAGCGGCTCGGGCTTCTGACGCTCGGACGCGCCGAGGGTCAAGGCCGATGATCGACGGCAGCGAGGTTGCGCCGCGTCGCCGCTATGCCGCGCTGCTGGCCGCGCTCGCGGCCGCATCGTTCCTGCTCTACGCCGCCGGCGTCCTGGCACTGCGCCAGGATCGCTTGCCGGGCTGGGCGCTGGAAGCAGAGGGACCGATCCCGGCTGCGGTCTCGCATCTCCTTTACGGGACGCATTTCGGCGCGGTCGATCTCAATGTCGAGGCGCGATTCATGCGCCACGGCGGCATGAGCGTGCAGGAGGTGCTGGCGCTCGCGGCCAGCAAATCGATTCCGGCGGGATCGACCAACAACACCACCATCGACGGCACCGGCGCCGGAACCGACGTGTTCGCCATCGTCGCCATGGCGATGTTCGGACCGCACCTGCTGTCGCTGGTGCTGATGTATCTGCTGATGGTCGGCATTGCCGCCGCCGCGTTCGTGGTGCGCTACCGCGACCGACGATCGCTTGTCGTGCCGCTGTATTTCCTTGTCGTCACCGTCATGTTGCTGACGCCGTTCGTTACTTCGGCCATGGCCGTCGACCAGGCACCCATCGGCGGGCAGCGCTATTTCGTGCTCGCCGCGTTCCTTCCGGCCCTGCACATTTTCTTCGAGCTGATCGATCGCTCCCCGGCCGGCGCCGACACGCGCGACCTTGCCAAATCGCTGCCGCTCTTCGTCCAAGCGCTGCTGTTGCTCATGTCACTCCTGGTGCGCAGCAGCACCGGCTATCTGGTCATGATTATCGTTGCCGCATTGGCTTGGCGGTTCCGCCGCACGCGCGCCGAACCGGCGCCACGGCGCGCGCTATGGCGCAAGATCAAAATCCTGGCCTCCGCATGCGGCATTTTCGCGGTCGTGATCGCTGTTGCGCTGCCGGCCTATGTGCAGAAGGGCCGGCTGTTCGGCACCGTCTGGCATCGCGCCTTCTCGACCTTGAGCATCAATCCGGAGTGGCCGTTCGGCGACCTGGCCAAAGTCTACGACTGCACGAAGTACTTCCCGTACGCCCTCGGCAAAGGCAGCGCCGACGCCGACGGCCAGTGCGTCTGGTGGGCCTATCCGCCGAATGCCACGCGCCCGCCGTTCGACGTGGTGCGGGGCACCTATGACGGCGAATACGAAACGGTGGTTCGCCGCGCCTATTTCTATGTGCTGTTCCACTATCCGCGGCAGGTGTTCGAGACCTACGCGTTCGTGAAATCCCGAGTCATTGCAAATGTCGTTACGGCCGCGTGGCAAGCGCTGTTCGAGCTTCCGGCCGCGCCGGTGGCACCGGCGCTGTTTGCGATCGCCGCGGCGCAGCTTCTGGTCTTCGCTGCCTTCGTGATAGCAGTCGCGGTCGCCGAGCGCACCGTGGTCGACTGGCGCATGGCGGTCTTTCCGGCCGCGTTTTTGCTGTCGTTTCTGCCGCTCTACGTCGCGGTGGCGAGCGGGCCGACGTCGTTGGACATGGTGTTCCTGATGTACAGCTGCCTCGTGCTCGCCGTGCTGCTCGGCTGCCAGCTGCTCGCCCGACTGCTGACGGCGCGCGCAATGCTGCCGTCGGCCGGTCCAGTGCGGCCGGCCGGCGGCTGACGGTGCACGTTACGGGCGGGCAGGCTCGCCGGCCGCGCCGACCCCATGCGGGTTGAATCGGGCGCCGGACCTGTTACACCAGCGGCGCCGCGGCGGCGCCTGCGGCTTCGATCGGGGAAACCAGGCCAAGCAATCGCGGCCAAGCCACTGGACCAATGAGCGCGTTCAAATCCGAATTCCTTAACGTGCTGTCCAGCCGGGGCTTCATCCATCAGGTCTCGGAGCCCGAGGCATTGGACGCGCTCGCCCGCTCCTCGACCATCACCGCCTATATCGGCTTCGACTGCACGGCGCCGTCGCTTCATGTCGGCTCGCTGCTGCCGATCATGATGCTGTACTGGCTGCAGCAGACCGGGCATCGGCCCTTGCCGCTGATGGGCGGCGGCACCACCCGGGTCGGCGACCCGTCCGGCAAGGACGAGAGCCGCAGGCTTTTGACCGACGCCGACATCGACGCCAACCTGAAAAGCATCCGCGAAATCTTCGCGCGCTTCCTGCGCTTCGACGACGGCAAGGCCGTGGCCGACAAGACCGACGCGGTGATGGCAAACAATGGCGACTGGCTCAACGGCCTCAACTACATCGATTTCCTGCGCGACATCGGCCGGCACTTCTCCATCAACCGCATGCTCACCTTCGATTCGGTGAAGCTGCGGCTCGAGCGCCAGCAGGAGCTGTCGTTCCTCGAATTCAACTACATGATCCTGCAGGCCTACGATTTCGTCGAGCTCTATCGCCGCTACGGCTGCGTGCTGCAGATGGGCGGCTCGGACCAGTGGGGCAACATCGTCAACGGCATCGATCTCGGCCGCCGGCTGCACAATGCGCAGTTCTTCGCGCTGACTGCGCCGCTGATCACCACCTCCTCGGGCGCCAAGATGGGCAAGACCGCTGCCGGCGCGGTGTGGCTCAACGCCGATCAGGTCAGCCCGTACGACTACTGGCAGTACTGGCGCAACACCGAGGACGCCGACGTCGGCCGCTTCCTGAAGCTGTTCACGGTGCTGCCGCTCGACGAGATCGAGCGCCTCGCCGCGCTCAAGGGCGCCGAGATCAACGAGGCGAAAAAAATCCTCGCCACGGCGGCGACCGCCATGGTGCACGGTCGAGCGGCGGCCGACGAAGCCGCCGCGACCGCGCGCACCACGTTCGAGGAAGGCGGCCTCGGCGCGAGCTTGCCGACGGTCGAGCTGCCGCGCGCCGAGCTCAAAAGCGGCATCGGCGTGCTCGCCGCTTTCGTGAAAGCCGGGCTCGCCGCCTCCAACGGCGAAGTGCGCCGCGCCATCGCCAACAACGCCATCATGGTCAACGACGTGCGCGTGACCAGCGACAAGGCGGCGATCGGCGAAGCCGATGTCTCCGCGGAAGGCGTGGTGAAGCTCTCGCTCGGCCGCAAGCGCCACGTCCTGCTGAAGCCAGTTTAGCCGCCGCTACCGCGCGGCGCCGCCGCTGTTGTAGGTGTTGTAATTGTAGATATTGCTGCCCGCGGCGCCGGCGCTGTTGCCGTTGTTGCCGCCGGTGTCGTCCGACGTGCCGCCGGCGGCCGGAAATTCGAACACCTTGCGCAACAGTCCCGGCGCCAGCGCCGAGATCGGATTGATGTGCAGCACCGGATTGCCGGGGTGGCCGACCACCTCGTAGGTGATGCCGACCAGCCCCTCCTTCTCGCCGCCGAGGAACAGGCCGACGATCGGCAACTGCCCGAGCAGATTGTTCGGGCCGTAGAGCGGCACCAGCGTGCCGCGCAGCCGCAGCTCGTCGCGATTGTAGTCGATGGCGCCGTCGATGGTGGCGCCGAGCACCGGCCCGCGCACCACGCCGTCGCGCAGCACCACGCGCCCCGGCGTCTTGTCGAAGTCGACGCGCATGCTGGAGAAGCGCATGTCGGTGTTCGGGTTCGGCGCGCCGTTGGAGGACGCCGCGCGCTGCAATTGCGTTTCGTCATGGACTTCGAAGTTGCGCACGGTGATCGAGCCCTGCTGCAGCGGATTGCTGGCGGACGGCGCGTCCATGGCGATCGCCATCTGGCCGCCGTTCATGCGGGCGTAGACGTCGGTGAAGCGAAACAGCGCGCCGCCGTCGGTGGTCGACAGCGCGATCACCTGCCGCCCGCCCGACCGGCCGCGCAGATCGCCGGTCAGCGTGGCGTCGCGGCCGATCTTGGCATTGAGGCCGAAGCTGCGGATCTCGCCGTTCCTCCGCGACATTTTCAGATCGAGCCCGCGCAGCGCCTCGCCGTTGAAGCCGACCACGGCGCCGAGCTTCATGTCGAGATCGAGATCGATCGGGCGCTTGGCCGGCGCCGCCGCGGCCGGGCCGCCGGTCATGGTCTTGATGAAGCCGCGGCCGTCATAGACGTCGCCGCGCATGACGACCCGCAGGGCGCCGTCCGTGGTGCGGTCGATCTTCAGGCTGGTGCGGTCGCCGTCGGCAAAGCCGTAGGACGGGAAGTTCGCCGCCTGCAGCGCGCCCGAGCCGTCGAGCTCGATGGAGCCCTTCACCCCGCCGCCGGCACCCTCGATCAACAGATCGTCGATGCGGATCGATTGCGGCTTGGTGGTGAGCGTGAACGTCGCCCGCGCCGGCTTGCCGGCCGGCTTGACCCAGCCGGGCAGGAAGCCGTCGAGCTGCGCCGGCGTCAGATCGGCCTCGATGGCGAAACGGCCGCTGCGGTCGGGCCCGTTGTCGAGCCGGCCGCTGACGCGCAGCGGGATCGAGCCGGAGATATTGTTGCCCGGATCGAGGCCGAAATTGTTGCGCGCGGTCTCGTCCAGCATCCCCTGCAGGGTGATCTCGGCGTCGGGATCGGCCCGCGCCTTGCGGTAGTCGAGGCTGACCGGCGTGCCGCCGATCTTGACGTCGCCCTTGATGGCGAAGCCGTCGTTGTTGGCGGCGACTTTCAGGAGCGCCGCCTCGACCTTCTGGCCCAGAATCATGCGATCGGCGACGAAATTGGTGGCGTCGACCGCGATCGAGTAATTGGTCGAGCCCGGCGGCAGGTCGGCCTTCATCGGCATCGCAAGCGAAACGTTGGCGCTCATGGTGCCGCGGGTGGTCGCCGGATCGAACGGCGCGCCGGCCGAGGCGTCGCGCAGGCGCTCGAACGTCAGCAGCTCGGCCGCGGCCTGCACCGAACCGTCGAGCTTGAAGCGAACCTTGGCCGGCGGCTCGTGCGGTTCGGTGTCGGGCACCTCGAATTGACCGGCCGACATGGTGAGCTTGCGGCCCGACGGCAGATCGGCCACCGCCTTGTTCAGGGTGATGACGGCATCGCGGCCGGCAATGTGGACGTTGAGATCGGCGTCGTGCAGCGCCGGCAGATCCTGCACCGGCCGGATCACGCAATTGGTGGCCTGCGCGTCGATCAGCAGGCCGTCGTCGGGGACCGGCGGCCCGCCGGCCTTGAGCGTGTTGAACGGCGCATTCACCGCGATGACGATGCGCTCGACGGTGCCGCTGGTCAGGTGGGTGAGAAACCAGTCGCGCACCTTGGGCGAGATGAAGACCGGCCAGAGCCGCTTCAGGGCGTCGACCGACATGCGGGTGCCGGCGAGGCCCGCCGCCACGTGCAGATCGCCGGACGAGTAATCGGCCTTGCCCGACATGGCGAGCGCGACGTCGGCGTTGCCGATGTCGCCGCCGTCGATCACGAAGCGATGCTTCAACGGATCGAACTGGCCGCCGACCGCGACGTGATTGAGCACCAGCGCGTCGCCCGAGCTGTTCGACGGACCGAGCACCACCGTGCCGCCGCCGATCTTGAACTGCCAGATGCCGCTCGTCTGCTCGGGCGCGCGGATCTCACCGAGCAGCGTGATGCGGTTGCCGCCGGAAATGATCTGGAACGGCGCCGACAGGATGCGGTTGCCGGCGTCCCAGTTCAGCCTCAGCTCGGCGTGATCGACGTCGATGCGGCCGTCGGCGCCGCCGGCGTCGCTGATGAAGCCGGACTCGGCGACGATGCGGCCGGACAGCGCGTGCGGCACGCCGTCGGGCCCGATCTCGCCGCGCAGGCTCGCCGACAACGGCAGGTTCGCTTCCAGGTCGCCGTCGTCGAGGCGCGACGCGAGCAACAGATCGCCCGCCGCGACGTGACGGCCTTCGAGCTCGATCATGCGCGAGCCGTCGTGCAGCGGCGTGATCGCCGCCGACAGTCCCCACGGCCGTTCGGCGTTGTTGGAGCCGACCGTCAGCACGATGCCGCCGCCATGCGGCCGCTCCAGGCTGAGCGAAATGTCCTTGAACGCCCAGCGTTTGCCGGTGCGGGCGTCGTCGACGGTGAGGCTGCCGTCCTTCAAGCCGAGTTCGCGCAGATCGTGGCCGTCGAGGCCGGTCTCGCCGATGCCGTCGATCCACGACAACAGGGCGGCGAAGATTTCGGTGGCATGGCGTTGCGGCGTCGCGGGTGTGGCGGCGGATGACGCCCGCGACGAGGTCGCCGCGGCTGCGGCCGGCAGCGGCACGGCGGGCGCGGTTGCGATCGGGTGCTTGTTGGCGCCGGCAAACACGGTGACGTCGCCGTCGCGCTCGATGCGCACCGCCATTTCGGCGCCGACCAGATTGAGCCGCTCCGCGCGCATATGGCCGCTGAGCAGGCTCATGCCGGAGACGTGGACTTCGGCCTTCGGCGCGCTGGCGACGATGGTGCCGTCGGGGTCGCGCACCACGATGTCGCGAATGCGCACCGCGGCGCCGCCGCTCTCGGTGCGCTCGATCTGGGTGCCGCCGACCTCGACCCGGCGCTGGCTGCCGAAATTCTCTTCGATGGCCGCGGCCAGCCAGGGCGTGACGATGTCGAGTTGGATCGGCCCGCTGGCGAGCCGCCACCACAGCGCGCCGCCGGCGAGCGCGATGACGCCGAGCGTGACCGCGCTGCCGATGCCGAGGCGGCGAATGAGCCGCTTGTGCCGCGCCAGGAGCCGCCAATAGGCCGACGCGAAATGGCCCCCCGCGTAGGCGGCGCGGGGGTGCGGGGCGCGGTTGCCCGGCCGGCGCCCATTGGCAGTACTATGGGCAGCAACCGACTCCCATCTCGGAGGCGCCGCGCTCTGCCTGTCCTGGTTGGTCATGCCCCCCGGGCGTCCCCTCGTCCGTGGTTGCCGCCGGCGCGGTGCCGCCGCTGCCAAGCCCGCCCCGGCGCGACCCCGATCGCTAATCGACCCCCTGCTCCGGCACGGCTATTCTGACCGCGCAGAATGCGCCCTGGAAAGCGTCGAAAGGAAGGCACATGGCCGCACGGAAACCGCCCGCGAAACGGGCAGCCCGACGGACCGGCAAACCCGCAACCAAGCCGGCCGCCAAGAAGCCCGCAACCGAGGCTTCCGATGCAAAGGCTTCGGGTGCGGCAAAAGCCAAGAGCGCGGCGGCATTACCGGCCGCCGGCAGCAAGGCGCCGGCCTTTAGCCTGCCGCGCGACGGCGGCGGCACCGTCGCGTTGGCTGACTTCGCCGGCAAGAAGCTCGTGCTCTATTTCTATCCGCGGGCGAATACTTCGGGTTGCACCAGGGAGGCGATCGACTTTTCCCGCCTGCGCGGCGATTTCGCCCGCGCCGGGACCGAGATCGTCGGTGTTTCCGCCGACCCGGTGGCGGCCCAGGACAAGTTCAAAGCCAAGCACAAGCTGTCGATCGCGCTCGCCTCCGACGAGAAGCACCGCATGCTCGAGGCCTACGGGGTCTGGCAAGAGAAGTCCCTGTACGGGCGGAAATTCTTAGGCATCGCGCGCGCCACCTTCCTGATCGGCGCCGACGGCCGCATCGCCAAGGTGTGGCCCAAAGTTTTCGTCGACGGCCACGCCGAGGACGTGCTCGCCGCCGCCAAAGCGCTGTGATTGTTGCGGAATCATTTACTGAAAGTCGCAAAATCGATGCCGCGATTTGCCGAATATTAACCATACCGGGCGCACATTCCCCGCCCGGTCGGCGTCACAGCGCCGGCCCGGGTGGGAGCGTCAATGTCGAAGTTTTCGCCGCAGCAATCGCAGCGGACGAACCGCGCGCCGTATGAGCCGCGCGAGGCCGGGCGCGGCGTCGATCCGCGTCCGCGCGGCGCCGCGCCAAACGGCGGCAGTGCCGGCTACACCATTGCCCACGCCGGCCGGCAAATCCGCTTCGGGCCGGTGGCGTTCTGGATTGCCGTCGGCACCGTGGTGATCCTGGCCGGCTGGTCGGTGGTCACCGCCACTTATTTCGCCTTCTCCGACGACGTGATCAAAGGCTTGATCGCGCGCGCGACCGAGCAGCAATACGCCTACGAAGACCGCATCGCCGAGCTGCGCGCCCAGATCGACCGCGCCACCAGCCGGCAATTGCTCGACCAGGAGCAGTTCGAGCAGAAGCTCAACGAGCTGTTGCGCCGGCAGGCGACGCTGGAATCGCGCGCCAGCGCCTTGAGCGGCATCGCCGACCCGGTCACCACCGGCTCGCTGCGCACCTCCGCCGGCCCGGTCGAACCGGCCGCCAAGGCGGCGCCGATAACCGGCTCGCTGCTCGCGCCACACCCGCTCGACCGCGGCACCTATCTCGAGCCAGAACACGCGCCGCCGAGCCGCAAGCCCGGCAAGCAAGCCGACGTCGCCGGAAAGCTCGGCCGCATCGAGGCCTCGCTCGACCGCGTCGACCGCCGCGAGACCGCGACGCTCGCCCAGATGCAGGCCCGCTATGAGGGCAAGGCGCGCAAGATGCGCAGCGTGCTCGCCCAGCTCGGCTTGAAGCTCGACGCCAATCCGCCGGCCGGCATCGGCGGGCCGTTCGTGCCGGTGTCGCTGCCCTCGGAGACGCAGAGCTTCGAGCGCGCGCTGACCCGCGTCAGCATCGCCCGCGCCTATGCCGAGCGGCTCACCGCCAGGCTCGCCACGGTGCCGGTGCGCGAGCCGGTCACCGGCGAGATCGATTTCTCGTCGCCCTTTGGGGTCCGCGTCGATCCGTTCCTGCACGTTCCGGCGATGCACACCGGCATCGACTTCCGCGGCACATATGGCGAGCCGATCCACGCCACCGCGGCCGGCACGGTGACCTCGGCCGGCTGGAGCGGCGGCTACGGCCAGATGGTCGAGATCGACCACGGCAATGGCTTGGCGACACGCTACGGCCACCTGTCGGCGATCGACGTGCATGTCGGCCAGCCGATCCGCATCGGCCAGGTGGTCGGCCGGCTCGGCTCGACCGGCCGCTCGACGGGCCCGCATCTGCACTACGAGACCCGCGTCGACGGCGAAGCGGTCAATCCGGAGAAATTCTTGAAGGCCGGCGCCGCGCTGTTCGGCGGTTAGCGCCTACTCCACGTCCTCGACTTCGGCCGGCGCGGTGCCGAACGCTTTTTGCGCCAGCGCGGCCTGCGTGAACTGATCGATGTCGCCGTCGAGCACGGCGCCGGTGTTGGAGGTCGACACGCCGGTGCGCAAGTCCTTCACCATCTGATAGGGCTGCAGCACGTAGGAGCGGAGCTG
>Ga0335085_10008250_pt1 | contig 15924 bp, 13 predicted proteins | sample Lox_Sample_45_FD_206712 | JGI IMG/M metagenome (GOLD analysis project Ga0335085, IMG submission 206712) | Soil microbial communities from Loxahatchee National Wildlife Refuge, Florida, United States - Lox_Sample_4.5 | ecosystem: Environmental > Terrestrial > Soil > Wetlands | place: USA...
GTGAACCGCGAGAACGGCTCCATTCTGCGAGGTCCCAACCTCACCTACTACCGGGCGGTCCCCGGGGTGCGCGATACGGTCGAGATGTACGCGACGCAGCGACCCACGATCGAGTATCGGGGCGCCGGCGCCGCCGACACCATCGAGCCGTACATCATCATCGCCGACCGGGTCCGGTTCCGCGGCACCGACCGGATGTGGGCGGGCGGCAAGGCGACGATCGACCGCTCGGACTTCGCGGCGCGCGGCGACTCGATGCTACTCGATGAAACCCGCGGCGTAGGCGTGCTGATCGGGAAGCCGCGGGTGGAAGGCAAAGGGGACCAGCACTACACGCTCGCGGGCACCCGCATCGAGCTCGGCATGGAACACCGCGACATCCGTCTCGTCAAAGCCCTGGGGGAAGGAAAGGCGACGGGGTCGGACTGGACGCTCGATGCGGACACGATTCACCTGGCCATGGACCACCGCAAACTGCAGCAGGCGTTCGCGTGGGGGACCAAGACGCGGCCCTACGCGCTGTCCCCGTTGCAATCCATCAAGGCGGATTCCCTGGCGCTGGACGTCCCGGACCAGGTGCTCACCGAAGCGCGGGCGTTCGGGCAGGCGCTGTCGACCACCAAGCACGACTCCACGAGCAGCGCGGCCGACGTCGACTGGATCGCCGGGGACACGCTCACCGCCCACTGGACCCCGGAGGCGGAAGCCCAGGGCGGCGCCGTGAAACCGAAGCTGCATACGATCGTGGCTCGCGGGTCGGCGCGCGCGCTCACGCACATTTTTGACAATCACGATCCGACCGCGCCGCCCTCGATCAACTACACTCGCGGCGCCTCGATTCACATCGCCCTGAAGCAGTCGCGCATCGACCGGGTGGTCGCGGGCGGGCGGGCCGACGGGGTCCACCTGGAGCCTCAGCCCCCGGCCCCCGACACCACCCACGCCGACAGCATGGCGCACCCGGACAGCGCCGCTCGGCGCGACAGCACCGTCGCCTCGCCCCAGCGGGCGCACCGGGACTCGACATGACCTTCCCCGGGATGCCGGACCCGCTCGCCCCGCTGCTCGAGGCCCGGGACTCCTCCGTCCCGCTCGGGATGGCGGCCCTGGTCGGCGCCGCCGATGAGACGGGCCGAGCGACCTTTGGCGCGCTCGCCGTCGCCTACCGCGCCGCGTTCCTGCGTCTCCGGGCCGAGGCCAAGGGAATCTCGCTGCCGGAGGCGGGGACCCTGTCGGTGGATGATGCCCGGGCGAACCTCGCCGACTCGGTGCTGCCCCGCCTGGCACTGGACCATCTCGTGACGTTCCCCAACCAGGGAACGGAACGGCACGACGACGACGCCATCATCGTTGCGCCGGAGTTGTGGACGGTGCTCCGGGCGGACCGGGAGGGCACCGCGCGGCGACTCCTGGTGGCCGCCGCAGCGGCGATCGGCGCCGCCGAGGCCCCGGGCGTCGCGGCCCACGTCAAAGGTGGACATCGCATCTCGTCGCGCGGCCTGGTCAAGGCGTACAAGGGCCGGCGGGTCGTCGACGACGTGAGCATCACCCTCGAGCAGGGAGAGATCGTGGGTCTGCTCGGCCCGAACGGCGCCGGCAAGACCACGACCTTCTACATGATCACGGGACTGATCCGACCGGAAGCGGGACGGATCTTCCTCGATGACCGCGACATCACGCAGGAGCCGATGTTCCGCCGGGCCCGTGCCGGGCTGGGCTACCTGGCCCAGGAGCCGTCGGTGTTCCGCAAGTTGAGCGTCGAGGAGAACGTCCTCGCGATCCTCGAGACGCTGCCGCTCGACGCCCGGGCCCGGGAGGCCCGGTGTGACACCTTGCTCGACGAACTGGGGATCAAGCACCTGCGGAAGCAGAAAGCCTATCAGCTTTCGGGTGGGGAACGCCGCCGGCTCGAGATCACGCGGGCCCTCGTCACCGAGCCCAAGTTCCTGCTCCTGGATGAGCCGTTTGCCGGGGTCGATCCGATCGCGGTCAACGACATCCAGACCATCGTGGCCGGGCTGCGCCGCAAAGGGATCGGCGTCCTGATCACCGATCACAACGTCGAGCAGACCCTCGATATCGTGGATCGCGCGTACATCATGTTCGAAGGCAAGGTGCAGGTGAACGGCACCGTGCGCGAGCTGGTCTACGACGACCGCGTGGCGGACCGGTACCTGGGACCCACGCTCACCGCGCGGCTGCGCGGGCGCCTCGGCGCCGGGGCGGTGGCGTGAAGCCCGGCCTGCATCAGTCGCAATCCCTGCGGCAGGATCTGCGGATCAATCCGCGCCTGTTCCAGGCGATGGATCTCCTCTACATGCCGCTCCTGGATCTCCAGCAGCATCTCAAGCAGGAGCTGCTCGGCAATCCGTTCCTGGAGCTGGTGGAGGCGGACGAGGATCCCGACGAGCAGGCTCCGGCGGAGAAGGAGCGTCAAGAGAAGGAGAAGGAAAAGGAGGCGACCGACGAGCCCAACTGGGAGGACATCCTCCTCGACGACGGCGCCGAGGCCATGCTGGCGCATCGCGACCTCTCGGAGGCCCGTGAGTACGTCGAGCCCGTCTCGGTGGAGGCGCGCGATCTCTCCGATCACCTCAAGGAACAGGTCCAGATGCTGGACCTGACGCCCCGCCAACGCCTCCTCGCCGAGGAGTTCCTCGGGAATATCGCCGAGGACGGCTACCTGGGCGCGACGCTCGAGGAGATCGTCACGGGCGCGAACACGCTGTTGGAGGAGTACGCCGAGCGGTCCGACGGCAACCCCACGATCGAGCCCTACCGCGTGGCCGAAGCCGAGGACATGCTCCGCATCGTGCAACGGCTGGACCCGCCGGGCGTCGGCGCCCGCGATCTGCGGGAATGCCTGCTGCTCCAGCTCCAGGACAAGAAGCAGACCGAGACGCTGGCGTATCGGCTGGTCAATGAAGCGTGGGATGATCTCAAAAACCACCGCTGGAGCGAGCTGGGCAAGCGCCTGGGAATCGAACCCAGTCTGGTCCAGAGCGTCGCCGATGATCTCGGCAAGCTGGACCCCAAGCCCGGCCTGCAGTACTCGTCGGCCGGAGACCAGTACATCACCCCGGACCTGACGGTCCAGAAGATCGGGGACCGCTACCACGTTTCGTTGAACGACGCCGGGCTGCCCCGGCTGCGCATCTCCAAGACGTATCAGGACATCGCGCGCGACCGCAAGAAGTTTCAGGGTGAGAACAAGGAGTTCATCAACCAGCGCTTGAACAGCGCGCACTGGATGATCCAGGCGATCGAGCAGCGGCGCCAGACCATGCTCAAGGTGATGAACTTCATCGTGGACCGGCAGCGCGAGTTCTTCGAGAAAGGCGTGGAGTACTTGAAGCCGCTCACCCTGCGGGAAGTGGCCGACGTCATCAACATGCACGAGAGCACCGTGAGCCGCGTGACCAACGAGAAGTACGCGCAGACCCCGCGGGGGCTGCTCCCCCTCAAGTTCTTCTTCTCGAGCGGCCTGACGACCACCACCGGGGAAGATGCCAGCGCCCGCTCCATCAAGGCGCAGATCAAGAAGCTGGTGGATGAAGAGACCGCGACCAATCCGCTGACCGATCAGCAGATCGTGGAGCTGTTCGGCCAGCGGGGGGTGAAGATCGCCCGGCGCACCGTCGCCAAGTATCGTGACCAGCTGAATATCCTCCCGGCCCGCATGCGGAAGCGCCTATGAGCCTCGCCACCCCGAGCGCCGTCCCCGACGTGAGCATCCTCGTGCCGGCCAAGGACGAGGCCGAGAACCTCCCGGAGCTGGTCAAGCTGATGCGGGAAACGGCGCTGCCGCTGCCCTACGCGGTGGAGCTGGTGGTCGTGAACGACGGCAGCAGCGACACGACGGCCCAGGTGCTCTCCCAGCTCGCGACCCAACACGCCTTTCTCCACGTCGCGACCCACCGGGCCCAGCGCGGCATCGCGGATGCGTTGCGCACCGCCGCCGACGTGGCGCGCGGCCGGATTCTCGTCTTCTGGCCGGCCGACCTGCAGTACCTGCCGGCCGATATTCCGGGCCTGGTCCAGCCGATCATCGAGGGCACCGCGGACATCGTCACCGGCACGAAGCAGGGCCGCTACGAGAAACAATTCGTTTCCCGCGTGTACAACCTGCTGTGCCGGTGGCTGTTCGGCGTGCGCGTGAGCGACCTCAACTCGGTCAAGGCGTATCGCCGCGAAGTGATCCAGGTCGTTCCCACTCGCCCCGACTGGCACCGCTACATGGTCGTGATCGCGGCGGGGCAGGGGTATCGCGTAGCCGAGCGGCCGGTTCCCCTGTATCCCCGGCGCGCCGGCAAGTCCAAGTTCGGCTTGGCCCGCATCCCCGTCGGTGTGCTGGATCTCGTTTCGGTCTGGTTCCAGCTGCGCTTCGGCAAGAAGCCGATGCTGTTTTTCGGAGTGCCTGGGGCGGTGCTGGTGCTCCTCGGCGTGCTGGTCGGGATCTACGCCCTGATCGAGCGCTACGTCCTGCACATCGGCTTCCGGCCCTGGCTGTACCTGGTGATGCTGCTCGTGCTGTCGGGGTTGGTCCTGTTCGGATTCGGCTTCGTGGGGGAGCTGATCGCCGCGCAGCGCGAGGAGGTGCGCGCGTTGCAACGGGATCTCGAGCTGCGTGCCCAGAGCACCGAGCGGGAGCGCTGAGCCGGCGGGGAGCCTCAAGTCTCGGCTGCCCCCCGCGTTGGTCACTTTCATGTTGGTCGAGGTCACGAGGTACCATGGGCCGCCCGCAGCTGTTCCTGCTCTTTGCCACGGGGGCCATAGTCTGCGCCTGCGCCTCTGACCAGGGGCCGGCCCCCCAGGTCGCGACCACCCTGACCGTGTTCCCCGCCGCGTTCGAGGTTCCGCTGAACGGCACCAGTCTCGTGAGCGTGACGGCGTACGATGCGCAGGGGAACACCCTCCCGAATCCGATTCTGACGTTCCGGTCCTCCAACACCGCCATCGCTACCGTGTCGAGCGCCGGCCTGGTCTCCGGCATAGCCCTCGGGTTCGACACGATCACCGTGTTCTCCGGAGCCGCGCGCGCGACCGCCAACATCGCGGTTGTGACCCACCCGAGCGGCAGCGCGGCGGGAACGCCCGCGGTGGCCTCGCGGCCGTTCGGCATCGCGATCTCCGCGACCGGATTGGTGTACGTCTCGCGGCAGGACGTGCCCTACCTTCAGGTGACGCAGCTGCCGGATACGGGCTTCGCCGATTCGATCAGGGTGGGCCTTGACCCGACCGACGTGGCCTTCACCTCCACCGGCGCGACGGCCTACGTCACCAATCAGGCCAGCGGGACCGTGAGCGTCATCGACGTCGCGTCGAAGCAGACGGTGGACAGCATTGCCACCGCCCCCTACGGCACGCCGTTACGGGTCGTCGTCGGCCGCGACGATCAGCACTTCTACGTTTCGACCGACTCGGCGACAATCCTGGAGTTCTCGACGGCCACGAACGCCGCCACCCAGGGGTGGGTGCTCAGCGGTCCGGTGAATGGCCTCGTGTTCCGCCCCGACGGCGGCATCCTGTATGCCACGTCCACCACCGGGTATCTGTTTGAGATCACGCCTTCGACCGGCGTGGCGCGTTACGCCCAGATTGGGGGGGCTCCGCAGGACCTCGCCGTCTCGCTCACGAACGACGAGCTGTGGATCGCGGATTCAGCAGGGGACGTCCAGGTCCTGCAGGCGGCCACCGCCGCTCCGATCGCCACCGTTACGGGAGCCACGGGCGTCTTTGGCCTGACCATGTCCCCGGACGGGACCCGGCTCTACGCCAGCGTGCCCAGCACGGGGCAGGTGTTGATCATCGACCGCGCGTCGCGTAGCATCGGTAACACCCTGTCGGTGGGCGGCTCGCCGCGGCGCATCGCCTTCGACCGGTTCGGAACCGCCGCGCTCATCGCGAACGAGTCGGGGTACGTGAGCGTCGTGAAATAGGGCCGGGCGGGAGCGCATCGCGGGTTGCCCAGGCGAGCGGGGGTCGGCTAAGTTCCAGCGCGCTGTTGACTTGCGTTTCTCTTGCACGACAGACCAATGAGGCGGTGATGCGACCGGCCCCCCCGCCTCGCGTCCCCCGCGCTCCAGACCGTGACGGCCGAAATGGACGTGGAGATCATTCCGTTCGAGGTGCGTTACCTCGACGAAAGCCTGGCGCTGATGCGTCGCTGGAGCCCGGACCACCCGGAGCTCGGCGAGCGGTCCCTGTACGACTGGCAACGCTGCACCCGGTACCTGGCCATGAAGGACGGCAAGGTGGTGGGGCACATCGGCCAGATGGAGCACGAATTCCGCTACGCGGACGCTCGGCCCCCCGTCCGTATCGGCTGGGGCATTACGCTGGTCCTGGACACCTCCGACGATGCCACCCGGAAAGCGGCCGGGCGCGGGCTGCTCAAGGCGTGCGAGGACGCCCCAGGCTTGAAGTACGCGGCCGTGGGGGTCGTGCCCGCCATCGAGCCGGCCTATCTCCGCCGCGGCCACCAGATCAGTCGGGACGCCAACCGCTACTACGCCCGGTTCTTCCGGCCCGGGAAGGCACTGGCCTATTGGCAGAAGTCCTCGGCACTGGCGCCGTTGGTCTCCCTCGCCAACGCGGTCATGCGGCCGCGCACGCGGCCACGATTCGGCAAGCTCGAGGCGATCACCGCGTTCCGTCCCGAGTGGGATGCCACCTGGGACGGTCTGCTGCGGCAACAATACGAGCTGTACGGGAAGCGCGAGGCCGAGTTCCTGAACCACAAGCTGGCCCAACCGAACCGGACCTACTTCACGTTCCTGCATCGCGACGCCGCCGGCGCGGTGGACGGGTACATCGTCTACCGGCGGGCCAAGCATCGCACTCGCGATCTCGATCTCGTGAAGATCTGCGACTTCGTGGCGTCCCCCTCCGCCCAGCGGGATCTCCTCGCCGAGGCGATGCGGTATGCCCTCACCGAGGCTCCCGGGACGTACGGCATCGTCGGACTGAGCTCGACCCTGGACGGACCGGCCTTCCGCTCCACGGGGATGTACGTCGCGCGCCCCTACCCGGTGGTGCTGGCCGCGGGGGTCACAGGCCGACCGCGGGTCTCGTTCTTCGATTCCGATCTCGACAATCTGTGGTGAGGCTGCGGCGTCGGACGCGTCGCCATCACCAACCGGTCGCGTAAGGGGCCGGGCTGGGACTGCCATTGCGCACCGTCTACCTCGTCCTGAGCTGTGACACCGATCCCGATCGCCCGGGGTTTCTGGACGGCCCCACCAACGCGCCGTTGACCTGGCGCGGAATGACCGAAGGCATCCCGGCCGTGAAACAACTGGTCCGTGGCGTGAGCGACAGCGCGGGCCGTGAGCCGGTCTTCACCTGGTTTCTCCGGGCCGACGAGCAGATGCAGCGCGTCTACGGCGACTACGCCGCGATCGCGCGCACCCAGCACGCCCTGCTGCGCTCCTTGGCCGGAAGCGGCGACGAGCTGGGCTGGCATCCGCACTTCTGGCGGCGCGAGGGCGATAACGGCCGCTGGTTCCAGGAGGTGGAGGACATCGAGTGGCAGCTCGACATGTTGCGACAAGCGCATCGCGATCTGGCCGCGGTCCTTCCCGGAGGACCACAAAGCGTACGGATGGGGTGGGCGTACCACAACACGCGGTCGTACGGAGAGCTCGAAGCCCTGGGCCTCCACGTCGATTGCTCCGCGCTGCCGGGCTATCGAACCTACCGCGGCTCGCCGCCGACGCGGGGGGAGAACTACTTCGACTGGCATGCGACGCCGCGCCAGCCGTTCCGGCCATCCCGCGCCGATCACCGGCGCCCGCCACGCGCCACCGAGGGTGCCTTCCGACTGCTCGAAGCCCCGAGCTACATGGCCTCGTCCTTGCCCTGGTCGCTCGTGAGCGGCGTGCAGCTGGGCCGGAAGACCGGTGACTTCGGGCTGTTGTGGGACGCCGTGCGGCGCCCCACCTACTGCATCAACGTGACGGCGCGCGCCATGTTGTTCGCCCCGCTCGTGGCAGAGCTGCGCCGAGCCATGCGGCGACCGGGAACCGACCCCATCCTGTTCTCCACGCAGTTCCACGCCGACGAGCTGGTCCCGAACCGCAGCAGGCTGTACCGCATTCACAGCCTGAGGGAGAACATCGAAGCGCTCGTGCGCGCCTGTCATGAGGCGGACACTCGCGTGGAATTCGTCCAGGCGCTCCGGATCCCGGCGCTGTGGGCGGGATCGGTGTGACGTGAACGTCGTCTTCGTGACCCACGCCTACCCCCGCTGGGACGGGGACGTGGCCGGCTCATTCCTGGAGCGCCTGATTCTGGCGCTCTCGGCCCGCGGGGTGGGAGTCCGGGTCGTGGCCCCGGCCGACATGGGGAAAGGGGGAAAGGAGCTGCGACACCATATCCCCGTCACCCGCGTCCGGTACGCCCCGGCACGATGGGAAACGCTCGCCTATCGGGGCACGATGCCCACCGCCACCCAATCGGTCGCCGGCCTCATTTCCGCCGGTTCGCTGGTATGGCGGCAGGCCCGTACGGTGTCGCGCCTGTGGAGGGAGCAGCCCTTCGACCTCGTGCACGCGCAGTGGTGGGTGCCGGGGGGAGTGAGCGCCTGGCTCGCGCGCCGGCCCTACGTGGTGACGCTCCACGGCATGGATGTGGTGTTCCTGGAGCACACGGCGGTGGTGCGCCCGATCGCGCGTCGCGTGCTGCGGGGCGCCGCCGCCGTCACGGCGGTCTCCTCGGATCTGGCAGACCGGGCGGCGGCCGTGGTCGGGCTGGAGCGCGCGCGAATCGTGGTCCAGCCGATGCCGATCGAGGCGAGCGGATTCCAGGCAAGCCAGGGCGGGGGAGGGATCGTGACCGTCGGCCGCCTGATGCCGCGAAAGCGCCTCGATGTCCTGCTCCTGGCCGTGGTCGAGCTCCGCTCGTCGGGGCGGACCGTGCCCCTGACGATCATCGGCGACGGACCCGAGCGGCCGGGACTCGAGCGCCGGGCGGCCGAGCTAGGCCTCGCGGGGCAGGTGCGCTTTCTGGGCGAAGTCCCGCCGGCCAGGATCCCGCAGGCCCTGGGGAATGCCGACGTGTTCGCCTTCCCGGCGTTGGGAGAAGGATTCGGTCTCGCCGCCGCCGAGGCGCTGATGGCAGGGGTCCCAGTAGTCGCGGCGCGCGACGGGGGCGGCGTCAGTGACATCGTCCCCGAGCAAGGGGCGGGGCGTCTCGTGTCGGCTGACCCGCGGGAGCTGGCCCGGGCCCTGGGCGACGTGCTGAGTGACCCGGATGCGCGTCGGCTTGCGGCGGCCGCGGGGATCGCGCTGCGGCACCGCCTCGCCCCGGTCACCGTGGCGGAGAACTTCGAGGCACTTTACCGCGAGGTGGCGACGCGTGCGTAGATGGCTCTGGTGGACCATCCAGCTGGTCGTCGCGGCCATCGTGATCCGCATGGTGTGGGCGACGCTCGCGCGCAATTGGAGTGAGTTTCGCTCGCTGCACCTGACGCTGCAACCGCAGATCGGTTGGATCGGCCTGGCGGTGGTGGTGCTGCTCATCAGCTACGCGAGCAGCGTCGAAGCGTGGCGCCGAATCCTCGCCGGGTGGCACCAGCACCTCCCCTACATGCGTGCGGCGCGGATCTGGCTCGTGGCGAACCTCGGGCGGTACATCCCGGGCAAGGTGTGGAGCGTGGCGGGGCTCATGGCCCTGGCCCAGCGGTCCGGGGTCGAGGCGTGGGCCGCTGGGGCGTCCGCCTTTGCCATTCAGGCCGTGGCGATCGGGACCGCGGTCGCCATCGTCGCCGTGGCCATCCCCGGAGCCGAGTCCCCGCTGCGGCTCGCGGCGGCGGCGCTGGTCGCCATGCTTACCATCGCCTCGTTGGCCTGGCCCCGCGCGGTGCAAACCCTGGCCCGGCTGGTGGGACGACCCGAGCGGGTCCGGCCGCTGCCGGTGGCCGCCGTGGCGGAGAGCTCGGCGCTCGGGATCTTCAGCTGGCTGGGCCACGGTACGGCATTCTGGCTGCTGTCGCGCGGCCTGGGCCTCCCGGGCACCCTCCCCGTGACCACTGCGGTGGGGGTCTTCGCGCTGGGCTACATTTTAGGGCTTCTGGCGCTGTTTGCGCCCGGTGGGGTAGGGGTGCGCGAGGTGGTGCTCATCAGCCTGCTGACCCCGATGCTGGGAGGCGGGGGCGCCATCGCCTTGAGCCTGGCTTCCCGACTCCTGTTGACGGTGACCGAAGTAGCGGCCCCGCTCGCCATGCTGCTCGCCACGCGACAGCAGAAGGAGGACGTGAGTGTACGAACCTAAGCGGCCGAACCTGGTGGCCTTCGGGCTGATGGGCCTCTGGATCGGCGTGCTGAGCCTGCCGATGCTCGCCGGCAAATGGCTGGGGACCCCGGGGGGCGACTTCAACCCCGCGGCGTACGCGTCCCGCACCTGGGGCGCCGAGTGGTGGCACCGCTTGGGACACGTGCCACTGTGGGAGCCAGAGCTGTTCGGCGGGATGCCGTACATCGGGGCCGGCCACGGCGACATCTTCTACGCCACCTCGTTCCTGCGTCTGTTCTTGCCGATCACCGCCGTCGTCAATTTCGGGTTCGTGCTCCACTTTCTCCTCGCGGGGTTGTTCACCTACCTGTTGCTGCGCCGGTTCGGCGTGTCGTGGGCGGGATCCGTGGTCGGCGGGATCGCCTACGAGCTGTCCGGGCTCATCGCTTCTTATCCCTCACCCGGACACGATGGCAAGCTGTTCGCCTCGGCCGCGCTCCCGCTCGCGTTCCTGGGACTGCTCCTGGCCCTCCGGGACAAGCGTCCGATCGGCTACGTCGTGTTCACCGTCGCGGTGGCGATGAGCCTGCTCGGCCACTTCCAGATCGCGTACTACGTGCTGATCGCGGCTGGGCTCTTTGCCCTCTACCTGACCTTCGACGCGGGCAACGACGAGGCGCTGGGGAAGCGGATCGGCCGGCTGGGACTGGCGCTCGGGGCCGTGCTCCTCGGCTTCGGCGTCGCCTCGATCCAGGTGCTGCCGTTCATCCAGTACATCCCGTTCTCGCCGCGGGCCCAGGGCTACCATGGATTCGAGGGATCCACCTCGTATGCGATTCCCTGGGTTCATGTCCCGGAGTTCCTGTTCAAGGGATTCGTCGGAGACCATGAGACCTACTGGGGGTCCAATCCCCTGAAGCACCACTCCGAGTACCTCGGACTTCCCGTCGTCGCTCTGGCGGTCCTCGGTGCGTGGGCCAAGGACCGGCGGCGTCTGGTGTACTGGCTTGGGGGGATCGGCCTGCTGTTCCTGCTGATCAGTCTGGGAGCGGGGACTCCGTTCTATCGACTGTTCTGGGCCGTGATGCCGCTGATCAAGAAGACCCGTGCCCCCGGGATGGCGTTCTTCGCCGTCGCATTCGTCGTGGCCACGTTCGCGGGGATGGGGGTGGAGCGGCTGGAGCGAAAGGAGGGGAGGGGCGCGGTGATCCCGTGGCTCGTCGCGGGCGGGCTCGTCACCCTGCTGGCCGTGAGCGGGGCGTTCGGGATCATGGCGGTGAATCTCGCGGGCCCGAGGGCCTCCATCGCCCAGGCCGATGCCCAGGCGATCCTGGTGGGCGCGCTGGGGAGCGGACTGGCCCTCTTGGCTACGGGGCTGTGCGCGATGGCTCTGCTGCGCGACCGTCTCACGCCGCGCCTGTTCGGCATCACGCTGGCGCTCGTCGTCGGGTGCGACCTCTGGCTCAACGCCCGGTCGTTCTGGATCTACGCCCCGAACCCCAAGGCGGACTGGTTCCGCCCCGACGCGGTGACCTCGCTGATCACGAAAACGACCCCGCCATACCGGGTGCTCGATCCAGGGGTGTACGGGCCCGATGCTCTGATGGCCTTTGATGTTCCTCAAGTGCTCGGCTATCACGGAAATGAGCTGCGCTACTATGACGAGCTGCTGGGCGGCAAAGGTGAATGGAACAACCTGCGGTTCGTTCGCCTCTGGGACCTGCTCGCGGTGCGCTACCTCATTCTGCCGGCGGGTGCATCGAGGATGGACAGCATTCCCGGGTACAAGCGGGTGCTCGATTCGGTCGAGACTTCGGAAGGGGCATGGGCGAAGGTGCTCGAGCGGACCGAGCCGCAGCCGTATGCCCGCGTCGTGCCCGCCGCGGTCAAAGCCGACACCAACGAAGTCATTCCGACGCTGATCGATCCCCGGATGGACTACAACAACTTCGTGCTGTTCGACCGCACCGAGGCGGTCAACCCGCTACCCGTAACCGAACCGCTGCATTCGAGCCCGTCGCGCGCGACGTTCGTCAAGTGGGTGCCGGGCCTGATGAGCGTGACGCTCGATCCTCCGCCGCCCACCGACAGCTATCTGCTCGTCGCGGAAAACTGGTTCCCCGATTGGCACGCGACCGTGGACGGGAACCCCAGCGACGTGCTGCGCGGCGACTGGTCCTTCATTACCGTGCCCGTGAGCGCCGGGGCCAAACGCGTAGACCTCGAGTTCACCTCGGCCGTCTACCAGCGCGGTCGTTTCATCTCGCTGATTTCGCTGCTCCTGCTCGCCGCCTGGGGCGGGGGAGCCGCCATCCGGCAACGCCGCAAGGGTCCGCCGGGTGGCTGAGCGCGCGCTGGTCGTCATCCCGACCTACAACGAGGCGCCCAACGTGGGCAGCCTGGTCCCGCAGGTGCTGGCCCAGGATCCCCGCCTCGAGGTGCTGATCGTGGATGACAATTCCCCCGACGGGACCGGCCGCATCGCCGACGAGATGGCGGAGCGGGAGCCCCGGATCCACGTCCTGCACCGGGAAGGGAAGCAGGGGCTCGGCACCGCCTACCGGGCGGGGTTCGGATGGGCCCTGGAGCGGAAGTACGACTACGTTTTCGAGATGGATGCCGATTTCTCGCATGATCCGGCCCACCTCAAGGCGTTTCTCACCGCGGCCCAGGACGCCGACTTGGTCCTGGGATCGCGTTACCTTCAAGGCAAGGTCACGGTCGTGAACTGGCCGATGGGACGTCTGTTGTTGTCGTATTTTGCCAACGTCTATGCCCGCTGGGTCACGGGTCTGAAGATCTGGGACCTCACCGGGGGCTTCAAGTGCTTTCGCCGTCGCGTACTGGAATCGATTGATCTCACGCAGGTTAGGTCCAACGGGTACGCTTTCCAAATCGAGATGAGCGTGCGGGCATGGCGAAAAGGGTTCAAGCTGGCCGAGGTGCCGATCGTGTTCGTGGACCGGACCGAGGGGCAAAGCAAGATGAATCGCGGAATCGTGAAAGAAGCGGTGTGGATGGTTCCACACCTGCGACTCATGGCCTGGTTCGGCCGCATCTGATCGGACTCCCCGTCTATAAGATGACGGGGTCGGGCAACGATTTCGTGATGGTGGATTCGAGCGTCTCGGGCCCGGATGATTGGGCGGAGTCGGACATTCAGGCTGTGTGCGCCCGGGGGACCGGTGTTGGCGCCGACGGCCTGGTCTTCGTGGGTCCCGGCAAGGCCGCGGGAGCCGTGCGGATGGTCTACTTCAACAGCGACGGCTCCCGCGCCTCCATGTGCGGGAACGCCGCGCTCTGCAGCACCCGCCTGGCCGCCTACTTGGGCATCGGACCGCAGCGGGGGATGCAGCTCGAGACGGACGCGGGCACCTACGTGGGCCGCTGCGGCCAGGAGCCCGATCGCGCCGAGATCCAGTTGAGCCCCGTGGAGCCTCCCACCGAGCCGGCGCTCGACTTGATGCCGGGTGAGGAACGGGCCGGACTGACTGTGGTAGGCGTGCCGCACCTGATCGTCCTGGTCCGCGACGTGGATCAGGTCGATCTGGCCGGGCGTGGCCGGGAGCTGCGATACGCGCCGGCCCTGGGGCCGGATGGCGCCAACGTGAACTTCGTCTCACCAGGCAGGCGGTCGGTGGCCTGGCGGATGAGGACCTATGAGCGGGGGGTGGAGGGCGAGACGCTGGCCTGTGGGACCGGCGCCGTGGCTGCCGCCTGTATCCTCGAGCACTGGGGCTTGGAGCGTCTGCCCGTTGTAATCGAGACCCGCAGTCAGCTGCCCCTGGAGGTTCACGCTCGAAAGTCGACCGATGGGGCCTTCGAGGACGTGTGGCTGAAGGGGCAGGCGCGGATGGTGTTTCGGGGGATCGTTACGGCGTGAGGCGAGTTTCCACATCTTTCAACACGGCAACTTAACATAACATCTATTATACGAAGTGCATTCGAGCGAATGACCGATGCCAGCTACTTCCCAGCCCCCGCGGATCCTTTGGTAATCTCCCCAAGCCGCACACGCGCTTCGACGACCGTGCCCGTGGAATCGTACTTGGCGACGATAGCCTCATAGGCGGCCTTGCTCTGGGCGGTGTCGCCCGCCGCCAACCACGCCCGTCCCGCGTCCGAGAGGTACTGGGCCGCAAGGAATGGGAACCTGGCCGCGCTTGCGGCCTTCTGGTAGGTCTCGGCGGCATCCTTGGGCCGGGAGATGTTCTCGTAGGCCGCCCCGAGCAGACCGTAGGCCTGCGCCTGGTAGTCCCGGTTGGCCTCTCCCGCGAACTTGCTGAGGACCTCGATGGCCTGCTGCGGCTGTCCCTGCGCCAGGCGGACCTGAGCCAGCATGATGGTCGCTTCCTGGGCGGCCCGGGTTCCGGAGTAATTCTCTCTCACGCGGGACAGCTCGCTCGCCGCCAACGCGTAATTCTTGCTCTCCCAGGCGAATCGACCTTGTCCCAGCCCGGTTCCCGCGGCGGCCTCCTGCTGGCTCCGCGACAGGATGCTCCACGCAAACAGGAGCCCGCCCAAGACCGCGATGACCGCGATCGTGATGGCCGTGCCGCGATTGCGCTTGGCCCACTCGAGGAGGGCTTCGAGGCGCTGATCCGACCTTTGGCCTGCCTGGGCTGCTCCCACCGGCGTCGTCATCTCTGGTCCTTCGCTATTTGAGTGTGCCGCACGTCCCCAGAGTGCCCCTGGGGCGACTCGAACGCCCGGCCAACGGTTTAGGAAACCGCTGCTCTATCCACCTGAGCTACAGGGGCGTAAGCTGCGCAATTTATAGGGGTTACGCGTAGTGAATCAAGGCCTCTACCCGCACCGATCCGAGGCGCTGCCGACCGTTCAGGCCATCCAGCTCGAGGAGAAAGCTGAAGCCCCCCAGGTTCGCCCCGCGGCCGCGCACCAGGTCGGCCGCCGCGGCGGCGGTTCCACCCGTAGCCAGCACATCGTCCACGATCAGCACCCGATCCCCTAGCTCGATGGCGTCGGCATGCATCTCCAACGCATCGGTGCCGTACTCCAGAGCGTAATCGACCCGTTGGCGGGCGGCCGGCAGCTTCCCCGGCTTACGCACCGGGACAAGGCCGGCCCCGAGCTCCTGGGCGATGGGCGCCCCGAACAGGAAACCGCGGGATTCGATGGCGAGAACCCGGTTGATCCCAAGGGCTCGAAACGGTTCCGCCATCGCCCGGGTGGCTCCTAGAAACAGATTCGGGTGCAGCAGCACGGGCGTAATGTCGCGGAACAGGATCCCCGGCTTGGGAAAGTCGGGGATCTCGCGGACGGCGTTCCTGAGCGCCTGCGACAGACTATTTGTCATTGCAAGTGACGTCCTAATTACTTGATATCAAACGGATTAGGGAGCGTAACTTCATGTGAAATGATTGACTTATCAACACCAGAGACGATGGCTCCTGAAGGCCCCCGTGACAGCGCCGCTTCTAAGCGCTCGAGGGCAACGGCCTCTCCGCTGGCAACGACCTCCACAGTTCCATCCAGCAGATTGCTCGCGTACCCCTTGAGGCGGAGGCGTTGGGCCTCCCGCAGCACGAACCAGCGAAACCCTACACCCTGCACCCGCCCCGCCACGACGTAACGCACACAATGATCCACCGTTCAGCTCGACCTCGCCCGGGGGGGCGCCACGCGACGTCGGTGCCAGATCACGTAAATCCCCACACCCAGCACTAGCAG
>Ga0335085_10008251_pt1 | contig 15923 bp, 14 predicted proteins | sample Lox_Sample_45_FD_206712 | JGI IMG/M metagenome (GOLD analysis project Ga0335085, IMG submission 206712) | Soil microbial communities from Loxahatchee National Wildlife Refuge, Florida, United States - Lox_Sample_4.5 | ecosystem: Environmental > Terrestrial > Soil > Wetlands | place: USA...
GTGTTCGTGGAATCACACGCCGCCGCTCCGGAGGAGATCGTCTTGGATGTGGATGCCACCGATTTTCCTTTGCACGGAGAGCAGGAAGGCCGCTTCTTTCACGGCTACTATGACAGCTACTGCTATCTGCCGCTGTACATATTTCTGCGGAGATCAGATCCTGTGTGCTCGCTTGCGGCAATCCAATAGCGACGCCGCGGCCGGCAGTCTGGCGGAGATCCAACGCATTGTGGCGCAACTGCGCGCGGCCTGGCCGAAGGTGAAGATCGTGTTGCGAGGAGACTCCGGCTTCTGTCGGAATGAGTTGATGAGTTGGTGTGAAGCCAACCGAGTCGGTTACGTATTCGGGTTGGCACGCAATCAACGGCTACGGCGGATTATCGGCCGCAGATGTGGGAAGCGACCCAACAGTGGGGTACGACAGGCAAACCGGCGCGTCTGTTCAGCGAGTTCTCCTACCAGACTAGGAAGAGGAAGAACGGGGGCTGGGACCGGGAACGACGGGTCGTGGCGAAGGCCGAGCACATCGACGGCAAAGAGAATCCGCGTTTTGTGGTGACCTCCCTGAAGGCTGAGGAATGGCAGCCCAAGTACTCTACGAAGAGCTGTACTGTGCGCGCGGTGAGATGGAGAACCGGATCAAAGAGCAGTTCAATTTGTTCGCCGATCGGGTGAGCGGCGAGACGATGCGCGCCAATCAGCTGCGAATGTACTTTTCGGCGATGGCCTACGTGCTGGTGTGCGGCTTGCGCCGCTTGGGGCTGAAGGGCACCGAGATGGAAAACAGCGCAAGCGGCCACGATTCGCACCCGCTTGCTGAAGATCGGCGCCCAGGTGCGAGTGAGTGTGCGGCGGGGTCTATCTGGCGCTGGCAGCGAGTTACCCATGGTCGAGTCTATTTGAACAGGTTCACGCGAATCTGCGGGCGACCCCTTGCCAGCCAGTTGACGGATTGAGGGACCTCAATCATCTCTTGAGATATTGTTTGCCGAAGGGTCCGGGCGGAGCATTGCTCCGCAGCGGCACACCACGTGTATTTTCAATGAGTTTTCGATTCTTGGGCTAGGCTGCGGCCCGTTCTACATATTCACGTGACGCAGGTGTACCCATTTTCGGAAGTGGCCAATGGAGTGAAGAAGTGCTGGCGGGTATCAGGGAAGAACTGCGCGCGAAGACGTACCAGCCATCTAAGAGTCATCTGCTCCGCCAGATTCGGATAAACGCGTCGGTTGTGGTTGGAATCGGTGGTCACCACAAGCTTCCGCTTTCGGATGCACAGCAGGTTGTCCTCCCGTAGCAACCGGTAAACCCTTTTGGGATTGACCACCCACCCCTCCCGGCGCAGGGCAGCCGTGATGCGCGGCCGACCGTAGCTGGGCCATTCCAGCGCGATGCGCTGGATGGCGTCGCGCAATGTCGCGATCCGGCCGCTCCACGGCGTCTTCTTCATAGCGGTAGAAGCTGGCGCGGCTCAGGCCCCCAGTTCCACCATCCGCGCAATCGTCAGCCCCCGGTCGGCCTTCACTTCTTCTTGGACCTTCCGGTAGACCGCGGATTTCCAGTCAGTGCCTGCAGCATCCGCTGCTCCTCGATGCGCTGCAAGCACCCCTTCAAAAAAATCGATCTCCAGCGTCTGCTGACCGACCTTACGCTCCAACTCCGCGATCCGGCCTTCCGACCAGCGTTGCTTTCCGTTGCCCGGAAACGCATTGCCCGGGCCCTGACGGAACTCCCGCCGCCAGCGGTGCAGCACGTTCGGGTTTACCTCCAATGCCCACGCCGCTTCGCCGATCGATACCCCTTGTTCCAGCCGCCGCACAGCGGCCAATTTAAACTCTTTCGTGAACTGCCTTCGCGACAACCCCATGACTCATGCTCCATTCAATGAACATTTTGATTAAGTGAGTCTTAACTGGCTGTCTCAAAAGTGGGGGCAAGCCAACACGTGCCTTAGCTCCGGCTGCGGAGGGCTGAGCCAGAAACTTTCGGAACAACAAACCGAGAAAAAACCCGCACCCCAGTGGACCGCATCCGGTACGATTCGATTCGAGGGCCAGACCGGCTCGGACGGACCGGTTCGACCTGCGCCGTCGGTTCGCCTCCCCGCCTAAACGCTAAGATGGTTGGGTGGACGCACCATGTGAGGAAGCGTCGAGCGCTCCCTCACGGTCGCGAGTCGGAGGTTGGCTAACGCGACCTATTCTTTTGCGCGTCCGCCGGGGGGAGAGCGTTGTCACTAACAGAAATGTCCACACAGATCCGCCGGGATGTATCGGTCCCGATCAGTTCCAATATTCACCTGCTGAAGTGGGTGGAGAAGATGGCGCAACTGACCAAGCCGGCGGCGATCCACTGGGTGGACGGGTCGCAGGAAGAGAACGACATGTTGTGCGACCGGCTGGTGGAGGCCGGCACCTTCATCCGCTTGAATGAGGATTTGTGGCCGGGGTGCTTTTACGCACGCTCGGATCCGGGCGATGTGGCGCGCGTCGAGGATCGCACTTTCATCTGTTCGTTCTCGCAGGACGGGGCCGGACCGACCAACAATTGGGTGGCGCCTATGCAGATGCGCCGCAAACTACGCTCGCTGTTCAATGGCTGCATGCGCGGGCGGACGATGTACGTGCTGCCGTTCAGCATGGGACCGGTGGGTTCGCCGATGTCGGAAATCGGCGTGGAGCTCACCGACTCGGCGTACGTAGTGGTCAACATGCGCATTATGGCGCGCATCGGGCTGCCGGTCTTTCAGGAGATCGATAAGGATTACAAGCGCGTCGTGCCGTGCATGCACAGCGTGGGGCGTCCGCTAGAGGCGGGCGAGAAGGATGTGCCGTGGCCGTGCAACAAGGAAAAGTACATCGTGCATTTTCCGGAGCGGCGCGAGATCTGGTCGTACGGCTCGGGATACGGCGGCAATGCGCTGCTGGGGAAGAAGTGCCTGGCGCTGCGGATCGCCTCGGCCATCGCGCGCGATGACGGCTGGATGGCCGAGCACATGCTCATCGTGGGCATTGAAGATCCGCAGGGCGAGAAGACGTACATCGCGGCGGCGTTTCCGAGCGCCTGCGGCAAAACCAACCTGGCGATGCTGATTCCGCCGCCCGGCTTCGAGGGCTGGAAGGTGTGGACGGTGGGCGACGATATTGCCTGGATCCGTCCGGACGCGCAGGGACGGCTGCGAGCCATCAATCCGGAGGCGGGATTCTTCGGTGTGGCGCCGGGCACGTCGCAGAAAACCAATCCCAACGCCATGGCGACGCTCGCGCGGAACACTATTTTCACCAACGTGGCGCTGACGCCCGAAGGCGGCGTGTGGTGGGAAGGCATGACGGACGAACCGCCCGCCGAGTGCCTGGACTGGCAGGGCAATCGCTGGACACCGGAGATTCACCGGCAGACCGGCGCCAAAGCCGCGCATCCCAATGCACGCTTCACGGCGCCGGCGGCGCAATGCCCCACCATCGATCCGGACTGGCAGGCGCCCCACGGGGTGCCGATCAGTGCAATTATTTTCGGCGGGCGGCGGGCGGATACAATTCCGCTGGTCTACCAGGCGTTCAACTGGTCGTCAGGGGTTTACGCCGGCGCGACCATGGGGTCGGAGACGACAGCTGCCGCGGCCGGCGCGACGGGTACGGTGCGCCGCGATCCCATGGCGATGCTGCCGTTCTGCGGCTATCACATGGGCGATTATTTCCGCCACTGGATTACGCTGCAGCGCACGCTGCACGAGACGCCCGGGATCTTCCATGTCAACTGGTTCCGCAAGGACTCGAACGGCAAATTTCTGTGGCCTGGGTACGGCGAAAACATGCGCGTGCTGAAGTGGGTAGTGGATCGTGTGCGCGGACGGGCTTACGGGCGCGAGACGCCGGTGGGCTGGATGCCGCGTTACGATGACCTGGACTGGAAGAGCATGGACTTTCCCAAAGAGCGCTTCCAGCAACTGCAGGTCATCGACCGGGCCGCGTGGCGCAAGGAAATCGCGCAGCACGAAGAATTGTTCATCGATCTGCACGATCATCTGCCGCCGGAGATTCTGTTCGAGCGCGAACTGCTGATCGGAAGGCTGAGCCGCGAGCTTTCGCAACCACGTCGTGACGACCGTCCGGACCCGGTATGGTGGGTCGAACCGGATGGCGCGGACGGGGACTAAGCGGGCAACGATTAACAACCCGGGCAGCCAGCGAGCGGCAAGTGTTGCCGAAAAAGCCAGCCGAAGCGGTGCGCGCGGGCTGTCCGAAACGAGGACTTCTTTGTCGAGAAGCGCGGAGACGATGCGTCGCGCCTGCCTTTCGCCGATGGCGACAATGCCGGCGGCTTCACCGCGCGGCACTTCTCCACGGTAGAGCACCGCTTCCAGGACACTGCCGGATTGAGCGGGCAGTTGCCCGAGCCGGATTTCTTCCTCGGCCCACTGCAGGATGCGCGCGCAGGCGATCGGGCTGCAGCAGGCTTTCCAAAGGAGGGCAGTTCGCCCAGGTCTTCCGCTTTCCTGTCCGCTTCCATGACCGCTCCTGAACACGTACCTAGACTATGGATATCATCATGATACAGGGAAGGCAGGCTTCCGGAAGGCCGTCTTTATGTCCCGACTAAAGTCCGGATGATTCGCTCGCATGAAGGCTGCCAGATCCACAGCAGATCGGTTAGCGAAACGCCGGGAGGGCAAGGCACCCCTTGACGGTCTACAATTCCAATTGTAGATTGTCATAGTATGGGGAAACCGAGCGACCTGGTCCAGGGCACGCTGGATCTACTGATTCTCAAGACGCTGGCGCTGGAGCCCAAACACGGGTGGGCGATCGCCAAGCGCATTCAGCAGGTGTCGAGCGAAGTGCTGCAGGTACAACAGGGATCGTTGTATCCGGCGCTGCACCGTTTGGAGCATCGCGGCTGGATCAAAGCGCGCTGGGCGGAGACTGACACCGGACGCAAGGCGAAGTTCTATTCGCTCACCCGGACGGGCGCCGCGCACCTTGCCGAACAGGTGGAGCAGTGGAACCGGCTGTCCGGCGCCATCAACACGGTGATTCAGGAGGCATGAGATGAGCCTGATATCGGGAATCCGCGCCTGGATCGGGCGCCGCGCCGAGCGCGAGTTGGACGACGAGTTGCAATTCCACCTGGCGCAGCAAGTGGACGAGTACATGGCGGCGGGCATGCCACCATCGGAAGCGGAGCAGGCGGCGCGGCGGGCGCTCGGCGGAATGGCGCTGGTGAAGGAAGAGTGTCGTGAGGCGCGCGGCGGGAATTGGCTGGTGGATGCCCTGCGTGACGTGCGCTATGCGCTGCGGACCATGGGACGGTCGCCCGGCTTTACCGCCGCGGCGGTCGTCACCCTGGCGTTAGGGATCGGCGCCAACACGGCGGTGTTCAGCATTGCCGACGCCGTACTGCTGAAGATGCTGCCGGTGCGCGATCCCCAGCGGCTGTTCGTGTTGGCATTCGGCAGCGTCTACGGACGCACAAACAGCGGCACTTCCTTTATCAACTACCGGGAGATCCAGACTGCGGGCGCGCGCTTCGCCGATTTCGCCGCCGAGGCGCGCGCGGGTCGAACACAGGCTGTGGTGAACCATCACGAGGAGCCGGTACGTCGCTCCTCCGTATCGGGAAATTATTTCGAGCTGCTGGGAGTGCGCGCGGCGCTCGGCCGAACCTTCGAGGCATCGTTCGATGACGAACTCGGCCGCCACCCGGAAGCCGTGATCAGCCACGGATTCTGGCGGCGGCGCTTCAATCTCGATCCAGCCGTGCTCGGCAGCACCATCCAATTCGGCAATGACGTTTTTCGGATTACCGGCGTCGCCGAGCCGGGCTTCTCGGGCCTGGAAGTGGGCACCATGACGGACGTGTGGACGCCCGTCGTCATGAGCCCCGAGCGGCAACTCCGCGCGCGCGGCATGGTCCTACTGCGGATCATCGCGCGGGCCAAGCCGGGCGTACGCGCCGAACAAGTGCGCGGGCCGCTGCTGGCGTGGTACCGGCAGATGCAGATTGAGTGGGCCCGTTCGGCGGCCGGGCTTCCGGCCAATTTCCTCGATCGTCTCACCAAGCTCGACCTGCAAGTCCTGCCCGCTGCAAGGGGCATTTCGGCGCTGCGCGAGCGCTATGGCGAACCGATCCAGATTGTGTTCGCGGTGGTCGCGGTGATCCTGCTGCTGGCGTGCGGGAATGTGGCGAACCTGCTATTGGCCCGCGCCGGCGCGCGGCAACATGAAATGGCCGTACGCGCGTCGGTGGGGGCCGGCCGCACGCGGCTGATTCGCCAATTGCTGACGGAAAGCATCCTGCCGGCCTTGGCCGCCGCGGCTCTGGGCGCGTGTGCCGCGCGATTCGCCACGCCCGCGCTGGTGACCATGCTGGCGCCTTCGGATGCTCCGGTGCAACTCGCGGTGGGCCTCGATGGGCGAGTCCTCGCATTCACCGCGATGGTCTCGATCCTGACCGCCATCGCGTTCGGCGTCGTGCCGGCGATGCACGCCACCCGAGTGGATGTGCACGCCGCCTTGAAGAGCGCCGGACGGCCGGTTTGGGGACGCCGCCCGGTATGGCAAGGGCGTTCGCTGATCGCGGTGCAGATGGCGTTGTCGCTGGTATTGCTGGCCGGGGCGTCGTTGTTTGTGCGGACGCTGGTCAATCTGCGAGCGCTCGATCCGGGCTTCGACCGCCACAACGTCCTGCTGGCAGAGGTTGCCTACAGCGGCGGCGAGAACAACCATCGCGTCGTGCTTTCCTGGCAGGAATTGCTGCGGCGCGCGCAGACCATTCCCGGCGTGGAATCGGCCAGCGTGTCGATCGGCGGACCGTTTGCGGGCGCCAGCATGTCCGGTCCCGTGCGCATCTTGGGTGACACCGGTCCGGCGCGTTTGGATCCCAATCAGTTCGTGGCCGTGTCCAGCCGCTTCTTCGACACGTTCGGCGGACGGCTGATCGAGGGCCGCGACTTCGAGCCGCGCGATTTCGAAGACGGCGCGGGACGCGTCGCGATTGTGAATGAGACCATGAAGCGCCGCTACTTCGGATCGGCCAACGCGATCGGGCGGCAGTTCTCGATGTTCGGAGATCCGCCGCACTGGATCGAGATTATCGGGGTGGCCAGCGACATGAAATTCGACAGCTTGCGGACGGCGGCCCCGGCGATCATCTACGAGCCGTTCCCCGTGTTCGGCGGCGCACCGAAGCTCATGAGCCTGGAATTGCGCGCACACCGCGATACGCTGGCCGTAGCGCCCGTCCTGCGGCGCGAGGCGACTGCGGCCAACGCCGGCTTCACGCTCCAGGAACTGGTGCCGCACAGCAAACAGATCGACGACACACTGATCCGCGAGCGGCTGTTGGCCACGGTCGGAACTTTCTTCGGGATCGTGGCGCTGCTGCTGACTGCTTTAGGCCTCTACGGAACAGTCGGGTATGCCGTCTCGCGGCGCACCCAGGAGATCGGCATTCGGATGGCGTTGGGCGCGCGGCAGGGGCAGGTGGTCTGGATGATCCTCGGAGAGGCGCTTACGCCGGTGGTGGCCGGTGGTGCGGCGGGTGTGGCCGCGGCGATCTGGACGGGCCGCCTGGTATCCGGGCTGCTGTTCGGCATCCGCCCGCAGGATCCGGGGGCGATCCTGGTTCCGGCGGGCATGCTGCTGGCGACATCGCTGGCGGCCGCCTTCGTGCCGGCGCTGCGGGCGTGCCGCACGGCGCCTGTGCAGGCATTGCGGAATGAGTGAACGCGTCCGCGCGCATCAATAAACTGAATTGCGCTGATAAATTTTTTGTCTTGGCGTTGCCGCCCCGCTTTGCGCAAACTGGTATAGTTTCGCGGAGGAAGCGTGCAGTTCGCCTCATACGACACTGCGGGATTTTACGACGAGATGTTCGAAGCCGGTGGGCGGCCGCGGACGCACGCGCATCTTCTGCTGGAAACCATCGAGTCGCTCTCGGACGGGCAGTTGCTGCGCTACCAGCACGCCGCCGAGCAGGTGCTGCTGCAGATGGGCATTACCTTCAACGTGTATGGCGATTCGGCCGGCGCCGAACGCATCTTCCCGTTCGACCTGGTGCCGCGCATCGTGCCGGCCGCGGAATGGGACCGCATCGAGCGCGGCCTGCGGCAGCGCATCCACGCCCTGAACCTGTTCATCGACGACATCTATCATCAACAGAAAATCCTGAAAGACGGCGCCATTCCGCGCGAGGTGATCGAATCGGCCGCCTCGTACCGGCCGCAGTGCCACGGGCTGAATCCGCCGCGCGGCGTGTGGTGCCACATTACCGGGACCGACCTGGTGCGCGATCGCGACGGCTGCTATTACGTGCTGGAAGACAATCTGCGCGTGCCTTCGGGCGTTTCGTACGTGCTGGAAAATCGCGAGGTGCTGAAACGCATATTCCCAAAAGTGTTTGAAGGGCTGCCGGTACGTCCGGTGAACGAATATACCAGCAAGCTGCTGGAGATGCTGGAATCCATCGCGCCGTCGCGATCGGCGGGCGGCCACGTGGTGCTGCTGACGCCCGGCATCTACAACTCGGCGTACTTCGAGCACAGTTTCCTGGCGCAGCAAATGGGCGTGCAACTTGTGGAGGGCCGCGACCTGGTGGTCTCGCGCAAGAGCGTCTATATGCGCACCACCAAGGGCCTGGAGCGCGTGGATGTGATCTACCGCCGGATCGACGATGACTTTCTGGATCCCGAAGCGTTCCGCAAGGATTCGCTGCTGGGCGTGCCGGGCCTGATGGATGCGTACCGCGAAGGACACGTCGCGCTGGCCAACGCGCCGGGCAACGGCGTGGCGGACGATAAGGTGATCTACGCCTATGTGCCGGACATGATCCGCTACTACGAAGCCGAGGACCCGATTCTGCCGAACGTGCCGACGTACCTGTGCTGGCGCGACGGCGACCGTCAGTATGTGCTCGAGAACCTGGAGAAGCTGGTGGTGAAATCGGCCAATGAATCGGGCGGGTACGGGATGCTGGTGGGGCCGCATTCGACAGCGGCCGAGCGCGAGGAGTTCGCCGCGCGTGTGAAGGCGCAGCCGCGCAACTACATCGCCCAGCCGACGCTGGCGCTCTCGCGCGTGCCGACCATCGTGGGCGACCACTTCGAAGGGCGGCACGTGGATCTGCGTCCCTACGTGCTGTACGGCAAGGACATCTACGTTCTGCCGGGCGGGCTGACACGCGTGGCGATGCGCAAAGGGTCGCTGGTGGTGAATTCATCGCAGGGCGGCGGAAGCAAGGACACCTGGGTGCTCGCCGCGCAACCGACGCCCGCGGGAACGGCGCCGCACCCGGCGCCTGAGGGGATCCAGCAATGACAATCGTACCAGCCAAACCGCTGTTGAGCCGCGTGGCGGACTCGGTCTACTGGATGTCGCGCTACATCGAGCGGGCCGAAAACGTGGCCCGCTTCATGGACGTAAACCTGCACCTGGCGCTGGACTCGACGGCCAATGCCGTCACGAGTTACACCAGCCAGTGGCAGCCGATCGTGGATACGAGCGGCGATCGCGCGGTGTTTCTGGAGCGCTACGGCTCGGCCATGCGCGAGAACGTGATCCGTTTTCTGGCGTTCGACGATCACAACCCGAATTCGATTTGCGCATGCGTGCGCGCGGCGCGCGAGAATGCGCGATCGGTTCGCGAAACCATTTCGTCGGAGATGTGGGAGCAGGTCAACAGCCTGTATCTGCTGCTGACCGGCGCGGCGGGCAACGTTTCGCCCGACGAACTGCCGGCCTTTTTCCGCAGCGTGCGGATGGGCTGCCACCTGTTCGAAGGCATCACCGCGGCTACCATGAGCCACAACGAAGCGTGGCACTTTTGCCGGCTGGCGCGCTGCCTGGAGCGCGCCGATAAAACCACCCGCATCCTGGACGTGAAGTATTACGTCCTGCTCCCATCGATCAGCGACGTGGGCACTCCTTACGACGACATTCAGTGGGCCGCGGTGCTGAAATCGGTCAGCGGATTCGAAATGTACCGCAAGCGCCACGGCCGCATCCTGCCGGATACGATCGTGGATTTTCTGCTGCTCGATGCCGAGTTTCCGCGCGCTGTGCGGCACTCCATCGGGCACGCCGATCAATCGCTGCACGCCATCACCGGGACGCCTGCCGGAGGGTTCGGATGCCCCTCCGAGCAACGACTGGGGCAGTTGCGCTCGGAACTCGATTTTGCAGACGTCAACTCGATTTTGCTCGATGGATTGCACGAATTCCTCGACGGGCTGCAAACAAAAATGAATACAATTGATGAATGCGTGCAGGGAGACTTTTTCGTCCATGCGCCGGCCATGAGCGCAGCCGGCTAGCGGCGCGGCCGTCATGACGTTCTGCCTGGGGATCACTGTAGAAGAGGGGCTGGTGGGCATCGCCGATACGCGGGTGCTTTCGGGCAACGAATGCCTGGTGGCGCGCAAAACGGCCAGCTACCAAGGTCCCGGATTTTCGTTCTTCGTGATGAACTCGGGACTGCGTTCGCTGCGCGACAAAATCCTGCTGTACTTCGAAGAGGCCTTCGCGCGCGACACACAGGCTCGCGACCGGCTGTACAAAGTAGTCAACCTGTTCGCGCAGCAGGTGCGGCGCGTGGCGCAGGAGGATGGCGCGGCGCTGCACCAGGCGGATCTGTCGTTCAATTCGTTTTCGCTGATTGGCGGGCAGATGGCGCAGGATTCGGCGCACCGGCTTTTCCTGGTCTACCCGGAGGGGAACTGGGTGGAGGTGGGTCCCGACACGCCGTACCAGATCATCGGGGCGACGGGCTTCGGCAAGCCGATTCTGGAGCGGTCGCTGACGCGCGCCGATTCGATGCTATACGCCTTCAAGGTGGGCATCCTGGCGTTCGATGCCACGCGGTTATGCGCGGCCGATGTGGATTTTCCGATGGATGTGCTGCTCTATTCGCGCGGCAGTTTTGAGTTGATCGAGCACCGCTATCAGCGCGAGGATCTGCGCCAGATTTCCAACTGGTGGCAGGAACGCATGCGGCGCAGCGTGGAGGATCTGCCATCGGAATGGGTGGAGGACGCCTTCTCGCGGCTGACGCGGCAGGCTGCGGCGCTATAAGAGGCGATGCACATCGCGGTCACGCACTTGACACGCTACCGATACGACGCGCCAGTATCTCTGGGGCCTCACACCATCCGGCTGTTTCCGCGCGATGACGGGACGCAGCGACTGGAGCAGCATCAGTTGAGCATTTCGCCGACGCCCGCCGGGCAGGCGCGCCAGTTGGACTCGGATGGCAATGTCGCGCTGCATGCCTGGTTCGCGGGCACGACGACGGAATTGGCGGTCGAGAGCAGCTTCTTTGTCCAGACGCTACGCAAGAACCCGTTCGATTTTCTGCTTCCGCCGGCGGCCGAACTGGCGCTGCCGATGCGGTATCCACCGGCATTGGCTCCGGCGCTGGCGCATTACGCGGGTTCGAGGGAACTGGACTCCGTGCGGATGTTCGCCGAAGCGTGCGCGGAAGGGTCCGGCCACCAGGCGATGCCGTTTCTGGCGAGCCTGACCGAGACGCTGTGGCGCGGTTGGAGGCACGTGGTACGGCCGGAAGGGGACAGCTACCCTGCGGCCAAGACGCTGGCGCTCGGCGAGGGATCGTGCCGCGACCTGGCCACGCTCTTCGCCGAAGCCTGCCGCGCGGTGGGTTTAGCGGCGCGATTCGTCAGCGGATACGAGCGCGCCGCCGCGGTCGAGGCACACGCCTACATGCACGCCTGGGCGGAGGTGTACATCCCCGGGGGCGGATGGCGGGCCTACGATCCGTCGCGCGGCGTGGCAGTCTCGACGACGCACGTGCCGGTGGCGGCGTCGGCCGATTCGCAAGGCGCCGCGCCGATCTCGGGGCAGTATGTGGGCAGAGCCCGGGCGGAGATGCAGGTGGTAATTTCGATGCAGGTGGGGGAGTGAGCCGTGGGAGCCTCTTTCCTCACCGCGGTGACACGGGCGAGAACGGAGACAGCGCGGAAGGAAAAGGGAGGTTCGCTGCGCGAAGAGAAATGAGCGGACCGGGCGAACCCGGTCCGCTTTGGGTACTACTTTGCGCGATGAGTCTTGCAGCAGGTTCCGCTCGGGCAACATTTGCCGCCGTTGCAGCACCTGGTCTTCGAACCGGCGAACGACGCGCCGGCAAGCATCAGCACGATGGCCGCGCTGGCGAGGGCGGCAGTGATCTTCTTCATGGTAATACTCCTAAAAAGTTAGTTGAATGAGGACAGAACACCCGGGCACGCTGCGCGGCGGCAGCGTCCAGGAAAGCTAAATGGAGAAGTAACGGGCTAGATTCGCAGGGATCGCTCGATGAGGAAGAGATCGTACGCGGGCGCTAGGGTAGGCGCAACGGGCTGAGCGGCTATGTGCTGCGGCGTCGATGCTCCGGTCGGGGCCGGCGCGGGGATCGCGGCCGAGATCCTTGGCGCAACCTTGCTCTGCTCCAAGACCTGCGATGGGCAGGCCTGCGCCGATGGCGCATGGCGATGCGGACAGCAGGGATGCGCCGCGGCGGGAGAGAAACAGGCCAAGGCCGGGCAGACCGCCGCAACGCCTATCAGGACTAATGCCAGGGCCACTGTGACTGCCGTCCGCATCAACTTCTATTATCAGTTAAGAAGTTCTGAAAATCTACAACTATCTGACAAAATAAAACAGCCTCGTCGGAGGAATCTGTGGGTAGCTGATGGTTCTGAGACACCTGCGTTCGGATCGGCCGGCCTGTACATCGGCGGGGAGGCAATCAAATCCGGAGGTGTTTTCATTTTCGCTTGACTCCCTTTCCCAGCCGCTGCTAGTGTACCAGCAGGTGCTAGTGAGACGGCTATTATCAACCGATAGCGCTGGCACGCCTGCCGGACTGACGGCGTTCAGTTTTCGCGGTGGCCGTTGCCATCGGCCAATTCGCGGTGGACATCCTGCACCACTTGCGGCGCGCGGTCCGACTCGAGATCGGCCGCCATGCGGCGCAGCGCCACGCCGATGATGTCGCGATGATGCAACTTCGAGCCGAAGCCTTTGCCGCTGAGGTTCAGCCACAGGCGATGCGCCAGTTCGATATCCTCCGGCCACAGGCGCGGCGGATGCGGCCCCAGGTTGAAGAACACCACGTCGCGCTGATTTTCGAGGACGATCTCGAGCGAAATGGCCGGCCGCGGCGGCGGTAACTGCTCCCAGTAATGTCCCACCTGCGCGCCCTGCTCGGAGGTCGAAAGCTTCGGCGAAAGGCCCATCACGATGCGCGACGAACGCAGCAGTGCCGCCGTGCGCACCACCGCCTCATACGGGTCCGATCCCGGCACCACCATCAGTTCGACGTGCTTGCCGGCTTTCTCCGCCAGAGCGACCACCTGCGTGAAAACGTTGGTCTCGTCGTCGGAGAAGATCTGCCCCGTGTCCAGGGAATGCTCGCCCGAAGCCGCCTGCGTCACCGGACGGACGGAAAGCACCACGATGTCCATTTTGCGCGTGTCGGTCTTTTCCAGGATGCGCTGGAGGTGCTGCAGGCGATGCGGATTACGCACCGCCACCAGCACGTTGCCCGGCCGCACGCTGACGCCCTCGCACGATACGTCCTCGCGCGCATCCAGGCGGAACTTCTCCAGTTCGTGTCCGCGGCCGGCCTTGCGCTTGCGGTTGGCGATGTCGGACAGTTCGAAGACCATGAAGAAGACGATGGTGAAGGTGACGCCGGAGATGGTGGCCACCTTCTTGGTGAGCACGTTGATCATCGCCAGGGAGAACAGCGCCACCGTGATCATCATCAGGCCGAGCGGAATTTCGGTTTTGCCGATGTGGAAGTTCAGCGGCACTTTCCACTGGCGCTGCCCGGGCTGCTTATAGCGCAGCACCAGCACCGAAAGAGCTTTCATCGCAAAGCTCCACACTACGCCGAAGGCGTACGCTTCGCCCAGCATGTAGACGTTGCCGCGGCTGATCAGAATGGTCAACAGTTGCAGGCCCACAATCAGGTTGATGATCCGTGAGGTGGTGCCGAACTTCTTGTGCGGATGGCGGAACCAGTCGGGCAGCACCCCGTCTTCGGCCACCCGGTTCAGCACGCCGTTCGAGCCGATGATGGCGGTGTTTACGGCGCCCGAAAGGATCAGGGTGCCCACGAGCACGACAAAGCCGTGGAATAGCAGGCGCAGCAGGATCGGGCCGGCCAGGTACATCGACAAACCGCCGATGAGATTTTCCAGGAAGCCCTGCCGCGCCTTGTCGGGGATGATCATCACCGCAAAGAACGAAACCAGCGAGGTGAAGAGCATGCTGTAGATGAAGATCACGAAACCGGCGCGCTCCAGGTTCTTCAGCTTGGGATGCGCAATTTCGCGGTTCACCTGCGCCAGGCTCTCTTCGCCGCTCATGGCCAGCAGCGAATGGCCCAGTCCGATGAGGATGGCGATGGCGGTGATGGAAGGCGCCACGGTGCCTTTTAGCCAGCCCAGCGCGCCAGGATCGAATTTCAGATTCGCCGGACTCGGCAGCGGGACGGGCTGATAGCCGTGGCGGAAGATGGTGACCAGGCACCAGGCGATTAGGATGACCACCATCACCGAAGTGATCTGCATGATGCGCAGGGCCTTCTCACTGGATTCCTGAATGCCGATGATGTTCTTGCGCCAGAAGTAGATGGTCACCAAGGCGGCGAATACGGCTGCGAAGTACGGCGGATACACGTGGACCTGCGGCATGTGCATCCACTCGGCGACTTCGTTGATCAGGCCGCCGAGGTATAGGCCCGCGCTGACGGCGCTGATGGGGCCGGTGAGCACGTAATCGAACATCAGCGCCGAGACGGAGAACTTCGCCAGCGTGCCGCCCATGGCCTCGTGGACGACCTTGTACACGCCGCCGCGCACGAACATCGAGCAGCTTTCGATATAGATGGCGCGCACGGCGTAGGAAAACAGCATGATCGCCAGGATGAACCAGGGCGCCGCTTTGCCGATGGCCTGTTCGGCGATGCCGCCGACGTAGTAGGCGGAGGATGCCAGGTCGCTCAGCACGATGGCGGCCGCGCGCCAGAAGGAGATGAACGACAGCATCACGGTGGTGGCGACTACCACCTTGACTGCGGTAGGGCGTCCGGCGGAGGTCATACAAGGGTCTCCTGGACAGATGATCGCGTCGCGCGCGGCAGGCCCAACTGCTCCCTGACTTCAAAAACCAAGCGTCGCGCGGAGTCGGGACGCGCCAGACTGGAGGTTTGCGCCACGCGAGGGCGCCCCGCGGCAACTTCACCAAAACGCATACCAGCACTTGCAGAACTGGCCAGGAGCGAGGGGGGTAGCTGCACCATTTCGACCTAATGCACGTGAAACAGGATGACCTTGTGGCCATCCTTGGCTAACTGATGGGCCAGGCGCTCTTCCTGGGTCTGCCAGGGACGGCGGCGCGTCCCCACCAGCACGGTCGATTCATCGCGCAGCAAGTAGCGGTAGCCTTCGTCGCGATAGCGCGCCATCACCACGTGCGGGGTGACGGGGAGCACGCACTCAGTAGCCAGATCGGCCAGTTCTTCAACCAAGTGCGCGTGCGAGGAAGAAGCGCTGGCGAACGATGCCGGAAAAGGCACCGTGTGGACCGCCAGCAGGAGCACACTGGCATTCAGGCCGGAGACGAGTTCGGCGGCCCGCTGCAGCACGGCAGCGGTCACCTGCCGCTCCGTGTGCACTACCACGAACTGCATCGCCGCCTGCTCGCCGGATAGCTGAAGCGAACCGGGATCGATGCTCAGTTCCCCGCGCGTGGTCATGGCTCCAGGGTAGGAGCCGGCACGTAAAGAAGTCGTAAAGAAGCAATCAGGATTAAATAAGGCAGGAGCAGCAGACCTTGGCCGCGCGCCGCTCCTGCCGATTGGCCGTCACAGCGGGAATGGGAAGGGAAAAGCTGCGTCGGTCTTAACCCGTGCGCCGGTGACCG
>Ga0335085_10008252_pt1 | contig 15923 bp, 15 predicted proteins | sample Lox_Sample_45_FD_206712 | JGI IMG/M metagenome (GOLD analysis project Ga0335085, IMG submission 206712) | Soil microbial communities from Loxahatchee National Wildlife Refuge, Florida, United States - Lox_Sample_4.5 | ecosystem: Environmental > Terrestrial > Soil > Wetlands | place: USA...
TTGGCGTCCCCAAGGGGATTCGAACCCCTGTTACCGCCGTGAAAGGGCGATGTCCTGGGCCTCTAGACGATGGGGACCCGAGGCGGCCGCAGCCGGTCGCCGGCTGCGGGGCGCGCAACATTACACGCGGCCGCCGCCGTGGACAATCCGGCACCCGGCAGGTCCTAGGTGCCGCCCTCGTAGCCGTTCAGCGTGCAGGTGCGGCAGATCATCGGGGGATCGATCCCTAACGGCTGTTCATAACCGGTCGATCTTCGGGCCAGGGGGCTCGAGGGCATCCGCCCAGGACAGCGGCAAGTCGTTGAAATGCAGCGACCGCGGGTTGTGGTACAGGTTGCCGCCGAACGACTCGCCCGGGTGCGCCGCGGGGCACCGGGATCACCGAGGGCGCGGCTCCGCACGAAGTCTGTTGCCCTCAGGCAACAAAGTTGCCCGCGGCGTCGGGAAGGTCGGGCGGGGGAATCTGGTGGAGCCAGGCGGGATCGAACCGCCGACCTCTTGCATGCCATGCAAGCGCTCTCCCAGCTGAGCTATGGCCCCACGCGAAGGCGGCGCACGCTACGCAGGCCACCCGGCCTTGTCAAGCAACCCGGTCCTAGGCAGGCGGGCGCGTCAGCGCCGCGTCGATGCGGCGCAGACTGCGCTCGCGACCGAGCAGCGCGAGCGTGGCATCAATCGGCGGTGACACGGGTGTGCCGGTAACGGCGACCCGCAGCGGTTGCGCAAGCTTGCCGAGGCCCGCGCCCAACCCGGTTGCGAGGTCGTTGAGCACCGCGTGCACGGCCACGGCCGTCCATTCGGGCAATGCCGCGAGGCGCTCACGTACGCGGCCGAGCATCGCCAGTCCCTCCCCGCTCAGGTGCTTCGCGGCCGCCTTGGGGTCGATCTCAAACTGGTCGGTGAAGAAGAACCGGCTGTTCTGGGCCATCTCTTTCAGGGTCTTGGCGCGTTCGCGCTGGGCCACGATGACACCCTCGAGCAGGGCCTGGTCCTCGCTGTCCAGGCCGAGCCGCTGCAGCTGCGCACGCAGGTACGGCACCACATCCGCGGGTGCCGAACGCACCATGTGCTGCTGGTTGAGCCACAGGAGCTTTTCCGGGTTGAACGCCGAGGCGGCCTTGTTCACGTCGTGGATGTCGAAGGCCGCGATCATCTCCTCGCGGCTGAAGACCTCCTGATCCCCGTGCGACCAGCCCAGGCGCACCAGATAATTAAGGAGTGCGTCGGGCAGGAAACCCTCCTCCTCGTACTGCAGCACGCTCACCGCCCCGTGGCGCTTGGAGAGCTTGGCGCCGTCGGGCCCCAGGATCATCGGCACGTGCGCGTACACCGGCGGCGTCGCGCCCAGCGCCCGCAGCATGTTCATCTGCCGCGGCGTGTTATTGAGGTGGTCATCGCCGCGGATGACGTGCGTGACCCCCATGTCCATGTCATCGACGACGACGCAGAAATTGTAGGTCGGCGTACCATCCGAGCGGGCGATGATGAGGTCATCCAGCTCCGTGTTCTGGAACGTGACGGCGCCGTGCACGAGATCCTCGACGACCACCGCGCCGTCGAGCGGGTTCTTGAAGCGCACCACGGGCGTCACCCCAGCTCGCGGCGTCGAGTGCGCGCGGCAGATCCCGGTGTAACGCGGCTTCTCCTTGCGCGCGATCTGGGACTCGCGCAGCGCATCGAGTTCCTGCTTGGTGCAGTAGCAGTGGTAGGCCGTACCGGCGGCCAGCATGCCGGCGATCACTTCGCGGTAACGCTCGAAGCGCTGGGTCTGGTAGTACGGACCCTCGTCGGCGGCGAGCCCGAGCCAGTCCATGCCCTCGAGGATCACGCGCACGGCCTCGTCGGTGGAGCGCTCACGATCGGTGTCCTCGACCCGCAGGATGAACCGCCCGTGCATGCGACGCGCGTACAGCCAGCTGAACAGCGCCGTGCGCACCCCACCCACGTGCAGCAGGCCGGTCGGGCTCGGGGCAAATCGGGTGACGACGGTCATGCGGCTCTTCTACGGGCGAGTGGGCGCTGTGCCAGGGGCGCGCATGTTACCAATTGCCTGCCGGAGGCCGGAAATTTTCGGGCCGCCAGCGACTTAGCGCCTCACCCCGCGGTGCCACACGATCCTGGGGGCCAGGTCATAAATCCGGGCGCGCTACTCGGTCGTGCAGATGCTGCGCGGCGCCAATTCGCCTGGCGCGGCTTGCAACGGTCGCGAGGTAGCAGCGAACGACCATCGTCGGTGGCCTGTCTTCAGAAATCACAAGGTGGGCAAGCCCGCGCCCGCCATGCGAGCATAGACCGCGAGCTGAGCCACTCAGTAGCGACAGGTGGCGCGGGATCCCCCGCCCCTGCCGACGCCGGACGCGGAACAGACGAGGCGCCATGAGGCGCGGGTTGAGGGTTGCTCGGGTGAGTACAGACACGGAGTGGGAGTCCTGGGGACGGCTTGATCCTCACTACGGCGTGCTTGCGCACGAGCGCTTCCGTCGTCATAACCTCAATGCTCCCGCGCTCGAGGAATTCTTCCGCAGCGGCCGCGAGCAGTTCGCACAGATCATGTCTGACTGCCGGCACTTCCTCGGTCCGGTCTCGACCAGCCGCGCCCTGGATTTCGGCTGTGGGGTGGGCAGGCTGCTGATCCCGCTGGCGGAGACGGCTGGCAGCTGCTACGGCATCGACGTCTCGGGTGCGATGCTGCGCGAGGCTGCCGAGAACTGCTCGAAGGCGGGCCTCGGCAACGTATCCCTCGCCCGCGACCTGTCCGCGCTCGAGGGCACCGAGCCGTTCTCCTTCATCCAGTCGTACATCGTGCTGCAGCACATCCCGGCCGCGCGCGGACTCGGCATCATCCGCAAACTCCTGAGCCTGCTGGCCGAGGATGGGGTAGCGGCGCTGCATGTCACCTACGCCAGGCGCAAGTACGCCTACAACCTCGGCGCTCAGCCCGCCGTGCGCAGGGTGATCCGCGAGTTCGGTCGCCGCAGCGGCCGGTTCATGCGCAGACTCATGAGCGTGGACCCCGAGATGCAGATGAACGCCTACGACGTGAATCGAATAATGTTTCTGTTTCAATCTGCCGGCGTACCGACAGCGAACCTGCGCTTCACGGATCACTCGGGCAATCTCGGCGTGATTTTCTACCTCAGGTGCCCGCGCGGCGTGCAAGAGCGCTGAGCGGATAATCGCCGGCAAGCAACCGGAGCGGCCGGCCGGAAAGGTGGCCCTGTGCTTCGGCGCCAGGAATGGTGGGCGGTACAGGGCTTGAACCTGTGACCCCTGCCGTGTGAAAGCAGTGCTCTACCGCTGAGCTAACCGCCCATTTTTTGGGGAGCGGCAGTCTATAGGCGCCCCGCGCGTATGGCAAATCTCTTGCGTGTCAGCGACTTGCGTGACGGATTTCGCACGGCGGCCTTCCGCGGCCTGACGGCGCCTGTCGCCGCGCGGCCGCCGCATTCCACATCCCCGGCGGCAGCCCAACAGGCTTAAGCTTGCCCACGCGTGCACCACCCGCAGACGGTGACACGCACCCCGGCGGAGTCCGGGGCGGGGCAAGGGGGGACTGCGCATGCTGATCGTCGTTCTGGCCGCCGCGGTCACGGCAGCCCTCGTCCTGGTGGCGCTCTATCACCACCGGCGGCTGCAGGTTGCGCGCTTTGCGCGCGCAGTGGTCCTGCATTGTGGCGGCGCACCTCACGAGGTGGCCTTCACCCTCGGTCGCGCGATCTTCACGGACGTCGGGCGACTGCCCAGGGATCCGGTGTTCCTGACCCGCCTGCTCGCACCCCTGGGCGCCTCCCCGGTGACCGTGCTGCGCCAGGGCGGGTGCTGCTCCGGGCTGCACCGGCTATACATCACCGCGCTCGACACGCTCGGCATCCGCTCCGCCCAGGTCACCGTGCTGCGGCGGGTGAACCCCGAGCATGCGCACTGCTTCGTGCAGGTGAAGGCGGCGGGGAACGCGTACCTGATCGACGTGGACTACGGGGTCTGGTTCCACGACGAGCGCGGCAGGCCTCTGGGTCTGAGGGACCTGCAGCGCGGCGTCGCCCCGGTCATCGAGCCGTTTGCCTCCGGGGTGGCGCGCTACGTCGGCAGCTCCCACACCCGACCGCCGGGATTCCCCGACCGGGACTACTACCGCTTCGACTACGAGCTGACCCGGACCGCGAACTGGGCGGAAGGGCCCGTCAAGCGGCTCGCCTACTTCGTGCTCAGGCCGCTCACGGGCGGCCGCATCGACCGGCTGCTCCTGCCCCCGGTGCTCGAGTGGCCGGAGCTGCTGCTGGCCGTCGCCCTGTGCGGCTGCGCCATGCTCGCGCTGCTCGCCGCACGCCTCTTCGGCACCTGATCCGCGCGCCGGGCCGCCTGTTCCGCCTGGCCGGCCCCTCTTGCTAATGTATTAGCACGCTAGTACATTGGCACATCATGAAGGCGCACCTCACCATCTCCCCCCGGCAGGAGGCCCAGGCCGAGCGCAACCTGTGCGCGGCGCTGGCCTCGCTGCACACGGCCGAGGAATGCCGCGCCTTCCTGCGCGACCTGTGTACGCCGGCCGAGCTGCAGGCGATGGCCGACCGCTGGGCGGTCGTCGATCACCTCAAGCGCGGCGTGCCCTACCGCGAGGTTCACCGCCTCACGGGGGTCAGCGTGACCACCATCGGACGCGTGGCGCGGTTCCTGGCCGGCGGCAATGGCGGCTACGCCACCGCGGCGCAGCGACTCAAGGAAGCACGGCGCACGACGACGGGCGGGGGCCAGCCGGATGGCCCCCGCCATGGATGAGCCGCGCCTCAAACTCGCCATCCAGAAGTCCGGCCGCCTGAGCGACCCCTCGCTCGAGCTGCTGGCGCGCTGCGGCATCAAGCTCGCCCGCGGCAAGGACCAGCTGGTCGGCTTCGGCGAGAACATGCCGCTGGACGTGCTGTTCGTGCGCGACGATGACATCCCCGACCTGGTCGAGGAGGATGTCTGCGACCTCGGCCTGGTCGGGCGCAACGTCCTCGAGGAGAAGCGCCTGGAGCTGGCCGCGCACGGCCGGGCGGCGCGCTTCGAGACCCTGCGCACCCTGGACTTCGGCCGCTGCCGCCTCGCGCTCGCGGTGCCCGAGGACTTCCCCTGGAGCGGCCTGGGCGCACTCCAGGGCCGCCGGATCGCCACCACCTACCCGCACCTGCTGGCGCGCTTCCTCGCTGAGCAGCGCATCGGGGCGCAGGTCGTGACGCTCTCGGGAGCGGTCGAGATCGCCCCGCGCCTCGGGCGGGCCGACCTCATCTGCGACCTGGTCTCGACCGGCTCGACGCTGGCCGCCAACCACCTGCGCGAGGTGCAGACGGTGCTCGAGAGCCAGGCACTGCTGATCCGCACGCCGCTCGCGCTCGCCCCGTCCAAGGCCGAGTGGGTGCAGCGCCTGCTGCTGCGCATCGAGGGGGTGCAGCAGGTGCGCGAGAGCAAGTACATCATGCTGCACGCCCCGCGCAGTGCACTCACCGAGATCCGCCGCCTGCTGCCCGGCTCGGAGGCCCCGACGATCATCCCGCTCGAGGGCTCGAGCGAGCGCGTGGCGGTGCACGCGGTGTGCCGCGAGAACGTGTTCTGGGAGACGCTCGAGAGCCTGAAGAAGGCCGGCGCCAGCGCGCTCCTGGTGCTGCCGGTCGAGAAGATGCTCTCCTGAGGCAACGCCCGGTGCGCATACTCGAATGGTCCACCCTCGACCCGCAGGCCCAGGCCGCAGCGCTCGCCCGCCCGCCTCTGTCGAGCGATCCGGCGGTGCTGGATGGCGCCCGCGCCCTGATCGCGCAGGTGCGCGAGACCGGTGACGAGGGCGTGCGCTCGCTCACCCGGCGCTTCGACGGCGTGGACCTCGAGCGCACGGCGGTGAGCCCGGCGGAGTTCGCGGCCGCGCGGGCGCTGCTGCCCCCCGCCGCGCACGCCGCACTCGAGCGCGCGGTCGCCAACGTGCGCACCTTCCACGAGGCCCAGCGACCCCGGGCGGTGGCGCTCGAGACCGAGCCGGGCGTGCGCTGCGAGCAGCTGGTGCGCCCGCTCACCAGCGTCGGGCTCTACGTCCCCGCAGGCAGCGCACCGCTGCCCTCCACCGCCGTCATGCTGGCCGTGCCGGCCGCGGTCGCCGGCTGCCCGGCGCGCATCCTGTGCACGCCGCCGCGTGCCGATGGAGGCGCAGACCCCGCGGTGCTGGTGGCCGCACAGCTGTGCGGCTGCCCGACGGTGTTCAAGGTGGGCGGCGCCCAGGCGATCGCCGCCCTCGCCTACGGCACCGCGGCCATCCCGCGGGTGGCGAAGATCTTCGGCCCGGGCAATGCCTACGTGACCGCCGCGAAGCAGCTGGTGGCGCAGGATCCGCACGGTGCGGCGTGCGACCTGCCGGCCGGGCCGTCGGAGGTGCTGGTGATCGCCGATGACTCCGCGCGCGCGCAGTTCGTGGCGGCCGACCTCCTGGCGCAGGCCGAGCACGACGTGCTGTCGCAGGCGCTGCTGGTGACGCCGGATGCCGCGCTCGCGCACGCCGTGGCGCGGGAGCTGACGGCCCTGCGGCCGCGCCTGGCGCGCCAGGACGTCCTGGGACGCTCGCTCGCCCACTGCCGCGCGCTGGTGGTGGCCGACCTCGAGGCGGCGGCGGCGGTCGCCAACCGCTACGCGCCGGAGCACCTGATGCTGCAGGTGCGCGAGCCGCGCCGCCTGCTCGCGCAGGTCGAGAGTGCCGGCGCGGTGTTCCTCGGTGGCTTCGCGCCCGAGACGCTCGGGGACTACTGCGCGGGCCCGAACCACGTGCTGCCGACCTACGGCCACGCGCGCGCACTGTCGGGGCTCACGCTGCGCGACTTCATGAAGTCGGTGAGCGTCCAGGAGGTCACGCCCGCGGGGCTGCGCGCCCTCGGCCCGACCGCGCTCACCCTCGCCGGGCTCGAGGGCCTGGACGGGCACGCGCTCGCCGTGCGGCTGCGGCTGGACTTCCTGGGGAGCGCGGCATGAGCTGGGTGACCGAGCTGGCGCGGCCGGAGGTGGTGGGCCTGAAGGCCTACGAGCACGCCTCCTTCGAGGCGGGCCTCACGCGCCTGCACGCCAACGAGTCCCCGTGGCGCGTGCCCGGCGATGACTCGGAGGCGGGACTGAACCGCTACCCCGAGCCGCAGAGCACCGCCGTGCGCGCGCGGCTGGCGAGGCTGTACGGGTGCGAGCCGGAGTGCCTGCTGATCAGCCGCGGGAGCGACGAAGCGATCGACCTCCTGGTGCGGGCGTTCTGCCGCCCCGGACGCGACGCGGTACTCACCTGCCCGCCCACCTTCGGCATGTACGCGGTCGCAGCCCATATCCAGGGCGCGCAGCTGGTGAGCGTGCCGCTGGATGCCGCGCGCGGCTACCGGCTCGACGTGCGCGGGGTACTGTACGCCGCCACGCCGGCCGTGAAACTGGTGTTCCTGTGCTCCCCCAACAACCCCACCGGCAACCTGCTGCAGGCGCAGGACGTGCTGCGCGTGGCCACGGCGCTGACCGGGCGCGCGCTCGTGGTCGTGGACGAGGCCTACGTCGAGTTCGCCTCGCGCCCGGGGCTCACCGCCGTGTGCCGCGACTTCCCGCAGCTGGCCGTGCTGCGCACGCTGTCCAAGGCGCACGGGCTCGCCGGCGCGCGGCTCGGCGCGCTGATCGCCGACCCCGAGGTGATCGCACTGTTGCGCAAGCTGATCGCCCCGTACGCCGTCCCGCAGCAGGCGCGCACCCGGCTCATCGCGCGGGTGCGGGCCAGCCGCGACGCCCTGGCCGCAGCGCTCACCGCACTGCCGGCGGTGGCGCAGGTGCTGCCGAGCGAGGCCAACTTCCTGCTGGTGCGTCTCGGGGACCCGGCCGGCGCCCTGGCCCGCGCCCGGGCCGCCGGCCTGCTGGTGCGCGATGCGCGCGGCTACCCGGGCCTGGGCGATGCACTGCGGGTCAGCATCGGGACCGAGGCGCAGAACGCGCGCCTGCTGGAGGCCTGGCGATGAGCGCGGCGGTGCTGTTCGTCGACCGCGACGGCACGCTCATCGAGGAGCCGCCCGATGCGCAGGTCGACGAGCTCGGCAAGGTGCGCTTCATGCCGGGAGTGTTCGCCGCCCTGGGCGAGCTGCGCGCGCGCGGCTTCCGGCTGGTGATGGTGACCAACCAGGACGGGCTGGGGAGCCCGGCCTTCCCGGAGAGTGCCTTCCGCACCTGCCAGGAGTTCGTGCTCGAGTGCTTCCGCTCCCAGGGCGTCGAGTTCGAGGCGGTGCTGGTGTGCCCGCACCGCGCCCAGGATGGGTGCGCCTGCCGCAAGCCACGCACCGGACTGCTCGAGGACTACCTGCGCGTGCACCCGCTCGACCTGGCGCGCAGCGCCGTGGTCGGGGACCGCGACAGCGACCTCGAGCTCGCCCGCAACCTGGGCGTGCGCGGACTCACGGTGCGCCTGGGCGCGGCGCCCGCGCACAGCTGGCCGCAGGTGGTGCGCACGCTGTGCGCGCGCAGCTTCAGCGTGACGCGCATTACCCGCGAGACCGACATCCGCGTGTGCGTGAACCTGGACGAACCGGCGCCGGCGGTCTGCGCCACCGGCATCGGCTTCTTCGACCACATGCTCGAGCAGCTCGCCGGGCACGCGGGGTTCGCGCTCGAGCTGCAGTGCCGGGGCGACCTGCACGTGGACGAGCACCACACGGTCGAGGACAGCGCCATTGCGCTCGGGCAGGCGCTGCGCGGCGCGCTCGGGGACAAGGCGGGCATCGCCCGCTACGGCTTCCTGCTGCCCATGGACGAGGCCCGCGCCCAAGTGGCGCTCGACCTGTCGGGCCGCGCCTTCGCCGAGTTCCGCGGCACCTTCACCCGCGCCAGCGTCGGGGCGCTGCCGACCGAGCTCGTGCCGCACTTCTTCCGCTCGCTGGCCGAGGGCCTGGGCGCGGCGCTGCACGTCGCGGTGACGGGCGAGAACACCCACCACATGGTGGAGGCCTGCTTCAAGGGCGTGGGGCGGGCGCTGCGCCAGGCGCTCGAGCGCCGCGGGCAGGAGCTGCCGAGCACCAAGGGACTGCTGTGAAGGCCGTGGTGATCGTCGACACCGGGGGCGCCAACCTGGCATCGCTGCGCTACGCGCTCGCGCGCCTGGGCACGCGCGCCGTGGTCAGCCGGGATGCGCGGCAGATCGCCGGCGCCGCCCGGGTGCTGCTCCCGGGCGTCGGCGCCGCCGCCCCTGCCATGCGGCGCCTGGAGCGGCTCGGGCTGGTGCCGGTGCTGCGCGCGCTCACGCAGCCGGTGCTCGGCATCTGCCTCGGGATGCAGCTGCTGTGTGCGCGCTCCGAGGAGGGACCGGCCGAGTGCCTGGGCCTGCTGCCCGAGCCGGTGCGGGCGCTTACGCCTGCCCCCGGGCGGCCGGTCCCGCACATGGGCTGGAATGCGCTGCGGGCGGTGAAGTCCGACCCGCTGCTCGCCGGCGTCCCCGACGGCAGCTACGCCTACTTCGTGCACAGCTACATGGTGGCCCCGGGCGAGCACGCGCTGGCGCACGCGCACTACGGGACGCCGCTGGCCGCGGCCGTGCGCCGCGCCAACTTCTGGGGCACGCAGTTCCATCCCGAGCGCTCGGCGGCCACCGGCGCGCAGCTGCTGCGCAACTTCCTCGCGCTGTAGCACCATGGAACTCATCCCCGCCATCGACCTCATCCAGGGCGCCTGCGTGCGGCTGCGCCAGGGGGATTTCGCGGCCGCGACCCACTACCGGCGCTCGCCGCAGCAGCAGCTGCGGCAGTACGCCGGGCTGGGCGCCCGCTGGGTGCACGTCGTGGACCTCGACGGGGCGCGCGCCGGAGTGCGCGCCAACCACGCCCTGATCGCCACGCTCGCCACCACCGGCTCGCAGCGCCTGCAGGTCGGCGGCGGGGTGCGCAGCACCGCGGCCGTCGAGCTGCTGCTCGAGTCCGGGGTGGCGCGCGTCGTCGTGGGCAGCGTGGCCGCCGAAGACCCGCAGCAGGTGTGCGGCTGGCTCGAGCGCTTCGGCCCGGAGCGGCTGTGCCTCGCCTTCGACGTGCGCGCGGACGCCAGCGGGGTGCCGCAGGTGCGCACCCGCGGCTGGGCGCAGGCCGCAAACCTCACCCTGTGGGAGGCGCTGGAGCGCTTCCCGCCCGGTGCGCTGCGCCACGTGCTGTGCACCGACACCGCACGCGACGGCCTCATGGCAGGTGCCAACCTGGCCCTGTACGCGCAGGCCGTGCGCCGCTTCCCCGGCATCCACTGGCAGGCTTCCGGCGGCGTGCGCGACGCCGCCGACCTGCACGCACTCGCAGCCACCGGGGTGGCCGCTGCGGTGTGCGGCAAGGCGCTGCTCGAGGAGCGCATTGCCACCCCGGAGTTACGGCCATTCTTGCCCGACGCATCATCCCCTGCCTCGACGTCCGCGACGGCCGGGTAGTCAAGGGCGTGCGCTTCCGCGACCACGTGGTCGCGGGCGACATCCTCGAGCTCGCCGCGCGCTATTGCGCCGCGGGCGCCGACGAGCTGGTGTTCTACGACATCGGCGCGAGCCCGTCCGGCACCACGCTCGAGCGCGCCTGGGTGCGGCGCGTGGCGCGCCTGATCGACATCCCGTTCTGCGTGGCGGGCGGCATCCGCAGCGCGCGCGATGCGGAGCGGGTGCTGAACGCCGGCGCCGACAAGGTCTCGATCAACTCCCCCGCCCTGCAGGACCCGACGCTCATCGACGTGCTCAGCCGGCGATTCGGCTCGCAGTGCGTGGTGGTCGGCATCGACAGCCAGCGCGGTGCGGCGGGGCTGCGCGCCTGGCAGTTCAGCGGCGACGCCCGCTGTGCCCGTGACAGCGGCCGCGGCGTCCTGGAGTGGGTGCGCGAGGTGCAGGAGCGGGGTGCCGGCGAGATCGTGCTCAACTGCATGGCCAGCGACGGGGTGCGCGGCGGCTACGACCTCGAGCAGGTCGCAGCGGTGCGCGCGCGGTGCCGGGTGCCCCTGATCGCCTCCGGCGGCGCCGGCTGCGCCGAGCACTTTGCCCAGGCATTCACCGCCGGCGCCGACGGCGCGCTGGCCGCGAGCGTGTTCCACTGCGGCGCGCTGGGCATCGGCGCGCTCAAGGGCTACCTGCGCGCGCAGGGCATCCAGGTGCGACCATGACCCCGGCGGAGATCGCGACGCTGCAGTGGGACAAGGGCGCGGGGCTGCTGCCGGTCATCGTCCAGCACGCCGACTCGGGCGCCGTGCTCATGACCGCGTTTGCCGACCGTGCCGCGCTCGAGCGGATGCTCGCGACGCGCGAGCTCACCCTGTACAGCCGCAGCCGTGGCCGGCTGTGGGTGAAGGGCGAGCAGTCGGGCCACCGGGTCGAGGTGCTCGAGGTCAGCTGCGACTGCGACCGCGATGCGCTCCTGGTGCGCGCCCGGCCCTCCGGCCCGGTGTGCCACACGGGCGCGCCGGGCTGTTTCGGGAGCGCGTCCGAAAGGCGGGAGCCGCTGGCATTCCTCGCGCAGCTCGAGGCCCTCATCGGGGCGCGGCTCGCCGCTCCCGTCCCGGGCAGCTACACCGCGCAGCTGGCCGCAGCCGGCCTCAGGCGCATCGCACAGAAGGTCGGCGAGGAAGGCGTGGAAGTCGCCCTCGCCGCCGACGGCCCCCTGCCGGAGCTGGCCGCCGAGGCCGCCGACCTCGTCTACCACCTCCTGGTCCTGCTGCGTTCCCGGGGCCTGGGGCTTACGCAGGTGTGCGCGGTACTCGCAGCGCGCCATGAGTCGCGGGCGGCGCCGGCCGGCTGACCGGGACGGCCGGGCGTGCGTTCGCGGTGCCCCGGGGTCCACAATGCAGCGATGAACCTGCCAGCCAGCTCCGCGAGCGAGTCCACGGCCCTGCGCTATCCGTTCGGGGCGGTGCCCGAGGCCGGGGCAAGCATCCAGGTCGCCCCCGGCGTGCACTGGCTGCGCATGCAGCTGCCGATGGCCGGGCTCTCCCACATCAACGTGTGGGCGCTGGAGGACGCCGCGGGCTGGACCCTGGTGGATACCGGCATGCAGACCGCCGACACCGCGGCCAACTGGCAGGCCGCACTCGCAGGTCCGCTGGGCCGGCGCCCGGTGGGCCGGGTCATCTGCACGCACATGCACCCGGACCACATCGGCATGTCAGGCTGGCTCACCCGCGCCCACGACTGCCGGCTGTGGACCACGCGCCTGGAGTACATCACCTGCCGCATGCTGGTGGCCGACACCGGCCGCGAGGCCCCGGCCGATGGCGTGCGCTTCTATCGTGGCGCCGGCTGGGACGAGGCGGCGCTCGAGCACTACCGCGCGCGGTTCGGGGGCTTCGGCAAGGCGGTGCATGCGCTGCCGGACAGCTACCGCCGCGTGCACGACGGCGAGGAATTTCCCATCGGCGCCCACGCCTGGCGTGCCGTCATCGGTCGCGGTCATTCCCCGGAGCACCTTTGCCTGTACTGCGCGGAGCTCGACCTGCTCATCTCCGGCGACCAGGTCCTGCCCCGCATCAGCTCCAACGTATCGGTGTTCCCCACCGAGCCGGACGCCGACCCGCTGCGCGACTGGCTGGAGTCGCTCGCCGCCATCAAGGGACGCGTCCCGGACTCGGTGCTGGTGCTGCCCTCGCACAACGAACCCTTCTACGGCCTGCACGCGCGGCTGGACTCGCTCATCGAGGGCCACGAGCGACGCCTGAACCGCGTGCACGAGGAACTCACCGAGCCGAAGCGGGCGGTGGACCTATTCGGTGCCCTGTTCCGCCGCACGGTCGGACTGGAGATGCTCGGCATGGCCACCGGGGAGGCGATTGCGCACCTGAACTGCCTGATCGGCCGCGGGCGGGCACAGCGCGAGGCCGACGCCGCCGGGGTGCTCTGGTACCGCAGCCGCTGAGCACGGTCAAGGAGGCGCGCGGCCCCTGAGTGTTGCGTAAGATCCGCGCCCATGTTCAGACCTGACGGGCCGGCTCGCACCGGCGCGGCCACCCGGCGCCTGCTGCTGCCACTGGTGCTGCTCCTGTCCGGCGGCGCGGCGCACGCCCAGGAGGGGGCCCGCACGCTGCCCGACCTGCCGCCGCCCCAGCAGCCCGGCTACGAGGAGCCGCCCTCCCCCGGGTCGGGCGCCTGGTCCGACATCAAGGCCTACTACACCGCCCCGCTGCACTGGGACGGGACCGACTGGGCCTGGTTCGGTGCCAGCCTCGCCGCGATCGGGGTCGCGCGCCACTACGACTCCCAGGTCCGCACCCACTTCATCAAGGAGGGTGGCCCCAGCGTCGGCTCGAACAGCGAGGACCTCAACGATGCGCTGCCGACCGTGGCGGTGCTCGGGGGCACCTGGCTGTATGCCTCGCTCATCGACGACACCAACGGCCACCGCGAGGCCTGGAACATGCTCGAGGCGGCGGCCCTGAGCACGGTCACGGCCGAGGTCCTCAAGTACGCGGCCGGCCGCGAGGATCCCTCGCAGACCAGCGATCCGGGCCAGTTCTTCAGGAGCGGGCGCGCCTCCCCCTCCGAGCACGCAACGGCCGCGTTTGCCGTCGGCACCGTGCTCGCGGAGTCCGGCAGCGATGAGTACCGCTGGCTGCGGCGCCTGCTCGGCTACGGGCTGGGGTTTGCGACCAGCTACGAGCGGCTGCGCCACAACCAGCACTGGCTGTCCGACACCGTCGCCGGCGCCGCCCTCGGTGCCGCCAGCGCCCGCTTCGTGCTCAACCGGCACTCCGGCGACGTCGGACGCCCGGGCCAGCTGGCACTCGAGCCGGTCCCGGGCGGCGCGCTGCTCACCTACCGCCACACCTTCGAGTGACCGGCGGCTCAGCGCGTGAGCTCGTCGTCCTCGCGCGCACGAGCGGCGGCGGCCTCCTTCCCGGCCGCGGCCGTCTCCTGCGAGCGCATGTCGAGCCAGGCAACGCGCGCGCGGCGGCGCACCTCCTCCAGGTCGTGGGTCGCCGGTTGCGCAGCACGCTCGGCGCGCCGGGCGACGCGCTCGCCGTAGGCCGTGCGCAACTTTGCCGCGTAGGCACTCTCGTCCCCGCGCTGCTCCAGCTTCAGGTGCAGCAGCGGGATGCGGGGCTTCGGCTCGCGGTCGATGCCCTGCGCGGCGAGGCTGCGGTGGTCGATACGCACCTTGAGGTTCTCCGCCTGCAGCGCGAGATTGGCGAGTGTCGCCCAGCGCTCGCGCACGTGGCGGTACTCGCGCCCGTGGTCGGGGAGCTCGCGCTGGCGGCGCTCGCGCGCCGTCAGGTCCAGGCCCGCCCGCGCCCCGAGTCCCTGCGGGGTCACCTCGCGCGTGGTGAGCAGCAGGTGCGCATGAAAGTTGCGTGGGTCGCTGCCGGCGCGCGGTGCGTGCACCGCGAGGTCCACGGCCACCCGGTAGCGCTCGGCGAGTTCGGCGGCGAAGGCGCGCGCCAGCGACACGCGCCCCGGCGCGGAGAGCTCCGCGGGCAGGTTGACCTGCACCTCGCGCGCGACCCGGGCGTTGTAGCGCGGCTCGGCGTGCTCGGCCGAGTTCCACAGCCGCTCGCGGTCGCGTGCCCAGGGGAGCGCCTGCTGCGCGAACTGCGCCGGCACGAAGATCTCCGTGTGCAGCACGTCACGGCGCCGGCTGTGGTTGTGCAGCTCACCCGAGCGCTCGTCACGCAGGCGTTCCCCGGCGCGGTAGGCGGCCGCGGCGACGGCGCGCCGGCCGGTGGAGCGGCTGAGCGAATTGATCTGCAGGAAGAAGATGGCCATGGCCGCTCACCCCCGCCCGCCGAAGCGCACCCTGAGCCACTCGCGCTGGTGCGCGCTCTTGAGGTACCCGGTGAGGTCGGGCAGCTGCTCGATCTCCGCCGGCAGCACGGCGCTCTCCACCAGGTGCTGCTCGCTGACGCTCAGCGAACGGCGCGCGCCGCGCAGGCCCAGGGCGCCCTCGCGGTCGCGCCCGCGCTGCAGCTGGCGCCGCACCACCTCGCGCTCGCCGATCAGGCGCGCGGCGAACTGCGCGGTGCCGCCCTGGTCGCTGCCCGAGCAGCGCAGGATCAGCGTATTGCCGCAGTTCTCCAGGATCGTGTGGGCATCGCTCCCGTAGGTGGCTGTGACCTGCGCCCAGGCCTGGAAGCCCAGCACACAGCGCCCGCCGAACTTGCGCAGGCGTGCCAGCGCGTCCTTGAGGCCGTCGATGGCCCCGAGGGCGTCGAGCTCGTCGACGACGAACCACAGCGGGTCACCGGGTGTCGGGCGGTTCATCGCCTCGAAGATCGCGAGCCTGATCCAGGCTGCGATGATCGAGCGCAGCGCTGCGATCTGCGTCGCCTGGTACGGCAGGAACAGCGCCCCGCCGCCCCGTGCGATCCACTCGCGCACCGAGAAGGCGCGCGCCCGCTGGGCCTGCACGAACTCGAAGGCCGCGGCCGCGGACCCGGCCACCGCACGGATGGAGCTGAGCATGCGCACGTTCTCCGGGTCGAGGAAGGGCTGCGCCGGTGTGCCGGCGACCAGCGGCCGCAGCTCCTGCGCGGGCGCTGCGGTGAGCAGCCGCCACAGTTCCGCGGCCTCGGGCCGGCCCGACTCGCTCAGCCGCCGCAGCAGCGCTGCCAGCAGGGTGCGGGCATAGCCACGCCACTCGCGCCCGGAGGAGTCCTCGCACGCCGGGATCAGGCTGCTCGCCAGCTGCTCCACATCCCACGGTGAGTGGATCTCCGCGAACGGATCCCAGCGGCGCGAGCGCGCCTCGAACGGGTTGAGGATCACATCGCCCCGACGCGCGTCGTGGAAGGCCTGCAGGTAGGCGCCGTCGGCGTCCGCCACCACCGCGCGGTCGCCGCGTGCCAGCGCCGCGCCGAGCAGTGCACCGATCGCCGTGGACTTGCCGGTGCCCGTGGCGCCGAGCACCTTGAAGTGGCGCGTCTCCTCCGCGGCGGCGATGCTCACCCCGGCGAACTGCAGGGCCCCG
>Ga0335085_10008253_pt1 | contig 15919 bp, 18 predicted proteins | sample Lox_Sample_45_FD_206712 | JGI IMG/M metagenome (GOLD analysis project Ga0335085, IMG submission 206712) | Soil microbial communities from Loxahatchee National Wildlife Refuge, Florida, United States - Lox_Sample_4.5 | ecosystem: Environmental > Terrestrial > Soil > Wetlands | place: USA...
CAGGTGGGCTATCGCTGGGGACGCCTCACTTTCGACGCAGGGTGTGACAACCTCCTGAATCGCGCTTACGAACTACCTCTGGGTGGCGTGAACTTCGACGACTTCATGGCAAGCGGCTGGATGAGCCAGATTAAGCCCCTGACAGGTCGTGGAAGGTCCGTCTATCTTGGAGTTTCTCTCCGCTATTGAACTGCGAGACGTTGCGCAAAAGCAAAGAACGAGCGATATCATCCAGGACAGCCCTGCGACGATTTGCCACATTCCCAAGGCGGGTGGTTTTCTCTAGTCTCTCCGGGTGGCCAAAGAGATGATCACCACCGTCAAGGTGATTCTTTCTCGCAGTTCGGACTCTCGCGAGGATTGCCTCCAGTTTCGCGAAAGGATCGATGGCCTCATGCGATACAGGGCAGCCGCTTGGAGCTCGTCTGGATCCACTCCCACCCTCGGGCCTGAACCACCGAGCCGGGTTCCAGGCCGCTGCCCATCCCCGCTCTCTGAAGCATTGGCGCGGGGAACAGAAACAAAGGAGTCGATAACATGAAGTTCCATGGACGTGACTTCGACCATAGCATTTCCGATTGCCAACGCTGCGACTTGACTGACAGCTCATCCCCGACTGCCCCGATGACCACGACCGAAATTCGTCCTACTTCCCCGCAGACGGATGTCCTCCAGGTTTTGAACGAGGTCTACCAACTCCTCGACGATTACGCTCCAGCGTGGTATTCGGAGGAATTACACGAGAAGCTCACCCGCACATTGCAGATCGAACGCGCAGCTCAGGCTATGAGTGTCACTCGGAACGTTTGCTTTTAGGGTTAACTTGTCGCTTATTGCCAGCAGTTTCTTGGGGGACTCCATGCGAAGCAGAGCTACTGCTCTTTGGATGGCCGCTGCAATGGTTGGATTTCTGAACTTGACGATACCCGTGTGTCACGGGCAGGTACCCAGTAAACCGGCATCTGCCACCGTTCAAAGCGGTTCGCTGAAGCCGCCAGCTACCGGCAAGATCAATGTGGCCATCCTGATTTCGGAGGGTGCGGACGTCTTGGACATCGCGGGTACGTGGGAGGTCTTCGGCGGCGCGATGCTTACAAGCAAAGGCAATCCATGGCATGAAGCGGACGGCGATGACATGGTGATGCCGTTCAACGTGTACACCGTATCCGACTCCTTGAAGCCGGTGGATGCCAATGGACTGATGATCGTTCCGAACTACAGTTTCGACAATGCGCCCAAGCCGCAGGTCATAGTGATTCCCGCGCAGCGTGGACGCAGCGCGGCCCAGAAGGCCTGGTTGCTGGCCAATTCAGCCACCGCCGATCAGACCATGTCGGTCTGCACGGGCGCCGGGGTGCTGGCGGAGTATGGATTGCTCGATGGCAAAACTGCCACTACGCATCATTATTTTCTGCAGAGCATGCAGAAGCAATATCCCGCTGTGCACTTCGTCAGCGGAACCCGCTACGTGGAGAATGGCAAAATCGCAACGGCAGCTGGCCTGACCTCGGGCATTGACCTGGCGCTACACGTCGTTGCGAAATACTATGGCGACGAGGTGGCGCAGGTCACCGCCGATATCCTGGAGCATCGCAGCGGGCTATGGAAAAACCCGGAATACGAGCAGGTGAAGCCGGTTACCGCGTCGAAGTGACCTTGCCGTCTTTCGGCTGCAAAGGAACTAAGCCGTTGCGAACCATGTTGCATCGCGAGACGAAACCGCAATGACCGCTCGCGATCCTTTAGGTGCTGAAGAAGTAGATTCAAACATGGTATTTGGAGCGATTGCACGAAAAGCGCATGCGTAGCTCGCAGATCGAGCGCGCAGCGCTCACTACCTTGGGAGGCGCCGGTCGGCGCCGAGCCCTGCTCTCTTATAATCAAGCCAAAGCAGAACCCTTGCGCGCGCAACCTGGGCTTGGCCGAATTCCGACGGCATCACTGGAAATAACAAGGAGAATGCGGTGCGAAAGAAGGTGATTAGCAGTCTGTTGCTTCTAGCCGTCCAGTTCCTGGTTGGTCCGTCAGCGCTATCTGTAGTTTCACAGGAACCTGACGGCAAGATTCTGACCTCGAAGCCTTGGCCATCTTTACCTAAATATGAATCGTTGGACGAATTCGGCCAGAGCTATTTTCCCCGGGCGGTCTACGAAGAGGCTCGCACGCAAAAAGATTTCGACGTTCTGGAAATGAGCTACGCCAGCGACGGTCTCTCTGTGCACGGACTGTTAATCAAGCCGAAAGCGCCGGGCACTCGAAAATGGCCGGCGATCATCTTCAATCGCGGAGGCAACGGCGATCTCGGGCGTATCACGGATAACGGCCAGCCCTGCGGCGGTATGACGAACACTTCTTGCCTTGATGTTGCTGATCTCTACTTTTTAGCTAAGGAGGGTTTTGTGGTCATCGCCTCCGATTATCGCTACCGCGGAGCCTCCGTGAAACGCGACGAATGGGGCGGAGGGGAAGTCGACGATGTTCTCAATCTCGTGCCGGCACTGAAGTCGCTCGAGTACGTAGACGCCGACCGGCTATACATGCTCGGTCTATCGCGAGGCGGAACCATGGCCTATCTTGCGATCAAACGTGGAATTGCCGTCAAGGCCGCGGCGGTCATCGGCGGAGTTACGGACGTGAAGGCATGGGTGGACGCCAGGCCCGAGATGGGCATTGTAAAGGGGAATGAATTCATCGACGGGTTTGCAAACATCTGGCCAGACTATGAGCACCGCGCTGAGGAATACTATCGAGCGCGGTCGGCCGTGTATTGGGCCGACCAGATCAATGTGCCTGTTCTAATCCTGCATAGCCGGACCGACCGCATGGTTCCGGTCACTCAGGCTCTCCGAATGGCGGAAGCACTTCAGGAAAAGGGTAAGGTGTACGCCCTCCGCATTTACGATCGCGACGGCCATTCCTTGCCGCAAAATCGCGACGACCGCGATCGCTTGATCATCGATTGGTTCAACCGTGCTGGCCAAGGTGATCAGTGATCAAGGTTTCGACCAAGGGCAACGAACCATTTTTGATTACGCATGGGAGAAGAACCGCGCTAGTTCGCAACGTTTCGGATCCGAGCGGTGCTTGCCTTCATAAAATTGACAACAGGCTCAATACGCACAAAACAAAGTTCACTTTCTCCCGAAAGTCCTAATCACCGAGAAACGGACCTGAAATGGTTCGACGGGGTGGAACACGTCCGTGAACACTGCCGCGGCTGTGGGCGTAACTCGGGAAGCATAGGCGTAATCAATGTCGTGATCTTGGCGGTCTAGCAGGTTAAACAATTGCGCCTCCACACGCCATTTGTCGTTAAAGCGGTAGCCGACCTCCGCATTCAGCAATATCGTTGAGCTGGATTGGTAAATCGCATCGGATGTCAGATTCCGCGGGCCAAAGGCACGCAGGCGCAGACTACCCCAAAAGCCTTGGTAGTTCTGCACGGTGACACCCGACGAAATCACCAACCCAACCGCCTCCGGAACGTATCGCCCTCCGGGACTGTTGGGTGCTGCATCATCCGGGTCAATCGTTGTAAACAGAGCTTTAGAATAGGCGAGGTCAAAATCGAAAGCTAGATGCTCGAGGGGTGTGTAGAAATTGGCCCATTCGACGCCGTAGCGATTGCTCGGGGATTTGGACGCAACTGTACTTCCGGTATCGCCACTCTGCTGCAATTCGGAAGTGCTGTACAGGTACCAAAGTGAAAGAGTACTTTGCAGGTGGGGAATCGCCAAAGTCCGCACCCCGACTTCCGCCCCTTTGGTCGGAACCAGGGGGCGGATCGGAGTGGTGGGTGTTGGAAAAGGATAGTCCGGCGAAATCGGTTGTACCCTCTGCGCCGCGCCGCGCACGTCGTTACTGTGAAAACTGAATCCACCCTGAACATAGAATTCGGTGTTGAACCAAGGACCAAAAATCAAACTGGCTTTCGGACTGGGCAGGAACTGGGTAGCCGAGCCGGAATTGAGTTCCGAGAAGTTGATCACCGGAGCGCCGGGTAGTTCCGTAGCGACATACGTGGGAGTTACGTTGGTGACGTTATAGATTGCCTCGTCGCCGCGAAAGGCCAGGACCGAACGAAATTTTTCCGCCCACTGAATCTTATTTTCGACATAAAAACCCACCATCGTGTCCGAAAATCTGTTCACATCCGTCGCCGCAGGCAGGACGGCGACCAGATCCGGATTTGTGGAGCACTCGGGGATGGGTTCAGCATCGCACGCATTGACATCATTCTTGTCGGTACGCACACGATTTTCTGTCCGATAGAGGCCATTGTGAACCCAGTCGTTGCGAACCTGCAGGCCGAACGTGTTCTCCACCCGGCGGCCAAACCACTCGCTGAACATGGTGTGAGCTGCGTCCAGACCAGCTACCCAGCGCTTGTCCTGCTGTTCGAACTGATCCCCTTTGACAGGATCATCCAGGAAGTAGGTGAAATCGGAAAAAAGATCCAGGTCGTAATAAAATCCGTAGCCCATGATCGTGGTCGCGGAGTTTGCGCCCTGGCGATGCCATTCCCCTTGCAAGCTATAGCGTCCTGAATTGCCACCGTCCGCAGGGTTTAGTGTGCCGTAGAGACCGACGAGAGGCACGGCCGTATCGGGAATTTGATCGCTGGAGTTCCACTTTCCGTGGTAACCACGCGCCGTGATGCTGAAGCCCTGGGTGGCGTCACCTTGGCTGTAGGTAAGCAGGCCGTTGAATTTGGCATAGGCATCCGGGTGGGTCCAGGGACCGTTATCGTAATACGCTTCTCCGCCATAGAGCAGAGTGCCCGAGCCGAGCTTTTGGGACGCACCACAAACGGCGCGCCCAAACTCATACATGCCGAGTTCCACAGAGCAGAAATTCTGCGGAAACTCTTTGTAAAACTGGATATTGGCTGATCCCGCGGAGCTATAGTTGCCGACCTCCGCGTAGTAGGGTCCTTTCTCGAAATTCAGCCGCTGCACAAACTCCGGCGTGACCGCGTTCATGTCCGCATAACCTTCGCCATGTGCATGAGACGGCAGGTTCAGAGGCATTCCGTCAAGGAATACGGCGAAATCTGTCCCGTGGTCGAGATTGAAGCCACGCAGAAAATATTGGTTCGCCTTACCGCCGCCGGCGTGTTGCGTGATGATCATCCCCGGAATCGTCTCCAACACCTCTCCCGAGCGAAGTACCGGACGATCGTCGAGTTGCTTCGCGCCCACGGTTCCCTGAGTTGCGGAATCAGCAATTCCGATAAGACTATCCTCCCGGCCTTGTACGGTTACGGTGGTGCTCATGGTGCTTACCGTCAGAGAAATGCGCAGCGGGGCGGCCGCCTCGGTAGTTCCTAGCGTGACCGGCAATTCTTTCGTTTCGAACCCGGGGCTCGATACCGCAAGCCGATATTCACCTGACGGGAGCCCAGAAACACTGAAAGAGCCGTTCGCGTCCGACTGCGTTGTTCTTTGCACCACTCCGTCCGCATTCCGAATCAGCACGGTCGCCCCGGCAATCACGGCGCCAGACGCGTCAACGACCGTTCCTGTCAACTGGGGCGGGTGAGCCTGGTCGCTTGGAGGGATTGGCGGCTTCTCCTGCGCGCCAACCAGAAGTGGAGTAACCACGATTACCACAAGAAATACGAGGACTCGAGGAAACGAACTGTGCAACAAAGCCGCAATCGAAAGGGATGTCCAGCACACTTTCATGAGACACCTTGGTTCGCCTTGAAATTATTAGAAGAGCTGCCCAGGCGAAACACGCTTATAAAAACGTGCCGCCCGGAGGGAGGAATGCACTCGTGGCTTTGGTCGAACGAAATACGTAGTGCAAGGCTCAGAGGACACGGTGGAGCGATGCTTGTCTATAACACGAATATAAAAGACGTGCTACTCAATATAACACGGATATAGACAACGTGCTACCACATCAGGTCCCATCGAAGAACTGGTGAAGATTTCTAAATCGAATAAAGCTAATAGAATAGGAAGGTACCAGACAGCTGAGGAGCCACCATGTCAGACCTAGCGCGGACAGGCCTTTCCATCGACCGGGAACTGCTTGCCAAATTCGATGTGGCCATTGCCAAACGAAACTACAAGAACCGCTCGGAAGCCGTCCGCGACCTCATCCGTGACCATTTGGTCGGTGAGGAAGCGGACTCGAACAAGGTCGTCGTGGGGACTTTGACGATCGTGTACGACCATCACCGGCCGAACCTGACGGAAAAATTGGTCGAGGCCCAGCATCACGCTGGTGGCAGCGTCCTCGCAGCGACGCACGTGCACCTTGATCATCATAACTGCCTGGAGGTGGTCATTATGAAGGGGCGAAGCAAGGAACTTCGTCATCTGGCAGATCAAATTCTTAGCCTTCGCGGCGTCAAGCACGGCCGGCTTGTCATCACGAGCACAGGCAAAGAACTGAAATAAATGGAAGGCCACCCCGTAACAAAACAACGGTGGTACGGTGAGTCCAGCTTTGTGACAGCTGATCACCTGGGTCGGATGATCGCGGTCTTTACGTCGTGACCAGTTTTGCCGCTCCAAGACACCATGATGGTGCCGCCAGCTTTCTGCAGCCGAGGATATCCCAGACCACTTTCTGTTCCTCGGGCAATCGTAAAGTCTTCGCCCTGCTCACCCGTAACCGACACTCTCCTGCCTACGATCGCGGTACCAGAGGATTGGTGCTGCAGCCAAACAGCGACGGCGTACCCGTCATCCATCAACGCTACCGCGACATGACCAACCGGACGAGTCCCCTCTTTTGCGGAATCAAGAGTGATCGGCGGCCGAAATGTCGAACCCAAATCGTCAGACATGGCAATCTTGACTTCCGGCTGGTCGTTGCTTCCAGTGAACCAAAGGACGGCGAGCCGGTTGCCACTAGCACTGAGAGCGGGACCGTTCACAGGGCAGGCGTTGATTTTCCAGAGATCATCATGCACGGTCAGCGGCTTCTGCCAATTGCCCCCAGCCAGGCGAGCCACCTTAATATCGCGAATCTGCTCAGGATTGTGGCCACGGTATGCCGCGAGAGCGAGCTTTGGAGTACTGATGAATGCGGTAGGACAGCACGTACAGGTATCGTGGTCCACTGTCTTCTCATTGCTGATAACGCCTTTGGAATTGACCGTAGCGGACATGAGGCGATAGGTGTGTTTAGCGTTCCAGTCCTGCGAATCGAGCCAGATGATGGTTGCCTGATCGGGTCCCGTGGCGGCAATCGAATCATAACTGTGCTCAGAGATACCCGTGTCGGAATGAATTCGCACCGGTGTTGTCCAGGTTTTCCCGGCATCCGTGGAGGTGGAAGCAAAAAGGAAATTCCCATCTTCCTTTCCCGTACTCTTGACGAGCTGGGACCAGACAGCGACCAGCGCTCCATTTTCGAGTTTCGTCACCGAAGGGGGCGCAGCCGAATCGGGCTGTAAATCTGTCGAGCGAATGACGGTGGCTGGCGCTGTCCATTTCCCGCTCTTCCAGAAAGCGAACCGGAGCGCCTTGCCTGTGCCGGACGGTTCGATCCAAGTCAGAATGAGCGAGTCGTTTGGCGCCGCGTATAGTCCGGGTGCCAGACTTCCCGGTGCCGAAGGATTCGTGATCTCGAGAGGATTCAACTCAGCGCGTGGTTCGTTGAGAGCCGATCCCGCCGCAATCGCGGCAATTGAAATTGCGATAGAAACTAACACGATGCGTCGCATGAATGCTCTCCTTGGCTGTCCGGCTTTTCAGAAGCGAACCTCGAAACGACTTAAGACGTTGATCGGAGAACCGGGGAAAATGACTCCAGGCGTATTGCCCGACGCGTAATACTTCCGGTCCGTCAAGTTTTCGATGTTTACGCTGATCTTGTAGAGCTTTCGATCCTTGTGTTCCGGTCCGAAGACATAAGCCGCCATCCCATCGATTCGGCCGTACCCGGGGAGCACGACATCGTCTGACGGATCCACGAAGCGGTAACTCATCGCCCGAAATCCGCCGCCAAAACTTAGACCCACCAGAGGCCCATGCTGAATCTCGTAGACCGTCCACAGATTGCCACTGTGACGCGGCGCATTCTGGAAAATATTGCCAACCGGATAAACGGGGTCGGCCACAATTCTGGCTTCGTTATAGGCATATGCGAAGGTGATGTCCCAGCCCGGAAGAATTCTCCCGGTAGTATCAAACTCGATTCCTTTCGACTCCGTTGTGCCAATCTGAATCGAAGCCAGCGGGTTACCGGGATTTGTGATCAGGAGGTTAGAAGCGCGAATTTTGTAGAACGATAACGAAGACGACAGCCGTCCGTGGAAACCATTTGATCGCACACCAAATTCATATTGATTGCCGCGCTCTGGTGGAAATGGTTCGCCACCTGGCGTGAATTGCGCGGCGAGTGTCGGGCAGAAACTGCGGCTCCAGCTCCCATAAAACGTCAGCAGTTGAATCGGCTGGTAGGTTGCGCCGATCCTTGGAAGAGTCGACACATTGTCCTGCACGTTATGTGTGCCGTACACAATCTCGTTGTAAGTCTGGGTGAATCCCTCGAACCGCACACCTGCCAGTACCTTGAGTTTGGGTAAGAGCGTGATCTGATCCTGAATGTACCCTCCATGGGTCTTCAACTTTGTCGTTCCGTTGATTGGAAAATAGTCAGGCGACGACGGGTTAAAGAACTCGTTGGTCAGCGTTGTTGGGTCGGGCATCGTTTGGCTGAAGGGCACTGGATTGTACAGGTTGATCGGAGGCGCATCACTGAAGATGGCATCCTGCACTACGGACTGACTGCCTAGCTCAAAGCCGACGAGAAAGTTGTGCTCGATGGGCCCAGTCTTGAAAATGCCGGTCAGATCTGTCTGCCAATCATAGAAGTTCAGCGGGTAATGTGCGTTCTCGGAATAACGCGTGAGGGTTTCATTGTCATCCAGCAGGTAACCGGTACTGACATCCAGGTAATCCCAGTTCGTCGCCGTGGCGCGGAATCGAGACCGCACGGTCCAACGGCTGGTTAGATTGCGAGAAAAGTCCACACTGCCGAGAGTGTTTTGCAGCGTCGAGTACTGCCAAGGCTCTCCATAAAAGTTGCTGATCGGGACCGGAGCCGGTCGATCGCCAAGAGCTGGAATTCCATAGTCTGTTGTCGTCCTCCCGTTCAAGTACTCAAACAAAAACCGTATGGTCGTGGCTTGATCTGGCGTCCATGTGACGGCGGGTGCCACGAAATAACGGCGATCGTGGTAGTCATCACGAAAGGTGGAATAATCTGCGAATTCCGCATTGAGCCGATAAAACAATTTGCCGCTACCACCGAGTGGACCCGTAACGTCAATCGTCGGACGCACACTTCCGAACCGATCCACCTGCAATGAGAAGTCTCCGCGAGTCTCTGGAAGCGGTTCCTTTGTCACGAGGTTGACGATGCCACCCGAAGCCGCTCTTCCATATAGCACCGACGATGGACCTTTTAGAATCTCTACGCGATCGACGTCCGTCATGTCGGATGGAACCATGCCATCAAACGTGAAGCCATCGCGGTAATAGTTACTGAAAATGCTGAGCGGCAGGCCTCGGATTGTTAGCGCGTTGCCGATGGATCCAGCCGCCAGTACATCGCGATTCACGCTGCTGATGTTCTCAGCTGCGTCCGCAAATTGAATATCTTGCTGGCTCTGAATCAGCGTCTGGTTCACGACTCCGACGCCTTGGGGTATTTCGTTGATCGGAATGTTCATCTTCGTGGCAACGGATGAATCATCCGTACGAAACGAACCTGGTTCGGCGGTCACCGTGATTTGTTGGCCTGGGCCGGCGACCTTCATTTCAATCGTGACATGGGCTTCACCCTGAGCCGTCACGCTTACCGTCGCGCTGGCCCTTGAGAAACCTGACCGCTCTACATCCACGATGTACGTTCCCGGACGAAGGGCGGAAAACGTAAATCGACCCGATTCGTCAGTCTGCGAACGGGCTACACGGACCGCGGAGCTGTCCAGCAGGATGACGGTCGCGTCCTGGATAACTCCTCCCTGCTGATCGTTTATCGTCCCCGAAATCGTTCCCGTTGCTCCTTGGCCAGCGACACCCGCGCCCGTACTTAGGAGAACGACAACGAGCACACTCATGCCTACAACCACTCCAATGCGTGACCCTTGCATGGACACACCTCCTGTTTGTGTTGTGCAACCACTCTGGCGTGTTCGTGCGACGGGTTAGCGGCGCGGGGGCTGGTCGGGAGGACTTGCTGATAGCGAATAAGGGGATTGGTCCTCGATCGACGGATAATTACGGGTCTCGATGAGCAAAGCCTTGCGAATGGAAGGAGGCAACACCATCAGCTGCAGGCTGGCTGAGACTCCCGTGAGTTCGTGGGTGGTATCACCGCACGAGAGAGAACAGGAAGAATGATCCCCTTTGTTCGAGTGATTGCAATCCCGATGGCTGGATCGACTTTCTCTCAATTGAGCATGCATCAAACACATTCCTGACCTGCAACAGGCAGCAGATGGAGGCAGCAGAGAAGCACCGACTAACTGGAGGGGACCAAAGAGTAGGCACACCAATAAAAAGGTCGCACGCAGTCGCGCCGAGCGCCGCGCGAAGCAAAAACGTAAAAGGGACCCAGATCCGAACATGAAACGTGCGCCGTATTATGCACGATCCTTCCGGTGCGCGCCACCCGCAACGTGACCGCGTTCACGGATGTCTGGCTATGCTCCCTGCATCCGAATGTACCCCCCATCAATTAGCCGGTACCTCGCGAAGACCCATGGAAAGACCAGAACTGCTAGCGGTGATCAAGGCGGCGAGCGAGTTCGAAACGATAGAGGGGACCACAGGGAGTGCCGAAATCGTTGCCAAGCCAGCTGTGCTCGGGCTGCTCATCAACATTCCTCGGACGCCGGAAAGCATGTTGCTCCATTTCTGGCGACCTTAGCCGAAGCCGTCGGTAAACGCTGCGAAGCGTGATGTCGCAGATTCACGCAGCATCCCCGGTGCATCGCCTGCATCGGATGCTACGCTGAAAGGAAGAAACTCTGCGGTTAGCCCGGTCCCCCCGGAAGCTTGCCAATGGTTTCTTGGGTCGCTCCCGCCCAGTCTGCAGTGGGGCCAGACGACCGCTGGCTGCGGTCGTGCGCTTGGCGTTAGCCAGCACAGTCCGACCTCAATGCCAATAAATTCGCCTAATCGAAAATATTTTCAAGTTTCCGCGACACATTTTTCTTTTTTGGCGCTGATTAGGTATATAGGGGGAGAATCTGTCCCAATACTTCACGGCAACTAAATCCCCCCAATCAGAGGTATTTTGAGGCTTCTGCGATACATTCTCCTCTTTCGGCGCTGATTAGGTATATAGGGGGCGATTTGCTCTCTCCCCACGCAGGAGGTCAAAACTTGATCGGACGGCTTCCACAGTCCGCCAGAACGCCCGCAATGCACCCCTCCTGGCCGAAGCGGGACCAGACGGCCATTGCCCCTCTGTCCGCGGAGCAGTCTTATTTCCGGCCCTTCTCTCGTCGCGCTGTGGGAGATGGAGAGCATCGGATTGCCCATTCTGTGCTCCCTCATGGACGAGGCGACGACGTGCGCGGTGAACGGTGCGCGATTACCACGGTTCACTGTGCCGTTCACTTCTTCGTTCACCCGCACCTCAGAGCGAACTTTCAGCCCCAGAACGAGATGCATTCAGACAGGAGCCAGCATTCGCACACGGCATGGCTCGGAGTTGGGCTGGAGCGACCCCGTATTCACTGCCACGGGATGCGTGGCGGTCGCTCCAGCCCAACATCGCAGGTTGCGCGATGACGCCATGCCGCGTTCCGAAGGACAGTGGGAACGCAAAACGACGCGTTTACAAATGGTGCTCGGTGAAGAAGGTAATTCTTACGCTCTTCAGCTCCGTCTTCTCCGACTTCTTCACCCCGCACACTCTCCAAGTGAGTTTGGGAAAGGGAGTTGGCCGAAAGTGCCCACGAAAAGCAGCAAATTGCGAACAACTGAAATGGGCGGGAGCGACCCCGGAAATTTTGGGCCGAGCCGCCCAAAATTGTGCTCCGGGTCGCTCCCGCCCAATTGTTCGCAATTTGCAGACTCAGAGAAGAGAGCTGCAACGGAGTCAACCAAGTTCGCATGCGCACTTTAATAATCCGCGCATGCAAGAAGGAGAAAGATGACATGCCAGTTCTGAAAGCACCAGCAAAACAACCCAGGAATGCGACCTTGCAGGTTCGGATAGATGAGGATCTGAAATACAAGGTGGAAAGGTATGCAGAATTCCTCGAAACAACTGGAGCATACGTGGTCTCTGAAGCGCTCAAGCTTGTGTTCCACAAGGACGCGGAGTTCAAAGAATGGCTAGAGAGGCAAGAAGCAAATAGCAAGGAGTCGGAGTCTGATCAGAATGCTGGGCAAACTGACCAAAGTGCGCATTCAACGCCACTGCTAACAACAGCGCCCAATGGAAATGGCAACCGAGGATTATTTCGGTAAGTAATTTTAGAAGGTCCGGTCTTCTCTCCGCACGAAAGGATCAAGTGATGAGAACCAACCACGTATTGTTTGACATCCAGCATGAGCTACAGCAGAGACCAGTCCAAGAGGACCCATCAGGCGCGGCTGTGACTTCGAAGTCCGTTCCCTTTGGTGGACAAGCCAATGCTGCAATTCAGGGGCCCACAGTGGGGAGAGAGAAGGCCGAATTCCTAACCGTTCAGCAAGTTGCCGTTCTCTTGGGTGTGACTCGAAACTGGGTCTATACCCACGCAGATGACTTGGGCGCATATCGGTTGGGAAAATATCTGCGCTTCTCATGGCCCAGGGTAGTCGAACGACTCGAAAAAACAAAATGAACCAGCAAGGTTGCCAACCGATATCCACAGGCTTCTTTTGGCTCTGCTTGACCCGCAATGTAAGTGTATATACATTTACGTTGGATATGGGCCGGCCTCGCATAACGAATGGACGCAAGCGTACCAAGGTATTCCTTCTCAGGCTATCGCCCGGTGAGATGAAGTTGCTCGCCGGTGGCGCTCGCGCATTGGGGGAGTCCTTGGCGTCCGTTCTTCGTAATGGCGGCTTGCTCTATATACACACGAAAAGCAAAGACGGGTCACAAAATCGAAAGGAGAAAAAACAGTGACTCGTTTTTTATTTCAGCAGGGCTATGTGTCAAAGCCGATTACAACTCGGACGGGCACGGTTTTTAAGATCCGTTACCGGATGAAGTCGGCAGAAGGGAAGTGGAGGCACAAGACCGAGACACTGCACGGTTTGCCTAGCAGAAAAGCAGCCCGGGCGGTCTTGGATGAACGCATCCACGATGCAAGCACAGGAAAGCCTGACGCGTCGAACATCACGCTCAGAGAATTCGTGCAGGCATGGTGGAAACCCTATTTGCGGCGTAAGGGTGTAAAGCTCTCGACGGAGAGCAATTATGAATCCGTCTTGAACTTGCACATCTTGCCCGCGTTCGGTGATTTGCGAATTGTGGACATTGTTCCCTTGCACGTCGAGGAGTTCTCGCAAGTGAAGGTCGCGAGCGGATTGTCGGCAAAGACCGTGCGCAACCTGCTTCTAACCTTGCAGAGCGTCTTGTCACTCGCGATGGACAATGACCTGATTGCGCGGCTACCGATCCGCAAACGTCACAAGCCCACAGTCGAGAAGCGCGAGAAGCCTATCTGGTCTCCCATTGAGGTCCGTATGATTTTGCACGGGGCACCTGAGAATCTTCGCGCATTGTTCGTTTGTGTGGCGCTAACCGGTACACGATTGGGAGAGCTGCTGGGACTCCAATGGAAGCATGTCGATTTCGATTGTAAGCGCCTTCGCATCCAACAGAGCCTTTGGCGCGGACAACTCGTCGCCCCGAAGACAGCAGCAAGTAAGCGGGATATTTATGTCGGAAATTTCCTGATGGAAGTGTTGAGGCAACATCGCAACAGCTCTCACCACCAGGGTGTGGACGACTTTGTATTCTGCAGTAGCGACGGCACTCCGCTCGACCCGGATGTGCTTCGCAAGGATGTCCTCTACCCAATCCTCGATCGGTCGGGGATAGTGCGAAAGAAGGGTGCGTCAGGGTTTCACACATTCAGGCATTCGGCTGCAAGCATCGTCAACGAGCAGACCGGAAATCTGAAACTGGCGCAGAAGTTCCTTGGGCACTCGACAATCCAGATGACCGCAGACATTTACACTCACACATCTGCGGAGGCCGAACGTGAAGCTGCAGAGGCGCTGGAACGGACGATCTGTGCCGGTAATAACCCGTTCCCAATCTGTTCCCAATTTGCGAAATCGGGAACAGATTTAGTGGCTTCGCAGTTAAGTGTACTGAGTCGTTAGAGAAGGGATTCCTGTAACTAAAAGAAAAGAGGGCGCTAAGAGGTTTACCTTTAGCGCCCATGGTTGCGGGGGTCAGATTTGAACTGACGACCTTCGGGTTATGAGCCCGACGAGCTACCAGGCTGCTCCACCCCGCACAACCACTATAACGAAGCCGCCAGGTTCCGTCAAATTGCCAATCCCATTTTGCTACGAGAGCGCGCCAATCGCCAGATTGCCGCCCACGCCTGCCCCTGCGCGCCTCACCACGTCGTATACGACGTTCCATCCAGTGCCGTTTGCTCGCATCCCGAATGTACGTCATCCACTCCCGTGCTCGTCTGGTCCGGGCTCAACACCGTATCGCCGATATGTACCACCCAATCGTTCTGGTGGCAGACCGGGTCCATTGGTAGTTCTCGAAGGTAATGCGCATCCACCAGGTCATCCAGCGATTGCGGCGCTTGCTGCTTGTCCAACGTATAGTTATCGATCGCCTGCCGCATCGTTTGCAGGTCTTGTTTCAGCACTGCCTCACGCGCGTGCTTCACCGTCTTGTCGTAGATAATCGCGGCCATACCGATCAAAATCGAAATGATCATCATCACGATCATCAACTCGATAAGAGTAAAGCCGCGCGCGCGTGCGCCGAGTCTCCAGGCCCGCTCCTGGCCGCCCCGCGACCACCGCCGGCACGCATAGAAAAACTTGCTCATGCCTGCACCATCCATCGCCACCCGCTACCAGTCCGAATACTTCGTGCCATCCAGCGCCGTCCCCGTCGATTTCGAATACACATCGAACACGTTATTCCCGCCCCAGCTTGTGGAATCCGGGTCGTCCTGCACCGACCGCAATCCCCAATCGGGTTGTCCCGTCATCGGATCCACGGGAATCCTCCGCAAAAACCGGATGTTCTTCCCGCCAGCGCCCGTGCCCCCCAAGGCCACTCCCTTTACCAGCGTATCCAGGTCCGGCGGGTACCCTTCGCTGCCGACCTCCGTGCGAATTTTTTGCTGGTCCGCCAGATCCTTGTATTTATCAATGGCGTTGCGCATCTCGCGCAGGTCCAACCGCAGTTCCTGTTCGCGCGCCCGGATTACCGCAAATCGCGCAATTGGCAACGCCATCGAGGCAAGAATCAGCAAAATGGCACACGCGATGATCAGTTCCAGCAACGTCATGCCGGATTGCGCGGTGCTTCGGATCCTTCGGCGCATCAAAGACACTCCAACCCTTCCTTGTTAGGAAGGTCTATCGCACATTCAGCGTTGCTTCGCCGGTGACGAACGGGATGGGCTTCTGCTGGGAGTCTTTTGCGTTGATCTGCACGATGGAAAGATTCGTCGTTCCCGGCGCCAGTGCCTTCACCACTACGCCGAGCAGTGTCCCCGTGCCGTTCACTCCGGGAGTGTTCGGCTGTCGCGTCGCGGAAATAATGGCCTGGCCATGTTCTTTATCCACGCGCTGCACCAGCGCGATCTCCTGCGATCCGCCGGTCAGAAATCCTCCGTGACGCACTTCTTCCACGCTGATGATCGCCGGATTATATTGCAGCAGCATGGGCACGGAGAAAAGATCGGTCACGTTTTGCACCACCACGCCGATCGTCGCCGTCTGACCTGGCGACA
>Ga0335085_10008254_pt1 | contig 15918 bp, 8 predicted proteins | sample Lox_Sample_45_FD_206712 | JGI IMG/M metagenome (GOLD analysis project Ga0335085, IMG submission 206712) | Soil microbial communities from Loxahatchee National Wildlife Refuge, Florida, United States - Lox_Sample_4.5 | ecosystem: Environmental > Terrestrial > Soil > Wetlands | place: USA: Florida...
TCCCCGGCATATCGGTGGCCATTGGCGGAGACCCAACCTGCACCTCCAGCGGCTTTGATGCCTACTGCTCGGGGCCTTCCATTCTGGCACCACAGAATACGCTGCAGCAGAATACGCAGATCAAATATGACGGAAGCAGGACGATCCGCAGCCATATCCTGCGCTATGGATTCGGCTACAATCGGATTGAGACATCCGCATACGCAGCTCTTGTAAGTCTTGCCGGCGTCGCCTGGAACAATACCGGCTGCGCAGCCGGCTCAACGTGCGCCGGGCTGCCCGACGGCGATTCCAATCCCGCCAACTACTCTGCGGACGCCATCTTTCTGGGCAACGGGCAGGGATATTTTACGGAGCGGCCGGCCTTCGGACGTCCGGCGGGGGGGACGGTGGACAACCGTCTGCACGCGTATCTTGGCGATTCCTGGAAAATCCTGTCGAACCTGACGGTCAATTATGGCGCAACCTACGTGCGCGACACCGGCAGAACAGACAGCGACCTGGCGCCAATCCCCTGTTCCGCCACCACGCTGATCGCCTGCAACGGATTGCTGCTCGACCAGTGGGGCGCGGGGCTCGGCAAGCGCATCAACCAGCCGAACGACAACTTCGGGGGCAGCCTGGGCCTGGCTTGGGATCCCTGGAAAAACGGCAAAACGGTGATCCGCGCCGGCGCCGGCATCTATTACGAGAACTTCCGCTCCACCTCGGGCTATCGGGTGGCCCGCTTGCCGCAGGGGCTGTTCAGCGCCATCACCGCCGTCTGTCCCAACGGCTTCACCCTGCCGGATGGAACGATGGTGACTACGGTCAATGGGAAAGACATCGCCACGCAGGTGTGCGGGCAGCCGATCGGAACGGTGGCCAACGACATCATGGCGCTGGAGCAGATGTACCAGCAGGCGACCGCGGCGGCCGGGCCGCAGAGCAACCCCGTTTTCATCGGGAACAATCTCGCGGCGAGCGACAATTCGACGGGATCGGACCTTTTGGCGCCGAACTACGTCTCGCCCTATTCGATCCAGATGAATATAGGCGCACAACGTGAGCTTCACCAGGGAACGGTGCTGAGCGTGGACTACCTGCGCAACGTGTTCCTCCACTATCCCCTGGGGCTCGATGCCAACCATACGGGGGATTCCCGTTACTTCAATCTGAGCGGGGCCCAGACCGCGGTCGCCGCGACGAATGCCTCGTTCGGTTGCCCGGGCGATTTCACCGCGGCATCCATCAACTGCGCGATCGGCGCCGGGGCCACCATCGCCGACTATGCGGGGAACGGCCTGGACTCCGGAAATGCCGCCAACAACGGATTCCCATGTCCGGCCTGCGCCTTTCCCGGCAAAAACCCCAACGTGGGAAATGCCATCATGTTCTTTCCCATCGGCCGCTCCGTTTACAACGGTCTGCAGGTATCCCTGCAATCCCGGCTAAACCATCCCCTGCCGCACCTGGAATCGGCCAATTTCAAGCTTTCCTATGCTCTGTCGCGGTTCGACTCACAGGGCCGTGACGTCGAGGGGAATACCCTTGCGCGGAACTTTCGGGATCCCGGGTCGGTGACCGGGCCTTTCGGGCTCGATCGAACGAACATGCTGTCGGCCGGCGGCGTTTTGAATTTGCCGTGGTGGACGCAGGTCAGTTTCATCACCCACTACTACACGGCTCTTCCGGTCTTTCTTCGGACCGCGGGTTCGCCGTTTGGGGGAAGCACTGCGGGAATCTTTACCAGCGACCTGGATGGAGACGGCTCCTTCGCAGGCAGCCTCAGCGGGGGAGGCGATCTTCTTCCCGGCACCAAGCTGGGCGCGCTGAACCGCACCGTCTCCATCAAGGGCCTGGCGAATTTGATCGACAATTTCAACAACACCGTGGCTGGAACTTTGACCCCCGCCGGACAGGTCCTGGTGCAGAACGGCTTGTTCACCACCGCCCAGTTAAAGCAACTGGGGGCCACCATTCCCTATCTCCAGCCGGAGATTCCCAACGCAGTGGCCACGCAGGGCCTGTTCACCTTCGACAGCAGCATCGCCTGGAACGTCCCGTTGCACAGAATCTGGAAAGCGTTGCCGGAACGGGTGGTGGCCCAGCCGCGAATGTCAGCTTTCAACCTTTTTAACTACCAAAACTACGATCCGCCCAACCAGCTCCCCAACGGAAACCTCTCCGTTTGTCCCGTGCCCTCGGCCCCTTGCTCGCCGGCGGATACCGGAGATTCGGTGAGCAGTACATCCAGGAAAACGCGCACAAACCATGTGGGTCTTGGCTCCGGCACTTTTGCTCTCGGCGCGCCTCGCCAGCTCGAATGGGGAGTCAAACTTGCTTTCTAGCGCTACGGTTCACTCGCTTCAATCTGCGCTAGTGTAGAATGCCGCCGTGCCGGACGACCCCGCATCTCTGATCGGCCGGGTTTTCGGTTCCTACCGCATCTTGGAGCAGTTGGGCGCGGGTGGAATGGGAGTGGTCTTCCGCGCACACGACGAGCAGCTCGAGCGCGATGTCGCCATCAAAGTCCTTCCCTCTGGCGCGCTCGCTGACGATACCGCCAGAAAACGCTTCCGCCGCGAAGCTCTCGCGCTCTCCCGCCTCAGTCATCAGAACATTGCCACCGTTTATGCCTTCGGGAATGAGCATGGGGTGGATTTCTTGGCCATGGAGATGGTCCCTGGAAATTCTTTGCAACAGAAGCTACAGGCTGGCGCCTTGGTGGAACGGGAGGTCCTCGCTCTCGGCGGCCAGATTGCCGCGGCACTCGAGGAAGCGCACGAGCATGACGTGATCCACCGCGACCTCAAGCCTGGCAACGTCATGGTCACCCCGCGCGGCACCGTGAAAGTGCTCGATTTTGGCCTGGCCAGAATCCTCCAGCCGGAGGCCGCGTCTGCTGAATCGGGCATCGGGGCAACGCAAAGCGCGGTTCTCACACACGCCATCGTCGGCACTCCCGCCTACATGTCGCCGGAGCAGGTGCGAGGCGATCCTGTGGACTCTCGCACAGACCTTTATGCTCTAGGCTGCGTGCTCTACGAAATGGCCACGGGCCTGCCCGTTTTTCGCGAAGACGTGGCCACTCGCCTTATTGAAGCCATCCTCCATCGCCCTCCGGTCACGCCGCGCGCGCGCAACGAGCGTGTTTCTCCCGAGCTCGAACGCATCATTCTGAAGTGCCTGGAGAAGGATCCAGACCGCCGCTATCAGTCCGCCCGTGAACTCGGCGTGGATCTGCGCCGTCTTGCGCAACCCTCCACGGTTTCTGCTGTGCTCCCTGCGGGTCCCGCGGAAGCTAAACGCGGACGAAGCTGGCGCCGGCCGGCCCTGGTCGGCGCAATCCTCCTGATCGCCATCGCCGGTGGATTGGCAGTGGGCTTGAACCTGCAGAGAATCCGCGGCCTGCTGCGCTCCAGTCCTGCCTCCACTCCCATTGAGTCGCTGGCGGTCCTTCCCCTCGAGAATCTTTCTGGGGATGCGGCGCAGGATTTCTTGGCGGACTCCATCACCGAAGAACTGACCACCGATTTGGCCCGCATCTCGTCGCTCCAGGTGGTTTCCCGCACTTCCGCCACTCAGTACAAGGGCTCTCATGCGCCCATTCCTCAGATCGGCAGCGACCTTAAGGTGGATGCTCTCGTGCAGGGTTCCGTGCGCCGTGCCGCAAACCGCATCCGGGTTAGCGCCAGCTTGGTCCGCGCCTCCACCGGCCAGCAGGTCTGGGCCAACAGTTACGACGGAGACATGAGTGACGTCCTCTCTCTGGAAACCACAGTCGCTCGCGAGATTGCCGGAGAGATCAAGCTTGCCCTGACTCCAGCCGACCGCGCCCGGCTGGCCGGCAGCCAATCTGTGAATCCGGCGGTGTACGACGCGTACCTCCGCGCCATGCACCACGACCTCAGCACCGAAGCAAATGTGCACCAGGCCATCTCCGAGATGAAGCAGGCCCTCATCCTCGATCCCAAGTTCGCTCTCGGATACGCGGGGCTTGCCCGGCTTTATATGGGTCTCGGTGACTTTTACGCCAAACCCACCGTCGTGCTGCCCGATGCCAAAGCCGCCGCCCTTCACGCACTGGAATTGGACGACACCGTGGCGGAGTCCTACCGCGTACTCGCGAAGATCAGTTTCACCTATGATTGGGACTGGGCTGCAGCGGAACGCCAATTCAAGCGCGCCATCGAATTGGACCCCAGTTTTACTCCTGCACGTATCTTCTATGCCGCGTTCCTGGCTGCCATGCGCCGCCCGGAGGAAGCCCGCGCAAGCATCTCCCGCGCCGCGCAGCTCGATCCCCTCTCGAGCGGTCCCTTCACCATCGGCGTCTGGGTGGACATCATGGGCAGGCAGTTCACGGAAGCGGTGGAACTTGGCCGGGCGGCCTTACGGTTGGATCCCGATGACGGGGAGACCCACGCCTTCATTTCCATTGCCTGTGCCCAGCAGGGCGATTTCGAACAAGCCATTGCCCACGCGCGGAAGGTTGATCCCAATGACAACCCCTTTGTCGTTGCGTTCGCCGCTTCTTCGCTGGCCGCGGCAGGACAGCCCGGCAACGCCCGGCATCTGCTCGACAAGCTGAAAGCGGAAGCCACCAAGCAGTATGTCTGTCCCTACGAGGTCGGCACCATCCATCTGCTTCTTGGCGAGAAGGACGAGGCCTTCCGCTGGTATCAGAAAGCCTATACGGACCGCTCTCAGTGCATGCCCTACTTGGGTGTGGACCCCCGCCTCGACTCCGTCCGCAGCGATCCTCGTTACCAGGATCTCTTCCGTCGGATGAAGTTTCCGTACTGAGAATCCGCGAGGAACTGTCGCTCCGGGGTCGCACACCCGCCTGACGATCGGCGAATTTCACGCGACGGCGCGCCTCTGCTGGGCGGATGGGGCTGGCTCATCCAGCAGCGCCTCGAACGTCTGCGCGTCCATCGTCTCCGATTTCAGGAGTTCCCCGGCTACCAGGTCCAGCTTGTCGCGGTGCTGCTTCAGGATGTCCTTCGCCTCTGCATAGGCGCTCTCCAGGATGGCTTTCACCTCCTCGTCCACTTCCCGTGCGGTTTGTTCGCTGCAGTCCCGCTGCATCATACCGTCGCCCAACTCCGCCAGAAATCCGTTCGGATGCTGCCCGCAGTGCACCAGCCCGATCGTTTTGCTCATCCCGTACATACACACCATTTGCCGCGCCAGCGCCGTCGCATGCTCCAGATCATTCTCCGCCCCCGTGGTCACCTCCGGAAACACCACTTCCTCCGCTGCGCGCCCGCCCAGCAGCCCTTTGATTTTGTCCATCAGCTCCGCCCGGCTCATCAGGTAGCGCTCGCTCTCCGGGACCTGCAGCGTATACCCCAGCGCCGCCCGCCCTCGCGGCACGATAGTGATTTTCCGCAGCACGTCCGCGTGATCGCTGTAAGCCCCCACCAGCGCGTGCCCCGTTTCGTGATACGCCACTCGTCGTTTATCTGCGTCGCTTAGCCGCCGGCTTTTCCTTTCCGGACCCGCCACGACCTTTTCGACGGCCTCCTCCAAATCCTTCTGCCCGATCTTCGACTCGCTGTGCCGCCCCGCCAGCAGCGCCGCTTCGTTGATTACGTTGGCCAGGTCCGCACCCGAAAATCCCGGAGTCTCCTGCGCGATCTTCCTCAGGTCCACATCCGGCTCGAATGGCATGCCCCGCGAATGAATCCGCAGGATCGCGTCTCGCCCTTCCAGGTCCGGAGCGTCCACCACCACCTGCCGGTCGAACCGCCCCGGCCGCAGCAGTGCCTGGTCCAGAATCTCCGGCCGGTTCGTCGCCGCCAGCACCACCACTCCCAGGTTGGCCTCGAATCCATCCAGCCCCACGAGCAACTGATTCAGCGTCTGTTCCCGCTCGTCGTTTGCCATCCCCATCCGCACGCCGCGTTGCCGCCCCACTGCGTCCAGTTCGTCGATAAACACGATGCACGGCGCGCTCTTCTTCGCCTGCTGGAAGAGGTCGCGCACCCGCGCCGCCCCCACTCCCACGAACATCTCCACGAACTCGCTCCCGCTGATGGAAAAGAACGGCACCTTGGCCTCGCCCGCCACCGCTCGTGCCAGCAGCGTTTTACCCGTTCCCGGCGGCCCCACCAGCAACACCCCCTTCGGAATCTTCGCGCCCAGCGCCTGGTATTTCGCCGGATGCTTCAGGAACTCCACTTCTTCCTGCAGTTCGTTTTTTGCCTCCTCGCATCCGGCCACGTCATCAAACGTCACATGGATGTCCGTATCCGCGATCAGTTTCGCCCGGCTCGCCCCGATGCTCGTCACCGACTGCTTCAGCCCTCCCATCCGCTTGGAAAGGTAGATCCATACCAGCGCGATCAATCCGATCGGCAGAATCCACGCCCACAGGAACTCCGAAATAAAGCTCGGCGTCACCCCCGTGAACCTCACTCCCGCTTTTTCCATGTCCGCCACGAGTTCCGGGTCGTCCACGCGCACCGTCCGGAATGCGTATGCTTTTGGTTTCACTTTCTCGTTCTTCTTCTCCGGCCCGCCCGCTGCCGGTGTGGGTTTGGCCGCTGCCCCGGTCGCGCCGGTGCCGGCGGCGCCCGTTTCCGGTTTGGCTGCTCCGTGCTCCGGCGAGGCAGCCGAGGGCGGCGGTTGGATCTCGCCCACGATGTCCGTCGAACTGACCGCGCACTCCACCACGTCTCCCTGCTTCACGAAACGTTTGAACTGGCTGTAGGGAATCGTCACCGTTCCCATCCGGCTGGGCCCCTCCTGCCATACCCACACCAGAGCCAGTGCCATCAGCACGAACCAGATCAGTGGGGCCCACTGCGGTGTCGGCGGGACTGGCTTCTTCGTTGGACCGGGTTGATCCATCATTCACCTCCGGCACTTTGCGCCGTAAGACTCCCCCGGCTTCTCACACTTATTCGATGCTTGTGCCCGCGATTTAATGCGGCGCCGGACCTTCCGTCACCTGCACGAGGTCGTCCGGCCGGATCCATTTCGCGAACGCGGCCCGCACCTCTTCGGGTGTCAGCCTCACGTAGTGCCGCGCCGCCTCCACAGGCTCATCCAGCGGGAGCCCCAGCGCCGTTCGCGTCAGCATTCCGGCCGCGATCGTTTCCGTGCTCGACTCCGACAGCGGAATTTCCCGCAGCAGCAGCGCCTTCGCCCTCTCCAGTTCCTCCTCGGTCACTCGAGTCTCCTGCATTTCCTTCAGATCGCGCTCGATGATGCTCCGTGCCTTCGACACATTCTGCGCGTCGCACGCGTAATCCACTTCGTAAATTCCCCGCGTCTTTCCCAGGTCCAACGACGAAAACACCGAATAGACCAGTCCCCCGTTCTCTCTCAGATCCCGGTAATACCGCGTCGCGTAGAATCCCCCGCCCAGCACGTGGTTCCCCAGCTCCAGTGCGTAGTAGTCCGGGTTGAAGCGGTTCATTCCCAGCGTCTCCGCCAGCTCCACGCTCACTTGCACCCGGCTCGTGTCCGGCACCGCAGTGCTCGATGGTGCATTCAGCGGCACGGGTGGCAGCACCGTGTCCGGCGCCGCTCCCTTCGCCGTCCAGCCGCCGAAATGTTTTTCGATCACACGCCGCGCCTCCTCCGCCGTCACGTTGCCGATCACCACAATCGTCGTCAGGTCCGGCCGGAACGTCTTCCGGTAATACTCCTTCACGTCCGCCAGCGTAAGCCGCTTCACGCTCTCCGGCGTCGCATGTCGCAGCGTCGGATCCTTTTTGGGGAACAGCGCCGTGTGCAGCGCCTGATCCGTCAGAAAGTCCGGGCTCGCCAGTTCTCCTGCCACCGATGCCGCGGTCCGTTTCTTCACGAGCTGGAACGCCGCTTCGGGCAGCGCCGCGTTCAGCTCGTTTTCCGCCAGCAGAGCCACTCCGCGGTCGAACTCCGGCGGCAGCGCCTGCAACCAGAAGCCCGCTCCTGCCTCTTCGCTCGCTCCGATGTCGTCCAGCGCTTTCTGCAGCGCCAGCCGGTCGAGCGTCGTCGTCCCGTATTCGAACAGCTGGTCCAGCACGCTGCTCACTCCCTCTTCTCCCTTCGGCGTTTCCACGTCCGCGTTGTTTCTCACCTGGCCCCACACACCCACCGTGTTGCTCACCCTCTCCGGCTGTACGATCAGCGTCAGCCCGTTCGCCAGTTTCGTCACCACCGGTTGCACGCTCGATTCCGGAACCGTCAGCCGGCTCAGCGCTTCCGACGCCCATCCCGGAAGCTCCACCTTCTGCGTGTGTTTCGGCGCCAGCGACTCGCGCCCGCCGAACGCGTGCGAAGAGAGCGGGCCGCCCGAGGACTGCGGCGTCAGCACCGCCGTGATCGCATGGTCAAACTTCAAATACTCTCGCGCCACACGATTCACTTCGGCCGGTGTCACCCTTTCGATTGCCTGCACATCCTCGTCCGGCGATTTCCTCCCTTCCACCGCCACCGCATTCACCCACGTCATCGCCAGCCCGGACACCGAGTTTTTCTGAAACTCCGCGTCCACCAGTTCGTGTTTGCGCGCAGCCTCCACCAGCTCCGCTGGCACGCCGTAGCCCACGTCATCCGCCAGAATCTTCTTCATTTCTTCCACCAGCCCGCTTCCGTCCCCGCTCTTCGGAAATGCCGCCAGCGCGTATCCCACGCTCGCATCCGGCAGGCTCGACAGCGAAAACCCCGCGTACAGCGCTTTCCCTTCCGGCTCCAGCGCGTAGAGCGTCCCCCGCTGGCTCGCCAGCACGTCTGCCAGCACCTCCGTTGCCGCGTAGTCCGAGCTGTTCGATCCCGGCATGCGGAACGAGATCACCGCAAGCCCGTACGGCAGGTCAGTTTCGAGCGATATCGTGTTTGCTTTTACGGCTTCCAGATTCACCGCCGGCCGTTCCGGCAGTTTCTTTGGCGGGATGTCGCCGAAAAGCCTCTTCACCTCCGCCAGCGCTTTTTCCGGCTCCACGTTTCCGGCGATCACCAGGATCGCGTTGTTCGGCGCATACCACGTGTCGTAGAACTTTTTCAGCATCGCGGCCGTCGTCCGATCGAATGACGCGCGCGTTCCCAGCGCGTCGTGCGCGTACGGTGTTCCCGCGAACATCGCGCCCAGCAGCTGTGTATAAAACACGTATTGCGGGTTCGAGAGGTCCCGCGACACTTCCTGCTCGATCGCGCCCCGCTCCACGTCCCACAGCGCTTCCGTGTCCAGCACTCCCCGCATCCGCAGCGCCTCCACGCGCAGCGCCACGTCCAGGTCCTCCGCAGGAATCGTGAAGTAGTACTGCGTGATCGTCTGCTGCGTCTCCGCGTCAAACTGCCCGCCCATCGCCGCCGCAATGTCCGCCAGCTGGTCGGCGGAGAGTCCCGGACTCCCGCGGAACATCATGTGCTCCTGCGCATGCGCCATCCCGGGGAATCCCTTCGGCGCCTCGTTCGACCCGGCCTCGTACACCATCACCGAGGTCACCACGGGCGCCAGCGTGTCGCGCACCAGAATTACCCGCAGTCCGTTCGCCAGCGTCGCGCGCACTACCGCCTCGCGCGGCTTCGTTTCCGTTGTCGTGGAATTCGGCGTGGCCCAGGCCAGGCCCGCCGCCGCAAGAATCGTCAGTAATATTCGGCTCCAGCCCGGGGATCGTCCCGCCCGGCGGGAGTCGCGCACCCGTCCCGCGAGTTTCATTCCTGCACTCCGGCCCGGGCGCTTACACCACATCGTAACTCCGGAAACCGGTTATGGCGAATTGCCGCGCGAATCGCCGGCAGATTCCGCCTTCTGGCTGCGGGTTCAGCCAGAGCCGCCTCGCCTGGCCAGCTGCGTTTCTTCCCGCCGGCTCCGGAATTCGTCCTTGACAAGCCGCTCGCTCTTATATAACCTTTCGGTTATGCAAACGAAATGAACGCCTCCCAACGTCTCGACGCCACCTTCGCTGCCCTCGCCGACCCCACCCGTCGCGCCATTCTCGCGCGCCTCGCCACAGGCAATGCCTCCGTCCTCGAGCTCGCCAAACCTTTCGATATGAGCCAGCCCGCCATCTCCAAACACCTCAAAGTCCTCGAACGTGCCGGCCTCATTTCCCGCGGCCGCGACGCCCAGCGCCGCCCTTCCCGCCTCGAGGCCCGGCCACTCGCCGAAGCCACCTCATGGCTCGCTGACTACCGCATTTTCTGGGAGCGCAGCTTTCAGAATCTCGACGCATTGCTCGAAGAACTGAAGACTCAGCAGAAAAAGCAGCGGCGCGCTGGCCGCAATAGGAGATCGCAGTGAACCCCAAGAACACCTTCAAGATCACTTCGTCCGGCGACCGCGAAGTCGTCATGACGCGCGAATTCAACGCTCCTCGCAAAATGGTCTTCGAGACCCTCACCCGGCCCGAATACGTCAAGCGCTGGCTTCTTGGCCCCGAAGGCTGGACCATGCCCATCTGTGAAATCGACCTTCGCGTCGGCGGCGCCTACCGCTACGTCTGGCGCCACTCTGCAAAAGGAACGGAGATGGGACTGCATGGCGTATTCCGCGAAATCGTGCCGCCCGAGCGCATCGTCCATACGGAGCAGTTTGACCAGCCCTGGTATCCGGGCGAAGCGCTCGTCACCTACGTGCTCGTTGAGCGCGGTGGGCACACCACGCTCACCTGCACCATCCTCTATGATTCCCGCGAGACCCGCGACACCGTCCTGAAATCCGGAATGGAGCGCGGCGTCGCGGTCAGCTACGACCGTCTGGACGGCATCCTGGCGGAAATCGCCGCGAAGTAGCGAGCGTCACATCCTCGCGTCTCAGGCAATTCGCTGCCGGCACGCGTGCTTGCGCACTGGCCGGCGCCCCTCGGCTCACAATTCCCCGCGCGCGCTGTGCCATGTTCCGGCGTAAACTTCTCACCGCCCTGGAGCGCGCGGATTCATGTCTCGCTGGTCTCAACTCCCTCGCCCTCTTCTCACCGCCGCCGCAATCGTTCTCGCTGCCGTTTCCGCGCTTTATAGCGTCCTCTGGATGTACGCTGTTCGCCACCAGTTGCCGCCCGTGGAGATTGGCTACGATCCTGTTCCCGGGTTCTTTCCTCGTTGCCAGCAGATGCAGAGCATCTATCCGGATAGTCCGGCGCAGCGGGCCGGGCTGCGCCCGGGCGATTGCATTCTCGCCGTCAACGGTCTCTCCGTCATCACTACCGATGTTCTCGACGCCGCTTGGTGGAACGCCCGGCCCGGAGATCCGGTGACGCTCACCATTGAGCGGCCCGGCGTCCCCGGCACGCTGATCCTTCACGCGTCCTTCCGTGCCCGCCAGTCGAAGTCACAAGAGGGCCTTGCACGATCCTCGGCGGCCCAGGTTTTGGGCTCGTATCCCGCTCCTTTCCTTTTGGTCGGGATAGTCGTCCTGTTTCTCCGCCGGGAAGACGTAAACGCCTGGCTCCTCGCGCTGATGCTTTGCGGATTCATTGGCGCGGCTCCGCTTCCGACTATCTTCTACTCGTTGCCGCCGGGTCTGCGCCCGTTCATGGTGGCGTACCGCGCGTTCTTTCAGGGATTACTGGGCGCTATTTTCTACATCTTTTTCGCCGTATTTCCGGCGCCTTCGCCGCTCGAGCGGCGCGTCCCCTGGCTCAAATGGCTCTCACTCGCCTGCAGCGCTTCGGTCATCCTTCCCGGCATTCACAGAGGAAACATGACTCCTCCCGCTTTCCTCGTGCATTGGTTCGGATCCGTGCCCGCTCGGGCGTATGTCCTCATCTACGTATACGGATTTCTCTTTCTCGGCCTCGTCTCTCTCATCGGCAATGCCTTTTACTCCGCGAATCCCGTGGTGTCCAGGAAGAGCCGGCTGATTCTCTGGGGAACTGCAGTGGGCGTGCTGCCCGTCGTGGCCGAAAGAGCGGCCATGGACTTCTTCCGTTTTCAGCCTGCCTTCTGGTTCGATACCGCCGTCATTTTGGATCTCGCTATTTTCCCTCTTACTTTCGCTTACGTGGTCGTCAAACACCGCGTGATGGAAATCCCCCTGCTGCTCCGGCGTAGCGCGCGCTACGTGCTCGTCCAGCGCGGTTTTCTCGTCCTTTTATCCCTCGTCGCGGTCGTAATGATCGCCATCTTCACACGCACATTTGCGGCCTTCTTGCCCGCGGGCTCGAACCTCGGCATGACCATCAGTGCGGCTTTTGGCATTGTTCTCGTCTGGGTCTCCTCGCCCCTGATTCGCCGCGGCACCGAACGCATCGATCGCGCCTTTTTCCGCAGCGCCTACGATGCCCGCCGCATCCTCCAGGACCTCGCCGACAAGGCGCGCACCGTCAACGACCGCCATCAGCTTGCCGCCCTCCTCGAACGCCACATCCACGAGGCGCTCCATCCTAAATCGCTCACTGGCTTCCTCGAATCTCCCGGCTCTCGCCTGGCGGCCGAGTTCGGCCCCGTTCCTCCCCGCCTCGCTTCCCTCGATCCGGAGATGTCCTTCTTGAAGGAGCTCGCTGCCCGCGGAAAACCCTGGGAGGTCCCTCCCTCTCCGTTGCTTTTCTCTCCCGCCATCGCACTGGCCCTCCCGGGCCCGGGCGGGCCCTGGGAAGCCGATTCGCCCGCGCTCACCGAAATCTCTGCTCTATCCGCCTGGTCGCCGCTCGAGCCCGAATGCCTCGTCCCCATACTCGGCCGCGGCAACCATCTCATCGGCCTGCTCGTCCTCGGCCAGCGCCTGTCGGAAGAGCCCTATTCGAGCGAAGACTTTCACCTCCTTCAGGCTGTTGCCAGCCAGGTCGGCGTCGCACTGGAAAACATCCGCCTCGCCGAATCCATTGCCCAGCGCATGGAAGCCGAGCGCCGCGCTGCTCATGAAATCGAAATCGCTCGCGAAGTCCAGTCCAAACTCTTTCCGCAGAAAATGCCCCCGCTCCGCACCCTCGACTATGCCGGTGGCTGCATTCAGGCTCGCGTGGTTGGCGGCGACTACTACGATTTTCTCGACCTCGGCCCCGGCCGCCTCGGCATCGTGCTCGCCGACATCGCCGGCAAAGGCATTGCCGGCGCCCTCCTCATGGCCAACCTTCAGGCCAACCTCCGCAGTCAATACGCCCTCGCTCTCGACAACCTGCCCCGCCTGCTCCAGTCCGTCAATCGCCTCTTCTGCGAAAACACGCCCGAAGACCGCTTTGCAACTCTGTTCTTCGCCGACTACGCCGATGCCGGCCGCCACCTTCGCTACGTCAACTGCGGCCACAACTTTCCTCTCCTTCTCCGTGCGGATGGCTCGCTCGAGCGGCTCGCCTCCACCGCCACCGTGCTCGGCATGTTCCTCGACTGGAACTGCGAGGTTGTCGAAACCTCTCTCGCCCCCGGCGACCTCCTCGTGATGTACACCGACGGCGTCTCCGAAGCCCCCAACTCCGCGGGCGAAGAATTCGGCGAAAAACGCCTCCTCGAAACCATCCGCTCCACGAACCATTCCGGCGCCGCTGCCCTCCGCGAGGCAATCACCGCCGCTGTTCAGGATTTTTCCAGCGGCTCGCAGGCGGACGACATCACCTTGGTGATCGCACGCGCTCGTTAGCCCAGCCAACAGCTCGGGGCCGGCTGCCGCTGGAAATGTTTGGGCCACACGACATTTGTAGACGTCGCTGTGCGCGCCCGCCATGCACTTCCGGCTCACTCCAGGAAGAGATTTCCTGTACTAGTACCCCGACGCTGTCTTTATTGCAGCCGCAAACTCTCCATTTTCTGCCGTTTGTCGAATCGTCTCCTTGCCCGCGCGAATGGCCGCGTTTCTGCAACTCAAAAAATCCCGCCCTCAATTCCACCAAGGAGTCACAGCATGAAGCTCAATTCGCGCATTTTTATTGCAACCCTGGGCGCGGCACTTCTGGCCGCGGTCGCATGGGCCGTCCCGCAAACGCACACGCCGATCCAGCAGCCGGCGCAGGCACGGGCGAGCCAGCAATCGCAGACCGTATCCGGAAAGATTGCTGCGTTCTCGAAGACCTCGCTTACTCTGAACGTCGGCTCGGAGATCTCCGATCCCGGCGAGCCGGCGTCTTCACAAAAAGCTCCCACGACCATGACGTTTGAGATCAACAAAAACACCACCGTGGATGGAAGCCTGAAGGTAGGCGAGCACGCCGACGTGACCTATCGCGTCGAAAGCGGACAGAACGTAGCCGTAAGCGTGCGAGTCACCTCCTAGCACGTTCTCCGGCAATTGCACCCGGCCCGGTGAATCGGGCCCTTCGCGGCAATCAGGACGGCCCAAAGGGCCCGGGGGCGGTGAACGGCGCTCGCGCACGGCAGCGGGCGGCTGTCAGGGTCGGCGGAATCGTTACCAGCGAGGCGTTGGGGCCGGAAGTCTGCTGCCAATCGCGGCTTTCTTTTCCTGCGCGGGTGTGCTGCTTGCGGCAGGCGCAGAAGTGTCAGCGAACTCCGGATTGAGCGACGCCGTCAGTTCGTAGTATCTGGCCTGGTCCTTGATTCCGGTGAGCAGCAGCTCATAACGAAACCCTTCAGGGTGCCGTCCGCTGCGCAGCAGTGCCAGCAGCCCGTGGACCACCGCATGCCGATGGATCACGACGCTGTTCCGGGAAACCACGGGATCGGTCACCTCGCCGCGGAATTCGCTGCCGTCGGCCTCGGTGGCCGAATCCACCGGGTCGAGCAGCTTGACGCGAATCACGGTTCCGCGCGGCAGGCGGTCGGTCGCGTTCAGCTCTCCGGGCGCGAACCGCGTCTGCAGATGGAAGCTGAGCACCGTCCCTGCCTCCAAGCGGACCGGCGAGACGGGCGGACTCTGGCCGGCGCTCACAGCCATCGCGAACATCAGGCATGCAAAAAACAGCACGACAGGGCGGGTCTTCATGGGCTGGGTCTCGCGGCGCCCCACGATCGTCGGGGTTCGAATACAAACTACACCTTGAGAGGCAGCGCCGCAAAGTAGGATTGGCCCTACATGTGCGCCGCTCCCGGCGTGTAGCGCCAGTCGCATCCTCGAGTTCATTCGCGAGTCAGCGCCCGGTACTGCTCCTGCGTGCGGGCCACCGGCTCGATGCGCTCGGCCGCGCTTCGCCGGTTGTGGCAAACCGGGATACCATCTCCGCGCATCCCAACGGAGGAAGTCGTTCGCCCGGCGTATAGTTTCATTCCGCCGCATCATCTGGATCCGGTTTCCCGCATCAGGTCAGGAGAACCCAATGCCTGCACTTCCAGCTCGGCTCCGTCCTGCACCCATCGCGGCGGCTCTCGCTCTGCTCGCGGGCCTCTGCATGGTTTCCACCGATCGCGCCGCTCCCCGCGCGCCTGCCGGCTCCACTGCCGTCATTGCCCACGGCAGCAATTCGTTCGCGTTTGACCTCTACGGCGCTCTCCGCTCCCAGCCCGGCAATCTTTTCCTGTCTCCCTTCAGTATTGAAACCGCCATGAGCATGGTTTACTCCGGCGCCCGCGGCCAGACCGCTCAGCAGATGTCCGCCGTCCTCCATCTGCCCGCCGATCCCCGGCAGGCCCAGGCGGAGTTCTCCGATCTGCTCGGCACCCTTCAGTCCGCCGCCAGGACTCACGGCTACCAGCTCGACATTGCCGACGGCCTCTGGGCCCAGCAGGGGTATCCGCTGCTGCCTTCCTATCTCGAATCCATGCGCTCCGCCTATTCTGCCGAAATCGATTCCGTGGATTTCTCCCGCGATGCCCCCGCCATTGCCGCGCGGATTAATTCCTGGGTCGCGCAGCACACTCACGACAAAATCAAGAATCTCTTCGCGCCCTCCGCCTTCCATCCCGATATGCGCCTGGTCCTCGCCAATGCCATCTACTTCAAGGGCTCCTGGGAGCGCCCCTTCCAACCTGAACTCACACACGACGACATCTTCACCGCTCCGGACGGCGCGAAAATTCAGGTTCACATGATGCAGCAGCAGGGCAGCTTCAATTATTCGGACGCCGGCGCGTATCAGCTCCTCGAACTGCCGTACAAGGGCGGCACGCTGGTCATGG
>Ga0335085_10008255_pt1 | contig 15918 bp, 15 predicted proteins | sample Lox_Sample_45_FD_206712 | JGI IMG/M metagenome (GOLD analysis project Ga0335085, IMG submission 206712) | Soil microbial communities from Loxahatchee National Wildlife Refuge, Florida, United States - Lox_Sample_4.5 | ecosystem: Environmental > Terrestrial > Soil > Wetlands | place: USA...
TGATTGAAGTCGCCATTGAGAACGATAAGCCGGTGCGTATCGGCGTCAACTGGGGCTCGCTTGACCAGGCGCTGCTCACCCGGCTGATGGACGAGAACTCCAAGCTGGATGACCCCAAGGATGCCCGCGAGGTTACGATGGAGGCCATGGTGCAGAGCGCTCTGCGCTCGGCGGAACTGGCCGTCCAGTACGGCCTGCGTCAGGACCAGATCATCCTGAGCGCGAAGGTCAGCGGCGTGCAGGACCTCATTGACGTCTATCGGGAGCTGACCCGCCGTTGCGCATATCCCCTCCACCTCGGGCTAACCGAAGCAGGCATGGGCGCGAAAGGCATCGTGAGCAGCACTGCGGCGATGGCGGTGCTCATGCAGGAGGGCATCGGCGACACGATTCGTGTGTCACTCACGCCTGCTCCCAACGGCGACCGCACCGAAGAAGTGACGGTCGCGCAGCAGATGCTGCAATCCATTGGTATCCGCAGCTTCACGCCGCAGGTTACCGCTTGCCCGGGGTGTGGACGAACTACCAGCACCTTCTTCCAGGAGATGGCGGAACAGATCCAGGGCTACCTGCGCGACCAGATGCCCATCTGGAAGACGCGTTACACCGGAGTGGAAGAGATGAAGGTCGCGGTGATGGGTTGCGTGGTCAACGGCCCGGGAGAGTCCAAGCACTCCAACATCGGCATCTCCCTGCCTGGGACATTCGAAGAGCCCAAAGCGCCGGTCTATGTTGACGGCCGTCTGATGACTACGCTCAAAGGCGATCACATCGTAGCTGAGTTCATCAGGATCCTCGACGACTATGTGGATTCTCACTACGCGAAGCAGCAGCTGGCCGTAATCAGCTAGCTACGCCTGTTCCAGGAACTCACTTCGCAAGCAGGATATTGTCGATCAAACGCGTTGTTCCAACATAGGCGGCGACGGCGGCCAGCGTGGGGCGCGTGATGCCGGCGACAGGATCGAGAGTGTCAGGATCGATGACCGCAAAGTAGTCCAGGCGCGCTCCCGGTTCTTGGGCGATGATCTGCTTGCCAGCCTCAATCAGCTTTGCAGCGTCGCGCTCGCCCGCATGAAAGGCGGCCTGCACGCGCGTGAGCGAACGATGCAGCACTAGAGCCTGCTGCCGCTGCTCGGCAGTGAGATAAGCGTTGCGTGAACTCATGGCGAGCCCGTCGGGTTCGCGCACAATGGGACAGACCACCAGCTCGACATCAAGATTGAGATCATTCGTCATCTTGCGCAGTACCGCCACCTGAGCCGCATCTTTCTGGCCGAAAAAGGCAAAATCGGGACGCACAATCGCAAACAGCTTTGCTACCACCGTCGCAACTCCGCGAAAGTGTCCGGGACGCGAAGCGCCGTCGAGCTTCTCGCTGAGCTCATCAACCACAACACAGGTCTTGGCTCCGGGCGGATACATCTCCTCTACACAGGGAACGAAGAGCAAATCAACGCCCAGTTCCTCCAGCAGCCGGACGTCACGCTCCAGCGGGCGCGGGTATTTGGCCAGGTCTTCTGAAGGACCGAATTGCAGCGGGTTGACGAAGATGGAAATCGTGGTCACGTCACAGCGCGCCTTCGAGGCACGCACCAGTGAAAGATGTCCTTCATGAAGGGCGCCCATGGTGGGGACGAACCCCAGTGTTTTCCCTATGCGCTGCATTTGCCGGCAGGCAGCCTTCATCTCAGCAACGGTGGGAACTTGTTTCACGATCAAAGCTCGCAGAATATTGAGATGCTTTCTGCTGGTTTCATCCAGTGATTAGTTCGGCTTAACTGGGGCCCCTGTCTTCGGTTTCTTGGGCGCTTCCTCGGTGTCAGCCGCTGGAGGCTCGGTCTCCGGCAACGTCCAACTAGCCAGCACTCGATCAAGCAACGGCTCCAGCCGTGCCAGATTTTGCGGAGAACACTTAAGCGCCACGGAGTAGATCTCGTTTTCCGGGCCCTCGATAAAGTACATCTCCTCAATCCAGTCGCGCGCGTTGGATTTCTCGTGATAGCGCACCTTTAGCATTTCCGACGGCTTGTGATCGACGGTGCGCTCCTGACGCTGCAGAGTCTCGAAGTCCTGTCCATTCTCCCGCAGACCCGAGGTTGCCTGCTCGATCACTCCGTGGAGGCCAAGGGGTTCTTCATCGCCACCCGGCGGAGGCACGACCAGCGCAACCGTGACGGCATCCCACAGCACGCGCTCCCCTGTTTGCGAAGGCGCAACCACGACGCCGTTGCCCTCGAAGATCTCGCCCAGCATCGACCACGAGCTCGGATACTTGAAGCAGAATCCGCCTTCCGGCTGGCAATAGCGCTTCCAGGCGGCAGGCCTATGGGTCCGGGAAGGAGGAGAAGGTGTTTGCCCGGTGGCGAGCGTGGCCCAGCCAAGAGCTATTGCCAGCGGCAGCGAACCGGGAAACAAAGACGGCATGCCTTACACTTGCACAGCCCGCTTGCGTTCGGCAATCATCTGCAGCGACGAGAGCGTCTCCTTGGGTAGGTGGTAGGACTCCGCGTCAGAGGGATAGCCGCCCGACTTCACGTCGTCCCGGAAGGCCAGCACCGCGCTGCTGATGACCGAACCGACGTCAGCATAGCGGCGCACGAACTTGGCAGGGGGCGCGAACGTCAGTCCAAGTAGATCGTGGAAGACCAGCACCTGGCCATCGCACTCTGGACCGGCGCCGATGCCGATGGTCGGAATCTCCAGCTCATGCGTGATCATGGCGGCGACTTCGCGCGGAATGCCCTCCAGGACGACGCAGCAGGCGCCCCCACGTTCCAGAGCGACCGCATCGCGCATCAGTTGCTCGATGGCCTTCAGCGTTTTACCCTGAATCTTGTAACCGCCCATGGCGTGCACCGACTGCGGAGTGAGTCCGATGTGCCCCACCACGGGGATCTCGGCCTCAACCATGCGCTCGACCAGCCGGGCACGTTTCTCGCCGCCCTCGATTTTCACTGCTTCGGCGCCGGCATCCTTGACGAAGCGCGCGGCGTTACGCAGGCCCTCGCGCTGGCTGACATGGTACGAAGCGAACGGCATGTCCGCGATGAGAAACGCGTGTTTCACGCCGCGGCGCACGGCACGGGTGTGGTGGAGCATCTCCGGCATGGTGACCGGCAGGGTGTTCTCATAGCCGAGCATCACCATGCCAAGTGAGTCACCAACCAGGATCATGTCGATTCCGGCCTCGTCCACCAGACGCGCGCTGGCGTAGTCGTAGGCGGTCAGGCAGGTGATGAGTTCCTGGCGTTGTTTTTTCTCGAGAAGGGTGGCAGCAGTAACTTTGGAGCGAAAGTCGCCGGTGGTGATACTCACGGTGTCCTCCAGTACAGTTCCGCGTCTGCGGATACCGCCTGTAACGGCCTCATGGAAGAGGCAATATGGGTCCCGCTTGGGAGACGGTTGCATTCTACACCTACCAGCCAGCCGGTCAATCACCTTTTCGAGGCAGCCCCAAGAAAGGACGCACGAAAGGTGTACCGAGCTGCTGTAACCCTAGAACGACCACGACACGTCGGGGAGGAAGGATGTCAGGCGCGACGCTTGGCCGCAGCCAGCGGTTTCTGCCAGGGCCTTACGGGGCGCTCTAATTCCGGCAGGTCGCGGTTGCGCAGCCGATCGTACCGGTAGGACTCGCTCACCGTGCCCAGGCTTTCGTTGTAAAGGCTGATGGCGCCGATTCCTTCCTTCAGTTCCTCGGCGAAATCGTGCAGCGCTTTGAGGTAGTCGGCGGTCGCCGGGTAATCGGCCTTGCTGGTGCGCAAGACTTTCTGGTGTCCAAGGTCAACCAGCTTGGAAATTTCCCCGCCCATGACGTAACCCGGATAGGCGAAGATTCTGACTCCACCATCCTGAGAGCGTTCGATTGCGGCAGAGGAGTGGTACTTCTTCAGGAAGACTCGGCTGTTGGTTGCCGGCGCTTCCAGTACATCGAAGCCATGTTCGCGGAACCACGCCACGGCCTCTTCGAATGATCTGGCTTTAACCTTCTTGGTCATCGTGTAAATGACGCTTGCAGTCGCGAACTCACACTCTCGCACACCGCGCGACTATGCAGCAACTCCAGCGTACGGGTAATGAGATGAGCAGCGCCGCCCTGGGGTCGCAAAAGGAGAAAACATTTGGCATTTAGCGCTGAGCAGCCTCGCGAGATCCTGGTGTCCCTCATTAGGATTTGAGGGGAATCCTGACTTCGATGCGCAACGCCAAGCCTCCAGCCGCCGGTCCGAAAGCTAGATGCGAACGGCTAACTGTCAGATGCCAAATCCCAAGTGCTAACCCCTGAAGTTATCGGCTACAATCAGCCTTCCTATGCTGCGTTTTTCGACAGCCGGTGAGTCACATGGAGAGGCGCTGGTGGCGCTGCTTTCCGGCGTGCCGGCCGGTCTCGCGGTGGACCTTGAATTTGTGGATCGCGAGCTGTGGCGACGTCAGCAAGGCTACGGGCGCGGCGGACGAATGCGCATCGAGCGCGACACAGCGCATATCCTGAGCGGCGTGCGGCATGGCAGGACGATCGGCTCGCCTATCGCGATCATGCTGACCAACAAGGACTGGGAGAACTGGACCGAAGCACTGCCGGTGGAGGAGGGCGACCCTGGGAAACACAAGCGCGTGGCCTCGCCGCGTCCCGGCCACGCGGACCTCGCGGGCGCGCTCAAGTACAACTTCCCCGAGGCGCGTTACGTGCTGGAACGGGCGTCAGCGCGGGAGTCGGCGGCGCGGGTTTCGGTGGGGGCAATCGCCAAGCTGCTGCTGCGCGACCTCGGAATCGAAGTCCTCAGTCATGTGGTTGCGGTCGGCGCTATACAGCTGGACACTCGCGTCGACTGGCAAGCCATCCAGGCACTGGCCGGGCAAGAAGAGATCTTGCTCAACTGTGCCGATCCCGGCACTGAGGCGCGCATGAAAGAGCAGGTGGATCAGGTGTTGCGCACAGGCGATTCCGTGGGCGGTATCTTCGAGGTCGTGGCGCACAGTGTTCCGCCCGGTCTGGGCACCTATGCGAACTGGGACGAGCGTCTGGACACACAGTTGGCAGCGGCGGTGATGTCGTTACAGGCAGTGAAGGCGATCGAAATTGGGGACGGGGTGCGGGCTGCTACGTCACTCGGGTCCAGCGTGCATGATGAAATAGGCTACCAGCAGGGAAGCGCGTCGTTTGCTGGTTTCACACGCGCCTCGAACCATGCCGGCGGGCTGGAGGGCGGCGTTTCCAACGGCCAGGACATTCGCGTGCGGGGTTATCTGAAGCCGATTTCAACCTTGCGGCGTCCGCTGAATTCGGTGGATTTTGCTAGCCGTGAACCGGTGAAGGCCGCCTACGAGCGGTCCGATGTGTGCGTCGTTCCCGCCGCCGGGGTGGCTGCCGAAGCCATGGTGGCGCTCACTCTGGCGCGCTGCGCTCTGGAGAAGTTTGGAGGCGACTCCATGCTGGAAGTGCGGCGTAATTTCGAAGGCTACTGCCAACAGTTGCGAACCTTCTAAATGATCTATCCCATCGTGAAATTCGGCGATCCGGTGTTGGAGAGGCCGGCCGCACCAATCACAATATTCGACGACGAGCTGCGGAAGCTGGTGGAAGACATGTTCGAAAGCATGTACGCCGCTCATGGAGTCGGCCTCGCCGCTCCGCAGATCGGGATTAGCAAGCGCATCGCCGTCATTGATGTCACCTTCAAGGAAGATGCGAAGGCCAAGATTGTGCTCATAAATCCCGAAATCATCCGCACCGAAGGGCGGCTCACGACCGACGAAGGCTGCCTTAGCTTGCCGGATTTTCGCGAGAAGGTGACGCGGCCGAAAAAGGTCACCGCCCGCGCGCAGGACGCCGAAGGCAAGGCCTTCGAAGTGAGTGGGGAGGAGCTATTGGCCCGCGCCCTGGTACACGAGACGGACCACCTCAACGGGAAACTCTACATTAACCACATCAGCGCCCTGAAACGCGACATGATGAAGCGCAAGATCCGCAAGCTGATGAAACAGGGCGAGTGGTGACGCAGCTATGATGGACCTGGTGTTTTGCGGAACGCCCATATTCGCTGTGCCCACGTTGGAGAAGTTGGTGTGCTCCGGCTTTCGCGTGAAGCTGGTGACAACGCAGCCCGACCGCCCCAGCGGTCGCGGCATGGAGCTGGCCACATCACCCGTAAAGCAGAGGGCGCTCGCGCTTGGCTTGCCGGTTACTCAGCCAGAGCGGATCAAGAACAACGACGCATTCCGCGCACAATTGGAAACCATCTCGCCCGAAGCCATCATCGTCGTCGGCTACGGGCGCATCATTCCGCAGTGGATGATTGATCTTCCTCAGCTTGGTAACATAAACCTTCATGCGTCGCTGCTGCCAAAGTATCGTGGCGCAGCGCCGATCCAGTGGGCGATTGCCCGAGGCGAAAGCCTCACTGGCGTAACCACGATGCGCATTGACGCCGGACTCGACACCGGCGACATCCTGTCGCAATCCGAGGAGCGCATCAAACCGGAGGACACAGCACTCACGCTGGCCCCGCGCCTGGCGCAAACCGGGGCCGAGCTGATGATTGCAACGCTGGCCGGCCTGAAGCAGGGAAGGATCACACCGCGTCCGCAGGACAACGCGCAGGCGACGCTCGCTCCGATTCTCAAGCGCGAGGATGGAGTGATCGACTTCGCACGGACTGCGTCGGAAACCTGGAACCGGCTGCGGGGGTTTCAGCCTTGGCCGGGAGAGTTTACGTGGTTTCGGGGCAAGACGCTGCACCTGCATGCCGCGGCGCCCGCGTCTGGGATGGCCGTTGCCGCGGGTCACTTCGCGGTTGAGCATGAGCGTCTGCTGCTGGGTTTCGCTCACGGCACCGCTTTGGAGCTGCGTGAGTTGCAGCCCGAGGGCAAGAAGCGGATGAGCGCACGGGATTTCATCAATGGATATCGGCCCAGAACCGACGAGGCTCTGGGCGCCCCGTCGTAGCGACCATGGCCATTTCAGCCGCCCGAGCTGCCGCGTTCGACATCCTGTTGCGTGTGCAAGAGGCTGACGCGTACGCCAGCGAGCTGTTACACGCTGGACGGCTCGATAAGCTGACCACTGCGGATCGTGCTCTGGTGACGGAGTTGGTCATGGGCGTGCTGCGCTGGCGCTCGCGGCTGGACGAGACGATCGCAGCGGCTTCGGCGCGCCCAGTGGGCAAGCTGGATGCCGAGGTGCTGACCGCACTGCGCCTGGGTGCTTATCAACTGCAGTTCCTCAGCCGTATTCCTGCGCGGGTGGCAATCCATGAAAGCGTGGAGCTGGTTAAGCGCGCGCATATGCGTTCTGCGGCGCCGTTTGCCAACGCCGTTCTGAGGAAGTTGGCAGATGCGAAGACGAGGCAATCGTCGGAAACTGCGAGTGACGACCCGATTACATCCTTGGCGCGGGAGTTCGCGCATCCTGAGTGGCTGGTAAAGCGCTGGGTGACCGAGTTTGGGCCGCAGCGCGCGTTGGCAATCTGCGGCCATGACCAGCAAATTCCCAAGACAGCGATTCGCCTCGACAACCTTGACGTCGCGGAGGAGCTCGCCAGCGAAGGAGTCGAGCTCGCGCCTGCAGCTTTGCTGGCCAGCGCTCGCATCGTTGCCGGTGGGGACATAACGCACACGCTTGCCTTTCGCGAAGGGCGCGTCTTCATTCAGGACGAGGCCTCGCAATTGGTGGCCGCGTTGGTCGGGATGGGCTCGAGGCTGCTTGACTGCTGCGCAGCGCCGGGAGGCAAGACAGCCGCGCTGGCAGCCCGAAATCCGACTGCGGAAATCGTCGCTGTTGAGCTGCACACGCATCGCGCTGAACTGCTGCGCAAGCGCGTGCGCGCTGGCAATATTCAGGTCTTGAATGCGAGCGTGCTGGATCTGCCGCTGCAAGGCAGCTTCGATCGTGTGCTCGCCGACGTGCCGTGTTCGGGCACGGGAACACTGGCGCGCAATCCCGAAATCAAGTGGCGACTCACACCAGAAGACCTGCGCGACCTGCACACGCGACAGGCCGCCATTCTTGAGGCGGCCCTGCGTCAGCTGACAGCGGGAGGGCGCGCGATTTACTCGACGTGCTCGCTGCAGCGTGAGGAGAATGAGGATGTAGTCGAAGACGTCCTGCGCGCACATGCCGAATATGAGCTTCGCGACTGCCGTGAGGAGCTGGAGCGTTTGCGCAAGACTGGAGAACTCGTCTGGGGCGACCCGGATTCTTTGCTTTGCGGGAAATTCCTTCGTACGCTACCAGGTGTGCAGCCGTGCGATGGCTTCTTTGCGGCTGTGTTTGAAAAATCCGGTAGAGGACTGCAATGCAAAGGGCCGGCACGCAGCCGGCCCGTGTGCTGACACTGCGAACTATTTCTTCGGGGCGATGGAGTCCTTTGCGGCTTTGGCCACGCGGAACTTCACCACGGTCTTGGCAGGAATCTTGATCGCCTCGCCGGTTTGCGGATTGCGGCCCATCCGCGCCTTGCGATTCGACTTCACCAGACGGCCCAGTCCCGGCAGTATAAACAGACCGTTCTTCTTCGTCTCGCGAATCGCCAATTCTGCAAGTCCTTCCAGAATCGCTGCGACCTGTTTGTTGCTGAGTTCGTGTTTCTCAGCCACGTGCCGGACGAGCTGGGTCTTGGTCATGCCTGTTGCCATTCGAAAAATCCTCCTTGAAAGTTTGAGCAAGTAAGAGTGCTCAACTCGTGCGTTATCGTACACTAACTTCCTCGCGGGGAAAAGCACTTTCCGCCTGATTTCATGCGGGTTTTCCACAGGCTGCGCTCGAAAGTCCGCTGCTCATGCGGCTGCGACGAACGTTGGGCCGGCCGAAGGTGCCATAATAGTAACTTCGGGCCGGCCCGCCGGCCACGGAGGTGCCCGGCTTGAGTTGCGCGATCTGCCACGTCCGCAAGGGAAAACGCTTCTGTCCGGCAGGGCATGATCGCATCTGCCCGCAATGCTGCGGCGAGCAGCGCGAGCTCACGCTCGATTGTCCCTCCGATTGCGTCTACCTGCAGCAGGCGCGACGGCGTGAGGCCCCGCCTTCGCTGGATGAGCTTCCCCCCGAACAGACCTTTCGCAGCGTAGCGGTCCCGGAAGAATTTCTGCATGACCACGAGCCGCTGCTGCTGGGGTTCTGGCATACGCTGGCCAAGCGTTACGCTACCGAACACAGCGTGACCGACCGCGAAGTCCTCGGCGCTTTGGCCAACATGGCCAGGAGCTATCAGACGCTGGTGGGTTCGGGCCTGGTTTATCAGGAAGCGGTGCCGGGTCTGGCGCAGCAGGCGATCATCGAATCGCTGCATCAGCTTGTGAGAGAATTTCGCGAGGTAGAGCAGAAACACCTGGGTTACGTTCGGCTGAAGGATGCTGAAGTGCTGAAGGCGCTGGTGTTCACCATCCGCATGGGACTGATGCGTACCTCAGGCCGGCCATTCTCACGCCGCTTCCTTGACTTCCTGAACGAGCAATTTCACGATGCAGAGCTGGCGCTCGCCAAGCCGGACGACCCTGCTGGCCGCATCATCATGCCGTAAGACAGCCGCCTTTCGCTCCCTGCTGTTCGCTATTCGCGTTTTTGCAGTGCTCAACACTTACCAGCCACTAACAACTAGCCACTAACCACTGATCGGGCTCCCTTCGACGTGGTATTTATAATCAATAACTTAGATAGATTTTGGTTGCAAATATATGTATCCAAATGGCTTATTGGGACATAGACGTAACATATTTTATTCTTAATTACATAGAGGATAAAATCGGTCCAAAATCCCATGTTGTGTGTATGACTTATAATACTTATCATGTGCTTCCATACGTATGACTTGTATTACATATAATACAAGCCATCACCAGGCGGCACACCTCTCCCTCCGTCGCCATACGGACCCCCAGACATCGACTTGTCAAAGAACGGATGAAGGCCCGCACAGTGGGTGCGGCCTGCGAAGACACACAAAACTTAACACTGTCCTCACACGTTCAGTCATAGCCCGCCGTGCTTCCCTGTCGCAAGTACGCACATCACGCCTGCTGGTGACTAGAGCATTCTTAGGATTCGTGTGGACCAGGTCCGGGTAGAGCGGGCCTTCAGGCCCGCGCCCCGCCGCGGCATAAACAGGAGCCGGCTTGAGCCGCGGGCGCATCTGTCGCCGGCTGAAAGCCGGCTCAGGGGGCAAAAGGGAACGGCTGGACGCGGCGCTGAAGCGCCGCTCTACCCATATCAGCCGGATCACGGTAATTCCGAAAATGCGCTAAAAGCCGACTCGCGTCACTGCGATAGCTAGACGCGGGCCTGAAGGCCCGCTCTACCCAAGTTACTCGCACAAATTCTCAGGCCCCGACTCAAGAAGTGCCGCCTTTCGCCAGATTGCAGTCCAGCGGTTCAACCTCATCTATCCGATGGTGAGCACGATCTTGCCGTAGTTGGCACGTTGCAGCATGAGCCGGTGCGCTTCACTGCCCTGTTCCACCAGCAAGGTGTGTCCGATTTCGGGATGCAGCTTGCCCTGCTCGATCCATGGCTGCATGGCCTGCAGGCTGCGAGAGATGAGTTCGTGGTTCTGGGCCAGCACGCTGAGCCACAGACCGTGAGCGCTGAGGCTCTTCGCCATCATGGCTCCGTAGTCGAATTCGTGTCGCTGGCCGGTGGCGGTGCCGTAGATGATGACCCGGCCAAACGGGCGGCAACAGCGCAGGCTCTTGGCGGTATGCTCGCCCCCGAGCATTTCGAAGACAGCGTCCACGCCTTCGCTGTTGGTCAGCTCGAGCACGCGCTGCTCGTAATCCACTTCGCGGTAGTTGATGCCGTGGTCGAGCCCGAGCTGCTGCACACGCGCCAGCTTTTCCTCGGACGACGATGTGCCATAGGTTTCGATGGCCAGCAGCTTGCCAATCTGTACGGCTGCCGTGCCAACGCCGCCGGCGACCGCGTGAATCAGCACACAGCGCTGGTGCGAGTCGGGCCACTGGATGGGCTCCATGGCGTCGGAGGTCATGCCCGCCTTCCAATATGCGAGGTAGGCGGTCAGAAAGTTCACGGGAAAGGCGGCCGACTGCACGGAGGTCCAACCTGGGGGCTGCGGCCACAGCAGCTTCGGCTTCATTGCAATCTTTTCGGCGGCAGCGCCGTATTGCGTATAACCCATCACGCGCTCGCCGGTGGACTCCACGGCGCCGGCGAATTCACGGCCGGTAATGAACGGCGGCGCTGGCGTGCCGGGGTAGCTTCCGCGAGTCGACATGGTGTCGGCAAAATTCACTCCGACAGCTTCGACGCGCACGATGACTTCGCCCGGCTTGGGCTTCGGATCGGGCATGTCGCGCACTTCCAGGACTTCAGGCCCGCCGGGACGGGTAACGACGAGGGCTCTCATAAATCCGATTCTACGACCGGCATGGCTTGCGGAAGGGGTTACTGCGTGGGCACCTGCATGAAGTCCAGCGCGCGTGAGATGTACTTCTTCATGTCGCGGCGATGCACGACGGCGTCGAGCATGCCGTGCTGCAACAGGAATTCGCTACGCTGGAAACCTTCCGGCAGCTTCTGGCGGATGGTCTGCTCGATGACACGGGGCCCGGCAAAGCCGATGAGCGCGGCCGGTTCAGCGATGTTCAGATCGCCCAACATGGCGAAGGAGGCCGTCGTGCCGCCGGTCGTGGGGTCGGTCATCACAGAAATGTACGGCACTTTGGCATCGTCCATGCGCGACAGGGCGGCGGACACCTTGGCCAGTTGCATGAGGCTGACCGTGCCTTCCATCATGCGCGCGCCGCCGGAGGCCGAGACGACGATGAGTGGCAGCTTCCCCGCGGTGGCTTTCTCGACGGCGCGGGTGATCATCTCGCCCACCACGGCGCCCATCGAACCACCGATGAACGAGTATTCCATGGCGCTCACGATGACGGGCTTGCCATCCAGTTTGCCGCGGGCATTAATGACAGCATCGTTGAGTCCGGTGTCGGTCCGAGATTTCTTCAGGCGCTCAGCATAGGGCTTTAGGTCGGTAAACTTCAGCGGGTCGGTAGAAACGATGTTGCCGTCTTCGGTTTCGTACTGCCCGCCGTCGAGCAGGTACGAGAGCCGGGTGCGCGCATCAATGCGGAAGTGGCGGTCGCACTTTGGGCAAACGTTGAAGTTCTCGTCAAGATCCTTCTTCCAGATGATCTGGCGGCATTGGTCACACTTCACCCACAGGCCCTCAGTCTTGACGCGCTTCTCGCCCGATGTATCGAGCCCGGCCTGCTCTCGCTTAAACCATGCCATGGGAGTAAGGACTCAGTGTAGCCGAGCCGGGGAGGAGTTGTCGCGCAGATCGGGTCAGTATTCGATTCCCCGTTGCGCCTCGATGCCCTTGGTATAGGCGTGCTTCACTTCGCGCATCTCGGTCACGGTATCGGCGATCTCGATGATGTCGGGATGTGCGTTGCGGCCGGTGAGGATGACGTGCACCATCTCCGGCTTCTTCTTCAGGGTTGCGACGACCTTCTGCGGGTCGAGCATCTTGTAGGTGATGGCGTAGTTGATCTCGTCGAGAACGACCAGGTCCCACTGGCCGGAGAGAATTTCCTTCTCGGCTTCGGCCCAGGCTTCTTCGACCATGCGGATGTCTTCAGGATCGGTCTCGGCGCCGCCGACCTTCACGAAGCCGCGTCCCATCTGCTTCATGACGAAGTTATCGCCGAACGCCTTGACCGCGTCGAGTTCACCGTAATGCCAGGAGCCCTTGAGGAATTGCAGCATCAGCACGCGCATGCCGTTGCCGACGGCCCGCAACGCGGTGCCCATGGCAGCGGTAGTTTTGCCCTTGCCCGGGCCGGTGTTCACGATGATCAGTCCGCGACGAACATCTGGCATGTGATCTCCTTGCCGAAAGCATTACCGCGGATCGCGCGGAACATGCGGATGATTTGCAACGAAACCAGCTTCAACGACGATCCGGGTCCTCGACATCATCCGCGTGCATCCGCGGTGGAAGTCCTTTGCCCTTGTGGCGAGAGCGCTTCGACCTCCACTTGCGCCAGCGCGTTCGCCGCTTCCATGCCGGAGCGAATGCAATCGGGAACGCCAATGCCGTGGTAGGCGTTGCCGGCCAGCGCGAGGCCTGGAATCTCGGAAACACGCTGTTCGATGCGAGCAACGCGGCCGATGTGACCGGGCTCGTACTGCGCCATGGCTCCGCGCCAGCGGTAGACCCGCGCGAATATCGGGCGGGCCTCGAGGCGCACAATGTCCCTGAGTTCGCGGTAAACCGTTTCCAGCATCTCGTCGTCGGTGAGCGCCAGAACGGCTTCGTCACGGGCACCGCCCAGGAAGCAGCGGAGAATGCCTTTGCCTGCGGGCGCGCGATGGGGAAACTTGTTGTGGACGAAGGTGCAGGCCAGCATGCGCGTACCTTCGCTGCGCGGTACCAAGAAGCCGAAGCCCGGCGGCAGCCCCTTGAGCTGGTCCATGTAGTAGCCGAGCGTGACCGTGACCGACGAACTGTAAGTGATCTCCAGGAGATTGCGTGCCAAACTGCGGTCTACGCCATCGAGCAGAACCCCCGCGACGTTCGCGGGGGTAGCAAGGATCACCGCGTCGAAGCGCTCGTCGCCCGTGAGCTCGATCGAGACCCTCCATCCGCCATTCTCGGGATAGACGCGGCGGACATGACTGCGCAGGTGCGTGGATCCGGGGTCGAGGCGGCTGATGATGGCATCCACCAATTGTTGCATCCCGCCTTTCAAGGACGTGAAGAGGGGTCGCGCAGGCTGTTTATGGCTCGCCTGCGTCATCTTCTTATGCACGGCCAGCATGGCCCGGCTCAAGCTGCCGTATTTTTCTTCCATCTCAACGAAGCGCGGCAGTACCGCACGCGCGCTGAGCTTTGCCGCATCGCCACCATAAACTCCGGAAAGCAGCGGGTCGGCGAGCCGGTCCACAACTTCGGCGCCGAAGTGCCGTTCCACAAGCTCCGCCACGGTTTCATCGTCGTGCATGGGACGCGGCGGATGCAGTAATTCGCGGGCCATGCGAATTTTTGTGCCCCACGAAAACAAAGGGGAGAAGGCGGTCGGCAAAAGCCGCGTCGGCACCATGAACATAAGGCCGTCGGGCATAACTACCAGGTGTCCATGGACCACAATGTAAGTCTTGCGCTGGGAGTCGTAGGAGCCGATAAGCTGATCGGCGATGCCCAGCTCCTTGCAGAGCGTCAGCGCCCATGGCTTTTCGGTGAGAAAGGAATCGGGGCCGGCTTCTACCAGGCAGTCCTCCACGCGGTCGGAGTACATCGAGCCGCCGAGGCGCTGACCGCTCTCAAAGAGGGCATATTGCAGCTCGGCTCCCGAGGCCCGCGCCTTCTCCAGATAGAATGCAGCGCTCAGTCCGGAAATGCCTCCACCGACAATGGCGATCCGCTTCATGCAGACGTGTTCGTCATGAAATCTTCTCAGTGGAGACGGCGGCTTTGCAATCCGCCGGGAAGGCATCGAGCCGCTCCCGGGCCAGATCGGCCACAGCGCGCACGAAAAGAGGGGAATCGTTGAGAGACTCAGCGCGGAAGAGCTTCATGCCGCGCTCAGCGGCGTAATCGCGGAACAGAATGTCAATATCGAACAGGATCTCGACGTGGTCGCACACAAAACCGATGGGCTGCACAAACACTCCGGCGTGACCGGCGTCGCACAAGTCGGTGATTGTGTCTTCGACGGTGGGTCCAAGCCACTCTCCGCCTGACATGCCTTGGCTCTGAAACGCAAAGCGCCACGGGCCAACCTCGGGAACACGCGCAGCCACCAGCGCGGCGGTCTCTCGGGTCTGCACCTCATAGGGGTCGCCCTCGGCAATCGTGCGTTGGGGAACGCTGTGCGCCGTGAAGAGGACCGGCAGCCTTGCGCCATGCTCGGCACAGCCCTGTGACCAGCCGGCTCGAAGCCTTTCCGCAAAGGCCTCGATCAGCAAGGGACGATCGTGCCACTCCTCAACAAAATGGATGGCAAAGGGTGCGTTGTTGCCGAACAGCACCTGCTTGTAGAGGCCGACACTGGTGCGCGAGTTGTGCGGTGCGAGGCAGATAGCCACTGCGCGCTCGACGCCGTCGGCTGCCATTTGCTGTAACGCAGCGGCGATAAAGGGATGCCAGTTGCGCATACCGACATAGGCCCGAATGCCCAGCTCCCGTGTGACGCCGTCCGCCTGCAGGCGAGTGATGCGGGTGAGTGGGGAGCTGCCAATGAGCGAGTAGCGATGCTGCACCTCACGCACAACGGCCTCCGGCAGCGGACGCCCGCGCGAGATGTTTTGCAGAAATTCGGGAATATCTTCGACTCGCTCAGGACTGCCGTGAGCGATCAGCAGGACAGCGTCTTTGCTCATTGCGTCCTCGAGGTTGCCGCCGTGGAGCTGAACTCATGCACAAACTGCGCGAGCTGCTTCACGTTGTCCACCGGCGTGTGCGGAAGGATGCCGTGCCCGAGGTTGAAAATGTGGCCGGGACGGCCGTCCGCCAGGCGGAGGATGTGCTCGGCGCGCTGCTTCAGCTCACGCCACGAGGCAAACAGAAGCACGGGATCGAGATTGCCCTGCACCGCGTGGTCATGCCCGACCGTGCGCCAGCCTTCATCAAGCGGGATGCGCCAGTCGAGGCCGATGACCTCGGCGCCCGTCTCCGACATCGAAGGCAGCAAGGTCGCGCTGTCGGTGCCGAAGTAGATGATGGGCACGCGCGCTTCCTTCTGCAAACGTTGGATGAGTTGGGTGGTCGGCACGAGGACGTAACGCCGGTAATCCTCCACGCTCAGGCAGCCAACCCAACTGTCGAAAATCTGCAGTGCGTCGGCGCCGGCGCGCACCTGCTCGGTGGCATACTCCGCGAGCACGTCCACCAGCTTGCCCACCAGGTCGTCCCAGACCTCGGGCGAGTTGTACATCAGTTTCTTGACTTCCAGATA
>Ga0335085_10008256_pt1 | contig 15915 bp, 15 predicted proteins | sample Lox_Sample_45_FD_206712 | JGI IMG/M metagenome (GOLD analysis project Ga0335085, IMG submission 206712) | Soil microbial communities from Loxahatchee National Wildlife Refuge, Florida, United States - Lox_Sample_4.5 | ecosystem: Environmental > Terrestrial > Soil > Wetlands | place: USA...
TGTCCAAAAAAACCAGCGGCAGTATAAACGAATGGAAATTCCGCAATGGCTTTAACCAGGATTAAAATCAAAAAATAAATAAACCAATGAACATCCCAAAAACCAGCCAGCAGAACAGCGAGTAGTAGAAAATTAAAAATATAAACAAACATAAGGGTTCCAAAAATCCGGTGATCATCGTATTGATCAGCCTTGCTTGCCCAACGAATGCGCTGTTGTAAAAAAGATTTCCAGGAATTCACCGGACGGGTAGACACAATGGCATCGGCGCTTTTTAAAAAGAATACCCTCGACGGAAATTTTTTAAAGATTTTATGCATCAGTAACATATCATCTCCCGAAGCTATGGAATCAATCCCTTTAAAACCCTCCACTGCAAAAAATGCTTTTTTTTCATATCCCAGGTTCGCTCCATTGCACATAGAATATATTTTTTTGTACACAGAAGCTCCCGTAATTCCCTGGAGTGTTATAAAATCGAGGGTTTGAAAAACAGATAACAAAGAACCGTCTTCAATGATTTTTACAGGTGCTGCAATAAATGCAGCCTGCTTCCTAGAATATAAATTCACCATGCATTGAATCCAGTTTGGAGGAGCAATGCAATCGGAATCGGTGGTTATAATGAATTCTCCCGAAGACCGGCTAATTGCAATTTCAATTGCTTTCTTTTTATAAGAAGAGCTTATTAATCCTTCCATATGTTCATGAAGGTTGATCAGTTGAATGCGGGCGTTGTTAAAATTCCTTACTATGTTTTCTGTTTCATCTGTTGAATGATCATTCACTACGAGAATTTCTATGAGTTCGGGTGGGTACGACTGCTGCAGAAGAGCATTCAAACAACCTGAAATATTTTTTTCTTCATTGCGGGCAGGAACAATAATACTGATACGGGTTTGATTATTCTGAGGATCGGATGGGTTGATGTTAAAAATGGGAATGCTATTCCATGATACCAGGTAATAATTTATCAGAATAGCATAAGCAAAAAGAAAAACAAATACTATATAAATAAAAATGGGCATGCTCAATATTAAAAATAAGCCAACTTATTTTCTCAGCAATTGAATGATTGTCTCCATATTTTTTTCATGCAGAACCTGGTGACCACATAGAAGTATTGAAAGATCACAATATTGTTCTATTCCGGTTCTGAATTTTTCTCCAATATCGTATCGCATAATCCGGTCATATTTCCCATAAACAAGGTGTGTAGGAACTGAATATTCAAGGATGCATGATTTTATTTTTTTGGGAGAGATCTTAAACGGGGCCAGGGTAGTCCATCGAATATATAAATCTTCACGTATCTTTTCATCACCCAGATTGGACATGGCAAGTTTATGAATGCTTGGATTGATTATTTTAATTTTTCTTGCTGTATCTAAAGCAGTCAAAAGCCAGTGTGGGTTTTTCATTGTATGACGAAACAATCTATTCCCGATACCATTCTGGGTTGCCAGCCAATACCATCTGTTTGTATATAATCCGTCAGCAGCGAGTAAAATAATTGTCTTGATTTTCTTGGGCATTGTTTCAAACAGACTTAATGCAAGTCGTCCACCCAGGCTAAAACCCATCAAATAAATTTTTTCATCACATTCCGGAAATTTCTGAAGAATCTGGGTGATGATTGTCGCCAGCTCTCCGGGCGTAAAATGAATTCCTTCTTTCCAATCCGTTTTTCCATGGAAAGGAAGATCGGGACATAATAATATGAATTCATTCTCTAAATGATTTGCAAGAAAAGCAAATGACTCAGACGACTCTCCATATCCGTGAAAGCAGCAAAGAATCTGTTTTCCTTTGCCGCCTGTCTGATAATGGATCAGGGAAGATTTATAAGGCAGAAAAAAAGACTGCATGGACATTCCTATAAAACTAATGAATAGCTGATGATTTGTTTCCAGCCATATAGGAGGTTTTAAAAAAGCCTGCTTGAAATTTGCAGATCACAAAAAAAACTATTAGTTTTATATAGTTGTTTAACTAACTATATGCCAAACAACCAATTTAAGAAAGGAGAACTTTACAGTTTTATATCGGGTAAGGCGTCTACAGCTATTGCCCGTCGCCTGCAAAAGAAATTCAATGCTGCAGGTTTGAATCTTACGATTGAACAATGGAGCGTCTTGTATCATTTGTGGAAGGAGGATGGTAAAAGTCAGCAGGAATTGTGCAATGCAACTTTTCGTGATAAACCCAGCATTACAAGACTAGTGGACAATCTGGAAAAATTACAACTGGTGAAAAGGGTAGCTTCTGAAAATGATCGCAGAATCAATAGGATTTGCCTGACGAAGCTTGCTCAAAAATTACAGGACCAGACCATGGAATTAGCAGAAGAAACATTGAACGAAGCGCTCACGGGTGTGTCCGCAGACAGGATTGATGTTTGCAAAACGGTGCTCCAGGTTGTGTATGATAATCTCAAATAAACTTTATTCATCGTTAAATATTATTTTATGAATACAACTACCGACAAGAAAACCGCATTGAAAGGAGGTGAATGGCTGATTAAAGAAAGTTCTCCATATGAGACTTTCATTCCTGAAGAATTCAACGAGGAGCAACAGATGGTGAAAGATATGTGTGGTTCGTTTCTCGACACAGAAATATTGCCGATCGTCGATCGCATTGATAAGCTCGAACCTGGCCTGATGCCTTCGCTGATGAAAAAAGCCGGTGAACAGGGATTGCTGGGCACTTCTATTCCTGAAGATTTAGGTGGCCTGGGAAAAGATTTTATTACGTCTACTCTCGTCAATGAAGCGCTTGGAGGTGGTTTTTCTTTTTCTGTCGCTGTAGCTGCACATACAGGAATCGGGACCTTACCTATTTTATATTTTGGAACTCACGCGCAAAAACAAAAATATATTCCCAAGCTTGCAAGTGGCGAATGGAAGGGCTCTTATGGACTAACAGAACCTAATAGCGGAAGTGATGCACTTGGTGCAAAAACCACTGCAGTGTTGAGCAAGGACGGAAAATATTACCTGATGAACGGACAGAAATGTTGGATCACGAATGGAGGTTTCGCAGATATATATACTGTTTTCGCAAAAGTGGATGGAGATAAATTCACAGCATTCATCGTAGAAAGAGGATTCGAAGGATTTACACAGGGTCAGGAAGAACATAAAATGGGCATCAAGGGGTCATCTACTGTACAATTGTATTTCCAGGATTGTAAAGTACCAGTAGAAAATGTATTGGGAGAAATTGGGAAGGGACATATCATCGCCTTCAATATCCTGAATATTGGTCGGTTAAAATTATGCGCGGCAACAGTAGGGGGAGCAAAACGTTCACTGACTACCTGTATCCAATATGCGAATACGAGAGAACAATTTAAAACTGCCATTGCAAATTTTGGCGCTATTAAAAATAAACTTGCAGAAATGGCAATCAGAATCTGGATTGCCGAGAGTTCCTTATACAGGACATCCAAGTGGATCGATGAGAAAGAACAGGAACTCGCAGCTGCCGGAAAACCTTTTAACGAGGCTTTTTTGGGTGCAGCGGAGGAATATGCCATCGAATGTGCTATTTTGAAAGTATTTGGAAGTGAAGCCCTGGATTTTGTAGTAGATGAAGGCGTCCAGATACATGGAGGAAATGGATTTAGTGATGAGTATATTATTTCAAAAGCATACCGCGACAGCAGGATCAACCGGATCTATGAAGGAACGAATGAAATCAATCGTTTGCTGACAGTAGATATGGTTTTAAAAAGAGCTATGAAAGGAAGACTGGACCTGATGGGTCCTGCTGTAGCTGTTTCGAAGGAGTTGATGAGCATACCTGACTTTAGTGCTGGCGACGAAGGAGCTTTTGCAGCAGAAAAAAAGACCATCGCCGGTTTTAAAAAGGCAATCCTCCTGACGGCAGGCGCTGCAGTGCAAAAACTTATGACAAAAATCGAGAATGAACAGGAAATCCTCATGCATATTGCAGATATGGCAATTGAAACATTTAATGCCGAAAGCGCCTTATTGAGAGTTATGAAACTGATTGATCAGCGTGGAGAATCTTCCTGCCAGTTTGAATTGGATATCATGCATACTTACCTGTATGATGCCGCTGATCATATCAATAAGTCCGGAAAAGATGCAATAAATGCTTTCGCGGAGGGAGATGAACAACGTATGATGCTGATTGGCTTGAAGCGATTTACCAAGGTGAATCCTTTCAACAGCAAGGAAGCAAAACGAAGAATCGCTGCAAAACTGACCAGCGATAATAAATATCCATTATAGGCATAAATATATAGTGAGTGGATGATATGGATCAAACCTATCATCCACTAATTTTTTTAAATATCCTTAGAAAGCCTCCTTTAAAATTAGCTCGACAGGAAAGTTTTTGAAATAGATTTCTTAACTTACCACACACAGTTTATATACTTATAGTTTGCAGCACTATCCTCGTGCTGCAAAGGATCCGCTACAAGTATGGTTTTGATATTATTTCCTGAGTCCGCAATAGTTAAGAAGTAAATTGATTTTTTCATCATAAATGAAATAACTATGTTATTCCTCAATATTTTTCAACACAGCGACGGATCTTTTGCATGGGAAAATGTATTCATCATTCTGCTGGCTCTGATAGCCGGATATCTGTTGCAACGGTTTAATGCAAAAAAAATATCGAATAATAAATATGCCGCCAGCATTGCCGAATGGGAAAATAAATATAAAAAGCTGGAAAATGAGTATAAGAATTATAAATCCAATATTTCTTCGGCGGATAAGCAAAATGAGAAATCTCTAATACAACTTAGCGGCAGAGTAAAATCTCTTGAAGGGGATATCAGGGCTTTATCAGATGAAAAAAATAAATTGTTGCAACAATTAGTATCAAAAGAAGAAGAGATAAAAAGATATTCAAAGATCGTTGCTGATTTTGAAGATAACCTGAAAGCGATCAGGGAAGAAAAATTAAAAGCAGAAGCCGAATGGGCTGATAAATTAAAAACAGCTAAGGAAGAACTGACCAGGGCTTCGATATGGGAACAGAGAGTGAAATCTGCCGAAGAAGATGCACAGAAAGCAAAATCTGCGATTGGCAATGCAGAACGTAAAAAACTGGAGGCCGAATTGAGATTGAAAACTGCTACTGAATATGCCGGTAAAGTAGTGCCCCTGGAAAATGAATTGAAATTGCTTAAGGAAAAATATGAAGGGCAGGTGGCAGATCTTGATACTAAAATCGCTGTATTCGGGAACAAATTAAAAATAAAAGACGAAGAAAACCTTTCACTTAAAAATGAATTGTCGGTAAAAGACAAAATGATCAAAGAAACTGAGGAAAAACTAGCTTCTTCGTCTTTGGATCTTCCCCAGGTGAAAATCGTTTTGGCGCAATTGGAACTACAAAGAGAAAATAATAAAACACTGCAACAGGAATTTGAGATGAAACATGCTTCTAATATTTCACTGATGAATGAGATTGAGTATTTAAAAAATGAAATGAAAAAAATAGCAGAGGAAAACCTCATGCTAAAATCGAAAACACCTGCTCAGGAATCGCTATCTTAGTGACAAATAAGTAGTATGTCGGAACAAAAAAATATTTTTATTCATCATGTATTCTTTTGGTTAAAAAATCCTTCAAGCGCGGAAGACAGGAAAGAGTTGATAGAAGGTTTAAAAAAGCTTTCAAAAGTAAAAACAATCAAGCAGTTTCATATCGGCGAGGCGGCAACTACCAACAGGAATGTAATAGAGCGTTCCTACAGCATCTCATGGTTTCTTGTTTTTGATAATCTTGATGACGAGGAAAGTTATCAGGTGGATCCCATTCATTTAAAATTTGTTGAGACCTGTTCACATCTCTGGAATAAGGTAGTAGTATACGATTCTGTTGATGCTTGGACCGGCATATCATTTTCTCAATAATGAAGCAGCATCCTTGTCAAGGAACCAATGCAATTTTCCATTTTCAGGTTGTATCAGCTGTGAGGGATAAAGATCAGGATTATAATTTCCATGTAAGACTTCTTCTAGCGCATGCGCTTTATCAGCTCCGGTCACTAAAAAAGCGACATTGGCAGATTGATTGACGATGGGTTTTGTCAGAGTGATCCGATACATGTTTTGTGCCTTCAAAAAAAATGAACTTACCCAGGCCTTCTCTTCATGCACAACGACAGTTCCGGGAAAAAGAGACAGGGTATGGCCATCGCCTCCCATTCCCAATAAAACAAGATCAAAGCTGAAAACATTGTTCAATGGGAAATACCGGTGTAAAATTTTTTCATATTCAACAGCAGATTGTTCCGGCGAAATGTCTGTCCGCATGATATGGATTTGCGGTTGGGGAATCGGAACAAAATTGAGCAAAGTCTCATAAGCCATCCTTGCATTATTTCGATCATCATCGAAAGGAACTGCTCTTTCATCACCCCAGAAAACATGGAGTTTTGACCAGTCAATTTGTTCCTTGTATGGAGCAGCAGCCAATAAGTGAAGTAATTTTTTGGGCGTATTGCCTCCGGATAATGCAATTGTGAATCGATCCTGTTTTTTTAAAGTAGTTGCAATAAGATCGGAAATCCATTTCGCTGCTGCGATGCTTAATAATTCTGGGTTTTCGTAAATATGCAATTCGATTTTTTTTTCAGGCATAGATTCTCTTTTACCAATATTAATTTATTCCTGATGAGGTGCAGGCAGTGTAATCCAATTATGACCATCTCTTGCTATCAGTGCCTCGGCATCTTCCGGTCCCCAGGAATCGGGAGCATAATTAGGAAAATCTACCGGCGGTCTGTTTTCCCAGGCTTCCAATATCGGCATAATAATTTTCCATGCTGCTTCCACCTGATCACTACGCATGAACAAAGTGGCATTGCCTTCCATAACGTCCAGCAATAAGGTTTCATACGCTTCCGGTTCATCTCCATCATAAGCATCTTTATAACTGAAAATCATATCTACCGGATTTAAGGTCATGAACTGTCCGGGTCTTTTTGCCTGGAAACGCAAGCGTATATCCATATCCGGTTGAATGCTGATCGTTAAGCGATTTGGGCGCCATGTTTCCGCAGCTTCAGGCGGAAATGCATAATTAGGAGCCGGGCGGAATTGTACTGTGATGATGGTCGTTTTTTCATGAAGCCTCTTTCCCGTCCTTACATAAAAAGGAACATCCTGCCAACGCCAGTTATCAATATAAAATTTGACTGCTGCAAAGGTATCGACGGGGGATTCGGGATTCACATTTTTTTCCTGCCTGTATCCAGGAACTTTTTCTCCCTTCATCCATCCTTCATTATATTGTCCGCGCACTGCAAAATCATGCGTTTCTTCGGGAGAAAATTTTCGGATGGCATTGAGCACATCTACTTTTTTGTTACGGATTTCATTGGCCTCAAAGGATACGGGAGCTTCCATGGCGATCATGCATAATAACTGGAGAATATGATTCTGCACCATATCACGCAATGCTCCCGACTGTTCATAATATGCTCCGCGTCCCTCAGCTCCTACTGTTTCAGCAGCAGTGATCTGAACATGTTCGATATAATTTCGATTCCAGATTGGCTCAAATAATGCATTTGCAAAACGCAGTGCAAGAATATTCTGAACAGTTTCTTTTCCCAGGTAATGATCAATCCGGTAAATCTGCTGTTCATCAAACATGCTCATGAGCAGGTGATTCAATTCATGTGCGCTGTTGAGATCATGCCCAAAAGGTTTTTCAACCACGATCCTGGTACATTTGGTATCTGCGCATATATTCAGCGGACCCAATTTCTTTGCAATGTCGGGCACAAGCTGCGGAGCAACTGCCATATAAAAAATCACATTCGGATGTTCTCCGAATTCTTTCTCTTTGGCTTTTACAATCTCAGAAATCTTCGGGTATTCAGCTTCATTCTCGGCATCCATCTTCAGGTAGGAAACATGTTGTGAGAAATCCTTCCAGTGGCCATTATCTTCTCCTTTGCGACGGCTGAATTGCCTGATTCCATCGAGCAGGCGTTCACGATATTTTTCATCTGAATATTCGCTTCTCCCGATTCCCACAATCCCGAATTTTTCAGGCATCCAGTTATCGATGAATAAATTATATAAAGCCGGTGAAAGTTTTCGATAATTTAAATCCCCGCTTCCTCCAAAAATAAAAATAAGAGAAGAAGGAGGTCTTTTGTGATTTTGCATAAATTATTTTTTAATCCTCTGATCAGACACCCGTTTCCCATTCCGTATGGAAACTACCGGGCATATCTACACGCTGATAGGTATGCGCTCCGAAATAATCTCTTTGTGCCTGAATTAAATTGGTAGGCAGGTGTTCACTTCGATAGGCGTCAAAATAACCCAACGCAGACATAAAACCTGAAACAGGATAACCCGTTTGTGTAGCATGCATGATGACATTACGCAAATGCTGTTTTTTAGCCTGCAGTAATTTAGCAACATCTGTATCCAGTAAAAGATTGGGCAGTTTCGGATTTGACTGATATGCTTCATAAAATAATTCCAACAGAGAAGAACGGATAATACAACCCCCTCTCCACACTCTGACTACTTCAGGCAATGGAATTTGCATGTCCAGTTCGGACGAAGCCCTGTATAATAAAGCCATTCCCTGCGCATAAGCAATGATGCTTGAGAAATATAATGCGTCTCCTAATTGCTGTATGAACACTTCTTTTGGGACATCGATATGTGCCGATGAAGTTTTATACAAAGCGGCTGCCTGTTTTCTTTCATCCTTATAAGTAGAAATATCACGCATCGCAACCGACATATCAATCACAGGAAGAGGAACCCCAAGATCCATAGCGTCCTGCGAAGTCCATTTCCCGGTACCTTTGGCTCCTGCCTTATCAAGTATCATATCAATCAGGCGGTTATTTGATTTATCATCGAGTTGCAGGAAAATATTTTTCGTGATCTCAACCAGGTAGGATTGCAGTTCGCCATCATTCCAGTTTTTATACACTTTATGCAATTCATCATTATTCAATCCGATTCCATGGTGCAGCAAATCATAGGTTTCACTGATCAGCTGCATGATCGCATATTCTATACCGTTATGAACCATTTTTACATAATGCCCCGCAGCTCCCTTCCCCAAATGGGCTACACATGGACTGTTTTTAACTTTTGCAGCTACTGCCTCCAGCACCGGTTTCACATGAGGGTAGGCCTCAGGATCACCACCAGGCATGATACTGGGACCTGTACGGGCTCCATGCTCTCCACCCGAAATCCCAACTCCCATAAAATGGATGCCCTTCTCTTCAAGCCATTTTACCCTGCGCAAAGTATCTGTATAATGAGAGTTACCGGCATCTATAACGATATCGCCTTTGGCGACAAGGGGAATCAGATCCTGAATAACATCATCGACAGGTTTGCCCGCAGGAACAAGCATCATCAATTTCCTGGGAGTTTTTAGTTGCTTAATCATATCGGCGAGTGTAGTGACTCCTTTTACGATAGTACCGGGAGTGGCATTAGATTCAAGTGTTGCGCCTTTCTGTGCATCTTTATCAAAACCAATTACGCTGAATCCATGATCGGCCATATTTAGCAGAAGATTTCGGCCCATTACGCCGAGTCCAATCATTCCAAAATCATATAGATTATTAGCCATATTGCGTTTTAAGAGGCAGTAAAATTAATCATTTACCATTTAGTGAGAATTTATGGAAGAATGGAGGCCTTTAATTGAAAAAAATAATGACTATTTATAAAAATGAAAGAACCACAGAAACTCATTCTGCGGTTCTTTCTAATTATCACAAATATTTTATTTTCCTTTTTCTTCCGGATGTGGGTTGCCCCGGTGGCAGGTCATGCATTCAATGGCAGGCACTGTTATTCCCTGCTCATTCTTATTATAGCTGAAGAATTTTTTATTGATTTTTTCGGTCATACGCATCATTTTCCTTGCAATATTTTTTTCGGGTTTCTCATCACTGGCAAAATCGAGCTTGTGCCCCGTACTGTCGCTCTGCAGTTTTGCATGACAGAAATCGCAGCGTACTCCCAATGCAGCCTTGAAGCCATCCATTACCTTGTCCAAATCTTCATGACTGATATTTTTGGGCAATACCTTTAGGTTTTTTGGCTTTGGAGGTTCTGGTGGATTGGTTGCTGCAATTCCGAAAATCATACATACGATCAATAACGAGGCAACGATAATTTTTTTGGAATGCTTCATATGTATAATATTATTTGGTATTGAAACTAAGGAATTCTTTTTATTGTTGATTAAAATTTTTTTGAACGGAATAAAACCGGGAATTCATGTAATACAAATGATGCGAACGGTTGAATATCTGAAAAGAGTAAATTGTAGTAAATTTTTAATATGAAGCAAAGAATTTGTTGGGGCATTTTGGGTTGTGGACGTATCGCCCGCAAATTTGCAGCGGATCTGAAATATGCAGAAAACGCAGCATTGATAGCCGTCGGTTCGAGGAGCAGGGAAACGGCTCAGGAATTTGTAAGAGATTTTCCTGTCAGACATATGCATGACAGTTATGAGGCTCTCGCAGCAAATCCTGAAGTGGATATTATATATATTGCTTCCCCTCACGGATTGCATTATGAACATACCATGCTTTGCCTGGAGCATAAAAAGGCCGTGCTCTGTGAAAAGGCATTTGCTCTTAATTCGAGGCAGGCAAAAGAAATGATTGCAACTGCTCAAAGTAAGGGTGTTTTTTTAATGGAAGCGCTGTGGACGAAATTTATGCCTCACTATAACCTCGTGTTACAATTAATCAATGATGGACGTTTGGGCGAAATACAAAATATGCTGGTGAATTTTGGATTTATTCCTGCTCCACCAATACCCCAAAGATTATTTGACCCTTCATTGGGAGGAGGCAGCTTGCTGGATATTGGCATTTATAATGTTTTTATGGCCATGTCTGTGCTCGGCAAGCCAGACATTATTGAGTCTTCAATGACTCCTGCAACTACGGGTGTGGATGAACAATGTGCCGTGTTATTCAAATATCAAAATGGAGCGATGGCGCAACTTTTTGCGAGTTTTTCTTCCAACCTGGCTACAGAAGCTGATATCAGCGGCAACAAAGCACGCATCCGGCTCACCAGCCGTTTTTATGAGCCAGGTACCACGATTGAATTTTATCCGGGCCGTGTCGACACCAGACAGATCATTCCATTTCATAAGGAACCAGGATTTGGCTACCAGTTTGAAGCCCGGCATGCGGGCGACTGTCTTCGCATGGGCATGACTGAAAGCCCCATCATGAGTCACCAGGATACATTATTGTTAATGGAAACATTGGACCGGATACGCGCAGCAGCAGGGATCAGATATGCTGTGGACTGATAATAGAAGAACAGATCATCCCCGCAAAAGGTTTGTCGGACAGGAGTTTATTTTTTCATAATTAAAACTACAATTTTCATTGGTAAACTGTCAATGATTTGGCTTTACTTTGCAGCAAATTTTTCTCATGAAAAAGAAGCAGGCTGCGATGGGTTTTATTTTCGTCACATTGTTGATCGATGTGATCGGTTGGGGACTCATCATTCCTGTGATGCCTCAATTGATTTCCCAATTAAAACATATTCCCGTTAATGCCGCCAGTAAAGATGGGGGATGGTTGTTATCTGTGTATGCGTTGATGCAATTTATATGTGCACCTATCGCCGGTAACCTGAGTGACCGATATGGACGCCGTCCTATATTATTGCTTTCTCTTTTTGGATTCGGTGTTGATTATTTATTTCTTGCATTTGCACCAAGCTATGGCTGGCTATTTGTTGGAAGAACCGTTGCGGGAATCACGGGCGCAAGTTTTACAACTGCAGCTGCATATATTGCGGATATCAGTACTGCGGAAACCAGGGCAAAGAATTTTGGATTGATTGGCGCTGCCTTCGGGTTAGGATTTATTATTGGCCCTGCGATTGGTGGTCTATTAAGCGGATTTGGATTGCGCGCACCTTTTTATGCTGCGGCAATATTGACATTATTGAATTGGCTTTACGGGTATTTTATTCTTCCTGAATCTTTAAGCCAGAATAATCGCAGACCTTTTGAGTGGAAAAGAGCAAACCCGGTAGGATCATTATTGCATTTAACAAATTATCCCGCCATCGGCGGATTGATCTTTTCTTTGACATTTGTTTATTTGGCCGCTCATGCTATCCAGAGCAACTGGAGTTATTTTACCATGTTTCGTTTCAACTGGACGCCAAAAATGGTGGGAATTTCACTTGCAGTCATTGGGGCGCTGATTGCATTGGTACAGGCAGGTTTGATTAGAATAATTACTCCGAAACTCGGGAATGAACGCAGTATTTATATCGGCCTGGGTTTATACACAATCGGGATGTTTCTTTTTGCGACTGCAACACAAAGCTGGATGATGTTCGCATTCCTGGTTCCATACTGTTTGGGTGGAATTGCCGGACCTTCTTTGCAGGCAGTAATGTCTTCGCATGTTCCACCGAATGCGCAAGGCGAGTTGCAAGGCGCGTTGACGAGCCTGATGAGCCTGACTTCAATTTTTGGTCCGCCTATCATGACCAATTTATTTTCTTATTTCACAACGAATGCACCGATCATTTTTCCGGGCGCGCCCTTTGTGCTTGGGGGATTCCTGTTACTGATAAGCACATGGCTGGCATACAGAAGTTTGCACAGCGAAAAATTTAAAACTGCAGTGGTGCAAAAAGCTTGAGAATTTCAAACAGATATACTCACAGATTAGGATAATCAAAATAATCATGTATCTTTGCGGCGAATCTAAGTTGATACAGCATTTAGTAATTGAACGATCATTTCTGCTACGCAATCTTCTGTAATAGTTTAATCTTCTTTACTCTGCTTTTTAGTCAGCTTGTTATTAGTAATTTTTAATCATTTATTTGAGTATGAACATTTATGTTTCGAATTTAAGTTTTAATGTCAAAGACGAAGACTTACAAGAGTATTTTGCAGAGTACGGAGAAGTAACTTCTGCAAAAGTTATTATGGACAAATTCACTAACAAATCCCGTGGATTTGCATTTGTTGAAATGCCCAATGAAGAAGCCGCTAAAAAAGCGATCCAGGAATTGGATGGCGCTTCTGTCGACGGAAGAACTATTGGAGTGTCTGTGGCAAGACCAAGAGAAGAGCGCAGCGACAAAGGTTCATTTAAGCGCAGGAGCAATTTTAGCAACAGCAGATATTAAGACTTTTTTAAATTTTGTTGGATAAGAGGGTTCATAGCAACCCTCTTTTTATTTTTAAAAATGAATACAGAAATAAGAGTTTTCCTATTTTTAAATGAGGATTTATCCTGTTCTATAGGTTAATTCTATAAAGAGCTTTTAAAAATGAACTTTTTAGGAAATATTATCTGGCTTTTATTCGGAGGATTGGCTGCCGCATTGGGATATATTTTTGGAGGATTTGTTTTATGCATCTCCATTGTTGGAATTCCCTGGGGCATGCAGTGTTTTAAATTGGCCGGACTTGTATTATGGCCTTTTGGTAAGAAAGTAGTACCCATTGAAGGGTCCACTGGATGTTTATCTGTTTTTTGCAATATTGTGTGGCTGATTTTTGGAGGACTGTATACAGCCATTGTTCATCTCGTATTTGCTGCTATTTTATTTATTACAATTATTGGAATTCCCTTCGCACGTCAACATTTGAAATTGGTTGAACTATCATTCATGCCTTTCAGCAGGCAGGTCGTTAATTAATTATAAGTTCACGCAAAGACACCAGGTCAGATAATCCGCAAAGAAAATTTCACGTCTTATCCATTTTGGCGTCTTGCGTGAATAATCATATTCTACCAATGACCCTTATGCCATCTCCATCCACGATGTGAAGATTCCCAATGTCCATCGTGCCAGACATGCCCTTCTCTTCCTCTTTCCCATCTTCCTTCGCGCCAGACATAAGATCCATTTGTCCAAACCCAATCACCACTAATCCAAATATAATCAGGACCAGGAGCTACCGGTCTTGTATAAACAACATCTGCCGGACGTGATGCTACTACTTCAGCAGAGCATCCTGCAAGAACAATCGTAAAAACAATTATTAGTCCCATTAATAAGTTTTTCATACTTTTTCCTTTTGTTAATAATGTTGATTCTTTCGATCAATACAATTCTAAGATTGTGCCAGCAGGAAATTAACAGTCAAATCAATGAATTAGATAAAATAAAAAAGAAATCAGTCAAAACTGCGGAGCTTTTTCTACAAAATATTTTATTATCTGTTACTGATTTTTCCAGGAACTTATTTTTGTGCTATAATGTGTGGGATTATTTCCTATCAAAAAATCCCATTTGTCGCAAAAAAGAAACCTGGTCAAAATAGGTTGCCTGCCTGATAATTTTTCCATTTCGTATATCCATGCTTGTGCAATTGATAAGGATATATTTCTTGCCACGCATATAATCAGGAACATTCGGTTCATTATTTTTTAAGGTGCCCGATGAACGGTATTCAATCACTACAGCCGAGTCGTTGGCAACCATATGCAGTAATTCATGTGTCAGGTCGGGAGTAGAAGTAAAATAGCGGCTATAGATTTCCTTAGCTTCTTTCCTGCCTGTTTTAATTCCTTCCCAGTTGGGTGATTCCAGTTGAACATGTTCATCATAAAATAAAATCAGCGCATCGGTATCATGCCGGTTCAGGGTTTCAATCCATGAAAGAGCAATTTTTTTTGTGTCCTGAACGGATGAGCCCGATTGCGCTTCAGTCCGAAAACAGGAAAAACAAGTCAGTATAGCAATCAATATAAAACCGGAATCCAATTTTGATTTGACATTTTTCATATGCCTTATGAATTTTGATATGAGGGGTTATTATTTACAAAATTATTAATAATCCTACCGGTCCGTCCCGGACAGGAATCCATATTCTCATAAAAAATTTACAAGAGCCAATATTTAGACCATGGCATCGTTTTAATTTTTTAGAATCAGTATTTGAAGAAAGTTTAGAAACAAATCGGTAAATTTGTTATTACCATGAACGAAATAACGATTACGCCTAAACCTGACTTAACGGCCAAAGATTTTGCTACAGATCAGGAAGTCAGGTGGTGCCCGGGTTGTGGTGATTATTCAATACTTGCCCAGGTACAAAAAATTATGCCCGCACTGGGTATTCCCCGGGAAAATATTGTGATTATTTCCGGAATCGGTTGCAGCAGCCGCTTCCCTTATTACATGAATACCTATGGTATGCATTCCATCCACGGAAGAGCAACTGCCATCGCTTCCGGATTGAAGGCAAGTCGTCCCGAATTGAGCGTATGGATTGTAACCGGGGACGGGGATGGATTGAGTATTGGAGGCAATCATACTATTCATCTTTTAAGGAGAAATTTTGACGTGAATATAATGTTGTTCAATAACCAGATTTATGGTTTGACCAAGGGACAATATTCACCTACATCTGAAGAAAACAAGATTACAAAATCTACTCCTTTTGGAAGTATCGATCATCCATTCAATCCCCTCGCATTAGCGATGGGAGCGGATGCCACTTTTGTTGCCCGCTCCATGGACCGTGATCCAAAGCATCTTCAACAATTGCTGATTAGAAGTCATCAACATAAGGGATCTTCCTTTCTGGAAATTTATCAGAACTGCAATATTTTTAATGACGGAGCTTTTGAAATGTTTACAGAAAAAGGAACTAAGGCAACAGAAACTTTATTCCTGGAGCATGGGAAGCCCCTGATATTTGGCGCTCAACAAAATAAAGGAATTAAACTGGATGGTTTCAAACCAGTTGTAGTTGAATTGGGAAATGGAATTACGGCAAATGAACTTTGGATTCATGATGAAAAAGATTTTTATAAAGCGCAGATACTGGTTCGGATGTTTGATGATCCGGACAGGGAAGGACATTTACCAAGACCCTTTGGTGTATTTTATGAAACAGAAAGAC
>Ga0335085_10008259_pt1 | contig 15914 bp, 6 predicted proteins | sample Lox_Sample_45_FD_206712 | JGI IMG/M metagenome (GOLD analysis project Ga0335085, IMG submission 206712) | Soil microbial communities from Loxahatchee National Wildlife Refuge, Florida, United States - Lox_Sample_4.5 | ecosystem: Environmental > Terrestrial > Soil > Wetlands | place: USA: Florida...
ACGACCTAGGAGATTACCTCGAAGGGGCCCATGATCGCGGGCAGCACTAGCAGCCGCGAACTCAACGCTAAGCACCCCTTGCCCCCTCTCGATCCCAAGGCCCTCAAGGAATTTGACAGAGGAAATAAAGAGCAGGAAAAAGGGAACAGCGAGGCCGCCTTGGAGCGCTATCAAAAAGCTTTGCGGATTGATCCCAACTTCTACCCCGCGCTAAACAATATGGGGACTCTTTTCGAGAAGCAGGGGAAACACGATCAGGCACGCGAAGCCTTCTTGAAAGCTGCGGAAATCAATCCCGATGATGGGGAGGCCCATATCAACCTCGGCCATGTGCTTTACGAAGAAGGCCAGTTCCGCAGTGCCGTGGATCAACTCAATCAAGGTTTGCAGCGCTCACCGCAATCGGCTGCCGGGAATTTCTTCCTCGGCTCCGCCTACTTCAAGCTGCATGAGGGGGAAAGAGCGGAACCCTTGCTGAAGAAAGCCTGCGCGCTTGACCCGCAGCACATGGCGCCCGCCCACCTGCAACTTGCCAATCTTTATTTGCAGCGTCATGATTATGAAGCCGCCAAAACTCAACTCCAGACCTACCTGCAAAGCAATCCCTCGGACCCGCAAGCTCCCGCCATCAAGAAAAAACTGGCAGACCTCGACAACCAAAAGGCAGACGACAGCAGGCAGTAGGCAGTTGGGTAAGAGCCAATACGCTACAGTTCGGGACGCGTTATACTTAACGTGGAATGTCGCTCGCCTCAGCTCAATTGAAGTCCGTTCTAGCTGCCACGGCCGCGGCTCTGGCCTTCGCGATATTGTGGATTGCCTCGGGCGAAGCCCGCAATCCCGCGCCCGCCGTTCAGCCCCCTTCCGTTCTGCTTATTACCATTGACACGCTGCGCGCGGACCACGTGGGCTGCTATGGTGACACGCGCTTGGAAACGCCGACGATTGACGGGCTGGCCGCCGAGGGCGTGCGTTTTGAAAATGCTTACGCACAAGTACCCATCACACTACCCTCCCACGCGGTGATCCTGACGGGCACTTATCCCATGTTCAACGGCGTCCGCGACTTCACTTCGCCAGTGCTGCCGTCGAGCATCCCGACGCTGGCGGAGATGTTGCGCCGAAAAGGTTATCGGACCGCAGCGTTCGTCAGTTCCTACGCGCTCAATTCCATGTGGGGACTGAATCGCGGGTTCGAGGTTTATGACGACGATATGGGTCTTGAACCGGGCCGATCGAACGACATCTTTCTGGTCGAGCGGCGCGGTGACCGCACGGCTGATCGCCTGCTTGAATGGTTAAACCAACAGGGCAGAGCACCGTTCTTTGTGTGGCTGCATTTTTACGACCCGCACAGCCCGTATCGCCCGCCGGAGCCCTACCTGAGCAAATATGCCAGCCACCCCTATGACGGCGAGATTGCCTTTGACGACGCGCAGGTGGGCCGCGTTTTTGCTCGATTGCTAGAGATGGGCCGGTTCCATGCCATGGCGGTTCTGCTGCTCAGCGACCACGGCGAGTCACTGGGGGAGCACGGCGAGGATGAGCACGGGTTTTTCATTTATAACGCCACGCTGCACGTGCCGCTGATCTTGAAATTGCCGGGAGATTCGCCTGGCCCCAAGACTATAACGCGGCCCGTCGGCGCTGTGGATGTCGCGCCTACCATCGCGCAGTTGTGCGGCATTCCCGCCGCTGAGACGAGGAGCTTTCAAGGCCGCTCCCTTCTGGCCGCGCTCTCGGCAGCACCGTCCGGCGAGGATGCCTCCGTATATGCAGAGTCGTATTATTCTCGCGACTCGTTTGGCTGGCATGAATTGCACGGCCTGCTGAATTCACGTTTTGCTTACATTGATGCCCCCCGGCCGGAGCTGTACGACCTGCAACAGGACCCCGGTGAGTTTCACAATCTGGCGACGGCGAATGCGTCCGTGTCGGCCTCGCGGCGCGAAAGCTTGGAAGGGGTCGAGCGGAGGTACGCAGGGCGAGTTCCGTCCGCGCCTGCGCTGGCAGATCCCGAAACCATCGAGCGCCTACGCTCCCTCGGCTATGTGAGTCTGCAATCCTCCGCCGCCACCCAGAACGACTCCCACCGCGCCGACCCCAAGGATAAGATTGAGACCCTCCATCGTATTCTGCATGCCTCAGACCTGCGCCGGCTAGGAAAATACCCCGAGGCGGAGGATCTGCTGGCAGCACTGGAAGAGACCGAGCCGGCACTTTACGTTGTGCCTTTCGAGCGTGGCGAAAATTATCTGGCGTGGGCCAAACCTCAGCAGGCGCTGCCGGAGTTCGGCAAGGCCTTGTCCTTGAATCCCAATTTCGACCAAGCGCTGTTGGGGCTTGGCCGGGCCCACTTCATGATGGGCCAGGACAAGCCTGCCGCCGAATCGTTGGAACTGGCATTGCATATGAATCCGCGAAACTTCCTGGCGCGGCTGGCCCTGGCCAAAATCTATTGGCGCGAGAATCTTCCCGCCAAAGCCGAGCCGCAACTGGCGCAGTTGGTGAAGGAACACCCGGAGCTTCCGGAGGGCCACGCCGACTACGCCATCATCTTGGCGAAGCTGGGGAAATATCGCGAGGCCATGCCGCACTTTGAGCGGGCCCTCGCCGCCGGATATCGCGAGCCCATATTCTCTAACTACCTGGGGATTTCCTACGGAGAGATGGGACAGGAGGACAAGGCCCGCGAGGCCTACCAACAGGCCGTGGCGCTGAACCCCGGCTACGCAGCGGCCTACCTGAATCTCGCCTTGCTATCTCGAAAGCAGAAGCGATTGGAAGAAGCCCGCCAGTATTTCCAAAAAACCTGCCAGCTGAGCTCAGCACTCTGCCACCAGTACGCGGGGGAGTTTCCGCAGCAATAGGACCATTTTCTTACCACGGATTGGAAAGGGTGGGGCCTCAGATTGCGCGCGGGAACGTCCCTTTACGCGGGGAACATTGGATTCCAATAGGGCGCAGATGCGAAGCTTTGGAGTGCGGCAGCTTGCTGCCGCTTTGGCTCCAGCCAGCTTGCTGTTGGCGAATCGTGCGCACAGTTGAAAATTCCCGCGAGCAAGCTCGCGGGTAGGAAAGCGGCAGCAAGCTGCCGCACTCCAAAGCTTCGCCCGCCTGCTCCAAGGTGTGGCGGTGCCTGGCGTTATAACGAAATGGGCATCAACTTTGCGCATCCCCAAAAGGAAAGGGCCGGGAAGTTATCCCGGCCCTGGGAAGTGTTTCGCCACCCGGCGGCCCCGCGGTGCGGGACCGGCAGAGGCGCGCGCACTAGAACATCATCTTCAAGGCGAACTGAATCTGCCTTGCGGGGTATGCCCCTGTGGCCAAACCAAAGAGGGAGGTAGAGGTGCCAAAGGTAGCACTGGGCATTTGCAGATTGGTGTGGTTGAAGAGGTTAAAGCCTTCCGCCCGGAACTGGAACTGGATCCGCTCCGTCACCTTAATGTTCTTGAAGAGGGAAAAGTCAACGTTCGTGGCATCGGGTCCACGGAAGGTGTTTCGTCCCAGGTTTCCGTCGAATGGCGTGCCGCTGTAAACCGTACATCCAGCCGGGCCCCCGTTCGGGCAGTAAAAGCTGGTGTAATTGAAGTTCACATCCGGGTGGTCGGATTCGAAGACGGTATTGCCGTTTCCGTGGGGATTCTTGTTTCCGAACGAGGGCTGATTAGGCCGGTCGTTGGAGACCCCGTCCCGGTTAAAGTCGCAGGGCTTGCCACTACTTGACGTGTGGCAGTAAGGGGTCCAGGCGAACCCCGTATGGAAGCCGATGATTCCATTCGCCTGCCAACCGCCGAGCACGTGGCCCTTGAATCCCTGCTGGCTTTGCAGCCAGGGCATCTGCCAGACGAAACTCAGGCTCAGGCTTTGGGTGTGATCGAAGATGGAGTTGCCATAATCAAGACCGGGCAGGGCCTGGTCCATGGTGAAGCCTTCCGCCGCGCCGTTGGAAGAGGTGGAACCGCTGTGCCAGGTGGAACGCTCATCGAGGGAATGGGACCATTCGTAGTTGGCATGGAGCTCAATTCCATGGCTCATGCGCTTTTCCAGGACCATTTGCAGAGCGTTGTAATTGGAGTTGACGGAGTTCTCCCAAGTGCGGAGGCGCCCGTACAAGCAGTTGACGCGATAGGCGTGAGTGCACCATTCCTGCCCCGCACCCGTGCCATTGTTGGCGTTGCGGCCTCCGAAATACCGATTGATGTCCTCCGCGCGGTAGAGCTTGTGGCCGAAAGTCCCGACCCAGGAGGTTTTCAGGACGAAGCCACCCGCGAACTCGTGTTCCAGGCTCAGGTGCGACCCGTAAACGTAGGGGTCACGAAAGCCCGGGAAAACCACGCCGGTCAGGGAAGCGGCGTTCGAGTTGTAAGGATTCCAACCGGAGATGTTGCCGGCAAAGGCATTGGCCGTCGCCCCGGCCGGCCCGTGGCCGGGATTGGTAGGATCTCCGGTGTAATTGGGAGCAGAGCCGTCCACAGGCCCGAAGATGCATGCATCGGGTAACGACGCTCCGGTGGTGTTGACCCCGCTTGAGCAACTCGCCAAGTTAAAGGAATAGAAGGGGGGGTCCCAGCGAGAGTTGGAGAGGGGGTTGTAAACCTCCCCATTGTAGGAAACCCCGAAGCCGCCCCGCAGGGAGGTTTTACCATCCCCACGCACGTCCCAGGCAAACCCCACGCGCGGGGCAAAGTTGTTGTGGTCGCCCGTGGTGAGTGCGCCTGATGCTTTCTGAAACCCGCCGTTGCAGGCCTTGCCATCCAATCCTACGCCGCCCGAGGCGTTCACATAACAATTCAGTGCTCGGAGGTTGTCCGTCAAGTTACCGCTGGTGGGAAGCAATAGCTCGGTCACTTGGCCATACTTTTCGGCGTGCCGCGTGAAAAGGTCGTAACGCAATCCCAGTTGCAAGGTGAGGTGGGGCGTTACCTTCCAATCGTCGCTAAAAAAGGCACCCATATTGATGTTTCGCCAGGCGCGGATGTTACTGGCCAGGGCGCCGCTTCCCGTGGATTGTCCGGTGGCCGGATCGATTGTGCCGGGAGCCACGCCTGCAGCTTCACTGTAGGGTTCGGCCATGGTAAGACCCAATGCGTCGGTGAAGTCATACGACGGCCGTCCCACGTTGAACTCACTATTCTCGTAATTCCGCATGATGTCGCCGCCCATCTTGAACGTGTGCTTTCCGTGGCTGACGGTCACCAGATCGGCGAAGTGAAAAACATTCTCGTGGAAGAATTGGGGGTACCCCGAGTAATTGCCAAACTCCACTTCACCGGAGTCCAGTACGATTTGGGGTACACCGGCGGCGCTGGCACTGATGCCCGTGTCGTTTTGGCTCCAGCCCGCGTGGAAATCATTCAGGACATTGGGCGAGAAGGTGTGCGACCAACCCAAGGCAAACTGCGGATACGTATTGGCGCTAGGGCTGACAAATCCTCGTGAGGCTACGAAGGCTGCGGGGGACCCACCATTGGCAGCGGGAGAGAAATGCGGGTCAGAGAACTTGTCAGAGAAATACCGGCCAAAGATCTTGTCTTTGTCACCCTGGTAGTCAATTTTTACCGAAAACTGATTGCCATCGTAGAATTGATTGAGCGTGTATTCCGAGGCCGTGGCACTCACATTTCCGAACGTCGGCATGTTGCTGGCGCCCAAGAGCGCTGTACCGAATGCGCTCGTCGGGTCTATTCCGTAGCTCTGAATGCAAGCGCTATCAAAATTACCACTACCGCCGCCAGCGACAGAGCAAGGCCCATCCCCGACGCTTGTAATGTAATCCGCGAGACTGGTAGGTGTGCCCGTCGGGGTGGGTGCGGGGAAGTCCTTGTACATCAGGGCGGCCACCGAGTTTGGCATGTATTGCTGTACAAAGCTTCGCCACGCCGGGGTTTCCGCAGCGGTGAGCACGCTCACGGGAACGCGCGTCCTCTCGCCCTCATAGGAGGCGAAAAAGAAGAGCTTGTTCTTCTTGATTGGTCCCCCGATCGTCCCGCCGAACTGGTTCATGCGGAAGGGAGCGCGGTCGGGTATCTCAAAAAAGTTGCGCGCGTCCAGTTTATCGTTCCGGACATACTCATAGGCGTCGCCGTGGAACTGGTTGGTGCCACTCTTGGTGACCACAGTGGTAAGAGCGCCCACCGTGCTTCCGTACTCCGCCGAGAGATTCTCCGTATCAACGCGGAACTCCTGCACGGTGTCTATGGAGGGCTGGGTGTTGCTGCCACCGCTCAGGCCTTTGTCGGAGATTCCATCCAGCAGGTATCCGTTCATATTCAAGCGCGCGCCGTTTACGATGGTATTGAACCCGCGATTTCCTGCCGACTCGGTCACCAAGCTCGTGGCGTTCACCGCGCCGGGGGCAAGCTGGATCATCTGGAAGACGTTTCGGCCGTTCAAGGGGAGGTTGGCAACCTGGCGGGCCGTGACCAGTTCCGACATGCGGTCGCTTTCCGTATCCACCACCGGCGCCTGACCTTCCACCGTGACGGACTGCGTCACCGCGCCGACTTCCAGCTTGAAGTCCAGCCGCTGAGTGTAACCCACAGTCATTTCGATGTGGGCGTTGACGAAGGTCTTGAACCCCTGGGCCGCCGCCCGCACCGTGTAGAAACCGGGTTGCAAATCTGGAATCGTGTAAAAACCAGCGGCATTGGTTGGGCGCGCCGTGGCTACCCCGGTTCCCTCATTTGTCGCCGTCACCGTCGCTCCGGGAATGAGCGCGCCGGTGGGGTCGGTCACCGAACCGGTGAAGGTTCCCCGTGTTTGCGCCAGCGCGCTCGGCGCCAGCCAGCACAACGAGATCACCAAAAGGAGAATGAACTGCCTGCTGTCTCGGGTCCACTTCAACATGGTGTTTCCCCCTCTAGAATGTTATATAGATTCTTAGAGCATCCACAAATTAATGAAAAATAGCGATTTACATGTTCCCGTATCCGCGGGGCAATGAAGGTATCGCGGTGAGAACTGCACAATCAACAAGCCGGGAGTCAAGGTTATTGCGCATAAGTATACTTGAGCGAGACTCGAGTCGGTGTGGTATTTTTAAGCTGCGACCGAGAGGAAGTCCAATCAATTCTGTTTATGGGTGATATCAAGTGGGCCGGTCGGCAATGTGTCCGTTGCAGGGCGATTTGCTGGCGCGGAAGTCTGCGAATTACCCAGGATAATAGGGCTCCGATGACGAACACTGAGTTTGGAAGTACACTCATGCAATTCCCAATCTCAGAAGGCTTCCGAACTTTCAAACGCTTGTAGTGGCAATGAGATGACCTACACCCCACCGCTGGTTGTCATGCAAAACGTGGGCCATTGGTCAGGCCCTTTTATTGGCCTAGATCTCATTGAAAACAAATGTTAATCATGCTTTGCCTCAAGGAATACATATGATTCTATACAATCTCATATACATATTTCTGTAACGGCACTTTTTCCCCCGTTCTGAGAGGGAGAAAGTGGGCCGCAGGGCCGAAAAGAATGGTTGAGCCATGCCACATCAGAGTTTCAGGGATCAGGTTATGCGTCAAGCCCTGAAGGGGCGCGCTAAAACCTGCCGCAATTTCTTTCCCGATTCCCGAATCATCCCCGGCGGTGGCCCGACCGGTGGTCAGGTAGATCGCCCTTTCAGGGCTCAGCCGGGAAACAATCTGTAAACCCAGGCCGATGGGCCATAAGCGCTAACTTAAGCTTGTCAGCATCATCCCGAGCCGCGGCAGCGGCGGCATAATGTGGCCCACGGCGCCAGCCGTGGGAACCGGTCTCTTGGGAGCACTTGAGCCACGGTAGTGGCGACAGAAGATTTTCGATGTCCGTCATAGGCCTGTCGCCCCCTTCCGGGGCTGGGATCAAGCGGCTGCCCTTATCCCACGGCTTTCGCCGTGGGCCACACTGTGTCGCCCGCCGAAGCGGGCTATCGTGGTCACAGCGACCTTAAGTTAGCGCTTATGGGCCGATGGCCTGGGCTGAGTTAGCACGCCCCTTCGGGGCTCGCGCAAAATCTATGCAACGGCATAGTAGCGGCGGGGCCAAACCTACGCCCTGCCAAACCCGTCATGAGAAATCCGGGCTATCGCCTCACCGCAGATAACCACCCCGGTGCTCGGCGCGCCACCCCTCCTGAATCAGGAGAGGAGTTCCTGTTGCTAAAAAGTGCGCCGTGGGTCCGAAAAAACCACGCTCCCTGCTGTTGAACATGCAGAGTGCCCTAAAAAGCAAGGGCGTCTGCCGGTGCAGACGCCCTTGGATAGTGCCAATATTTACGACCAACTAGAAGTCGATGCGGCCGGCGAACTGCATTACGCGAGCGCCCGTCGACGAGTTGTTGGGGGCAATATCACTGAGGGAATGCCCAAAGTTGGTGGAGTTGGAAACATCGCTAACCGGATTCGCAAAGTTCGGGTGGTTGAAAATGTTGAACCCGGAAACGGTGAGTTTGAGAGCCACTCTCTCGTTAAGTTGGAACTTCTTCGCCAGCGACATGTCGGTTCCGACGTACTTCGGGCCGGTCATGATGTTGCGTCCCAGCATTCCATCGGCCCAGCCGGGCCCACCCGCCGCGATCGAGGTAATTTTCGTGGTGCCGAAGTTCTTCGCCACATTCGGGTCGATGTAACCGTCCGGCGCCTTTAAGCGGTGGGTGACGGTGCTCATGGGGGCTCCCGAACCAAAATACTCGGCCCGGTCGCCAGCATAGCCGTCCTTGTTCGTATCCACCGCTTGGTTAGTAATTGAGAAAGGCTGGCCGCTCTGGATGCTGAAGGTGCCATCGAACGACCATCCACCCAGCCACTTGTGACCCTTGAATATGGGCAGGTCCCAAACCCCGTAGGCCACAAAGCGCTGAGCGAGATTGAAATCGGCATCGCCATACTCCAGATAGCGCCTGTACTGATCCTCAGGGTGCGAGGATCCGGCCGTCAAAAAGCGGCCGTTAAAAACGTCAGACTGGGAGTCCAGAGCGTGCGAGTAAGTGTAATTGGCATTGAACTGGTACCCGTGCGAGTACCGCTTGCTAAGGGCCAATTGCAACGCGCTGTAGTTGGAGTTGAACCAGTTGGCACGGGCGTTGTCGCTGCCGAGGTTGGGATTGACGCGGGAACTGGAGTACCCGGATCCGGAAATTGACCGTCCATCGAATGTGCTCACATCTACCAAGCCCGGCAGTTTGTGACCGAATGTCCCGATATAGGCCGTGTCCAACAGCCAATTGGCGCCGAGCTGGTGCTGAATATCAAAATTCACCTGTTCGTCGTAGGCCGCCACCAGGTTCACGTCCATCTGCCGCGCCGAGGGGGTCAACCCAAACGGGGCGAACTGAGCTATGCTGATCGGGACCGAATAGAAGCCTGGACTCGAGAACGGACCGTTCGCGGTATTCCCGGTGACATAGCCCGTCTCCGCGAAGGCAAAGAGGGGACCATTGAAGCGCATATTCTCAAAAACGTTATTGTACATGCGGTCGTAAAACACACCCCCGCCAAACCGCAGAATCGTCTTCTGGTTGCCGAACATGTCCCAGGCCACGCCCACGCGCGGCGCGAAGTTATTGGTGTCCTTGTTCCAAACGTCGTGGTCCTGGATCACGAACTGGCCGCTGAACACGGACGCGGTATAGGGGGTAATGGGATAATTCGGGTTATTGCTCACAATCGCCCCTCCGGGCGGCAACGCCCCCGTATAACCCGGGAAGCAGACGGTCTTGCTGGCAGCACTCAGTTTGCATTGGTTGTAAGTGGGTGAGCCATCATAAAGGTTTGAGTCGTAGCCGGGCCGGAAATTGTGTGGCACGCCAAAATAGTCGAAGCGAAGACCCAGGGTCATGGTCAGGTTCTTGGTCGCCTTGATCGAGTCTTCCGCATAAAAGCCATACTCATTGCCTCGGTAGCCGCGATAATACTCCGGATAGGCCGGCGTGGGGGAGGAAGGATTCACCGAAGACTCGGCCGCATACATCATCCCGATCCCCTGGTTGTCGCCGACCGCACCATCGGTCAACAGGTCTTCCGTATCCCAGAGCTCGTATAGACCATTGGAGTCAGCGGCGAATTCGGAGCCGTTGCGCGTCCGGCGATATTCGCCACCCATTTTGAAGGTGTGTTTCCCATGGGTGAAGGAGAGATTGTCGAGCCACTGGAAAGTGTTTTCCGTGAAGAACTGCGGCAGCGCGCTGCTGCTGCCGAAACCCAAGCCCAGGTTGTCAATGGTGCCGATGCTTGGAACCTGACAGTCCGTGCATGGAAAGTTGGCGTTGCTCCGCAGGTAGCTGAACTTTGCCTCGTTCACCATGCTGGGCGAAAGGGTGTGAGTCCAGGTTATGCCGCCATTTTGAGATTTTCCCGTGAAGACAGCGGGAAAGCCGGGATTGTAAAAGTCACCACCCTCACCGGTAGTCGTTTGCGGGTAACTGTCGATGGCATAATGGACGGTGAACACATCCTTGCTGCTGATGTTGTAATCGAAGCGAATATCAGGCCGGAACTCGTTGAGGATGCTGTTCGCAAGGTACGTGGCCGACCCGAACATGGGTACCGGGTACACCAGGGGATTGCCTTCTGCGTCGGTAAGAATCGGGCTGCTACTCGTACACGGGGCGTAGCCATTAGCCGCCGTGCACGCTGCCGGAGCTGTCCGCGGTATCGGATACTTGGAATCGAGCTGTTTGAAGATCGGACCTAGACCGCAACCAGGGTTCGAGGGACTCGAGCAGTCGAGGGTAGAGCCGGCGTTCGCGTTGAGGAAAGTCGCCAAGGCTCCGCTGCTGGTATAGTCGACAAACTGCTGGGTAATGCTGGTGGTCGTATAGGGCGAACTCGTCCGGACGCGCTGCCATTCGACGGCGCCAAAAATAAACATCTTGTCTTTTTTGATCGGGCCCCCGAGCGACCCGCCGAATTGATTGCGGATGAGCTTGTCATGCAGGGTGGGCTGAGCCGCGTTGGAGAAAAAGTCATTGGCGGTGGTGGCAGAGTTGCGATTGTACTCGAACGCCGAACCGTGGATGTGGTTGGATCCCGATTTGGTGACAAGGTCGGTGATAAACCCGCCCGACCGGCCATACTCGGCGGAGAAATTGTTGGTGACCACGCGGAACTCCTGGACGGCGTCGGGGGAAACGCCCACCTCCCCGCCTGGGATTGTTCCCAGGCCGTTCTTGCCGCGGCCGCCTTGGCCGTAGTCGTTGTTGTCGCTGCCATCGATCATGAAGTTGCCCATTCCGCCGCGCATACCGTTGATGGAAGCGCCGCGCGTCGAGTTGTTGAAATCATTGGGCACCGAACCCGGTATCAGGTTGACGAATATCGTGGCATCACGAACTTCCAGGGGAAGATTTTGAATCGTGGTCTGACCGACCAGGGAAGAAACTTCGGCGTTGGTGGTGTTGACCATCTGCACGCCTTCCGCTTCCACCGTCACCACGGTTCCAGACTTACCCAATTCCAAGGTGAAATTGTGGCTGACCGTCTGCCCGACAGTCACATCAAAGTTGTCCAATTCGAAATCAGCAAAACCCTTTGCTGAAACTCGAAGGTTATACTTACCTATTTCGACAAAGTCGAAACGATAAATCCCCGCTGAGTTAGTTTGGGCAGTTCGTTGCACGCCTGTCTGGGTGTTGATGAGAGTCAATGCTGCTCCCGGCACCACAGCCCCGGTAGGATCTAAAACTGTCCCCGTGACTGCGCCTCTGCCTTGCTGCCCATAGGCATAACTGGCGAGAAATAAACCCAAAAACCCTGCTAAAAGGACGCGGCTCAATTTAGAACTTTTTCGCATTCTTCCTCCCTAATCTAGTAATTACTATAGAATTTCGGGTCTATCCAGACCCTCCGATGAGGGCCAAACGGGTGCGCACGATCATTTGTTGACTGCCGTGCGGTAAAAATCTTAGATTCAGGACTGATTCCAGGATTTTCTTCGCCTTATCCGATTCCAAGCTAGGGCCCGGATTGATCAAGATCAATTCGCTCGCAAGCTTACAGCCAAACTCATGGCAATTGCAAGTAATTGAATTCAGGCGGGAAGTCAACATGTAAAATATTCGCAAAATTATGGCAATATGATAAATAATATGAGATATCCCTTTATTTGTAACCGCTGTTACAGACATAATGTCAGGATTGGGATGGGCTCCATCTGGGCCGAAATCTTTAGGGCCTTTCCCCACGTCATGAAGACCTACTTTGACGTCGGCTTTAATGTCCATGCTTGGAGCTTGGCGAGCGATATCAGCTTCGGAGCATGAAAACCGTGGGGGAATATCACCCAATCCCAGAGGTCAGGCGAGTCATCGGCGACATAATCCCCAGCGGCAAGGCGGGCCGGGGCAAAAGTAACCGAATCGGGCATTTGGCCTCTCTGCATAACACTTTGTGCAACTTGGGCAATTCCCACGAGGTAGCTGTCTGGGGGGACAGATTGGCTGCCTAGCCAGATGGCGCTGGGAATCCGCCCGGATTTGTCCAGGTCGTCCTGGACATCCACCACGGTGCGCACTACCTGACCCCAAGGCACCGTCAGCTTGGCAGTGAGCGGCTCCGGGGCCGAGGCCGGGCCATAAAGCGTATGCTCCAGCACCAGCGGCCCCGCCCCGTTCCGCTGAATGATCCCCACCAGGAATTTGTTGATCACACAAAAAACCTCGCTCGCGCTCAGGTTGAAACTGTCGCCCACCTGGAACGACAATTCGGAATCCACCTGGCCGGCGATGGCCCCGACTTCCTGCGTCGAGAAGACGTGCATCTGAGCGCGGTCGCGAAACTTCTCGGCGGCGCCGGAAGCCGTCAAAAACTGGACACGGGGGAATGACTTCAAAAATCGGACAAAATCTTCAAAATACCGGAAAGTCTTCTCGCTATCCTCAGGCGTCTTTATCGCGGGGGACTTCCACTGATCTGGCGGAGGGTTCGCTCCGTCGCGAAAATTCACCGCGTCCCAAAACTCGTTGTGAACAAATTCGCAGGGATGGAAGTGAATACTGATGACGCCACCGGCCTTGGTCGAGGTCAACCGCGCATAGGCATCTTGAAATCGGACTTTGACCATGTCCAAGTTGGACCAATTGGCGTCGGGGCGAAGCTGCTCGCCTTCCCGCGTGTTGAAGATGTTGAGTAAGCCACCGTACCAGAAGGGCCGGCCCCGCAAGCCCACCTGCTTGCCTTCGTCGAGATAAACGCGCACGCCCCACTTTTGCAGCGCCGGAAAGGCTTGCGGCGCCCAGGATACGCCCGGCTGCCCGTAGGCCACAGGAGTCTTTCTGAAGATGTGCGCAACATCGTCAAAGCCCGGCCGCTCGCGGCGGGTGAATTCGTCCACTCCCGTGTCCCAGTCCAGGTTTGATTCATATTCTGCCACGGTGGGATGTTGGCTGTGGGTGTTGGAATGATAGCCGATGTCATGCTGGGCGAGAGCGGAGATAACATCCTGGCGCTGGCGCCGCTGGAGTACACGCGCCTTCTCGCCCACCACCTTGAAGGTTGCAGGAACTCCCTGTTCCGTCAGGAAAACCGCAAGGCGTTTGGCCGCGTCGTCACTTTGCGGCAGAATATAGTCTTCCGTGTCAAACCAAAGTAGCACGGAAACCTGGCCCTCGGTGGGAGTCTCCGGTTGGGGCCGCTCTTGCCGGGAACCTCCAAGGTGGGGGATGCGGAACGGGGGCGGAGATGGGGTTTGGCCCGGCCCCTGCCCAGGCCCTTGCCCCGGCAGTTGTCCTGTTGCGATCGCTGCCCCCCCGAGCAGAATCGCCACGACTGCCCACCCGCCAGCCAACAGCGCCACAAGAATGCGACGCGGCAAGGCCATCCGGACCTCCAAGCTTACCTTCACTGTGCTTGCCTCCTCGAAGGTCTCTATTAAGATTGTCAGATCAAGAAATCACATTTAGCTCTCGCTCGCGGATGTTAGCACTCTTCCGGGAGGAGAAGATAGATGGCTAGATGGTCAATCTGATGTAGTGGGGGAACCGGTCCCGATGTTCTCGGAACGCTGTCATTTGGGAGGTGAACTCGCCGCAACAGCCTCAAATCGCCACCAACATGCTCAATTAACACGAGTAATTCGCCGAGTTCCTGGAAGGCAATTGACTATATCCCTTGCTGAATAACTGTGGTTTTTGCAATAATTTAACATGTTCTTGGAAACCTTTTGGAGGCAGAAGCGCGTCCAAGCAAGGGCTATCGGGAATAAACCAATGGAAAGGCAGGGGAGTAGATGAAAAGTATCTTGGCTGTTTTGCTTATGCTGATGGGAAGTCTTCCAGCCTGGGCGGCGCTTGGCGACGATGTGTCGTCGGTGAATTCTGATTTACAAGCTCTAGGTGGCAAGCACGTGATGGTGGCCAAAGTGGGTTACAACCTCCACCAGATCACCACTTCGGACGGCAGTGTGGTGAATGAATACGTCTCGCCAGCGGGAATGGTTTTCGGCGTGTCCTGGCAAGGCCATCTCATGCCCAATCTTTCGCAGTTACTGGGAACCTACATGACCAACCTTCAACAGGGGCAGCGGACGCACGTTGTGCCGCGCCGCGCGGTGACCATCGAGGGCGATAATTTTGTGTTTACGAGTATCGGGCACGCGCGATTCTTCCAGGGACGCGCGTATGTGCCCGGCCTGGTTCCCGCCAACCTCACGCCGGAGGTGGTGCAATGAGCCCTAAGACCTTTTCAATAGCCACCCTCGGCCGTCTGTTTGCTGTCATGGTGGGATTGATCGTTTTGGCAGGTTGCAGCAGCAGCGGTTCCGGCGGCGGTGGTACTACCTCTGGCAGCCCGGCGGTGACCCTTTCCGGCAGTACGCTAGCCAACAACACCCTAACCTTTACAAGCAGCGTGGGGGTTCAGAGCCCTACGCAGACGGTGACTGTCACCAACTCCGGAACCGCCACACTGAACTTCACCGGCTTCTTGGTTTCGCCCAGTAGTTTCGGCATCCCAACCAATGGCAATACCTGTGGGACTAGCATAGCTGCGGGTGGGAATTGCACGATTAGCGTGACGTTCACTCCCACAACCACCGGGGTGGTAGTCGGCTCGCTGGCCATTTCCGACAACGCCGGCGGCAGTCCGCAGACAGTCACCTTGAACGGAACGGGGACCAGTGTTTCGCTGTCCACCAGCGCTCTTACGTTTTCGGGCGGCGTGGTTGGATCTACCAGCACGCCCCAGAGTGTCATGCTCAACAACGTGGGGACAGCAATGCTGACGATCTCCAGCATTACAGTAGGTGGGACTAACGGTGCTGACTTCGCCCTCGCAACTGGCTCCAACGTCTGTCCATACACCGGTGGGACCGTAGCGGCCGGCGCCGGTTGCACTGTTTACGTGACCTTCACGCCCCCGGCCAGCGGCACGTTTACGGGCACGGTGATGATTACGGATAATGCGTCCGGCAGTCCGCAGACCGTGAGTTTGACGGGCACGACGAACGGGTCGAATACAGCGCCAGTTTCAGTCAACTTTGGGCCCAATGGGCAGAGTGGCGGGTACTACAACGGAATCTTCACGACCGTCACCGTCTGTCAGCCCGGTACCACGACCTGCGTCCCCGTCACCAACGTTTTGGTTGACACCGGTTCCGTAGGGTTGCGTGTCCTTTCTAACCAGCTTACTGGTGTTACGCTACAGTCGATTACGGATACGAGTGGCAACACTCTCTATGGGTGCTCCGAGTATAGCGATCTGACATATACCTGGGGGCCGATGCAGTTGGCAACCATCCAGATTGGCGGGGAAACGGCTTCGCAACTGCCAGGCGGAACCGCGAATGCTGGGGTTCCCATCCAGGTCATCACTGTGGGTGGGGCTGCCCCCAATGGAGCCTCATGCGCCGCCGGCGGCGGAGGCCCTGACAATAGCGTAAGCGCCCTTGGGGCCAACGGTATCCTGGGTGTTGGCAACTTCCCTCAGGATTGTGGCGCCTAT
>Ga0335085_10008260_pt1 | contig 15913 bp, 10 predicted proteins | sample Lox_Sample_45_FD_206712 | JGI IMG/M metagenome (GOLD analysis project Ga0335085, IMG submission 206712) | Soil microbial communities from Loxahatchee National Wildlife Refuge, Florida, United States - Lox_Sample_4.5 | ecosystem: Environmental > Terrestrial > Soil > Wetlands | place: USA...
TGATCGATTTCGGCTTCGCGATCGGCGGCCGTGCGCGCACGCTCACGCTGAGCGCGGCGCTTCGGCTGGCGCGCGCGGCCGAGCAGAGCGGCGCCGCCGTGATCGTGCTCGCCGAGCGCCGCACCTGCGGAACTTTCGCCGCGCTCAGCCTGGTGCTCGGCCGTATCCGGCCTTTTTTCAGCCGCATGGGACCCGGCGCGCCGGCGCTGTTCGACGGGATACGCGTCGAGGCACACGTGGCGCGCAACAAACTCGGCGGTTCGGGGCGGGCGGCGGTATGGCGCGCGCTCGTCGATTCGCGGTTTCCCGCGCCGGCCCCGCCTGCATCGAGGCTGCTTGCGCTACCGATCGCCGCGTCCGATTCCTAGCGCGCCCATGGAAAAAAATTCCCGCATCGCATGCATCCTGGTTGCGGATTTTCCGCTCGCCGCGGTGATGCGCCAGAGTCCCGACCTGCGCGAGCAGCCGCTGGCGCTTATCGAATCGGCGGGGCGGCGCGACGCGGCCGGCGTAGCCAACATGGAATGCCGTTTCGTGTCGGCACGCGCGCGGGCGATGGGAGCGCGCGCCGGGATGACAGTCGCGCGGGCACGCGCGGCCGCCGCGGGGCTGGCCGTGATGAACCGCTCGCCGGCCGCCGAAGCCTCAGCGATCGAAGCGCTCATCGACAGCGCCCTCTCGTTCTCGCCGGTGGTCGAAGCCGGCACGGGTGGCGAGGTCTATCTCGATCTCGGCGGCCTCGAGCGGCTCTATCGGCGGCGCCCCGGTATCGATTCATCAGGCGCAGATGCGGATGCGTATGAAACCGCGCTTGCGCAAGAGGCGATGGGGCGCGTGGCGCGGCTTGGGATGGACGCGACGGTCGGAATCGCGTCGAGCAAGGAGGTCGCTCTGCTGGCGGCTCGATGCGGCGGCGCGCGAGTTATCGCGGCGGGCCGCGAGGCGGAGTTCCTGGGCTGGCTGCCTCTAGACCTGCTCGGGCTCGACGACAAGGTGCGCGGCGGCGGTGCGGAACTGGAGCAGACGCTTGCGCGCTGGGGAATCCGGCGGCTGGGCGAGTTGGCGCAGCTGGATATTCGCGCAGTCGGCAGCCGGCTCGGCGCACGCGTGGTCGAGCTGATACGGATCGCGCGCGGCGATTGCCGCACGCCGCTGATCGCGCGCCCGGCCGCGGAAAGTTTCACCGAAGCGGTCGAACTCGAATGGGGCGTGGACAGCCTTGAGGCGATGGGCTTCGTGATGCGCGCGATGCTCGAGCGGCTGGCCGAGCGGCTCAAGCTGCGCGGGATGGCAGCCGGGGAAATTATGCTCGCGCTCGACCTCGACGGCCGCCGGCGCGACGTCCGCCGCGTCGCGCTGCCCGCGCCGACCGGTGAAGCGCGAACGCTGCTCGCGCTCATCGCTCTCAACCTCGAAGCTGCGCCGCCGGCCGCTGCCGTGGAATCCGTCCGGATCACCGTCGTGCCGCGCGCACCGCGCGCCGCGCAGGCCGACATGTTCGCGCCGCCCTGCCCCGCGCCCGAGCGCCTGCACGTCACGCTCGCGCGGTTGGCCGCGCTCTGCGGCCCGGGAAAGGTGGGCACGCTGATGCCGCGCAATTCTCATCTGCCGGACACGATCGAGCTGGGCCCGTTCGCCCCGCCTCCGGCCGCTGTCTCGGTGCCGGCACGAGCGCAAATCGGCGCGGCAATATCTGCGGATCGCAGCGGCGCGAAAGTCCCGCCAGCCGCAGACGCAGCCGTTACGCAACTGGCGGTGCGAGCGATTCGGCCGCCGTACCAGGTCGAGGTGCTGTGCTCGCGCGGCGGCGCGCTCGAGTTCGTGCGCGGCGCGGACTTCGGTGGCCGCGTGGTCTCGTGCGCTGGACCGTGGCGAATCGCGGCGGCGCAATCGCATCACGGTGCCGACGGCGGCAACGGCGATCGTCCCAGGACGCCCGGCGCGGCGCGCGACTACTACGACGCCGCGCTCGAGGACGGCCGCGTGTACCGGCTGCTATGCGACCTGGGTTCGGGCGAATGGTACGTCGATGGGATTTACGACTAGGCGCCGCTCGCGCATCGAGCCTCAATGCCGACGCCGGATTACATAGAATTGCGCACGCGCAGCGCGTTCAGTTTTCTCGAAGGCTCGGCCCTGCCCGAAGATCTGGTCGAGCGCGCCGCGGAACTCGGCTACCCGGCGATTGCGCTGGGCGATCGCGACGGATTGTACGGCGCGCCGCGCTTTTATCATTGCGCCGAGCGCGCCGGGGTACGCGCGATCGTCGGCGCGGAGCTGACGCTCGATCTGCCGTCTCCATCTTCGTCTTCGCCCGGCACGCCGCCGGGCGATCAACGGCTCTACCTGCTGGTGCCCGACCGCGAACGCTACCGCAATCTCTGCCGGATGATCACCGCTTCCAAGCTGCGGCCGCTCAACCCCGGCGAGGTCGAACAGGGGCGCGCGCCGAAATATCCCGCCAAGGGCGAGAGCCGCGTAACGCTCGACGATCTCGAACGTTACGGCGCGGGACTGATCTGCCTCGCCGGCGGCGCGCGCAGCCCGCTCGCGCTCACGCTCACGCGTGGCGGCGATCCGCGCGCGCTCTGCGATCGGCTCCATGCGATCTTCGGGCGCGGTAATTTTTATCTCGATCTCGGACGTCATCTCGACCCCGCCGAGGAGCGGCTCAACCGGCGGCTCGCCGCGCTCGCCGCGGCCTGTGGGGTTCCACTCGTCGCAGCCAACGACGTCTGCCACACCGGCACCGACCGTGCGCTGCTCGACGCGCTCACCTGTATCCGGCTCGGCCTCACGCTGGAGGAGGCGGGGCGGGCGCTGTGGGCCAACGCCGAGCGCCGGCTGAAGCCGCCGGCCGAGATGGCCGCGCTGTTTCGCGATCTGCCGGGCGCGGTCGCCGCCACGCGCACGATCGCCGAGCGCTGTGCGTTTAAACTCTGCGACCTCGGCTACCGCTTTCCGAGCTATCCGTTGCCGCCCGGCGAGTCACCCGACAGCTACCTGCGGCTGCTGGTCGAAGCCGGCGCGCGCGAGCGCTGGGGCGCGGCGCCGGGCGCGCGAGTGCTCGGTCAGCTCGCGCACGAACTGGAAGTGATAGCGCGGCTTGGGCTTGCCGGCTACTTCCTCATCGTCTGGGACATCGTGCAATTCTGCCGCGAGCACGCGATCATGGCGCAGGGCCGCGGCTCGGCGGCCAACAGCGCGGTCTGCTACGCGCTCGGAATAACGGCGGTCGACGCGGTCCGGATGGAGCTCCTGTTCGAGCGCTTTCTTTCCGAGGAACGCGGCGAATGGCCCGACATCGATATCGATCTTCCGAGCGGCGACCAGCGCGAGAAAGTCATCCAGTACCTATATCGCCGTTACGGCGAGCGCGGCGCCGCGATGACCGCCAACGTGATCACCTACCGCACGCGCAGCGCCGTGCGCGAGATCGGCAAGGTGCTGGGCTTTGCGCCCGAACATATCGACCGCCTCGCGCGGCTCAACTACGTTTACGAATTCCGTGACGGCAATGACGAACTGGCGGCGCTGCTCAAGCGCGGTGGCGTCGCCGTCGAAACGCCGCGGCTCGCCCGTCTGGTCGCGCTGGTGCGCCAGATCCAGGACCTGCCGCGCCATCTCGGCCAGCATAGCGGCGGGATGGTGATCGGCGCGGGCCCGCTCGACGAAGTAGTGCCGCTCGAGCCGGCTTCGATGCCGGGGCGGGTCGTGATCCAGTGGGACAAGGAGGATTGCGCCGACCTCGGGATCATCAAGATCGATCTGCTGGGGCTGGGGATGATGGCGGTGCTGGAGGAGGCACTTCCGCTGGTGCGCCAAAGCGAGGGCGTCGAAGTCGACCTCGCCCATCTACCCGACGGCGATCCCGCGGTGTACGCGATGCTCTCGCGGGCCGACACCGTCGGCGTATTCCAGGTCGAGAGCCGCGCACAGATGGCGACGCTGCCGCGGATGAAGCCGCGCACGTTTTACGACCTGGTGGTCGAAGTCGCGATCATCCGGCCGGGGCCAATCGTCGGCAAAATGGTCCATCCCTACCTCGACCGGCGCGCCGGCCGCGCGCCCGTGACTTACGACCATCCGGCGCTCGAACCAATCCTGCGCCGCACGCTCGGCGTGCCGCTTTTCCAGGAGCAGTTGCTGCGGATGGCGATGGCGGTAGCGGGCTTCAGCGGCGGCGAAGCCGAGGAGCTGCGGCGCGCGATGGGCTTCAAGCGCTCGGCGGCGCGGATGGAGAAGATCGAGCGGCGGATGCGCGCGGGGATGGCGAGCAACGGGGTCGCGGGCGCCGTCGCCGACCGCATCGTGCAATCGATATCCTCGTTCGCGCTCTATGGCTTTCCCGAATCGCACGCCGCCAGCTTTGCGCTCATCGCGTACGCCTCGGCCTGGCTCAAATGCCATCATCCGGCCGCGTTTTTCGCCGCGATGCTCAACTGTTACCCGCTCGGCTTTTACCATCCGTCCACCCTGGTCAAAGATGCCGAGCGCCACGGCGTGGCGATGGCGCCGATCGACGCGACCCGCTCGGATTGGCGCTGCACGTTGGAACGGTCGACGCTCAAACCCGGCGCCACTTCAGGACAAAAAGGGCGGGATGAACGGGCGCCGCTCGTTCTGCGCCTGGGTCTTGGCTACGTCGCGGGACTGCGCGCGGAAACCGGCGCGCGAATCGAGCGCGAGCGCGCGCTTCGTCCGTTCGCTTCGATCGCCGATTTCACCGCGCGCACCGAGCCCAATCGCCGCGAACTCGACGCGCTCGCCTACGCCGGAGCCTTCGCGGCGTTCGGTATGGACAGGAGGACGGCGCTCTGGCAGGCGGCGGCGGTCGAGCGCGATCCGCGCGGGCTTTTTGCCGGCGTCGAGCCGGCGGCGGGCGCGGTGCCATTGCCCGCGATGGACCCGGTGACAGAGACCCGTGCCGACTACGCCGCCACAGGACTGACTATCGGACCTCATCTGATGGCGCATCTGCGCGAGAAGCTACGCTCAAGCGGCGTACGCACGGCTGCCGAGCTTCATCAGGCCGCTCACGGCGCGTGGGTAAAAACCGCCGGTGTCGTGATCGTGCGCCAGCGCCCCGGCACGGCCAAGGGATTTTTCTTTCTCACCCTGGAAGACGAAACCGGCATCGCCAACGCGATAGTCGTTCCCGATCTGTTTCAGGCCAATCGCGCGCTGCTGCATAATGCGGCGATCCTGATGGTCGCGGGCGTGCTGCAGAAGCAGGACGGCGTGGTCGCGATCCGCGCGCGCCGGTTCAAGGAGTTGCGCCTCGCCGCCGCCCTGCCCCCTTCGCACGACTTCCACTGACGGCCCGGTCGGCGCACCGATCTACCGTCTTTGCGCCCCCTTCGTCGAGCAACCTCGACTGCTCACACCGGTTCGCGCAATATGGTCCAGTCCGACTGCAGGCGGCAGGCCAACGACTGCCGACGGCACGGGTACTCGAGCGCGACTTCCTACATCTATGGAGGGCTCCCCGGTGACGAAAAGGCCTCGGGACGCGCGAAGCGGCTGAAGGCTTTGGAGTAAGAGTACCACCGACCTTAAGCGGCTGTTGACCGGACTCAATTTGCATTGCCCAAAAGCGCCGTTCGGTGGCTGCTAGTACAGCCTCTGGATAGAACCACTGTGGCTTCTGAGCGAAAACTGACGCGTGGATGGCCGCTCCATCAGGAGACCCGGAGCCTGCGCTGAACAGACGCTAAGAGTGACAAGAGTCGATAAGACCAGTATTCAAGTTCTTGAGATTCGTGTAAACAGTTATTAGACACTTTGCTTTGCTTTGAATGAACGTGTAGATTGAATAAGGCATGGCGAGCATTCTAGCAGCCGCACCGATTCCCATCAGCCGTCGACTTCCGGCTCGGTTATTCTTCTGTTCGCTAATGCTAGCGACTGCCGTCCCGCTTCTCTGGTTAGGTTTCGGCATTCAAGTTATGCACGAAAGCCTCGGCGGCCTACAAGAGAAGCTCCTGCCCCTGATGGCAATTACCAGCTTCGGCCATGTAGGCGCGACGACCTTCTTTTATTTCGATCGCGAGATGATTGGTTTGATTAAGCAGAATCGAGGGAGATTCCTGATATATCCACTCGTTGCAGCAGTCAGTTGTCTCGTCATTTATCATGTGAGCGCGCCTACCTGGTCTGTCATCTCCTCAGGATTTTTGGCTTGGCTGCTTTACCATTATCAGCGACAAAATTACGGATTGATCGCTTTCGCGGCGCAAAACTGCGGGGCGGGTAAATTACCCGCTGAAATAACGTGGATGTTAAACCTCGGCGTCGCCGGTGCCGTGCTGAGATTATCCTCGCCTTCTACCATGACGTTCGCCATTAGCGCGCTGTTGTTTGGAGCCTCGGCCGTCCTGCTCATAGCGATACTCTGCGGGCCGATAGGACGACGCGAGAACTGGACCCTGCTGATGTTTCTGACGCTAGGATGGATGTTCTTTCTCCCGTCTCTGGTTTCAACGGATCACCTAATCGGTTTCTGGTCTTATGCAATTGCACATGGCGCACAATATCTGATTTTCATGATTGTGCTGGGAGCAAACACTAGGCGTGGGATCGTTGACCTCGGATTGTTGCTCCTAGCATTCTGCGCAGCTTTCATTCTGTTTTGGAAGCTGAACAGTTTCGACACAGGCCTCGCCTTCTACAGAGGGCTAGTGATGGGTCATTTTTTAATCGACGCGAAAGTCTGGCGTCTTCGCGAACCGTTGCAACGCCAGATAATCGGCGAAAGATTCGGCTTTATTTTCTCCTGAGGCAACAATCGAAATTCAAAGCCTACGAGATATAGTCACATTAAGATGGGAAGGCTTCGGTGTTCCATTAGGTTAGGTGTGGGACGAGTTTTTGATTCATCTCTTCATCCAAGTTTTTTTGACCGCTCTTCACCGTCTGCTAGTTCAGGCATTCCTCGCGTGACCGCGCATCGAAGCTTTCGATATGCGCGTTCTGGATGGACTTGCTCGGCTCGATGAACTGCAGCCGCACGCAGTTGCTTCGATAAATCCCGAAAGTTCGAAAAGACCGTCAGTGATCGTCAGTAATCGCGCCCAGGGGCCAAATCGCTCAAGCTACTGACGATCACTGACGATCTTTTTCGGACCTTCGCGCGTTGGAGCAGCACGGAAACCATCCGTCTCCCCAGCTCATTATTGCGGCTGAACTGAAGCTCGATTCCTGCCGCGCGAAGAGTCGCGGCCATGCGTCTGAGCGCACCACTTAGGCCGTTGGGCGCCTTGGGCCAGCCCACCGAGCGGCGCACGGTATCGCTCACCATGGCCTCAAGTCGCTCACGAAGCTCCGCGGCAGTTCCTGTGAAGCCCTCCCGGGCCAGTTCGACCAGCGGCTGATAGAGCGGGGAGGCCTCGAGCGCGAGGTCGCGCGCCTCGGCGCTGTTGGCCCAGCAGGCCGCCACGGTCTCTCCCGGCTTCATCCCCAACGCTTCCTCGCACGCGCTCACCCAGAGCGCGAAGTCCGCCAGCCGCGGCGGCCGCTCGAGCCTGACCTGCGGGAGATTGCGGAGCCCCGCCACCGCCGCGTCGAGCAACGCTCCCAGGATGCGCGGCTGCTGACCGGAGAACTCGCTCCAATAACGCGCTTCATCCCGCCTGAGCTCGGGGGGCAGAGTCAGGAACTCGACGATGAGTGCGCGGTCGAGAAAGTCCGGCCTTGCGGTCCCCAGCTCGGGGATGGCGTTGAAGACCAGCGGACGGGTGGCATCGAAAATAGCCTCGTCGTGGTCACTGTAGAGCTGGCGACCGCCGAAGCCGCCGCCGGTCGCAAGCCGGCAGGCGGCGTCGGCCAGGTCCTCGGGCAGCCGGCTTAAGTTATCGAAACATACGAGCCAGGAGTTCCTGGCCGCGGCAGTCAGGTCGCGTACCTCGCGTGGTACTCCTCTGAGCGCCGAGGTGCGTGGGTCAATCATCGAGCTGATGACGCGGCATGCGGTCGACTTGCCCGCGCCCTGCTCGCCCTTGGCGACCAGGATGGGCAGGGGGAAGCCCGGGCGGAGCGCAGCGACCAGAAAGGCTCTGATCAGTATCCAGCCATGGTGATCGACATTGAAGAACGGGCGCAGCTCATCGAGGCTGCCGCCACGCTCGGGTTCGGGCAGCGGCTGCGAGCCGCGCGTGCGGCGGAACCTGACCGGCGGACGATCGACCACCCGCCAGCCCTCGGCATCGATCTCGACCGCCCGCCAGGTGCGATCGCAGAGGTCGAGGTAGAGTTTGCCTGCGTGATCGGCCACACGCAGGTGGATCGGATGCTCCTCCCCGTCGAACAGGGCGCGCGCCTCGAACAGATCCGTGGCGGCGCGGATGGCCTGGGTGCCCGGGCTTTCTCCCGTAGCGCAGTAATAGAGACGTAGCAGAAAGAGTTGGAAGGCGCGTGAGCGGACAGGATGGTTCTCCCAGTGACCGTCAACGCGGATGGAGACCCAGCCTTGCTGGTCAGGGTCGTGAAACAGCTCGAGCCCTGTTCCCACCGCCAGCCTGATCAGCCGGTCGGCCTTCGACTCCCATTCGGGGTCTTCAGCACGCACCGGCTGGTGCAGCATGTATTCGATGAGGTCCGACTTCTCGTACTTCTCGAGGATCGTCCGCCAGCGCTCCCACTGAACCGGATCGGCATGCCTGATAGCGGCGAAGGAGAGAACCGCCTCGGTTGAGACCAGCAAGTCAGGATTGTCTGCCACCCGCGGTTCCAGCTCACGCAGATAGAGCAGGGCGAGCTCGGCGGCGACGCTGCGTAAAACTTGGCTTCCATTGTCCATCGAATCTCAAAGCCGGGCGACTAGCTTCTTCCACTTGCGGCGGTTACAGCGCCGGCAAAGCGTCTGCAGGTTGGATTCTTCGGCCTTGCCGCCCTTGCTGAGCGGAATGACGTGATCGACTTCAAGATTGACTGCCGTCTGGCACCTGCGACACCGCGCTCCGTCACGCAGTAGCACTGCCGCTCTCATGGGATCGGGGATGCGTCGCTTCGCTAAACGGTCTTCGTACGTGGGCTCCTCGACTTCGGCGAAGGCGACGAAGTCGGCGAACGCGCTCAGGTCCACCGAATCGGTGGCGCCGATGAGCTGCTCGAGTTTAAGCGGGTTGTTGGGCAGCACGTTGTCCATCCGCGCCGAGAGTAGAAGCAGGCAGATGAGGTGGGCCTTGCGGGCGTCGGGCAGCTTGCGGAAGCGCAGGTCGTTGAGCAGGTCGTAGGGGAGCCTTATCTCCCTGCGGCTGCGTTCGAACTGGCGGAAGTTGCGAAAGCCGAAGTATTGTTCCATGCCGCTAACGGACGTCGGACTCCAGGAAGTTGATCCTTACGACCGGGACGGGCGGCTTGCGGTAAGGCTCGAGATTAACGCCACGGAGCTCCGGGACGGCGGTGTAGTCGACCGTTCCCTTCCTCGAGCTTCTCAAGAGCTCGACGCCGCAACCGAAGGTCCTGCGCGCGGTCGCTAGGTTCTCGAGCATCGCGCGTAATTTGCGCTCCTCCGCGGCTGCGTTCTCCAACCTGAGCTTCGCTTCGCAATATCCGAGGGCAACCTGGCGCCATTCGGGGTCGGTGCTCAAATCGAGCTCGTCGCCCGTCGGCTCGGGCCATACGTTCTCCCTGACCAGCCGCCAGAATGCAGCCTCGGCATCCAGGAGCCGCTTCAGGTAGTCGCCGTCGGGCCGCACCCTGACCAGGCTTCCCATGCTCCCATCGAACGACCAGTAGTGAAGCTCCTCGGCCCGCGCGACCTCGAGCTGATGCTGTAGCTGCGCATAGTAGTGCGGAGGTACGCTGCCCGCCTTGGCGGCATCCTGGTCGCGTACATTGGTCGGGCACTTGATCTCGAGCACGGTTGAGCCGTCGAAGCTCAGGCCATCGAGCGATGCGCGCATCCATTCCAGTTGGTCGTGCACCAGGCAAAGCGGCTCCATCTGGATGCCGACTTCGCGCTCATAGGCAAGCCGTGCGACCCGTTCCAGCCCGCGTCCGCGCCGCGCAGCAGGGCCGGGTGCCTCTTCCTGCACGCGGCCGGTCTTTATCGACCACAACATGCGCGGGGTTTTGAACGCCGCCTCGCCCATGATGACCGGGGCATCGCTGGCGCCGAGACCCTGCTGCCGCCAGACGTGCCACTCGGGCGTGTTCTGTTGCAGCCGCTCAATTGTGGGCATGGGCTACGTTCTCCTGGTTGCGTTTGGCAAGCTTGCGGTTGAGCAGCTCGAGCGCGCGGCGGTATGCTCTCTCGGTCATCTCGCTCAGCGCTGAGACCCTGTAATACGCAAGCACCCGCTCGAGCTCGGTTCCGGTTTCGTCTATCAGCGCCTCAAGCTCACCTACCTGTTCCGGCGTGATCGGACGCTCCGGACCCGGGGTGCCTCTCATATCTCCTCGTTCGTCCTCAGGGTCGTCACCTGAGGCGAGCAGGAACGATTGGAGCAGGGCGTACTTGAGTGCCCCGGTCATCGCCTTGTACGGCGCCTTGTCGCCGGTATCCGCACCTTCACCCGCCACCCGCACAGTCAGCTGCTCGCCCGAGCGGGCGTCCACGAAGCGGTAGTTCATGACGATGCGTGCGATGCGCTCGTTGGAGCTGCGCGGGGTCTCGGTCGAAATCGACTGCAGTTGCGGAATCACCACCACGCCGAGCTCGGAGAGGATGTCGCCCACCGCGCCCGCCAGGTCGGCCGCCATCACGTAGCTGTAGTTGTGGCGCTCGTTGTGGCCGCGCTTGCGGATGTAGCCGAGGCGCCGGCGCACTTCGGCGAACTTCTCGCGCAGATTCAGTTCTGGTGGCTCCCGGAACGGATTGACCGGACCCGCCTTGTTCTCTACCTTGCGCCGCTTCTTGCCGTTCGCTGATACCGCCTTGCACTGTTCCACCCGCCCGTTCCCGACCGGGATCACCTCGGCGTATTCGGGCGCGGCCTTGCCCCCGCCGAGCAGCCGGTAGCTGTTACCTTCTTCATCGACGAAGAGCCCTTCGCCGGGATCTATGTTGCGAACCGAGCGCCCGGCGACCAGCGCCGAATCCGCCTCGGGCTCTGCCACCCGGTACCACTGGCGCATGCCGGAGGCGGCGGCCCCTGACTGGCCGGTGCCGAACGGGGTTTCCACCAGCACGCAAAGTGCCCCATCGCGTATGTCCAGCCGGCTTTGTGCTCTTGCTTGTTTAAGCTTCGTTTTCATGGCTTTTTGCACCTCCTGAAAGCCATGTGTCAGATAGCTCTGTGCGGCTGCTATGTCAACTCGGAGCGACGCCAGTCGAAGGCGGTGAAGAAGAGCCTATTAGCTCTGGCCGACAAAGGCTTTGATGGCCTAGAGAGATCATGATATGATTGCGGCCTATGTCGTTCATAGCTGTCAGACAGCGCGCCGCCCGCCCGGCTTCTGTGCTCGCAACCGGAGATCGAGGGTGAGAAGAAAAGGGGTGACCAGGCCCAATCTCGTGGCCGCGGCCGTGAGGCTCGCAGGTGGCCCGAGTGCGGTGGCGGCCATCTGCGGGGTGGCCCGTCAGACCATCTACGACTGGATCAGCGAGCGCCGCGTCGAGCGCCTGATTGACGCGCTCAGGCTCTCGCGCGCGTCCAGCGTTCCGATCGAGAAGCTCGCCGGCGACGATGTAGAAAAGCTGGCCGCCCCCGTTCGGTTGCCACGGCCTAAACGGCGGCTCGCGAAGAACCTAACTGATTCGCCGGCTCTTTAGCCTCATGACCGATTGGTACTGATCGCCCCGGCGATGATCCTGCTTGCCGCTCTCTTTTCCAAGAACGAAATCGAACTGGCTCGCAATCGGCGAAAGATTCAGATTTATTTCCTCCTGAGGCAAGAATCAAAATTCAAAATCCGCACAACAAAGCCACATCAAGGTAGACGGGCACATCGAATATCAAGGTCCTGTTGTCCTCTCCCGCGGAATCTAAGCGGAAATTAGTTAGGTGGAGTCCGATGCGCCACGAAAAGAACCGAAGCGCCAGACCATGAAGAAGCCATCATTTCGGGCTGAACAGCGTCGATCCCGCGAATCCGGTCTCCGGGCCCCCGAGAGCGAAAAAGGCCCCACCCTCGTTTTTACCGATCGTCGCGGTTGAACAGTCTCCGGCGGCTGAGACATCGCACCTTAGGGATACATCGGCGCGACTCCGTGAAGACTGGTGGAAGAGCGCGCGTCCTTGACTAAACCAGGGTTCCGCACGCGCGGGGCGGAGGGCGGCATGCAAACGCCGGAGCGCGCTGCCGGGACCATTCGGCCTTTTGGGCCAACGCATTGAGCGGCTATGCGTGTCGCTAGGTGGTTTCGAGGAAGGCCTTCGCCTCGAGGCTGACGGTGGGGGCCGGGGGACTGGTACAATCCTCCCCGCAGTCGGCGCCTGCGGCGCCGACCAACATCCGGCCGCGGGGGGTTAGATGGGGCAAGCAATGAGGTGGAGGCGGACGCTTGAACAGCAGCCGGGGCTGAATTCAAACCCGGAAATTACCAGCGTCCGTCAACGCGCGTCTATTCTCGATCAAGCTGCGCTCTTTGCGTTTGTCATTTTTCTTACGCTGTCGATTCTCCTGTTCGGGCGTTCCCTGCTCGGCCATCTTGGCACTGCATATATTGGCATTGGACCCGATCCGGCGCTGATGATGTGGAGCCTGGTATGGTGGCCGCACGCGGTCGCCAACCACATCAATCCGTTTCTGACCGATGTACTCTTCGCCCCTTTAGGTCTGAACCTGACCTGGCAGACGACCATTCCCTTCGCGAGCGCCATCTCGAGTCCGGTCACGCTGACGCTCGGACCGGTTGCTGCCTACAACATTTTGTGCCTCGCCGCCCTGACCTTCGACGCATGGTGCTCATTCATCCTGTGCCGCTATCTTAGTCGAAGCTTTTGGCCTTCATGCATCGGAGGCTTCATATTCGGATTCTCGGCATTCTTCCTCGGCCATCTGGTATTCGGCGATCTTCACATGCTGGTCGCGTTTGCGCCGCCGCTGATTGTCTATTCTGCCGCGCGCCGCCTCGCCGGGGAAATATCTCAGCATCGTCTCGTCCTGATGCTGACGCTGCTGCTGACCGCACAGTTTCTTCAGTCGCTCGAGATTTTTGCCACCATGACGATGTGCGGCGCGATCGCATTGACCCTCGGCTATACGGTGGTGTCACAGGATGTTCACAAAAGACAAATTGTGTCACTGATCGGACCGGTGATTGTCAGTTATGTGTTGGCGCTCGCGATAGTGAGTCCCTTTCTGTATTACTTCGTTGCGGTCGGCTTCACTTCGAAGCCGGTGTGGCCTCCCTCTTATTTCAATACGGACTTGTTGAATTTCGTGATTCCTACTCAGACGAACCAAATCGGCCGTCTATCGCAATTAGCCGCGATCTCGACGAATTTTCCCGGCAAAAGCATCGCCGAGAACGGCTCCTACCTTGGCCTGCCGCTGATACTGGTGACAGTGCTGTTTTCCCGGCGGTGCCGGCAGGAATCCTCGGCAAAATTGTTAATCTACTTTCTGCTCATGATCTGTGTGCTTTCGCTCGGGCCCGTCTTGCACGTCGGAGGCCGCCTGGTTTCGGTCTATCTACCGTGGCGGGTGCTCGAGCTGCCGGTGCTAAAGAATGCGATGCCAGTGCGATTGTCGATCTATGCGTTTCTCGATCTTGCGATCGTTGCTTCACTCTGGCTTGCAGATGCCGATACCGGGCTGATGCTCAAAGCGACGTTCGTCGCGCTACTGATAGCGTTCGACCTACCTAATCTCTCGCCTCGATTCTGGAGCAGCGAAGTGGATACCCCAGCGTTCTTTCAAAACGGCGCCTATCGGCAATACCTGTCGAAGGGCGAGACCGCGCTTATTTTGCCCTACGGACAAAATGGCAACGCGATGCTCTGGCAGGCGCAAACAGCGATGTACTTTAGGATGCCAGAAGGCGGCGCCGGTGTGCGGATGGAGGAGTCGCGGCGATGGCCGATCGTAACGGCTTTGGAGAAGCGATCGTACGTGCCAGAAGCGGCAGAACAGCTGAGGCTATTTCTCGACGCTCATGGGGTGTCCGCTGTGGCTGTCGCGGGCGATGACCTCGCCACGTGGCAGCCGCTGCTCGCGCAAACAGGTACAAGTGGAATCAAGTTGGACGGCGTGTCGTTGTACCGCATCTCCGTCGGCGCACCGCCCGCGAATGAGGATGTCCTTCTCGAAGCGCGGACCCGCTTTGACGAGCAGCGAATACGCAATCTTGTGCTTGGCGTTCAGGAATACCTGTCCAAGGGCGGGAATCCCGACCTGCTGAGCGCTGTTGCCGCTCCGAAGCTCGGTATCATACCGCGCGAGGCCTTGATCGGACCGAAGCATATCTTCGATCCGAGCCTCGCGCTTGAGGAAAGGCCTTCCGATCCGCGGCTTGCTTTCGGCGTGTGGCTTGCTCCATGGCCCGGTGGACGCGTGAGCGTCGGAGAGTTCGCCTGGTACCCGGCGATAAGGAGCTTGATGGATCAACTGCGTCCGATCGCAAGTGCCGTTTACTTTGTCGATCCGAGCGCAGCCTCGCCGGGCGCGCCACTACCCACTGGACACGATCAGGGAGTGTTGCTGATAGTCTTCACTCGAGAGCAATTGGCCAGGGCTGCGGCGCTGCCTGCACAGAGTAAACCGCGGCATAGTCCGCCGGCAATCAATAGGGACTGAGCCAGAACGTCCGCGATAGCGATGCCGCAGCCCCGGCGAACCTGGCGCGATCGAACACCATCACCGATATCGCCATCCCGTGCAGCGTCGAATTGTTTGTCATGGCCGACAATAAGGAAAATAGATTCGAGTCGAATCGGCGCCGTAGCGCCGGATAATCGGTTCGTAGGCTCGTACGAGTCCTCCAACCCAATTGCGGTTTCGCCTGCCTCGGCCGGGCTCACCGAAGCATGCGGTGAAGCTGAAGCTTTCGATATACGACCTTGGGAATGCACGCGTAGATTGAAGATGTGCACGTTTTTTACGGTGTGCCGGATTCTGCGATCGACATTTCCTACTTTCGTCGTTCGTGCAATGTGGGCGCGACGAAATGACGCGGCATCATAATCGCAATCTGTGCCGAGGCGATAATAAGCGAATAGCTGCCTATAACTCGATCAACGAGCGCTGCCTCGAGCGCTTGACCGATATGCTCATGCTCTCCCGCGCCTCCCGCGTCCCGATCGAGAATCTCGCCTGCGACGAATTGGGAAAACTCGCTGCCCCCGTTCGTCTGCGACGTCCAAAGCGGCGACTGGGCAAGATCGTACCCGATTCGTCCGATTTCTAACCGATCGGCAAGGAGCGCTGATCGGCCTCGCCGTAGTCTCGCCCGCCGCCTTCATGAGAAGGAAAAGTCGAACTGGCCCGCGTTAGGCGGCTGACTGGATTCGGGCATGTGCAGCAGCATTCCCCGTCATTCGTAGATCAACTTCGGCGGATAGCGATCGATGTGGTCCTGGAGCTGCTCTACCGGCAGCCCGACGCGCGCCGCAGCGGCTGCGACCGATAGGCCCTCGGCGTAGTAGTGCGCGCCCCCATCTGGAGCTTATACACCAGGATCCATTTTTGGGCCCCATTATCGGCGTTTCGCAGGTAATTCAGCGCCATGGCCAGGGCATCGCACCAGTCGTCGTGCGCCCCGGCCGGGAAAGAGGTCAGCTCGGCGATAAAGTCTTCGCGCCACCAGGCCGTCTCGGGCAGTAGCAGCTGTCGCGCCTCAAGCATCGGAGTAATCGCGGCGACCCGTTCAAATTTGTCACGATCGGGCTTGATCGGTTTTAGTCAGTATGGAACGACCGGCTCCGATTCGCAGATATCGTAGGTTACGCTGCGAGTTGGAGAAAGGTAGCGCAGGGCTACAAACGAAAGGAGCCGGTCGATGGAGAATAATATCCGATTCGTGGGG
>Ga0335085_10008261_pt1 | contig 15911 bp, 11 predicted proteins | sample Lox_Sample_45_FD_206712 | JGI IMG/M metagenome (GOLD analysis project Ga0335085, IMG submission 206712) | Soil microbial communities from Loxahatchee National Wildlife Refuge, Florida, United States - Lox_Sample_4.5 | ecosystem: Environmental > Terrestrial > Soil > Wetlands | place: USA...
GCCAATAGAGTCGAGCCAAGGAAATCACGCCGCGTGATCGGAGCGAGCATACCAAGTTCCTGATCGCCGTCCTTTCTAGTTTTGTTTGATGGCATTTGGTTTACCCGCATGGGTTCGAGGCCGAGGAAAATGAAACTCTGACAATAGCATGCGCGCGGCAGCGAAGGCGGTGATTTTCCCGTCGCGGACTTGCTGTTCGATTTCGGGCAAGCGCTGGGAAATTTCGGGATCACGCCGGAGCGCAATCTCGAGTTCGGCGTTAATCAACTGCCTCATCGCAGCCAGTGCCTGTTCCCGACGCTGTTCTTCGCGCAACCCCTTCTCCAGTTGGAATTTTTCGTGGCGCAGGATGCACTCCCATATTTGGGTTATGCCGCTGCCTGACTGGGCACTGCAGAGCAAAACCGGAGGCGTCCATCCCCCAACGGCGGGAGCGAACAAATGAAGCGCGCTCTCGTAGTCCGCCTTGGCCATCTGCGCCCGTTCGAGCTGTGAACCATCTGCCTTATTAATGGCAATGGCGTCCACGAGCTCCAGGATTCCCCGCTTGATGCCTTGCAGGTCATCGCCCGCACCGGGCAATAACAGCAGCAGAACAAAGTCCGTCATGGAACGAACAGCAACTTCCGATTGTCCGACGCCAATCGTTTCTATCCAGATGTTATTGAACCCGGCTGCTTCGCAAACCAGCATGCTTTCTCGTGTCCGGCCGGCAACCCCGCCAAGCGCGCCGCGCGAAGGCGAAGGGCGAATGAACGCATTCGGCTCCATCGACAGTCTTTCCATGCGCGTTTTGTCGCCAAGGATGCTTCCCCCGGTGACAGGACTCGATGGGTCGATACTGAGCACCGCGAGCTTCTCCCCGCGCTCGCGAAGAATGTGCATTCCGATTTTGTCGAGAAACGTGCTCTTGCCAACTCCCGGTACACCAGTGACCCCGATGCGCCGAGATTTTCCGGTGTATGGGAGAAGTGCGTCCAGAATTTTCGCGGAAAGCTCGTTGTCAGCCGGAAGGTCGCTTTCGATAATCGTGATCGTCCGCGCGAGGGTCGCGCGATCACTAGCCAACACACCGGAGACGTATTGTTCAGCCGCCAAACGGCGTGTGCGCAATGCTTACCTCTGCAGTGCGTGCAGGACTTCCTGCGCGGAGAGCGGAATCCGTGTTCCCGGCCCAAAGACGCCACCCGCGCCTGCTTCTTTCAGCGCGTCAAAATCCTGGGGAGGAATCACGCCGCCCACGACCACCAGAATATCTGGACGGCCCAGTCTCTTCAATTCCTCGATTACTTGGGGAACCAGGGTCATGTGTCCCCCCGCTAGTGTGGAGACGCCCAGTACGTGGACATCGTTTTCCACGGCCATGCGGGCTACTTCTTCTGGTGTCTGGAACAGCGGGCCGAGATCCACGTCGAATCCCAAATCCGCAAAAGCGGTTGCGATCACCTTTGCTCCGCGGTCGTGCCCGTCCTGCCCCATTTTTGCTACAAGAATGCGAGGACGGCGTCCTTCGGCCTTGGCAAATGACTCCACCAGTTCGTGTGCCTTCACGAACTCCGGATCCTGGCGGTTTTCTGAAGAGTAGACTCCGGAAATTGTGTGATGCACAGCCTGGTATCGTCCAAAGACTTTTTCCAGGGCCGTAGAAATTTCGCCAAGTGTGGCCCGCTTCCGCGCCGCGTCGACAGCCAACTCCAGTAGATTGCCTTCGCCGGAGCTGGCACAGTTTGTGAGCGCGGTCAGCGCCGCTTCTACATCTTTTGCGTTGCGCGCGGCTTTCACCGTTCGCAGCCGGGCCAACTGATTCTCGCGCACTGCGGCATTGTCCACGACTAGAACATCAATGGGCTTTTCTTCGGCCACCGCGTATTTATTCACACCCACGATGGTTTCGCGCCCGGAATCGATGCGAGCCTGCCGCCGGGCGGCAGCTTCTTCAATGCGCATTTTGGGCAAGCCGGACTCGATGGCGCGCGTCATGCCGCCCAGTTTTTCCACTTCCTGGATCAGCGTCCAAGCCTTTGCCGCAAGTTCCGCTGTCAGCGATTCGATGTAATAACTCCCACCCCAGGGATCGACTACGTGGGTAATGCCTGTCTCTTCCTGCAAATAAATCTGTGTATTGCGCGCGATACGCGCGGAAAAGTCCGTGGGCAATGCCAGGGCCTCATCAAGAGCGTTGGTATGCAGTGATTGTGTGCCGCCCATCGCTGCAGCCATGGCTTCGATGGTTGTTCGTATTACGTTGTTGAACACGTCTTGCGCCGTCAGGCTCCATCCGGAAGTTTGCGAATGCGTTCGCAACGCCATCGATTTCACGTTCTTCGGATTGAATTGCTTTACGAGCTTTGCCCACAGCAATCGGGCCGCGCGCATCTTGGCGATTTCCATGAAGTGGTTCATGCCGATGGCCCAGAAAAAGCTGAGCCGGGGCGCAAATTCGTCGATATCCAGCCCGGCGTGCAAGCCCGTGCGCAGGTATTCCAACCCGTCCGCCAGCGTGTACGCTAATTCAATATCCGCGGTCGCCCCTGCTTCCTGCATGTGATAACCGGAAATCGAGATGCAGTTGAATTTCGGCATTTTCGCGGAACAGTACCGAAAAATATCGCCGATAATCCGCATGGAATGGCCCGGCGGATAGATATACGTGTTCCGCACCATGAATTCCTTGAGGATGTCGTTCTGAATTGTGCCCGTCAGCTTCTGCGTCGGAACGCCTTGTTCCTCTGCGGCCACGATATAGAACGCCATGATGGGAATCACTGCGCCATTCATGGTCATGGAAACGGACATCTGATCGAGGGGAATCTTGTCGAAGAGTATCTTCATGTCTTCGACGCTGTCGATTGCCACTCCCGCTTTTCCCACGTCGCCCGTTACGCGCGGGTGGTCGGAATCATAGCCACGGTGTGTCGCCAGGTCGAATGCGACGCTCAGCCCCTTTTGGCCAGCGGCCAGATTGCGCCGGTAAAATGCGTTCGAATCCTCCGCAGTCGAGAATCCCGCATATTGCCGAATGGTCCAGGGCCGCAGAGCATACATCGAGGTGTACGGTCCACGAAGAAACGGAGGCAGTCCGGCGGCATATTCCAAATGTTCGATCCCTGCCAGATCGGCGGCGGTGTAGAGAGGTTTGACCTCGATGCGTTCCGGCGTCATCCATTTCTGGCGCGTCATGTGAGAGCCTCTTGCCATTGCGACAAAAACTTCACCGCGTCCATGCCCAGATAGGCGAAATCCTGAACGCCCGCGGCGCGCAGAGTATCGATTTGCTCTTTGGGATTTCCAGCTACTAGCACCGGTGCTTTGCTTTTGGGGCAAATTTCCTGCGCGAAAGCCAGGTATTCTGGATCGGAACTGCATAGCACGATGAGATCAGCAGGTTCTAGCGTTTCCGAACTCTTCACGTCGAATCCAGCGCAACCAAAAAGATTCAGGCAGAAGTTGGCGCGCGCCATCTTCATTTTTACGTCGCCGCGCTGTAGCAAAAGGACTCGCGGACGCTTTCCAGCCTTTTCCACTTTTTGGCGAATCTTTTCGAACGGCTCAGCCATGCGCCAGGAACTCCCCGGCAAGGCGGCATCCCCGGGTAGGGTTTCCGTGAGGTTCGGATAGTTGTTCACACCGATCAGCGTGAGTTTCCGTTGCGCGACTGCCTTCTCTTTTGCCGCTCTTGCCGCAGAAATCGCCGAATTGCGGCCTTGTAATCCGGCATCGTACACCTTCCATGCTTCCGCTGCGATCGAAGCGGTTAGGGACTCGATATAGTATGACCCTCCGCCCGGATCGGAAACTTCTTCCAGATGCGATTCTTCGCGGAGAATGCGCCCCAGGCTGCGCGACAAATGTTCCGGAAACATGGCGCTCTCGATCACCAGATAATCACATCCGCCAAAGATCGCGCTCATTGCTTCCGTCGTGCACCGGATCAGGTTCGCCGATGGATCGTATAAACTCTTGTCGGTCATCGACGTTCTCGACCAGATGATCATCGGCTCGGACGACAGCCGCGCCCACAGCTGGCGGGCCGCGCGTAGCTTTGCGATTTCGAAAAAGTAGTTCGTTCCTACAGAGAACACAAATGTCTTTTGCTTTCCCTGCGATTCCGCGAGCGCGTATCCAATTTCCTGCACTGCGGTGGCGCCTTGCTCGTGAAGCAGATCGGCGCGCACGGCCTCTTGCGGAATTTCGTCGGACGTAGCCACTTGCCACGCTCCGGTGAATCGCACTTGCCCCGTGGTGCCCGGCAAATCCTCGGCGCGGTAAAATGGCCGCACGGTGATGCCCTCGTCGGTGCGCCACAGCAATTTCTTGTCGTAGTCTGCGCCTTTTAGATCCGCGCGGATCGCGGATTCCCACTCAGCGGTCGAAATTGGAGGGAATTCTTCCCACATTACTTCCTGCCTTCCTGTACGACCTCGATCAGATAGCCCAGCGCAGCCGCATCCGTGGTCTTCGGATGCAGGAAGAAAACGGTAGTGCCGCGGGAGCCCGGCCGCGGCGCCCCATCGATGATATGAAAGCCTTTTTCCTTCAAGTAGTCGAATGCTTTCTGGATGTCCGCAACCCGCAACGCAATATGGGCAAACCCACCCCGCCCGCCATTCTTTTCGATTTGCTTGGTCACCGGCGAATCCGCGGAAAGCGGCTCCAATAATTGAATCAGATTCGGTCCATCGCCAATGCGCAGCAGCACCTCGCGCACCAGGTCCTTACCGTGCACATCCTCGCGGTGCAATTCCGTGAATCCCATGGTCTTGTATGCATTGACTTGGTTTTCCAGGTCGCCCTGCTTCACCGCAATCGCAACGTGATCGTAAAACAGAAACCCGGGAAGCTCCTTCGCATCTATTCCCATGTCAGCACCACCTGTCCGCTCTTGACCCCGTCGCCAACTTTTATTTTTACCTCAGCCACTTTGCCGCCAACCGGTGCCGTGATTTCCGTTTCCATCTTCATGGCTTCCAGCACAAACAAAACATCGCCGGGTTGAATAGTTTCGCCCGGACGCACGTTGGCTTTCACGGTGATCCCAGACACCGGGCTGCGGCACACCTTAGCTTCGTCGGCTACCGCGTCGGTTCCCGCTCCTTCCGGCGTAGAGCCTGCGGGCGCGGCCGCGATAGTTGCCGTAGCGGCGGATGTCAGAAACGTAGGTAGTGTTGGCGGGGGCTCCGGCGCTACTTCCACATCCACCTCGTACACTTTGCCATCGACTGTAACTTTAAGTTTCATGCCTCACCTAGTTTTTCAACGACGACCGCGAACATATTCAGCTCCGTGTGAAGCCTGAACGGTAGCGCGCCCTTGCATAGCCCATGGCGTTTCGCCGCTCAGCCGAATCTGGCGAATCGATGCACGTTTGCCGAGGAAAGCAGCCACGGCCGCGGAGATCGCCAAGATAATCTCGCGAGACACCTCGCCTAGTGCTGCTGCGGGCACTGCTTTCTTTTCTTCCGGGGACGCAGTGCCTTTTGCCGAGGCGAGCAGCGCTTCGAGTTTTTCGACACGCCCGCGCAGTTCCTGTAACTCCGCCTCTAACGTCTTGATGTCGTGTTTTGGCATGCGAAGGTCCGCTATCCTCACAGTGGAATCAGTCCGTGCTTCTTCGGCGGGCGCAATTCCCGCTTGGTATGAAGGAATTCGAGCGCCTGGGCGAGCACCCTGCGCGTCGAAGCCGGTTCGATGATGTCGTCCACCAAACGCCGTCCTGCGGCTACATACGGGGTCGAAAAAGCTTCGCGATACTTGTTGATCATTTCCTTGCGCTTTGCCGCTTTATCTTTGGCTGTCTCGATTTCCTTCTTGAACACAATTTCCGCAGCGCCCTCGGCGCCCATAACGGCCACTTCCGCCGTCGGCCACGCATACACGCGGTCCGCTCCCATATCCCGGCCGCACATCGCGAGGTACGCCCCTCCGAAGGATTTGCGCAGAATGATCGTGATTTTAGGCACGGTCGCCGCCGAGTACGCGAAAATCATCTTTGCTCCGTGGCGGATGATTCCTCCGTACTCTTGATCGATTCCCGGCAAAAACCCCGGAACATCCACAAAGGTCACCACCGAGATGTTGAACGCATTGCAGAAGCGGATGAACCTCGAGGCCTTGTCGGAAGCATTGATGTCCAGAACACCCGCGAGCGCGGCCGGCTGGTTTGCAATGATCCCAATCGTTCGCCCGACTACACGCGCGAAACCGACGACAATATTTGGCGCGTACCCTGCCTGTACTTCCAGAAAATCGCCGCCATCGATGACATTAACAATCACTTCGCGAACGTCGTAGGGCTGCTTGCCGTCCACCGGCACGATGGTGTTCAGGTGCGGGTTGGGATCCACGTTGCCGTCGCTCGGTAGGTCGGGGGGATCCTCGGCGTTGTTGGAAGGCAAGAAACTAAGCAATTTTTTGCAAAGCAGCAGCGCATGCTTATCGTCTTCCGCAATAAAATGTATCACTCCGGACTTGGCCATGTGCGCTTCGGGTCCACCAAGCGCCTCGGCGGTGACATTTTCGCCGGTGACCTGTTTGATCACGTTCGGCCCGGTAATGAACATCTGCGCCTTGCGCGTTTGAATGATGAAATCAGTCAGCGCTGGGGAATACGCCGCACCGCCAGCGCATGGACCGCAAATTACGGAAATTTGCGGAACCGATCCGCTCAGCATCACGTTCTGGTAAAACACCTGACCATAACCGGAGAGCGAATCGATACCCTCCTGCACGCGTGCGCCGCCCGAATCGTTGATGAAGACAAAGGGTGTGCCGGTCTTCATCGCTTGTTCCATGGTTTCGGCAACTTTCAGCGAATGTACTTCACCAGCCGAACCTCCGGCGACCGTAAAGTCCTGGCTCGCCAAATGCACTCTGCGGCCCAGGACCGTGGCCGCGCCGGTCACCACGCCGTCCGCAGGGAAGCTCTTGTCCAACATACCGAACAGCGTGGCGCGATGTTCGGCGAACATCCCGGATTCCTGAAAACTGTTCGGATCGCAAAGTTCGGCAATGCGTTCGCGCGCGGTCAGTTTTCCGCCTTGATGCTGCTTCTCGATACGTTCTTTACCGCCGCCGAGTTCAACCGCGGCTCGCCGGCTCTTCAACTCTTCAATGCGCTGTGCCATGTCTTTCATGAAGGTCCTCTATGCAGGCGAAACGGTTATCAGGTGCTTTTTGCCGTCCAACTGAACTTCGTATTTGACAGTCTCTCGCACTGGCCCTGCTCCGCCTTGCGCTGCAGGAGCATGTGCGGCCGCCGCCGTACTCGGATCCTTGGCCACGCTTTTTGGCCCTTTTGCCCGCTCCGAGAAAAACTTCGGCGCCACTTTCGGAAACATGGCGCAGGTCAGAATGTCCTCATCGGAGCCGTCGCAACCGTCCAGGGCAATCGCCGTCGTACGTAACTGTTCCCATTCCGGCTTCAACAGATCTGCCGGCCTCATCATGATCGGTGGCTTCTTGGCTTGTTTTTCGCAGCGCGACATCACCTCCGGATCCCGCTCGCCCAATGTGGAACCGTAATACCCCAGCATCAAATCGGCAAACTCCGCGGTGATCACCTTGTAAGGACCCATCAAGACATTGAAGACCGCCTGGGTTCCGACAATCTGGCTGGAAGGTGTAACCAGTGGCGGATAACCGGCCGTTCGCCGCACCTCTGGAACTTCCAGCAAAACTTCTTTCACCTTGTCCGCTGCTCCTTGTTGTTTCAGTTGCATCTCCATATTCGAAATCATGCCGCCGGGAATCTGGCTGGTAAAAATTTCCGTGTCGACGCCGGTAATATTCGAAAGGAATTCGGTGTAACGTGGCCGAATCGTCGCGAAATGGTCGCGAATTTTCAGCAAGCGTTCCATATCGAGATTCGCGGCGTACCCGGTTCCATCAAGCATATGTACCAGACTCTCCGTTGGATTGTGGCCGGGTCCCAAGCTCAAGGAACTGATCGCGGTATCTACCGCATCGGCGCCTGCTTCGATCGCTTTCATCAGCGAAACCAGCGTAACTCCAGTCGTCGCATGAACGTGTACGTGCACTCGCACAGACTCGCCTAGCGCTTCCTTGATGGCTTTCACGGTGTCGTAGGCTGCCTGGGGCTTCAGCAGCGCGGCCATGTCCTTGATGCAAAGAGAGTCGCAACCCAAGTCCATCAAGCGTCGAGCTAATTGCACGTAACCTTCCACCGTGTGAAGTGGGCTGATCGTGTAGCAGATGGTTCCCTGCGCGTGCTTTCCTGCTTTTTTCACTGCGGCGATCGCGCGCTTCACATTGCGTACATCGTTTAACGCGTCGAATACCCGGAACACATCCATGCCGTTATCCGCGGCACGTGCCACGAAACGGTCAACAACGCTGTCTTCATAATGCCGATAGCCCAACAGATTTTGTCCGCGCAGCAGCATCTGCAGGCGGCTGTTCGGTAGCAATTTGCGGAAGGTCCGGAGTCGCTCCCACGGGTCCTCATTCAGAAAACGGATACACGCATCAAAAGTGGCGCCTCCCCAACATTCCACGCTCCAGAAGCCAGCCTTATCGATGTCCTCGCATGCCGGGACCATGTCTTCCAGCGCCATTCGAGTGGCCAGCAGGCTCTGATGCGCATCTCTCAGTATCAGCTCCGTCACATCGATTGTTCGTGGCATAAATTTCAGTCCTCTCGTAGGAGCCGGTGGGGTTACAGGGGGGCGGCCCGAGGATGTAGCGGCATTAGTTTAACACCGCGACTATACAGGGTTCGTGACGAATGAACATCCCCATCGGCAGTCCTACGGGAACTCCAAAGGACACAGAGCATTAGCAATAACGTAACTATTTCGCGTCAGATCGCGATTTCCTTCTCGTTGCGAGGCGGCATTTCTCGGCCGCGATAAGCAGCACGGCGAACGCTGGAAAGTCACGTTCTTTCCGGGATATGCTGTCGCCGACGGCTGGAAGCGAATCCTGCTTGTCACGGGGAATATAATGGTTACACGACGCGAGTTTCTGGATGCACTGGCGATAGGTACAGCGGGTCTGGCGGTGGGAACTACGGCGAAAAGCTACAGTCGGATCGTGGGGTCGAATGATCGTCTGAATTTTGCGGTCATTGGCCTGAATTCCCGTGGCTATGCTCACCTCGATTCGCTCAAAGCGAACAAGGCAGCGGCGCGCATTTCATACGTTTGCGACGTCGACAGCAATGTCCTGAAAAAATTTGCCGATAGTACAAAACACGAAATGGGTGAAGCACCGGTAGCCGAGAGAGACTTCCGCCGCATCCTCGAACAAAAGGAAGTCGATGCCATCACGATTGCTACGCCCGACCATTGGCACGCGCCCATGGCCATCGCGGGATTGCAGGCTGGAAAGCACGTCTACGTCGAGAAGCCATGCAGTCATAATCCCGCAGAGGGAGCACTGCTCGTTCAGGCGCAGCAAAAATACGGCAAACTTGTGCAGATGGGCACACAGCAACGCTCGTCACGTTACACTGCGGAAATTGTCGAAAAAATTCATGGAGGCTTGGTCGGCAGGCCGTATTACGCGAAAGCCTGGTACAGCAACGTCAGGAAATCCATCGGCACTGGGAAAGAAGTGCCCGTGCCGGCCTATTTAGATTGGGACTTGTGGCAAGGTCCCGCGCCGCGAACTCCGTACAAAGATAATTTCCATCCTTATAACTGGCACTGGTTCAAGACTTGGGGAACTGGCGAAACGCTAAACAATGGCACTCATGAAGTCGATGTTTGCCGGTGGGCGCTGGGAGTTGATTTTCCAAAACGTGTGACCGCTTCCGGCGGCCGCTATCAATTCAAGGACGACTGGCAGTTTTACGACACGCTGATCACCAGTTTCGAATACGACGACAAAATGATTTCTTGGGAAGGGAAGTGTTGCCAGGGAATGAAAATTTACGGACGGGATCGTGGATCGGCCGTTATGGGAACGACGGGTTCAGTCATCCTCGATCGCGATGGTTACGAGATTTACGATCTCAACGGCAAGAAGACCAACGAATTCAAGGTTGGCAGCACCACTTCATCCGCAGACACCGTCGGTCGCGATTCTATGACCGATGCACATTTTGCCAACTTCATCGCGGGAATCCGCAATGGCGAAAAGCTCAACGCGCCTATTGCCGTTGGCAACATTTCGGTGACCATGCTGCAGCTCTCCAACATCGCGTGGGAAGTGAACCGCGAACTGCACCTCGACCCCCGCAACGGCGAAATAAAGAATGACAGCGAGGCCATGAAGGGTTGGGGGCGCGAATACGAAAAGGGCTGGGCGCCGCACATTTAATTGCGCCATTTGTCGGAGCCGAATCGGGCGGCTTGCGCGCGCTGACGCCCCGTACCAATTTCCGTCATGGCGCTGCCGCAGAAACAAGTCAGTGCTCTACCCGAACTGTGTGCCGTTTCCCTCACCCGCGTGCCTTCCGTGTCGTATCGACCGCTCGTCGTCGCGCTACGATCCCCGCTGCCGACGGTTCCGAAGGTGCCCTCGCCCTTGGACCCTTGGTCGCCGAAATCTCCTGTCGTTGAAACGCCCTCGGATCGGAAATCCTTCCGAGACGGGGCCGTATCCGCAACCTCGGAAGCCGGGTCGGAAGGAACCATATTGCACGGTCGCTGAATTTCAATTTCGCACCCACAGTTTGGATCTGAACAGGAATACCGATCACCAATCTGGTTGCTCATTTTGTCTCCTTTTGTTTAGGTGACTGGGTTGTCGAACTCCCGCTCAGTGTCAGTTGGCCTTCGACGTGGAACAATCGGGTGATTAAGGGAGGAACGCAAGGCTTGCGTCCCGATCTGGAACACCCATAAGGAGAGATTCCCAACCCCGAGCTCGGAGAGCAATTCACAATTGCCCGATTCGGATGAATAATGGACTACGTGAAACCGCCCACCATCGTGATGTCTTCGTCAGGCCGGCACAAACCACAATCGAGTTCATCAGTTGCTTCCCAAATGGCTCCCGGGATTGAACCATCATGAAAACAATGTTCGGCTGCGCAATGTTGCTGCTGTTCTGCACACCTTTACTCGCAGATTCTTACTATACCAATAAGGTAGACGACCCCAACGCGATTTACCTCACCGCGGACAGATTTTCCGTCCATGCGGACGGCAAGGCCGACGATTCCGATGCTCTGCAGAAAGCTATTAATAGCATCCAGGAAACACGGGTCCAGGGAATCCTCTTTGTTCCGTCAGGTCGCTATCGCATCTCCAAAACGATTTACATTTGGCCCGGCATTCGCGTTATCGGCTTTGGACCGACGCGGCCGGTGTTGGTCTTGGCTCTCAATACCCCCGGATACCAGCAAGGCCCTGCGTACATGGTGTTCTTCGCGGGCGACCGCCCGGGGTTCGATCGCATGGCTAACGAGAAAACCAATGCCACGCCACCCGATGCCAATCCGGGGACTTTTTATTCCGCAATGAGCAATATTGATCTGGAGATCCAGGATGGCAATCCCGGTGCTGTCGGTGTGCGCGCGCGCTACGCCCAGCACAGCTACATGTCTCACATGGATTTTCACATCGGTTCTGGAATTGCCGGTATTCACGACGGCGGTAACGTTGCCGAGGATTTGCATTTCTTCGGCGGCAAATATGGAATCTGGACGCGCAAACCTTCACCCGGATGGCAGTTCACAGTCATCGACAGTTCCTTCGAAGGGCAAAGCGAAGCGGCTATTCGCGAGCACGAAGCAGGCTTGACGCTGATTCGTCCACAATTCAAAAATGTTCCCACCGCGATTTCTATCGATCCCACGTATTCCGATGAGTTGTGGGTGAAAGATGCCCGCCTCGAAAATATTTCCGGCCCCGCCGTGATCATCAGCAACGAGAACAGTCCGCGCACGGAAATCAATATGGAAAATGTGATTTGCCATGGCGTCCCGGTTTTCGCTTCTTATCGCGAAAGTGGAAAGCAAGTTACTGCCCCGCAGCAAATGTATCAGGTCAAAACGTTTTCTCACGGCTTTCACTATGACGACATTGGCGCCATGCCGACCATTCAAGAGGTATTCGACGCGGAGCCGTTAACCTCCCTTCCGCCGCCGGTCAAATCCGACATTCGCGACCTGCCCCCCATGAACACGTGGGTGAACGTTCGCACCATCGGTGTAACAGGTGACGGCACGACAGACGATACCGTCGCGTTGAAAAAAGCGATTGCCGAACATAAGACCATCTATTTCCCTTCCGGCAAATATCGCGTCACCGACACAATCATTCTTCAGCCAGACACGATCCTCATCGGCCTGCACCCCAGCACTACGCGTATTTTCCTTGCCGATGAAACCCCGGGTTTTCAAGGCGTAGGCGTGCCGAAGCCTCTGCTGGAGGCGCCTAAGGGCGGAAGCAACGTTATTACCGGCATTGGTTTGTACACCAACGGAATCAACCCGCGCGCCACTGCGCTCAAGTGGATGGCGGGCCCGGACTCCATGGTCAACGACGTGCGCTTCCTTGGAGGCCACGGCACTGTCGATCCGGATGCCCCTCCAGACGAGCGGCGAAAGTTCTGGGAGGAAATTTATAACAACACGCACACAGCAGATGCGAATATCAACCGGCGTTGGGATGGCCAGTATCCCAGCCTGTGGGTTACCGATGGCGGTGGCGGCACATTCGTCAATATTTGGACACCCAGCACGTTTGCGCAAGCCGGGCTCTATATTTCAGATACTTCCACCAGCGGCCGAATTTACGAACTTTCCAGCGAGCACCATGTTCGCAACGAAGTCGTCCTCCATAACGCTTCGAATTGGCAGATTTATGCCTTGCAAATGGAAGAGGAACGCGGTGAGGGAGGATTCGCGTTGCCCCTGGAGATTCGCGATTCCAGGGACGTGACGGTCGCCAACCTTCATATGTATCGCGTTGTCAGCAGCTACCAGCCGTTCCTCTACGCGATAAAAATCTCCAATTCGAAAAATATCCGATTTCGTAACGTGCATTGCTACAGCGACAGTAAGGTTTCCTTCGATAATTCCGTGTTCGATCAGACTCACAGCGTCGAAATTCGTCAGCGCGAATTCGCGTGGCTCACTGTTTCAGGTGCGCCGCCAAAGGACGTTCCCAACATTCCTGCTCCCGTCTTGGCGGAAGGCGCGCACGTAGAGAAACTGGCTGGCGGCTTCTTCAATATTTCCGGAGGCGCTGCAGATCGATCCGGCGACTTCTACTTCGTCGATGCCAAGTGGCAGACTATTTATCGCTGGTCCGTAACTTCGCAGCAGCTCTCTATCGTCCGCGATAATCCGCTCGATCCCGTCGAACTTGCCTTTGACAAATCCGGAAACCTCCTGGTCATTTCTTATGCAGGTCAAGGCACGGTCTACACTTTTAAGCCGGGCACTAACTTTGATCAATTGACGCTGCTCTCGCCGGAACCTGCCGCTCCGCGCCCCGGAATGACTCCTATTCTCCCCGTCGATTATTGGCGCAACGAGAATGATTTTCCGGCGGCCATGGCGAAAAAAAAGCCTTACGATTTCGTTTCGCCCGATCGCAGCATTTTCATTCCAGCTGGAGAAGACTTCGTCACGGGCCAGCTCTATTACGGATCCAAAATGCACGACGTCTTGCGTGCGTTTGGCCTGGCTCCTGCAACCATTGGACAGAACATTTATGTTACCGATGAATCTGAGCAGAAAACTTATCGAGCCACAGTGGGCGAAGATGGATCGCTCGCAGATCTCAAACTCTTCGCTAACATTGGAGGCGAAGGTGTCACCGAAGACAGCAATGGAAACGTCTACATTGCCGCGGGACAAGTCTATGTTTACAGTTCCGCCGGACAGCGCATTGGTTCGATAGATGTTCCGGAGCGGCCCTCCCAGTTGGTGTTCGGAGGGGCGGACAAGAAAACCCTCTTTATCGCCGCGCGCAGCTCGTTATATTCCGTTCGAACGCGTTATAGTGGTCGTTAGAGACTCGCTCCACTTTTTTATTCTCAGCAATGTTTCGACCGGTCGTTCTTTTGTTTCGGTTGTGTCTCAGATGAAGCCGTCCCGGGAGCGCGAATGAAACGGAATACAGTTTTACTGCTGGTTGTTGGTGGTTTCCTCTCTGTTTTGTCTCCAGCCTTAAGCATCAGCGACGAAATTCCTAAAATCGCTTGGAAGCGGCCGCTCGGTGCCCCTCTTTCGAATCCCGGCACGCGTAAAAACAATTCCGACATTGACGACGGCTATTGGCAAGGTGCTCCGGTCGGTGGCTTTGGCGCCGGCACTTTCTCGCGGACGTACCGCGGCGATTTTGCGCGTTGGCACATCAAGAGCGGCGTACACAAATACGGTCCAATCTATGCGAATCAATTCGCCATGTTTCAGCAGGTGGAAGGCGAGTCCACTGGAACGGCCCGCGTCTTAATGACCGATCATCCCGCAAATGGAGAACTTTCCAGCTGGCAGTGGGACTATCCGGTCGGCGCCGGTGAATACGCCGCGTTGTACCCGAAATCTTGGTACCAGTATACGTGGGAGAAATTTCCCGCCCATGTCGTGCTCGAGCAGTTTTCGCCGGTACTGCCCAACAACTATCAGGAATCCAGCTATCCCGTGGCGGTGTACCGCTGGCATGCGGAAAATCCCACGAAGCACGCCATCACCGTCTCCGTTCTTCTTTCCTGGACCAACATGGACGGATGGTTTCGAACCTACAACCACGACTTCCGTGGCGCCCTGAATCAGGGCAACCAAAACCATTTCCACTCGGAATCCGCAGGACCATCGCAAACAGTAAAAGGCATCGTGTTCGCCCGCAATCGGGCGCAACCGTCGGCGAACGAGTGGGACGGCGAATTCTCCATCGCTGCACTCGAATCCCCCGGTGTGGAAGTCACCTACCACACGGAATTTCTCGCCGACGGCGATGGCAAAGCGATCTGGGTTCCTTTCGCAAAAGATGGGCGCTTGGACAACAGCAACACCTCCTGGGTGAGCGCCAGCGAAAAACTGGCCGGAGCCATTGCGATCCGTTTCACTCTGCAACCGGGCGAGACGAAAATTGTCCCGATGACGATCGCTTGGGATTTTCCCGTGGTCGAGTTTGGCCAGGGCCGCCGGTGGAATCGCCGCTACACAGACTTCTATGGCACAGATGGATACAATTCTTTCGCCATCGCTCGTGATGGTTTGTTGCACGCCGCAGACTGGAGCTCCTCGATCGCTGCGTGGCAAGCTCCTTATATTAACGATGAAAGCAAACCCGCGTGGTACCGCGGCATGCTGTTCAACGAACTATACACTCTCACTGACGGTGGCACATTTTGGGGTCGTGAAGTCGGCTCGGATAAAAAGCTACCAGCTACTTTTGCCCTGTTGGAGTGTTTCGATTATGCCTACTACGCTACATCCGACGTACGGTTTTACGCGTCACTGCCGCTTTTGAAGTTTTGGCCGGTGATCGATAAGCAGGTGCTTCGCGAGTTTGCCTACACTGTGCCGCGCGAATATCCCGACCTCGGTTTATGGGTTTGGAGAACTCAACAAACGGGCGTGCCGGTATTGCACAAACGGAAAAAGACCGGTGCGGTGCCGCACGATCTAGGCGTGCCCGAAGGCGATCCGTTTATCTCTGTCAACGAGCCGGGCTGGCAAGACACGAATGACTGGAAAGACCTGAACTCCAAATTTGTCCTGATGGTCTACCGCGATTATGTCTTGACAGGGAAGCAGGACAAAGCCTTCCTTCGAGACATGTGGCCCGCGATGCAAGCGGCCATCACCTACCTCCAGCAATTCGATCACGGCGGCGGCATCCCGGAGAATAGCGGCTATCCTGATCAGACTTATGACTCGTGGGTCGTGCGCGGCGTCAGCGCTTATTGCGGCGGTCTGTGGCTCGCGGCCTTGCGCGCTTCCGAAGAAACCGCAAAAGTGCTCGGTGAAACCAACTCCGCCGACCAAT
>Ga0335085_10008263_pt1 | contig 15910 bp, 15 predicted proteins | sample Lox_Sample_45_FD_206712 | JGI IMG/M metagenome (GOLD analysis project Ga0335085, IMG submission 206712) | Soil microbial communities from Loxahatchee National Wildlife Refuge, Florida, United States - Lox_Sample_4.5 | ecosystem: Environmental > Terrestrial > Soil > Wetlands | place: USA...
GTCGGTGCCGGGGTTGGGGCGCTGCCGGGTTGGGCCGGTGGCGGGGTTGGGTCGGTGGCGGGATTGGGGTAGTGGGCCGGCTGGGTCGCCGGGGTGCGCGAGAGTTAGCTGGTGAGCCAGAGCACAAACCAGCTCAAGTCCGGCCAGCTCGGTATCCCCAGCGTGACCGCCTCGACGGTGGCGAACATCGGGCCGGGGATCGACTTCTACTTCGGGTTCGGGGTGGTCGCGGCCACCGCCGGTGTCGCCGCGCCGCTGACGATCCTGGCCGCCACCGTGGCCGTCGCCCTGCTGGCCTTCACAGTGGCCGAGTTCACCCGGGCGGAACCTTCGTCGGGCAGCTTCATCACCTACGTGGAAACCGGGCTGGGGGCCAGAGCCGGTGTCGCAACGGCCCTCCTGGTGGTGGTCGGTTACACCGTGGCCATCTCGGCCGTGTTCACACTGTCGGGCGGTCTGGTGGCGATGACCCTCGCGCACTACACGTCGTGGCATCCCCCGTGGGGGCCATTTACCCTCGTCCTGACGGTAGCGGCGATCTGGCTTACGGCCCGCGGGGTCAAGCTCTCGACTGGCGCAGTGGGCGTGGCCGTGCTCATCCAGGTCATGATCATGCTCGCGGTCTGCCTGCTGGTCCTGGTCGATCAGCGGGCCGCGCTGTCCGGCATCCCGTTCTCCTGGGCGCACCTCACCGGGGGCCTGGCCGGCCTGTCCGCGGGCTTCCCGTTGGCCCTGTTCATGTTCATCGGCTGGGAAAACGGCCCCGCGCTGGCCGACGAGTCCCGCAACCCGCGGCGCACCATTCCCGTGGCGCTGTTCATCTCGGTCGCGGTCGCGGCGGTCCTGCTGGTCCTGTTCGCCTACGCGACGGTGACCGGGTTCCACTACGACGTCTCGTCCATCGGCCGCTCCTCGGTCCCGTTCCTGACCGTGGCCGATCACTACCTCGGCCGCCTGAGCGTCCTGGCGTGGATCGCCGGCATCGTCTCCGCGCTGGCCACGCTGATCGCCGGGGCAGATGCCCAGTCGGCCATGCTCTTCGACGCGGGCCGGACGGGGCTGCTGCCGGCCAGGCTGGGCCGGGTCCGTCCCAGGACCGGCACCCCGGTGAACGCTCTGGTGGGCATGACGGTGGCTGGGCTGGGGATCATCGGGGTCTGGTGGCTGGGCCGCCTCGTCACCGGGGACACCAGGTCAATGGACCCCGTAGGCCTGTACGCCGAGTGCTCGACGATGGCGACGATCGTGATCCTTTTCGTCTACTTCCTCACCATGCTCTCGCTTCCGTTCTTCATGTGGCGCCGGCACCGGGATTCGTTTTCCCTGCTCCGCCACGTGGCCATCCCGGCTCTTGGTGCCATCACCCTGATCGTCCCGTTCGCCGAGCTGTGCCAGCCCGGGCAGCCCCCGCCGTACAGCGCCTTCCCCTACCTCGCGCTGGCGCTGGCCGTGGTGGCCGGGGTGATCGGCTGGCTGCGCGTCCGGCGTGACCCGCGGGCCGGCGCCGGCGAGGGCGCGGAATCCCCAGCCACCTGACCGGCGCGGCGCCTCCGGGCCGGTTGACGCGCGCTGCGACGGTGTCATAGTGTCTTAGATATCTAAGACACTGGAGCATCGGCATGATCAGATTCCGGGTGGACGGGCGGTCCGCAGTGCCGCCCTACCAGCAGATCGCACGCCAGGTGCGGCAGGCGCTGCGAATGGGGGTGCTCGCCGTGGGCGACCAGCTGCCGAGCGTGCGGGAGGTGGTCGCGGCGACGGCGATCAACCCCAACACGGTGCTGAAGGCCTATCGCGACCTGGAACATGAGGGCCTGGTCGAGGCGCGGGCCGGGCATGGCACGTTCGTCCGGGCCCGGCCGCCAGGCCCGCCGCCTGGCACGCACTCGCGGCTGGGCCGCGGGCTGGCCACGTGGGTGCGCGAGGCCCGCGCCGCCGGGCTGGACGACGAGGCCATCGAGTCGCTGCTGCGGGTCACGCTGCAGGCCCCCGCCGAGGAGGACATCGCCTGATGGCCGCGATAGAAACCACTGGCCTGGCCAAGCGGTACCGCCGGGTCACCGCGCTGAGCGACTGCACGATCAGCGTTCCCCAGGGCCGGATATCCGCGCTGGTCGGGCCGAACGGCGCGGGCAAGACCACGCTGCTGCGGCTGCTGACCGGGCTGGCCGCGCCGACCGCGGGCCGGGCCACGGTGCTCGGCGGCACGCCCCGCCAGGACCCTGGCTACCTGGCCGAGATCGGCTTCCTGGCTCAGGACATCCCGCTGTACCGGCGGCTGACCGCGGCGGACCACATCGGCATCGGCGCGCACCTCAACCCGCGCTGGGACGGCGAGCTGGTGCGCTCACGGCTGGCGGGCCTGAAGATCCCGCTGGACCGGCCGGTGGGCGCGCTGTCCGGCGGCCAGCGGGCCCAGGTCGCGCTGGCGCTCACCCTGGCCAAGCGGCCCCGGCTGCTGCTGCTCGACGAGCCGCTCGCTGCGCTCGACCCGCTGGCCAGGCAGAACTTCCTCGGGGCCCTGGCCGAGGCGGCGGCCATGAAGGGGGAAGGGCTCACCATCGTGCTGTCCTCGCACCTGCTCGCGGACATCGACCGGGTCTGCGACCACCTGATCCTGCTGGCCAGCTCCCGGGTGCAGCTGTGCGGTGACATCGGGGCGCTGCTCGGGGAGCACCGGATCCTGGTCGGCCCACGCCAGGACACCACGGCGATCGCGCGGGCGCACACCATCGTGCGGGAAGACAGCACCGCGCGGCAGACCACGCTGCTGGTCCGGCGCAGCGGTCCGGTGATCGATCCGGCCTGGGCCGTCGAGGAACCGAACCTGGAGGAGATCGTGCTCGGCTACATGCGCCAGGACGGCGCAGAAGACGGTGCCGGTCCCGCCACCCGCCTGTCGGCGGTAGGAGGAGACCGATGACCTGGGTCACCTGGCGCCAGTACCGCTCACAGGGCGCACTCGCCGCCGCGCTGCTGGCTGCGCTGGCCGTCGTGCTGCTGATCACCGGCATGCACGAGGCGCAGGTGTGGCACGCCGCGCTGGCATCCTGCGGGACGGTCCGCGGTTGCGGCAGCCCGTCCCTCAGTAACCCCGTCCTCATGACGCTGATCGTCGCGACGTCCGCGGTGCCGCTGCTGCCCGGCCTGTTCTGGGGCGCGCCCACGGTGGCGCACGAACTGGAGAGCGGAACGAATCAGTTCGCCTGGATGCAAAGCGTCACCAAGCGGCGCTGGCTGGCGGTCCGGGCCGCCTGGCTGCTGCTCGCCGCGGCCATCCTGGCCGGAGCGGTCTCGGCCCTGGTCACCTGGTGGCTGGGGCCGAACAACGCGCTGACCGCGGACGCCTTCGAGGCCAACCGGTTTGACATCACCAATATCGTGCCTGCCGGTTATGCGATCTTCGCCGTGGCCCTTGGCATCTGCGCCGGCGTGCTGCTGCGGCGCACGCTGCCCGCGATGGCCGTCACGCTGGCCGGTTTCGCCGGGGTGCGGGTGCTGATCGCGCAGTGGCTCCGGCCGCACTACATGACCCCGGTCACCGTGTACTTCAAGCTCACCGGGTCCTATGCCCCCAAAGGTTCCTACCTGGGTGTCAGCCAGGGCATCGTCGGCCCGCACGGCCAGCCCCCGGCCGGCTCCGGTAGCTACATCTTCAACGGCTCGCCGGTCCCGGCCGTCTGCGCGAAAGTGATGCAGAACCCCGCGCCCTGCATGGCCGCGCACGGCTACCAGGAGTACCTGGCCTACCAGCCGGCCGATAGGTTCTGGGCCTTCCAGGGCATCGAGACCAGCATCTTCGTGGTGCTGGCGGCCGCGGCGCTCGGCGTCGCGTTCTGGGTGCTCAGACGGCGCGACGCCTAGCGTGGCGGGATAGCGGTTGGCCTGCGGAATACCTCCCGTGGCACACTGGTTTCAGCAGATAAGCGTGCTCCGGGGTCGGTGAAATTCCGAACCGGCGGTTATAGTCCGCGACCCGGCCAAGGCGATCAACTGCCAGCGGCTGGCTGACCCGGTGGAATTCCGGGACCGACGGTCAAAGTCCGGATGGGAGGCAGCACGCGCGCGGTGGCAGTTCCCATGCTGCCGTCCGCGCTCGCGCGTCCGCGCGTCCCCCGGAGCAGAACGGCTCCGAGGAGAGGACACCGCGGATGTTCACCGGGATAGTGGAAGAGCTCGGCGAGATCGTCGCTGTCGAGCGGCTGGCTGACGCGGCCCGGCTCACCGTCCGCGGGCCGCGGGTGACGGCCGAGGCCCAGCACGGGGACTCCATCGCGGTCAACGGCGTCTGTCTCACGGTGACCGACAGCAGCGACAAGACGTTCACCGCCGACGTGATGGCGGAAACCCTGCACCGCACCGGGCTCGGCGCGCTCACGCCTGGTTCCCCGGTCAACCTGGAACGGCCGGTCCAGCTCGGCGGCCGGCTGGGCGGTCATCTGGTGCAGGGGCATGCCGACGGGACCGGCGTGATCTTGTCCCGGGCCCCGGGCGAGCACTGGGACGTGGTCCGCGTCGCGCTGCCCGCCGGGCTGCGCCGGTACGTGGTGCTCAAGGGCTCGGTCACCGTGGACGGGGTCAGCCTGACCGTGTCCGGGCTGGGCGGGGCGGACGGGCCGGAACCGTGGTTCGAGGTCAGCCTGATCCCGACCACGCTGGAGCTGACAACCCTGGGCCGGCTGCAACCAGGCAGCCAGGTCAACCTGGAGGTGGACGTGATCGCCAAATATGTGGAGAGCCTTCTCCCCGGCGGGAACGCCTCGGACGGTAATGGAGCGCGGTCATGACGATCAGTTCAGAGCGTGACGGGGACATCCAGCTGGACGACGTCGAGCGGGGCATCGCCGACATCGCGGCGGGCCGGCCGGTCGTGGTGGTGGACGACGCCGACCGGGAGAACGAGGGCGACATCATCATCGCGGCCAGCAAGATGACCCCGGAGCTGATGGCGTTCATGATCCGCTACACCAGCGGGGTGATCTGCGTCCCGCTGCCCGGCGAGGAGCTGGACCGGCTGCAGCTGCCGCTGATGACCCCGCACAACTCGGAGCGGATGCGCACCGCGTTCACCATCAGCGTGGACGCCCGGGACGGGGTGACCACCGGCATCTCGGCCGAGGACCGGGCCCGCACCGTGCGCACCCTGGTCGATTCGGCCACCGAGCCGTTCGAGATCGTCCGCCCCGGGCACATCTTCCCGCTGCGCTACACGGAGGGCGGCGTGCTGCGCCGGCCCGGGCACACCGAGGCCGCCGTGGACCTGGCCCGGCTGGCCAGGCTGACCCCGGCCGGGGTGCTGGCCGAGGTGGTCAACGACGACGGCACCATGGCCCGGCTGCCCCAGCTGCGCGCGTTCGCCGACGAGCACGGGCTGGCGCTGATCTCCATCGCGCAGCTCATCGAGCACCGGCGGCACACCGAGCGGATGATCCGCCGGGTGGTGGAGACCAGGCTGCCCAACGCCCACGGCAACTGGCGGGCGCTCGGCTACCAGAACTCGGTGGACGCCACCGAACACCTGGTCCTGGTGCTCGGTGACCTGGGCGACGGCGCCGACGTCCTGGTCCGGGCGCATTCCGAGTGCCTGACCGGCGACGCGTTCGGCTCCCGGCGCTGTGACTGCGGGGCCCAGCTCGACGCGTCGATGGCCGCCATCGCGGCCGAGGGCCGCGGGGTGGTGCTGTACCTGCGCGGCCACGAGGGCCGGGGCATCGGGCTGCTCAGCAAGCTGCGGGCCTACCAGCTGCAGGACGCGGGCGCGGACACCGTGGACGCGAACCTGGAGCTCGGGCTGCCCGCCGATGCCCGGGAGTACTCCGCCGGCGCGCAGATCCTGGCCGACCTGGGAGTGCGCTCGGTGCGGCTGCTCACCAACAACCCGGCCAAGGTCAGCGGGCTGTCCGGGTTCGGCGTCAAGGTGACCGGCCGGGTCGCCCTGCCGACCGCGGCCACCCCGGAGAACCTGCGTTACCTCACGGTCAAACGGGACCGGCTCGGGCACCAGATCGACGGCTTGCCCCCTGTTAACGGCGCCGCGCTGAACGGGGACGGGCACGTGGTGGAGGCCCGGTGAGTGGTGAGGGGCGGCCGGACGTGGCCACGGTGGACGCGGCCGGGGTCACGCTGGCTATCGTGGCCACCAAGTGGCACGCCGAGATCACCGACAGCCTGGTGGACCGGGCGGTGGCCGCGGCCAAGGAGTGCGGCATCGACGACCCGGTGCTGGTCCGGGTGCCCGGCGCGGTGGAACTGCCGGTGGTCGCGGCCGAGCTGGCCCGTAGTCACGACGCGGTGGTCTGCCTGGGGGCGGTGATCCGTGGCGGCACCCCGCACTTCGAGTACGTCTGCGACGCGGTGACCTACGGGCTGGCCCGGGTGGCCCTGGATTCCGGCCGGCCGGTTGGCAACGGCGTGCTGACCTGTGACACTCTGGAGCAGGCCCGTGACCGCAGCGGGCAGGACGGCAGCGCCGAGGACAAGGGTTGGGAGGCGGTCGTGGCCGCACTGGAGACCGCGCTCGTGCTGCAGGCCCTGCGGAGCAGGGACAGCGGCCAGGCCCGACATTGACTCAGGCAGGTACATGAGCCGGGTACTAGTCGTTGAGCATGAAAGGTTTCTGCTGTGCTATCCCTGGTCCTGCCCAAGGGCTCGCTGGAAAAGGCCACGCTTGAGCTGTTCGACGCGGCCGACCTGACCGTCCGCCGGTCCTCGGACCGCGACTACCACGCGTCGATCGACGACCCGCGGATCGAGCGGGTGCGCTTCCTGCGCCCGCAGGAGATCCCGTCCTACATCGAACGCGGCCTGTTCGACCTGGGCATCACCGGCCGGGACTGGATCACTGAGACCGGTGCGCTGGTGTCCTCGCTGGGCGAGCTGCACTACTCCAAAGCCACCGCCCAGCCGATCCGGGTGGTGCTGGCCGTCCCGCACAGCTCACCCTGGCAGTCGGTCACCGACCTGCCGGAAGGGGTGCGCATCTCCACCGAGCTGCCCGCGCTGACCGCGCGGTACCTGGAGGAGCACGGGGTCAAGGCGATGGTCATCCCGTCGCACGGGGCGACCGAGGCCAAGGTGCCGGACATCGTGGACGCCATTGTGGACCTGACCGAGACCGGGTCCTCGCTGCGCCGCAACGGGCTGCGCATCCTGGACACCCTGCTGACCAGCTACACCGAGCTGATCGCGAACACCGACACGTACGCGGACGCGGGCAAGCGCGGCGCGATGGAGGACATCATGCTGCTGCTGTCGGGGGCCATCCGGGCGCGCGGCAACGTGCTGCTCAAGCTCAACGTGCCCGCGCAGCAGCTGGACGAGGTGACCGCGATGCTGCCCGCGCTGTCCTCGCCCACGATTACCGCGCTGGCCCGCGGCGGGATGAACGCGGTGGAGACCGTGGTGCCCAAGCGCGGCGTCAACACGCTGATCCCGGCGCTGCGCGCGGCGGGCGCACGGGACATCCTGGAGATCCCGATCTCCAAGATCGTCGAGTAGTCCCTGGCTGGCTAGCCGGGTCAGCTGGCTGGTGCCTGGTCCGGCCAGGCCAGCACGGGGCCGCGGGCGCGCAGCATGACCGGCGCGCCGAGCGGCAGCGCGTCCCCGCCCAGGGTGCGCACGATCAGCGGCGAGGCCGCCGGGCCCTCGCCGGGCGGCGCTGCTTCTGGCTGGACCGTCACCACGGCGTCGTGGCCGTGGTAGCCGTAGCCGGTGACCCGGGCCGCCACGGCGCCGTCCATCTCGTCCGTACCCGGCAGCAGTTCCACCTGCTCCGGGCGGACCAGCACGGTGGCCGGGCACTGCGTGGCCACCGAGAGGTCGGGGTGCGTCACCGCCAGCTTGCCGAACAGGGTCTGCACCGAGGAGCCGTTCAGCTGGCCGGGGATGAGGTTCGCGTCGCCGATGAACCGGGCCATGTCCGCGTCCACCGGGCTGGAATACAGCTGCTGCGGCGCGGCGCACTGGGCGATCCGGCCACGGCGGAGCACGGCCACCCGGTCCGCGGTGGACAGCGCCTCGTCCTGATCGTGGGTGACCAGCACCGTGGTCGCGCCCGCCTCGCTGAGCAGCCGCTGCACGTCAGCCCGGACGCTGGCCCGCAGGTGCGCGTCCAGCGACGCGAACGGCTCGTCGAGCAGCACGACCTCAGGCTTGATGGCCAGCGCCCGGGCCAGCGCGACCCGCTGCTGCTGGCCACCGGACAGCTGGTGCGGGTAGTGCTTGGCGAACCCGGCCAGGCCGACCGCGTCCAGCAGTTCGGCGGCGTGCTGCCCGGCCCGGCCGGGGCGGCGCCGCTCCTTGTGGCTGAGCCCGAACGCGATGTTGGCGGCCACCGTGAGGTGCGGGAAGAGGCTGCCCTCCTGCGGGACATAGCCGATGCGGCGGCGTTCCGGTGGCAGGTACGTGCCCGGCCCGTCGGCGATGGCGGTGCCGATCCGGACGGTTCCCGCGTCGGCCCGCTCGAACCCGGCCAGGATGCGCAGCAGCGTGGTCTTGCCGCTGCCGGACGGGCCCAGGATCGCGGTCAGCGAGCCCGCGGGCACGTCCAGGTCGAGGCCATCCAGCACCTGGTGGCGGCCGAACGCCTTGGCCAGCCCGGTGATGGCCAGCTCGGTCATGTCACCATCCTCGGATCCGCGCTGCGGTTGAAGAACCGGCCGAGCACGATGCTCGGCAGCGTCGCCACCGCGATCATCACCAGGGCAAACGGGGCGGCCTGCGCGTAGGACAGGTTCGTCTCGTAGGCCCAGAACTGGGTGGCCAGGGTCTGCACGCCGATCGGGATCAGGATAAGGGTCGCGGTGAGTTCGGTGATGACCGACAGGAACACCAGGCAGAACGCGGCGACCAGGCCGGGCCCGGTGAGCCGCAGGGTGACGCGGAGGGCCACCGCCAGCCGGGTCTGGCCCAGCGACCGGGCCACCTCGTCCAGGCTGACCGGCGCCCGGGCCAGCGAGGCCTTGACGCCGACCAGGGCCAGCGGGAAGAACATGATCGCGTAAGCCAGGATCAGCAGCGGCCCGGTCTGGTAGGCGAAGCCGCCCAGGTAGCGCTGGGTGAAGTAGGACAGGGCCAGCGCGATGACCACGCCGGGGATGGCCAGCACCAGGTAGGTGCTGCGCTCCAGCAGGCGCCGGGCCAGCCCGCCGGGATGGCGGACCGCGAGCAGCGCCACCGGCAGTGCCAGCAGCGTGGCCAGCAGGCCGGCCAGCGCGCCGTACAGCGCGGTGTAGCCGGCCGCGGCCAGCAGCGGGACGCCGGTCAGCGAGGGCCGCACGCCGCTGGTCATCCAGTACACGCTGGCGGCGATGGGCACGCCCAGGGCCAGGCCGGTGAGCAGCACGAAACCGGCCAGCACCGGGAGGCGGGCCCGGCCGAGCCGCTGGGGCGGGCTGACCCGCTGGGCCAGCGGGCCCGACCGGCTGACCCGCCCCCGGCCCCGGCTCAGCCCCTCACCAGCCAGCACGACCAGGCTGAGCAGGACCAGCACCAGGGCCAGCGCGCACGCGGCAGGCAGGCTGAACGCCGCGCCGATCTCGGTGAAGATCTCGGTGGTGAACGTCTGGTAGCCGACGATCTCGAACGCGCCGTACTCGGCCAGCAGCACCATCGCGACCAGCAGGCAGCCGCCCAGGATGGCGCCGCGGGCCTGGCCCAGCGTGATGCGCAGGAACGTGCGCACCCGGCCGGTGCCCAGGCTGCGGGCCACTTCCTCCTGGCCCGGGTCGGCCCCGCGCAGGCTGGCCGCGACCGGCAGGTAGACCAGCGGGTAGACGGCCAGCGTCATCACGATCACGGCGCCGCGGAAGCCCGCGATCCACGAGGACAGCGACGCCCAGCCGAAGCTGACCACGAAGTCCGGGATGGCCAGCGGCACCACCACCAGCACAGCCCAGATCCGCCGGCCGGGCAGGTCGGTCCGCTCCACGCACCAGGCCGCGGCGGTGCCGATGACGGCGCACAGCGCGGTGACCACGACGGTGAGCCGGATCGTGTTCCACAGCAGGGTCGCGGTCAGCTCGCGGAAGATCAGCCGGCTGTCCTCGCTGAGCCCGCTGCCGCTCGCCTCGATCAGCAGGAAGATCAGCGGCAGGGCCAGGATGGCCGCGATGACCGTGGCCGTGGCCGTGAGCGCAACGGGCCGGGCCGGCCGTCGCACCCGGCTGGCCGCGGGCCCGGCCGCGACGGCCGGCCGGGCCGGGGCGGCCGGCGCGGTCACAGCAATCCTGCCTGGCGCAGCAGCGCGATGGCGGCCGAGCCGTCCCCAAGCTCGTCGATCGTGATCGGGTTGGGCTGCAGGTCACCGAAGGGCGTTTCCGGCGCGGCGGTGGTCACTCCGGACGCGACCGGGTACTCGTAGCTGAGCGAGTCGCGGCCGATGATCTCCTGGGCCTGCTTGCTGACCAGGAAGGCCAGGAACCGCTGCGCGGCGGCCTGATGGGTGGATGACTTCAGCACCGCCGCGCCCGACACGTCGATCACGTACCCGGGATCGCGCGGTGCGAAATATGTGATCTTGGAGTGCATGCTGCCCGCGCCGATCTCCGCACGCAGCCGGTACCAGTAGTACTCGTTGATGATGCCCAGCGCCGCGGCGCCGCGGTTGACCTGGCTGGTGATCGTTTCGTTGTCCGGGTAGATATGCCCGGCCGCGTTGGCCTTGATGGCCTGCAGCCAGCGGACCGTGGCCGCCTGGCCGTGCGCGTGCAGCACCGAGGTGACGATTGGCTGGAAGTCGGTCTCGCCGGCGGCCAGCGCCAGCTTGCCCCGGTACTTGGAGTCGGCAAGCTGCATGACCGACGTGGGCAGCTGGCTCGCCTTGATCAGGCTGGGGTTGTAGATGATCACGCTGACCCGGGCCGACACGCCGACCCAGTCGCCCTGCGGCGAGCTGAACCGGGCCGGGGTCTTGCTCAGCGTGGCCTGGTCCACCGCGGACAGCAGGCCCTTGTCCTGCAGGAATTCCAGCGCCGGGGAGTTCTCGGTGTAGATCACGTCGGCCGGTGACTTGCTGCCCTCGGCCACGATCTGCTGGGCCAGCACGTCCTCGTCGTCGCTGCGCGTCCGGACGGTGATGCCGGTCTGCTTCTCGAACGCCGCGACCAGCTTGTCGGTGGTCTGCGGGTGCTGGCCGCTGTAGAGCGTGATGGACTGGGCGCTGCCTGACGACGAGACCGAGAGCGCGTTTCCGCAGCCGGCCAGCAGGCCGGCCACGATGGCCAGCGCGGCCAGGGTGATCAGTCGAGTGGTACCCCGTCGCCGTGCTGTCACCGGTCACCTTCCTGTGGGTCTGGGACGTTCCGCCTGGGCCGTTAGGAAGCTTAGGCTAACCTAACTAATATCGGCCAGCGCGGCCGGGGCTGGTGCGCGTGATCCGGGTCACGTGCCCTGGGGACTGAGTCGTGTGATCGTGCCTGGTGATCGCGGCCATGGCGCTGGCCGGGAACGTGAACGTACCCTGTGGTAATGCTCCGGGGTGGCCCGCCAGGCCGCCCACGGCACACTGCCCGGGGCCGCAGTTGCGACACGTACCGAGGTGAACCGGTTGCGAGACATCCTGGACCCCATCGCCAAGTGGTGGGACGCGGGCGAGGCTTTCGGCCTGGCCACCGTGGTCCGGACCTTCCGCAGCGCGCCACGGGAGCCGGGCGCCGCGCTGGCGGTGTCGGCCGACGGTGAGGTTACCGGCAGCGTGTCCGGCGGCTGCGTCGAGGGCGCGGTCTACGAGGTGGCCCGTGAGGTCTGCGAGACCGGGCAGGCCGTGCTCGAGACCTACGGGGTCAGTGACGACGATGCGCTCGCGGTGGGCCTGACCTGCGGCGGGATCCTGCACGTGTTCGTCGAACCGGTCAGCCCGCAGACCTTCCCCGAGCTGGGTGAGGTGGCCGCGGCGATCCGGGCGGGCGAGCCGGTGGCGGTGGCCACCGTCATCGAGGGCCCGGGCCAGGTCGGCGCGCGCCGGGTGATCTGGGCCGACGCGGACCGGGCCCGCGGCACCCTCGGTGCCGGGGACCGGCTCGACCAGGCGGTGGACGACGATGCCCGCGGCATGCTGGCCCAGGGCCTGACCGGGGTCCGCCGCTACGGCGAGCACGGTGAGCGGCGCGGCGACGAGCTGGCTGTGTTCGTGCACTCGTTCGCGCCGCCACCTCGGATGCTGGTGTTCGGCGCGATCGACTTCGCCGCGGCCGTGGCCCGGGCGGGCAAGTTCCTCGGCTACCGGGTCACCGTGTGCGACGCGCGGCCCATCTTCGCCACCCAGGCGCGGTTCCCGGACGCCGACGAGGTGGTGGTGGACTGGCCGCACCGGTACCTGGCCAAGACGCCGGTGGACGAGCGCACGGTGATCTGCGTGCTCACCCACGATCCCAAGTTCGACGTGCCGGTCCTCGAAGTGGCGCTGCGCACCCCGGCCGGGTACATCGGCGCCATGGGCAGCCGCCGCACCCATGAGGACCGGCTGGACCGGCTGCGCGAGGCCGGGCTGACCGAGGACGAGCTGGCCCGGCTGCGCTCGCCGATCGGGCTGGACCTGGGCGCCCGGACGCCGGAGGAGACCGCGGTCTCGGTCGCGGCCGAGCTCATCCAGCTCCGCTGGGGCGGCTCGGGCCGGCCGCTGACGCTGACCTCCGGCCGGATCCACCACGCCAGCTGACGGGCCGGAGATGGCCGAGCCGGGCCGGCCGCCGGTGGCTGGTGTGCTGCTGGCCGCGGGGAGTGGGTCGCGGCTGGGGCAGCCCAAGGCGCTGGTCGAGCTGGGCGGCAGCCGGCTGGTGGACCGGGGCGTCGGGCTGCTGCGGGCGGGCGGCGCCGGTCCGCTCGTGGTGGTCACTGGCGCGGCCGCGCTGAGCCTGTCCGGGGTGATCATGGTGCACAACCTGGACTGGGCCAGCGGCATGGGCTCCTCGCTGGCCGTGGGCCTGCGGGCGGTGCCGGACGGCTGTGCGGCCGCCGTCATCGCCCTGGTCGACCAGCCGCTGATCGGGGCGGGCGCGGTGCGGCGGCTGATCGCCGCGCACGCCGCCGGGGCGACAGTGGCCGTCGCGGCCTACCAGGGCCAGCCGCGCAACCCGGTGCTGCTGGCCCGCGAGCACTGGCCGGAAGTGATCTCGCTGGCCGCGGGTGACGTGGGCGCGCGCCCGTTCCTGCGCGCCCACCCCGACCTGATCACGCTGGTCGAGTGCGCGGACACCGGCCAGCCGGATGACCTGGACACCCCGGCCGACCTGGCCCGGCTCACCCGGATGCTGTCAGCTAGACCGTGCTGACCTGGATGCCCCAGGTGTGCGTCACGCTGTCGCCTGGCTCCAGCATGAGCAGGTCGGTACCGGAGACGAACGCGTTGGGCGGGCAGGTCATCGGCTCGATGGCCATGGCCCGGCGGCGCTGCCCCGGCTCCAGGGCATCCCCGGTGAACACCTGCAGCCACTCATATCCGGGGCCCGCCCACAGCGCCACCTCGGTGCCGGCCTGTCGCAGCCGCGCCCAGGCGCGGCCCTGGTCATCCCGGGCCAGCCCGGTGAACGCGTGGTCCAGCCGCACGCTGCCGACGGGCCGGGTGACGCGGAAGTCGAACTCGGTCCCGGTCACGTCAGCGGGCGGCCCGGCCGGGATGCCCCGGTCGCCGTTGGGCAGCCGCAGGCCGGCGGGCAGCGTCAGCTCGCAGCCATCGATGCTGGCCGCGCCCGTGGTCAGGTATGGGTGCGAGCCGGTGCCGTAGGGGGCAGGCGCCGAGCCGACGTTCCGGGCGGTAATGCTGACCTGCAGGCCGCGGCCGGCTTCCAGCTGGTAGCTGGCCTCCAGTTCCAGGCAGAACGGGTAGCCCTGGTGGCCGAGCAGCACGTGCCGCAGGCTGAGCTGCTGGCCGGTGTGCCGCCCGGTGGTCCAGGCCGCCCACCGGGTCAGCCCATGGATCGCGTTCTGGTTGGCCGGCTCGGACAGGGCCAGCTGGTGCTGCGCGCCATCGGTGGCGTACCGGCCGCCGTCCACCCGGTTGGGCCACGGGCAGAGCAGCTGGCCCGCCCCGGCCGGCGGCAGCACGTCGGCCTCGTACTCGGTGATGACCGGCTGGGCGCGGTGCCGCAGCAGGCGGAGCCCCGCGCCCAGTTCGGTGACCGTGGCCTGGTAATCCCCGGCCGAGATGTCATATTGCGCGCCGCTGAGCGGAACCTGGGCGCCGGTGAGCGAAACCATGATCAGCTTCCCTGCGTGTTCGCGGGCCCAGACATCGTGTGCCGTACCGGCACCGGCGGGCGGGGAATGAGCGAGTGCCGGCGGGGCTGCTTGGGGAGCGGGGGACCGTCAGCCCCGCCGGCACTTGAACCATAGCGGCCTCGGGCGCGGATGAGGGCGAAAGTCTTCAAGCCGGGCGATCGTGCAGACACCTGTAACCTCTTGCGACTTTGAGTTATCTTCCGGACACCCAGAGCATTCAGGTAGGGGTGCTGATGGCCTGGGATGGAGCGGCCGGGGGGATGGTGGGACGAGGGTATCCCACCGCGCCCACGTCCCCGCCGGGCGGCCCGGTCCGCGAGGAGCCGGCCGCCTAGTTTCATGCAACCAGGCGAGCGCGGGGCCGTGACCAGGCGGGGTGGGCGCGTGACCAGGCGGGGTGGGCGCGCGAGCACGGGGCGGCGCCCGCGGGTGGTGCAGCCCGCTTGTCGGCAGCCCGGCATACAGGTTGAATGTCGTTGCCAGGGGATGTACCGGGACGGGTCCGGGGACTTCCGGCCGCGCAGCGGCGCAGCATCACGTCCGGGGAAGGGCGCCATGGCGGACGAGGTCGGGTTCAGTGTGGGTGCGGTCGCCCGCCGGCTCGGCGTCGCGCCGTCCACGCTGCGCACCTGGAACCGGCGGTACGGCATCGGCGCGCAGGAACTCAGCCCCGGCCGGCACCGGCGGTATACGGCCGAGGACATCACCCGGCTCGAACACATGCAGCGGCTCATCCTGCGCGGCGCGGCGCCGGCCGACGCTGCCCAGGCCGCGCTGACCAGCCAGGCGCTGCCAGTGCGCGCTCCGGTCGTGGACGTCCCGGCGGCCCGGACCGGGCCCGGTCACGGGGCTGGTGGCCAGCGGCTCGCGCTGCCCGGCGCCTCACCCGCGGCCCGCGGGCTGGCCCGTGCCGCGCTGGCCATGGACGACGCGCTGATGGACGAGATCATCCGGGCGGCGCTGGCCCGGGACGGCGTGATCTCCACCTGGCAGGCCCTGCTCGTCCCGGTGCTGTCCGGGATCGGCACCCGCTACGAGCAGACCGGCGGCTGCGTCGAGGCCGAGCACCTGCTGTCCTCGGTGACGCTGGCCGCGCTGGCCACCCGGCAGCCGTATGCCGCTGGCCAGGCCGATGACCGCCCCGTGCTGCTGGCCTGTGCGGCGGGGGAGCAGCACAGCCTGCCGCTGTACGCGCTGGCCGCGGCGCTGGCCGAGTGCGCGGTCAGCGCCCGGATGCTGGGCGCCGCACTGCCGTACCCCTCGCTGGTCGCCGCGGTGCGGCGTACCGGGCCGGCCGCGGTGTTCCTGTGGTCGCAGGTCCCGGACACCGGGGACCCGGCCACGCTGCCCGACCTGCGCCGGCGGCGGCCCGGGGCCCGGCTGCTGCTCGGCGGCCCTGGCTGGCCGCAGGATGGCCTGCCCGAGGGCTGCCGCCTGATTGGCAACCTGCCCGACGCGGTCACCGAAATAATGGCGGCCCAGGGCCGCGGCTGACCGCGCGCCCCACACTCGTGATCATGACTTTGGTGCTACTACATTCCAACGCCGCTGACTGAGGACGACCCGCCTCCCGCGCATCCCCTTGCGCGGGCACGGCCCGGCGGGGCCCTGGCTGGTGATGCCGGAGGTGCTGGTGTGACCAGTCAAGGGCCGGACCGGTTGTTGATGTTGACATAGGTGCTGCTATAGCGACATC
>Ga0335085_10008264_pt1 | contig 15910 bp, 18 predicted proteins | sample Lox_Sample_45_FD_206712 | JGI IMG/M metagenome (GOLD analysis project Ga0335085, IMG submission 206712) | Soil microbial communities from Loxahatchee National Wildlife Refuge, Florida, United States - Lox_Sample_4.5 | ecosystem: Environmental > Terrestrial > Soil > Wetlands | place: USA...
CTGGAGCTGCGTGCCGGGCCAGAATCCCTGCGTGTAGTTGAAATTCGCTTGCGCGTTGTGTTGCACCAGATTTGGCGCGACAGGAGCGCCTGTCGTTTGCACCGCTCCGGCCGCCACGCCTGCGAGAAATGGGTTGTTCACCGGCTGAGACGCTTGCGCGATCAGCGCCTGCGCGGTAATGGTTGGATCGAAAACAAGCCTGCCGTTCACGCCGGAAAGCGAGCGGAGAAGATTCACTTCGTCGAGCCACGGGGTGTAGCGCTGCACGGCGATGTCCATGTTGTTTTCGAGGGCCAGAGAAATGGCGTCTTCCAGAGTGAGCATCAGCTTGCCGTTCTGAAGCAGGTCATTCAGGCGCGGCGAGTTGCTGAGAGAGAGGGCGGGCACCTGAAATGGTGTGTAAGGGGCGACCACGGACGGGAACCAGCGCTTGCCGTAGGAATAATCGGGCGCAAGATTCAGAGTGCGAGGCGGAGAAGGGGGCGCGGCCTGCGGGGGCGGCACCGGTGCTTGCGCGGCAGCCGGAGGAGGAGCCTGAGTTTGTGGCTGCGGCGGATTTGTTTGCGGCGCTTGCGTCGGCTGCGGCGGTGGAGCGGCCACTGCCCCTTGCTGCGCGAAGGCAGGCACGGGCATCTGTAAAATAATCAGAAGCATTACGGACGCAGCTTTAAGGCTGTGATTCATCTTTTCAGTCCTCTCCACAAGAAGCGGGGATGCGTGCATCCCTTCTAAAACGGCTGGGGAATCTGAAAGTTTCAGGATAATCCTATCGTATAAGCGATGCGCCGGACATTGATTCGATGCAGCGAGATGCGAGAAAAGAGCAGATTTTGCGGCGCCGCGGCCTGCGAATGGGTCAATAAAGCGGCTGCGTTGACACTGCATGAATTGAGTTCTAGGATCATTTAAGCCACGAAATTTCCATGCCCTCTACCCTCCGCCGGCCTGAAGCGTCGCGCGCAAGCGCAAAAGCCATCAGTTGCCATCGAACCAGAGCTTGTGCCGCAACCGCAGGCAAGCTTGCGCTGCTTCTTCTGATTTTTTGGACCGCGCAATTTTCGGTGAGTGCGGCAAGGGCGCAAACGCCAGAGCAGATCAATGCGAAGAATTACGTCACGGATTACGCCAACGCGCTGAGCCCTACGGCACGCGATCAGATCAATGCACTTTGTGCCGAATTGGATCGCAAGGCGGATGCGCAAATGGCCGTAGTGACGATTAAAACGCTCGATGGACGGCCCATCGAAGATTACTCGATCGATCTGGCTACGCGGCTGGGAATTGGGCCGAAGCAGTCGAGCCGCGGCGTGCTGATTTTGCTGGCGGTGAACGATCATCAATATCGGATTGAAGTGGGATATGGACTGGAAGCGATTCTTCCCGACGGCAAGGTGGGGGGATTCGGGCGCGAGGCCGTGCCCTATCTGCGGCAGAACAATTATGACGCAGCGCTGCTGCTGATGGCACGGCGCGTGGCGGACGTGATAGCCGCGGACCGGGGTGTGACGCTCACTGGCGTTTCGCCGCCCGCACCTCAGACTGCGCCGGAGTCGACGAAACTGACCGCCGGCGAAATCTTTCTGCTGATATTCGCGATTTTTTTCGTGTTTTCGATTTTGCGGCGTGCCGGCGGCGGCCGCGGCTCGCGGTTTGGTGGTGGCGGAGGCTGGTGGATCGGACCGATGATGGGAGGCGGTTTTGGAGGAGGCGGCGGATTCGGTGGCGGAGGAGGCGGCGGAGGAGGTGGCGGGTTCGGGGGATTCGGCGGAGGCTCTTTTGGTGGGGGAGGCGCGAGCGGAAGTTGGTAAGTTCGGTTATCGCATGTGAGGACGTGAGGCGTGGAAAACAGGCTGACTGAATTCGTGGAGCGGGCGAAAACGGCGGCAGGCGCAAACCTGACGGCTGTGGTTCTGTATGGGTCCGCGGTGACGGAAGAATTTGTCGCCCAGCATTCCGATCTGAACATTTTGTGCATCGTGGGACAGGCGGGATCGCGCGAGCTGGAGCAACTGCATCCGTTGGCGGAATGGTGGGTGCGGCAAGGGAATTCGGCGCCGATCATTTTCACCATGGAAGAACTGCGCGAGGCCGCCGACGTGTTTGCCATCGAGTTGCTGGACATGAAGCTGCGGCACCGCATGTTGTTCGGGCAGGAGTTCCTGCAAAATTTCGAAGTTTCGATGCAGCTTCACCGGCTGCAAGTGGAGCGAGAACTGCGCACGAACTGGCTGCGCTTGCGGCAATCGGTGCTTCTGGCGCCGGCCAAGCGAAAGGCGCAGATGAGCATTATGCTCGCTTCGATATCCCTGTTTTGCGTGCTGTTCCGGCATGCGCTGATCGCGCTGGACCAGCCGGCACCGGCCACCAAACGCGATGCGGTGAATGCGGTAGCGGCGCTCACCAGCGCGAATCCTTTGGCGTTTTTGTCGATTCTCGACTTGCGCGAGGGAAAGCGGAAAGAGCGGGAAATCGCCGCCGATACCACGTTGCAAACGTATTTGGAATTTGTGGAAGTAGCGACCAGCCAGTTGTGCTCGCGAGTGTCCTAGGATAGCCTCCACCACAGCCACGGAGCGCCACTTGGCTCAGACCCAAAAAATTCTGCTCGCAACTATTTTGGCCATTCTTGCGGCAAAGGTGATCTGGCTCCAGGGAGCAGCGGCGCAGGGAGCGGGCGGAACGGGCTATGCTGCGCTGCAGCAGGAACTGACGGCAGTGGACAAGCAGTGGCTGCATGCGGCGACGGTGCAGGATGTGGCGTATCTGAAAAAATTATTCGTTCCGGGAATGTTCGAAGTGCAGCGCGGCGGAGTGGTGGAAACGGGCGAGGAAATGCGCAAAGTGATCGGCGCGCCCGGGCGACACATTCAAATCGATATCGATGATGTGGTGGTGCGCGGCGTGTATGGCGACACGGCAATCATCACGGATCGAACCACGCAGCGGGGCACGGCGCCGGACGGGCGGCAGATTAGTGGCGAATACACGGTGACGCGAATTTTGCAGAAGCAGGCCGGCAAATGGCGGGCGCTGGGCGCGCAGATGACACCGCTGAAGCCTTCGACAATGGCGACACCCATGACGCACGAGGTGCCGGACACAGTGCCGAAGAACGCGACCGAAAAAGAATTGATCGAGATCGATCACAAATGGGTGGGTGCCGCGACGAATGGCGATGCGGCATATTTGAAGGAACTGTTTACCAACCGCATGTTCGAAGTAGGCGGCGATGGCCGCGCTTCCGACGCGGCGGCGCTGCTGAAGGGAATTGGCGCGCGCAAACCGGGGCAGTTTCAGGGCTACTGCGACCAGATTCAGATCCGCGGAATTTACGGAGATACAGCGGTGCTCACGGACCGGCGTGTGCTGAAGGGCACTGGGCCGAACGGCCAACCGATTGACGCTGCGTGGCGCGTGATGCGCGTGCTGGTGAAGCAAAACGGCAAGTGGCGGGCCGCGGCCAGCGCCTTAACCGCGATCCCCCAGTCATAAGGAACAGCTTCCGTACGTTTCGTACGCGCACCCGTGCGTGGCTGCGGCAGCGGCCTACTTTGAGTAAGTCTTCGACAGGTGGTTGCGAGAGTTGGTGACCGTAAAGGTTCCGTTCTCCTGTGCGGACACGGTGATGAAATTTCCCTCATCCTTCTCGCCGAGATTGGCGATGAACTCATCCGCCACGTTGTGGTCTTTGCCTCCATCGACCGCATAGTGCAATTGCCACAGGGCCTGCAGGCCGGGCGAGTCGTGAACGATCTGCCATGCCGCGGGGATGCCGCCCTTGTGCGCGCCATTGTTCATGATGGCCACGCGAGGATGGAGTGCGTCGACCATGGACTTGGAGTTCGATTCGTCCAGGCCGTGATGCGAGGTCAGGTAAAGGTCCACGGTGCCGAGCAAATTGTTCGGGCACACGAGCGCGCGCTCTTTGCGCTTGGTGAGGTCGCCGAGATCGAGGAAGCGAAAACTTCCATAGGTAATGAGCATGCCGACGGACTGCGCGTTCTCGCTGGTATCGACGACTGCTTCAGGTTCGGAGGCGCAAAGCGGATTGGGCTTTCCAGCACCTGATACCGGCGTTTTGATTGCTTCTCCGGCTGCGGCCACCACCTCAACCCTCATGCCTCTCAGCGGAAGTTGATCGCCAGGCTTGGCGATGATGCGCTTTGCTGTGGAGGCGACTTGCTGATATGCGGCATAGCCGGCGCGGGTGCGGTCGGAATTTTCCGCGTCGGCGCCATGATCCACAAAAGTGGCGATCTTGATGCGCTTGGCGATTTCCGGCGCGCCGCCGACGTGATCGCCGTGGTAATGGGTGATCACGGCGACGTCGATCTGATGAATTCCGGCGGCTTTCGCGGCCGCTTCGATGCGATCGGCATCGCGTCCATTGAATCCGGCCCAGCCGGTATCAACGAGCAGCGCCTCGCCTGCGGGATCGACCAGCAGCGTGGATTGGCCGCCTTCTACGTCAATGAAATAAATTCGCAGCGCTTTTTCGCCAGCGGCGCGTGCGTGAGATGACAGCATGGCAAGCACGATAAGGAGAGCGATCGAAACTGGCATCCCGCGCATGATGATCCTCCACGAGTCATTCCACCGCGAATCGCAATCGCGAATCGCGCAACGAGTTGCGATGGTACTACAGCAAACCTTTGGCGGCGCGATTGTACAGAAAACGGCTGCAGCAGGGAACTGCGGACGCAGTCGATGAAGTCCGCGCGATTTCGCTTGGTCAAAACGGGATGGCACACATCCAAACGACGAATTGGACAGCTTTTCACAGTGGTTGTTACGCTGACGCATGTACCTCGTCATCCCTACAAGCAAAGGCGAAGCAGTGTTGGAATCCCTCTCGAGCCAAAAATCCGCGGGCGCGCATATGGACGACCGGATGGAGCAAGTGGCTCAATCTCTGACGGCGCTGCTGAAGTGCAGTTCGTGCCTGGTGTACGCTTCGGAAAGCCACTCGATGGTGCTGGAAATTCAGCTTCCGGGGCACTGCTGGCTCAGTTAAAGCCGCGCGGTTGAGCGGTTGAGGGAAGTTCGCCAGGCGCGGTTTTCGAAATTCCCGCCCTCAGAAATCAGCCGGACCCCCGCGCCAATTCGTTTTCCCCCGGCAATCAATCCTACATTTCCGCTTTCTTTATTGATAAACTCCGGCGTAATTCTTCGGAGGTTACCGGTATGAAGCGCGTGTTTGCCCTTGCAGGTGCCGCTGTGCTGGTGTTGATTGCCGGGAGTTCCCCGGCGTGGGCGCACCATGGCGGCTCGGAATACGACACGAAGAATCCCATCACGCTGAAGGGCACCGTCACCGAATATTACTGGGCGAATCCGCACTGCCAGATTTACGTCGACGTGAAAGATGACAAGGGCAAAACGGTGAACTGGGCCATCGAAACGCTGGCGCCCGCGGTGATGAAACGCGCCGGATGGAATCGCGAACTGCTGCATCCAGGAGATGCGGTGACCATTACGCTGGTTCCCAGCAAAAACGGCACGCCGGTAGGAATGGTGCGCAAGTTGGTGCTGCCGAATGGGCAGGAGCTTGGGCCGGGGCAGATCGGCGAACAGCCGCCGCAGTAGGGAAATTAGCGCGAGCGCGGAGGAGGGTTTCGGTATGCGAACACAACGAACGGTTTGGCTCGCGCTGCTGGTTGCCGCGATTGCAGCTTCGCCAAACGCATTTTCGCAGGCGAGCAAACCTGCGAAAGCTAAGCCAGACACCAAGAATCTGCCCTACGACAAACATGACATTACCGGCGTATGGGATCCCGCGCCGTATATGCAGCCCAAAGATGAAGTGAACCCGCTGGCTTTGAATGGCGAGCCCACCCCGCTGCCCCCGTTCACGGCCTGGGGCAAACAGAAATACGAAGACAACGTGAAGTTCATCAAGGCCGGCGATGTGAACGACTGCGATCCGTTCGGCACCGCGCGAAATTTCTTCACGCCCCGTCCGTTTGAGGTGATCCAAGCCAAGGACCGCATGCTCCAGCACTACGAGTATTACGATAACTGGCGCGAAATTTTCACGGATGGCCGCGGCGTGCCGGACGACGTCGACCCGGATTTCATGGGATATTCGACAGGCAAGTGGGACGGCGATGCGTTTGTGGTGGATTCCAGCGAATACAACGGCAAGCAGTTCCTCACCTGGACCGGGTTGCCGCTGACCGAATCCATGCACCAGAACGAGCGCTGGCAGCGCATTGACCACGATACGCTGAAGATTTATTTCACGTTCGACGATCCGAAGGCCTACACGCAACCCTGGCATATCACCTTTTTCTACAAGCTGCGGCCGGACTGGCGGCTCGATGCGCATCCGTGCACGCTCTCGGAACTCAAGAAATGGGACTCGCTGGGACACAAGGACAACCTTCCGGGGATGGATTACAAATCACCCAAGTAACTCGCGTACTTTTCGTTTAAAGCAGCCCGCGTGAACTGGCCGCCGCGACATTTTGGCCTGCGAGGCGTCTATAGAACCGCGGACGGCCGGCACGATTTCCTTCGGGTCGCCGGGAAGGATTTGTATGCTTAGAAGCTTTTTCAACACGCCAAAGGACTGTGTGTTGACCTTCATGCGCATCATGGTGGCGGTCGTGTATTTTCCGCACGGCGCGCAGAAACTGCTGGGCTGGTTCGGCGGCGGTGGATTCCACGCCACCATGGGCATCCTGGGGCATATGGGCATTCCGGCGTTTGCCGCGTTTCTGGTGATTTTCGTGGAGTTTTTCTGTCCGCTGGCGCTATTTGCAGGCTTTCTGACGCGGCTTGCGGCGCTGGCCATCGCATTCGACATGTTCATGGCGGTGATGCTGCTGCACCGGCACGTCGGTTTTTTCATGAATTGGGCCGGCAAGCCGAGGCCCGAGGGATACGAATTTCACCTGCTGGCGTTCGCCGTGGCTATACCGCTGATCATTCGCGGCGGAGGTTCGCTTTCGGTGGATCGGGCCATCGTGAAGGCGGTGGACGCGAAGACGCAATTATAAGCCTCGAGAAGCCGCGGAGTGTGTGGGAATGCGGCGGAATGCAAAAGGGGATGAACATGAAAAGAGTCGCGTTGCTGATTTTGCTGAGCGCCGCGGTAGCGTTTGGGCAACAGGCAAGTGAGCCCGCTTCGAAGGCGAAGGTTTTGACGCGCGCGGAATTCGACCAGTTGATGGCCACGCCCGGGCGCGTCCTGCTGATCGACGTGCGCAAGCCGACGGAGATCGCACAGAATGGCGGTTTCCCCGTGTACTTGAACATTCAGGCAGCCGATTTGGAGAAGCATCTGGCGGAGATTCCGAAGGACCGCCCGATTGTCACCGTTTCGAATCACGCGCATCGCGCCGGAATCGCAGCGGATTTGCTGGCGAGCAAAGGTTTTAAGGTTACGGGCGCGATTGGCGCGCAAGTGTATGAATCGGAAGGCGGGAAGCTCGTAAAATATCCGCCGCTGCAGCCCGCGGCAGCCGCAAAAAAGTAAAGCTACACGAAGGCTTCGATGAATAGTTTCTTGCGGTTCCTGCAGGTGTTTGCGCTGGGCGCGTGGGTCGGCTCGATTCTCTATTTCAGCGCGGTGGTGACGCAAGGCGCGTTCCGCGTGCTGCCGACTATCGACGACGCCGGCCGCCTGGTGGGATTCACGCTGAACGGCTTGCACTGGATGGGCGTGATCGCAGCGGTGATTTATCTGCTGGCGGCAATCGCGCTGGAGCGGTCCCCAAAGGCGCTGGCGCACCCTGCCGCGATCGGCGTATTTCTGATGCTCATCTTCACACTGATTTCGCAGCAGATTGTGATTCCGCGGATGGACGTGCTGCGGCTGCAGATGGGTTCCGTGGCGGCCACGGCGGCGACGAACCCGCTGCGTGTGGAGTTCGACAAGCTGCACAATTATTCGGTGTACCTCGAAAGCGGAGTGCTGCTGGCGGGAATCGCCTCGCTGTTCCTCACCGTGCGCAGCTATTCACGCTAATCGTCTGCGAACTTGTCATCCTGAGAAAACGATGTTCGCGATCCGACGAGGATCGCGAAGTGAGCGAAGGATCTCTCTTCGTGTGAAGCATTCGCCACTCACTTCGGAACACGAGATTGTGGTTTTTGTCGAGGCGACGGTTTTTTCTTTGTGGCGCGTTTTACCACGACGATCTTTTTGACCGCGTGCTTTCTCTTTGTAACGTTGCCGCTTTTGGTGATCTTGCGCGCGTCCTTGCCGGCCACGTCCACCGCGCGCCACATGTACCAGCTCGCTACGGTGCGGTAAGGGCGCCAGCGTTCTCCGAATTTGGCTAACTCCTTCGGCTTGGGGATGCGGCGCTTCCGGTAGGTGAGCGCAAAACCTTTTTGTACGCCGTAGTCATGGATGGGCAGCACGTCGGGGCGTCCGAGGCGGAAGATCAGGAACATTTCCACGGTCCAGGCACCGATGCCGCGCACGGAGATGAGCCGCTCGACCAGTTCCGCGTCGGACATTTTTTCCGCATTGGCTGAAGTGGGCACGATGCCGTCGATGGTTTTCTGCGCAAGATCGCGTGCGGCGGCTACTTTTGCCGCCGAAAATCCTGCTTCGCGCAGCTTTTGTTCCGGTACCTTCAGCAATTCTTCCGGCGTGGGCACGCGTCCGTTCGAGCCCAGCGCCTTGATGCGCCCGAAAATTACCGCAGCGGCTTTTCCGGCGATGCTTTGGTAGGCAATCGCGCGCAGCAGCGATTCGTAGGGCGACTGCTCTTCGTCGATACTCAGCTTGAACTCGACGCATTTCCCAATGAGCGCCGCGAGATGCGGATCGTCCTTGGTGATGTGCGCGATCGCTTCGCGATGATCGAACGCATGCGTGGATTGTTCAGACATAGCAGCGATCAAGCATAGCGTCTACGCCGATTCTCGTCCAATCATCGGGTAAGGAGTGTGTGTGCTAGTATTCAAAACTTATGCAAACAGGAATTATCGGGCTGCCACAAGTAGGGAAGACAAGTCTGTTCCGCATCCTCACGAAAGCAAAGGTAGAGGGGCGCAGCACGCCGAACCAGGCGCATGTGGGCATCGCCCGCGTGCCGGACGCACGCGTGGCCAAGCTGGCCGAAGTATTCAAGCCGAAGAAAATCACCTACGCGACCATCGAGTACGTGGACATCGGCGGCATCCAGAAGGACCGCGAGAAAAATTCGGCGTCGCTGGTGCCGCTACGTGAAGCGGACGCGCTGGCGCATGTGGTGCGACTGTTCGAAGATCCGGCCGTGCCGCACGAGGCGGGGTCGCTTGACGCCATGCGCGACATCGAAAGCGTGGACATTGAGCTGATTTTGAACGATCTGGAGCAGTGCGCCAAGCGCATCGAGCGCGTCGAAAAAGATTTGAAAAAGAAAAAGGACCCGCAGCACGAAGCCGAATTGCGCGTGCTGCAGCGCTGCCGCGAGGCGCTGGAAGCGGAAAAGCCCCTGCGTGAACTCGAATTCAAGCCCGAAGAGCAGAAGATGCTTACTGGTTTCATGTTTCTCACGCAAAAACCCATGCTGTACGTGCTGAATTTAGGGGATGAGGAAGCGCCAGAAATCGATCGCGTGGTGGAGAAATATCACCTGGAGAAGCTGGCCAGCAAGCCACGCACGGCCGTGGTGCCATTCTGCGGAAAAATCGAAGCGGAGCTTTCGGAACTGGACGACGCCGAAGCCGCCGAAATGATGAAGGCGTACGGGCTGAAGGAGTCCGGGCGCGACCGCCTGATTCAGGCCAGCTATCAATTGCTGGGCTTGATTTCGTTTCTCACCTGCGGTGAGCCCGAATGCCGCGCCTGGACCATCGAGCGCGGCATGAACGCGCAGCAGGCCGCGGGCGCGATCCATAGCGACATCGAGCGCGGGTTCATCAAGGCAGACGTGGTGAAGTGGGAAGATCTGCTCAATGCCGGGAGTTTTGCCGCCGCGAAGGAGAAGGCCCAGGTGCGGCTCGAAGGCAAGGAGTATATCGTGCAGGATGGCGACGTGATTTTGTTCCGCCACTCGGGTTAAGAGGCGAAGGCAAAGAAAAAATACGACGCAAAGGAAGCAAAGAAAGAAGGCTCGCGGTACTTTTCCGTAGCGATCCTTACCGGATCGCAAAGTACCGCGAAAGGAAAGCGCTCACGCGCAGATCTTTTGTCGCAACTGAAGCTGCGACCCCCTAAACGGCGATGGCGCACTAAAGTGCGCCGCCACAACCCGACAGAGCACGATCACATTCATGCACTCCGCCGAAACAACGCGCATCCTGCTAGCAATTTTGTTGGGCCTCACCGCGGCGGGCGCGAACGTTTTTGGCGGGCTGCTGATCGCGAGACGGCAATGGCCACGCGCGTGGCTGAAGTACTTCATCGCGCTGGGCGCGGGATTCATGCTGGCGACGGCCACGCTGGAAATGATTCCCGAGTCGCTGAAGCTGCGCAACGATCCTTCGTCGCATTTCTTCAACAGTACCAACGCCGTGTTTGTCTTTGTACTCGTCGGCTATTTCCTGGTGCACTTCTTCGAGCACACCGTGGCTCCGCATTTCCATTTCGGTGAGGAAACGCATCATGCGGAGATGGCGCACGCGCACGCCAGTTACACAGCTCTGCTCGGATTGATGATCCACACTTTTTTTGACGGGGTGGCCATCGCGTCGGGATTGCTCGTTTCCACGTGGCTCGGCGGCGTGATTTTCATGGCTATCTTTCTGCACAAAATTCCCGAGGGATTCACGGTCGCGTCGTTGATGCTGGCCAGCGGGCAAAGCGGCCGCGCCGCGTTTGTTTCGTCGGCAATTTTGGGCGGGACCACGTTGCTGGGAATCGGGTTGATGTTCGTGCTGCGAAGTTCGGTGGCCGATGCGCTGCCACTTTCGGCGGGTGTAACGCTCTATGTGGCTGCTTCGGACCTGATCCCCGAAGTAAATCGCGAACCCGGCGCGGGCATGGCGCTGCTCGTGTTCTTTGGCGTAGCAGTGATGCTGGCGCTGAAATTTCTCTTCCAGAGCTAGCCGGAGGCTGTTGCCGCAAGTCTCTATGCTGTAGTAGCTTAGCGAGTGCGTCCAACCCGGCACTGCCCTTTCCGCGGCACCGCACCCTGCGCAACTTTATGAGGCGGTTTGTGTTAGATAGACTGTGGAGGCCATGGCCAGAACCGACGTCCAATTGATGCTGGACGTGAAGGCAGGGGACGAAGCTTCGTTCGAGTTCCTGCTGCGGAAGTATCGCTCGCCCCTGGTGAATTTCCTCTACCGCATGGTGCGCGATACGGCGCAGGCGGAAGACCTTGCGCAGGAAGTATTTCTGCGCCTGTATCGTGCGCGGCAGGATTATTCGCCCAGCGCGAAGTTCACCACCTGGCTGTTCCGCATCGCCACCAACCTGGCGCTGAATTCGGTGCGCGACAACCGCTACCGGAAACTCGAAACGTCCATCGACGGGCCTGAGTCTAACCAGGAGGATGCGGCGCCGCGCGAGTTGCCGGCCCGCGAGATGCGCATCGACGAGCACTTGCTGGAGCTGGACCGCGTGAACTTTATCCGCCGGACGATCGAAAAGCTGCCGGAAAAGCAACGCGTAGCGGTTCTGCTGCATAAATACGAAGAGATGGATTACGCGGAGATCGCGAAAATTCTGGAATGCTCGGAAAGCGCGCTGAAATCGCTACTGTTCCGGGCCTATGAAACCCTGCGCGTGGAGTTGGCGCCACTGGCTGGCCATCAAGTGGGTCAGCAATTGGGTCAGCGAGCCGGCCAGCAAGTGCCACAGCGTGCCGGGGAAGGAAGGCTGTCATGAAGTGTGAAGAGATTTCCAAGGAACTGGTGGGATATCTGGATCGCCGGGCCAATTCGGCCGAGCGGCGGCAGGTGGAAGATCATCTGCTGGAGTGCGCGACGTGCCGGACGCGTGCGGAAGAATTCCGTGGCGTGTGGAACATGCTGGAGGAGTTACCGGCCATTGAGCCGTCTCTCGGGTTTGACGCCCGTGTGCGTGCGCGAGTCGCCGCCGAACCACGCCGGCGATGGTTCTGGGGTTTTGTGCCGCAGCCCAGGCTGGCGTTTTCGGTGGCGCTTCTGTTGCTGCTGAGTGTTGGTATCGCGAAATTCCCGCAGCGGAATGTGGCCACGTCGGTTCCGGTGGCCGCCGTAAATGAAACGGAGCAGTTCCAGGAAATCAAGGACCTGCCGGTACTGGAAAATTACGAAGTTCTGACGAAATTCGACGCGCTTTCGGAGCTTACTCCGGCGGAAGCACCGTCTGGAAAAGGGCAGAGTTCGGAGACGAACGATTAACATGCCGCAACCTCTTCGAAGCGGCGTTCATTGGAACGCGATGTTCAAAGGGCTCTGAGTAAGTGTTGAAAAAAGTTTTCAGCGAATTGATTGAAGAAAGGAATTGTCGTTGAGGCGGAGCCTTATATTTGCGGTGGGTATCGTCCTCGTTGCTGGGCTAGCGGCCAAGCCCGCTGCGGCGCAACGGCGAACGTTTCCGCGCTTGCAGTACGTGGACCAGAAGCAGAAACCCGCTCCTCGCGAGAATTTTCAGCCGCAGCCCAATGGTGCGCTTCGGAATCAGCCGAACCTGCGCGCCATGGCTGGCCTGCCGCCGAAATGGATCGAGAATTTGCGCGAGATGCCGCCAGGCGAGCAGGAGCGCTTTCTCCAGAACAACCGCCTGTTTCAGAATTTAGCTCCCGAGCGCCAGGCGCAAGTCCGCAAAAATCTGGAGAACTGGAACAAACTGACGCCCGATCAGCGCGACGCCCTCCGCGAGCGCGCCGAGGTTCTTGAGCGAATGACTCCCGCGCAGCGCATGTACCTGCGCAACACGCTGCTGCCGAAGTGGCAGGCGATGCCTCCCGACCGGCGGCAGGTGATCAACGGCCGGCTGCGCATCTTACAGACTATGGGCCCCGGCGCCCAGCAGGCCGCGTTAGCCGATCCGAAATTCATGCAAGGGCTCAGCCCGGACGAGCAGTCCATGCTGCGCGACCTGAATTCCTTCCGGAATCCCGCACCCCAGCAGTAGCTTTTTTCTCGCCGCTCATAAATCCATGGGATTCGACTCGCCGCTTTTGCGCGAATCAAGGCCGTTCGAGCGTGAGCTTCCGGGTGAAATTTCCGTTGGGAGTGTGGATCGCGTTTGGCGCCATGCCGAAGATCAGCTTCCCGTTCTCGAAGTGAAAGAAGCGCTTCTGCTGAGAGCCGGGATAGTCGGGGCGCCAGGCGGCGTCGATGTTCATGGTCAAAGTGCCAGCTTTTTCGTCGATGGTGCAGGGGCCCTCGTAGCCGATGTAATTCTTAATCAGCGCATCCTTCATTTGATCGCCCACAGGCTTTTCGCCCTCGGGCTTGCCAGTTGGTGAAAACGACGGCACATCGCTCGACATGATCTGCAGCAGGCACCAGCCGCGCTCGACAACGATCCAGCCGACGGGATGCCGGCCCCAGGGATATTGTCCGACCGACCCGTCGTCGCGAAGATCCTCGGCGGCAACGAGCTTCCAGCGCCCTTCGATGGTCTCGGCTTGCGCAGCCGCGGTGGCCATCAAAACGAGGGCAATGATGATGATTTTCATGGTAGAACCTCCGCGATTTCGGGGAACGAGACAGGAAGTCCGAGTGATGATACATCCGCAGACCGCGGACTCCCGCCAGGAAGTTGAAGAACCTGGGAATCTTTGGATTTTATTGCCGGGCTGGACAATTTAGCATCCGAACGCACCAAAACTGTGCTTCGAGTTTAGCGATAGGTAAGTAACGGCTGAGATAAGGCAAGCAGCCGCCCGCTTGCAGGCGGCTACGCAACTGGAATAGTGTTACGCGCATGGCCGATCCGCAGGATGAAATCGACGCGCTCACGGCGCAAGTCGCAGCGCTTACCAAGCGCGTGTACGAACTAGAGCGCAAAGCGGGCGTGGAGTGGGTTCCGACGCCAGCTCCCAGTGCGCCCATACACAGCGAGGTTTTGAGGCCAACGGAAGCACCAGCGGAACCAGCTTCAATTCCCGCGCCGCCACCCGCCGCTCCAGCACAGACTGTTCCGCAGAATCAATCTCCCGACTTTCGGGCACCCGGCTTCAGCAGGCCTGAAGCACCCTCTTCTCGCACAAGCCGCCCTGTTCCGCGCGCCGATGTCGATCTCGAGAAGACGATTGGCCAATACTGGCTCAACCGCATTGGGATTGTGGCCATCCTGATCGGCGTCTCCTATTTCCTGAAATACGCCTTCGAGAACAACTGGATTGGCCCCTCGGGACGCGTTGTGATCGGTTTGCTCACCGGGATAGGCCTGGTGCTTTGGAGCGAAAGCTTCCGCGCCAAAGGCTATCAAGCGTTTTCGTATTCGCTGAAAGCTGTAGGTATCGGCACGCTTTACCTATCGTTGTGGGGCGCGTTTCAGGTGTACCACCTGATTCCGGCCGCGGCTGCTTTTGCGTCCATGGCGATGGTGACGGCCGCCACGATTGCACTCGCGCTCACTCAGGATGCGGAGTTGCTCGCGACTTTTGCGCTGGTCGGCGGATTCAGCACGCCAATATTGCTTTCGACCGGACAGAATCACGAAGTCGTTTTGTTTTCCTACGTAGCGCTCCTGGACATCGCCGTGTTGGCCCTGGCCATCGGCAAACCCTGGCGGAGGCTGCTCTGGGGAAGCTTTGCCGGCACGATTCTGCTGTACGTGGGTTGGTATTCGGACTACTACTCGGCAGATCAGCGCGCCACCACCGTTCTGTTCGCCACGGTTTTCTTCCTGTTGTTTGCCTGCATTCCGTTGGCAACGCCCTACAACGAGTCCCAACGGTTCACTGGCGCATCCGTGACGCTGACCGTGATGCCCCTGCTGAATGCCGGCGCGTTTTTTCTGGCGCTCTACCAGGTGTACGACGGCGAGACGGCCACCCTGACGTGGTATGCGCTGGGGCTGGCTGCTGTGTATCTCGCCATTGGCAGCGCTTTCCGGCGGCGTTTCCCGGGCCAGGACAACACGTTTTTGAATCTGCTGCACATTGGGATCGCCATCGCATTCATCACCATCGCCATTCCCCTGAAGCTGGATGGGCAATGGATCACCATCGGCTGGCTGATCGAGTCGGCGGTATTGCTGTGGATCAGCGTGAAAGTGCGCACGGATTTTCTCCGGTTCCTCGCGGTGGCCGCTTTGGCCCTGGGCATCGGGCGCCTGTTGCTGATCGACCGTTTCCAGACCGACACCTTGATTTTCAACGCGCGATTTGCCACGTATCTGGTGGCTATTGCGGTTCTTGGCGGGATCATCGTGTTTGGCAACAAGCACGCATCGCAGCGCGAGAAACCCTTTCTGCAAATCGCGGCGGTGCTTCTGAATTTGCTCGCTCTCGTTGCTCTGACTCTTGAGGCTTCCGATTATTTCGACCGTCAGCTCGCAACACTGCATCACGTGATTTTTGCGGCCCCCTTCACGCAACTCCGGCTGGAGCGCGATTTCAGCTATTCGGCGATCTGGCTGGTATACGGTGTGGCGCTGATGGCCGTGGGTTTCGGCAGAAAATCGTCGTTCGTGCGGTGGCAATCGCTGGTATTGATCGCGGCAACGATCGCAAAAGTGTTCCTTTACGACGTTTCCGCGCTGGATAAGGGCTACCGCATTTTGAGCTTCGTAGCCCTGGGCGCGGTGCTGCTGGCGATCTCTTTCGTCTATCAGCGGGACTGGCTGAAGCTATCTACCAATTCCACGGACAGCCGGGCCGGTGAGCCTTCATGAAAACGGCCACCCTGCTGGCCCTCCTGCTATTCGCCGCGCCGGCCACATCATTTTTCAAATACGAGCGGGCTTTGCCCGTGGCGAGTGCAAATGGCCAGCATTACCTCGTTATCGACGAAGCCATCTGGCAGCACGCGCGCAGGGACCTGGGCGACCTGCGGCTTTTTGCAGGCGACCGCGAAATTCCCT
>Ga0335085_10008265_pt1 | contig 15909 bp, 15 predicted proteins | sample Lox_Sample_45_FD_206712 | JGI IMG/M metagenome (GOLD analysis project Ga0335085, IMG submission 206712) | Soil microbial communities from Loxahatchee National Wildlife Refuge, Florida, United States - Lox_Sample_4.5 | ecosystem: Environmental > Terrestrial > Soil > Wetlands | place: USA...
GTGGTCGGCGCGGTGGACGGCGGCTGGAAGATCGCCATGGCCACGCTCGCCTTCGAGCGCGTCGCCATCGCCACCGGGCGCGTCAACACCACCAAGGCGATCGAGGAGATCATCGCCGACATCCGGAGCCTGACCGCCGACGGCCGGCCGCTCGGCGCCGACCCGCACGTCCGGCAGCAGGTCGCCGACCTATGGGGTCGCGCCCTGGTGCACCGCGCCATCAGCCAGCGGGTCATCTCCGGCGCCGCCGCGGGCGAGCCGCCGGGACCGGTCACCTCGATCGGCAAGCTCTACTTCTGCCCCCTGGTCGAAGACCTGGCCGGCTTCCGGCTCTCGCTCGAGCCCCTGGGCGGCGAGTTCGCCCTGGATGACGAGCTCGCCGAGGCCCGGCGCTGGCTGCGGCTCGCCAACCAGGCCCGGGGTACCGCTATCGCCGGCGGGTCCACCTTCATCCAGCGCAATATCGTCGCCGAGCGCATTCTCGGCCTGCCGCGCGGCTGACCGGAGGCCGGCATGCGTCAGTCCTCAGGCACCTCGATGGCTGTCCGGTCTTCCACCCCGGAGATCGCCTCGGCGTACTTGTGCAGGTGGCGGCTCATCCGGCGGTGCGCGCCGTCGCCGTCCCCCGCCTCGATCGCCTCGGTGACCCGGGTGTGGGCCCGGATGGTGGTGCGGCGTACCTCGGCGTCGACGAACGCCTGGTTGTCGGTGGCGGTGTAGATGGCCCGCGACAGCGCCAGCATGAACCCGGTCAGCAGCTCGTTGTGGCTGGCCTCCGCCACGGCGAGGTGCCAGTCCACGTTGGCCTGCAGGAAGGCCTCGAGCGGGCCGTCCACGCTGATGGCCGCGTTGGCCGCCGCGAGCCTGTCCAGGTCCGCTTCGGTGCGGTATTTCGCCGCCAGCCGGGCGCAGGTCGGCTCGATCCCCTCCCGGGCCTCGAAGATCGCGGCCAGCCGGATCTGCCGCCCGCGGATCAGCAGGCTCACCGAGTCCGCGACCGCGTCCCCGCCCGGACGCTGCACGAAGGCGCCGCCGGAGCGCCCGGTCCTGATCCGCACCAGCCCCTGCACCTCGAGGATCCGCAGCGCCTCGCGGACGGTGGTCCGGCTCATCTGCGTCTGCGTCACCATGTCGCGCTCGGGCGGCAGCGAGGTGCCCTCGGGGAACTCCCCGCTCAGGATGCGCTCGCGCAGGTCGCCCGCGAGTACGTCGGAGGCCTTCGGGACCTGCATCGGCGCCAGCCGCACGGGTAGCCCCGCGGGCGGGTTCACTGGCGCGGGTTCTCCGGTCACCGGCCCCCATCTCGTCACGTCATTTTTTTGGTCTTACCTAAGCTACCATTTGCTGGCCGATGGAGGCCGGGGAAGGAACCGCCGTGGAGTGGAACCTGTCGCCCGAGCAGAGTGCCTACGCCGAGGCGTTCCGCGGCTGGCTGGCGGACGTGGCACCCCCGGACACGGTGCGGCGCTGGCTCGACGCCGGTGACGCGACGGCCTTCGAGAAGCTGTTCTCCGCGGCCGGCTGGGCCGGGGTCGGGCTGCCGGAGGAACTCGGCGGCCAGGGCGGCGGCCTGGTGGAACTCGCGCTGACCGCCGAGGAACTGGCCCGGGCCGCGGTCCCGTCGGCCGGCTGGCTGGCGACCGCGCTCGCGGTGCCCGCGCTGGCCCTGGCCGGCCGCCGGGACCTGGCCGAGCACGCCCTGTCCGGGCAGACCGCGGCCTACCTGGCTCCCGCCGAGTGCGTGCCCGACGAGGCCCCGTGCCTCACCGCCAACGCGGCGGGCGCCGTCAGCGGGACGGTGCCGCGGGTCCTGGCGGGCGATACCGCCGCCTGGTTCGTAGTGCCGGTCGTATCGCCCGGCTCGCTGCCCGGCGCTCGCGCAGGATCCGCGGGCGGTGCCACCGCCGGCGGCCCAGAACTCCGGCTCGTGGAGGCGAGCGCCCCCGGCGTCACCCGTGCCCGGCGCAAGCTGCTCGACCGCTCCCGCTCAGCAGCCGACGTAACCCTCGACCGCGCGCCTTCGCAGCCGCTCGGCCTGGCCGGCCCGGCCGAGGTGCGGCGGCAGGCCGCGGCGCGGGCAGCCGTCCTGGTCGCCGCCGACTCGCTCGGCGCCTCGGCCAAGATGCTGGACCTGGCCGTGGCGTACAGCAAGCAGCGCCACCAGTTCGGCGTCCCGATCGGCTCGTTCCAGGCGGTCAAGCACGCGGCCGCCACCATGCTGGTCGGCGTGGAGGCGGCCAGGTCCGCCGTGTACTTCGCCGCCGCGTCGGTCGATGCGGGCGGGCCCGAGGCGTTCCTGCCCGCCGCCGCGGTCAAGGCCCAGGTCACGGCGGAGGGGGCACTGGCCGCCGACAGCGCGCTGACCCTGCACGGTGCTATCGGCTACACCTGGGAGTACGACCTCCAGCTGTTCTTCAAGCGGGCCCGGCTCGACGAGAAGCTCCTCGGCTCGCCCGCCCGGTGGAACGAGCGCATCGCGGACGGCCTCGCGCTGGTGCCCCCGTCCTAGTTATTTGGTCAGTCCTTTGGTATTTTGAAACCAAATAGCCGCGAAGGGAACCGGTGCCGTGGACTTCGAGCTCAGCGAGGATCAGGAGACGATCCGCAAGGCCGTCCGCGAGCTCGCCGCCACCTTCGACGACCAGTACTGGATGGACAAGGACCAGGCGCACGAGTTCCCGGCCGAGTTCTACCAGGCGTTCGCCGGCGCGGGCTGGCTCGGCATCACCACGCCGGAGGAGTACGGCGGGCACGGCTTCGGCATCACCGAGGCCTCGCTGCTGCTCGAGGAGGTCGCCGCCTCCGGGGCGGGGATGAACGGCGCCAGCTCGATGCACCTGTCGATCTTCGGCATGCACCCGGTCATCGTGCACGGCTCCGAGGAACTCAAGCGCGAGAACCTGCCCCGGATCGTCTCGGGCGACCTGCACGTCTGCTTCGGCGTCACCGAGCCCGGCGCCGGCCTCGACACCACCAGGATCACCACGTTCGCCCGGCGGGACGGCGACGACTACGTCGTCAGCGGCCGCAAGGTGTGGATCTCCAAGGCCCTGGAGTCAGAGAAGATCCTGCTGCTGACCCGGACCACGAAGTTCGAGGACGCTCCGCGGAAGACGGCCGGCCTGACGCTGTTCCTGACCGACCTCGACCGCGACCACGTCGACATCCGCCCCATCGCCAAGATGGGCCGCAACGCGGTCAGCTCCAACGAGCTGTTCATCGACGACCTGCGCGTCCCGGCCGCGCACCGGGTCGGCGAGGAGGGCATGGGGTTCACCTACCTCCTGGACGGCCTCAACCCGGAACGGATGCTGGTGGCGGCCGAGGCGCTCGGCATCGGCCGGGCGGCGCTGCGCCGGGCCGTCCGCTACGGCAACGAGCGGGAGGTGTTCGGCCGCCCGATCGGGATGAACCAGGGACTCCAGTTCCCCCTCGCCGACTCCCTCGCCCGGCTCGACGCCGCCGAGCTCGTCCTGCGCAAGGCGACCTGGCTCTACGATCACGGCCGGCCGTGCGCGCGGGAGGCGAACACCGCCAAGTACCTGTGCGCCGACGCCGGGTTCCAGGCCGCCGACCGCGCGCTGCAGGTCCACGGCGGCATGGGCTACTCCGAGGAGTACCACGTGGCTCGCTACTTCCGGGAGGCCCGGCTGACCAGGATCGCGCCGCTCAGCCAGGAGATGGTGCTGAACTACCTGGGTGAACACGTCCTGCGACTGCCAAGGAGCTACTGATGTTCTCGCTGCGGGGAAGGACCGCCCTGGTCACCGGCGCGGGCAGCGGCATCGGCGCCGCCGTCGCGAAGGCCATGGCGAGGGCGGGGGCCGCGGTCGTCGTCAGCGACGTCGATAAAGACGCCGCCGTCAGTGTCGCCGACGCCATCAACACCGACGGCACTACCCGGGCGGAAGGCGGGCGGGCCGAGCCGGCCGTGCTCGACGTGCGGGACGCCGCCCAGGCCGCCCAGGCGGTGCAGCAGGCCGCCGGCCTCGGCGGCGGAGTGCTCAACATCGTGGTCAACAACGCGGGCGTCATCGCCCCGGCCATGATCGGCAAGATGACCGCCGAGCAGTTCGGCCTGGTCCTCGCCGTTCACGTCGGCGGCACGTTCACGGTCAGCCAGGCCGCGCTGCCCTATCTCCCGGAAGACGGGACGGGACGGATCATCAACGTCACCTCGGCGGCCGGCCTGACCGGCACCATCGGGCATGTGAGCTACGGAGCGGCCAAGGCCGGGATCGTCGGCCTCACCAAGTCCCTGGCCCGTGAGCTCGCCCGGCGGAAGATCACCGTCAACGCCATTGCGCCGCTGGCCGCCACGCCCATGACCGAGAGCATCAGGGGCAACGAGAAGCTCGCGGCGCTGACGCTGGCCCGGATACCGCTCGGCCGCTGGGCCGAACCGGCGGAGATCGCCCCCACCTTCGTCTACTTCGCCTCCGACGCGGCGTCCTACGTCACCGGACAGGTGCTCCCCGTCGACGGCGGGACGGTCATCTGATGGCCGCCAGGTCAGCAGGCCCGTTCACGGCCGCCGGCCGGGACGCGCTGATCGTCGAGGCGCTGCGGACCCCGATCGGGAAATCCCATCCCGAACGCGGCTGGTACCGGGACGTCCACCCCAACGCGATGCTCGGCGCCGTCTACACCGCGCTGCTCGACGCCGCCGGGCTGAGCCCGGATGCGGTGGAGGACCTCATCGTCGGCTGCACCGCGCCGTTCGGCGAGCAGTCCCGCAACATCGCCCGCAACGCCTGGCTGCAGGCCGGGTACCCGCCCGAGGTCCCGGCCATGGTGCTCGACCGGCGCTGCGGGTCGGCCCAGACCGCCGTCGGGCTGGCCGCCGCGCTCGTCACGTCGGGCACCCACGACCTGGTGATCGCCGGCGGCGTCGAGCACATGGGCCACGTGCCGATGAACTCGCCGGTGAAGATCTCCGAGCTCTACGGCGACCCGTGGCCGCCCGAGCTCCGCCAGCGCTACGACTTCGTGCCGCAGGGGGAGAGCGCCGAGCTGATCGCCGACCGCTGGCACATCTCCCGTCCGGAGATGGACGAGTTCGCGGCCCGCTCCCACCGGCTGGCCGCCGCGGCCGGCGACGCCGGCCGGTTCGCCCGCGAGATGATCCCGCTCGACCTCGACGGCCAGGTCCGGACCGCCGACCAGAGTATCCGCCCGGACACCACGGCCGAGGGGCTGGCCCGGCTGAAGGCCGTGTTCCGCCCGGACGGCCAGATCACGGCGGGCAGCTCGTCGCCGATCTCCGACGGCGCGGCCGGGGTCCTGGTCGCCTCGGCGGCGGCCGCCGAACGGCACGGCCTGCGCCCGCGCGCCCGGATCCTCGACCAGACCACGGTCGGCGTCGACCCCGTCATCATGCTCACCGGCCCCATCCCGGCCACCAGGAAGCTGCTCGAGCGCAACGGCATGAAGATCGGCGACATCGACCTGATCGAGGTCAACGAGGCGTTCAGCTCGGTGGTGCTGGCCTGGGAGCGCGAGCTCGAGCCGGACATGGACCGGGTGAACGTCAACGGCGGCGCCATCGCCCTCGGCCACCCGGTCGGCGCCACCGGTGCGCGGCTGTTCGCCACCCTGCTAGCCGAGATGGAACGGCGGGACGCGGAGACCGGCCTGGTCACCATGTGCTGCGGCGGCGGCCTCGGCACGGCCACCCTCGTCCAGCGGCTCGCCTAATGCCAGGGACGGTGATGCCGGAGACCCTGGACCTGTCCCGGTACATCCGCCCCGGCGACGGCGTCTGGTGGGGCCAGGCCGGCGCGGAACCCGAGCCGCTGGTCGACGCCCTGCTCGACCAGGCCGGGGCCATCGGGCCGGTGCGCGCGTTCTGCGGCCTGACCTGGAACGAGCGGCTGGCCGGCCCGCTGCCCGCCGGGCTGACCCTGACCTCTTACGGCGGCCTGGGCCTGCTGCGCAAGCTCAGCCGGCGGGGCGGCCTCGAGGTGGTGCCCTGCCACTACTCGTCGCTGCCGCGGCTGTTCGCCCGCCGCCTGCTGCCGTGCGACGTCGGGCTGCTCCAGGTCTCCGCCCCCGACGGCGACGGCCTGGTGTCACTCGGGATCGGGGAGGAGTACGCGGCCGACGCGCTGCGCCACACGCCGACCCTGATCGCCGAGGTCAACCGCCAGATGCCGCGGACCCAGGGGGCCACCCGGCTGCCGCTGTCGGCCTTCGCGGCCACCGTGGAGACCGACCGGCCGCTGCGGGAGGCAGCCGTCCGCGAACCGGACGCGGCCGACCGCGTCATCGGCGAGCTGGTCGCCGGGCTGATCGAGGACGGCGACACGCTCCAGATCGGAGTCGGCGCGGTGCCGGGGGCCATCCTCGGGGCGCTGGCCGGCCACGGCGACCTCGGCTTCCACACCGGCATGATCACCGACGGCGTCCTCGACCTGGTCGAGCGGGGCGTGGCGACCGGGGCGAAGAAGGAGATCGACTCCGGACTGGTCGTCACCGGGGCGGCGCTCGGCTCCGCCGCGCTGTACGGCCGGCTGGCCGGGTCCCCGGTCGAGTTCCGGCCCGCCAGCTACACCCACGACCCGGCCGTCCTGTCCCGCCTGCGGTCGCTGGTGTCGGTGAACTCGGCCATCGAGGTCGACCTGCTCGGCCAGGCTGGCGCGGAACTGGCAGGCGGAACCCACGTCGGAGCGGTCGGCGGCCAGGTCGACTTCAGCCGCGCGGCCGCGCTGACCGGTGCCCGGTCGGTCATCGCGCTGCGCGCGGAGTCGAAAGGACGCTCCGCGATCGTCCCGACCCTGCACGGGGGCGTAGTGACCACGGCGCGGTCCGACGTCGACGCCGTCGTGACCGAGCATGGCGTCGCGATGCTAGCCGGCCGCACCGTCGCCGAGCGGGCCCGGCGCCTCATCGCGGTCGCGGCCCCCGAGTACCGCGACACCCTGGAAGCGAGCCTCGTCCTCCCGAAGATCTCAGCATGACCAGCACGAGCCAGGAGATTCCTTCATGAGCAACCGCGTCGCAGTCGTCACCGGGGCCGGGCAGGGCATCGGGCGGGGCATCGCCACCGCCCTGGCCGCCAGCGGCTTCCTGGTGGCCGTCGCCGACCTGAACCTGGACACCGCCACCCGGACGGCCAAGGAGATCGCGGAGGCGGGCGGCACCGCCGTTCCGGTCGGGATCGACGTGACCGATACCGCGTCGGTGGAGCGCGCCGTGGCGTCGGTCACTGCTGAGCTCGGCCCGGTCGAGGTGGCGGTGAACAACGCGGGCTTCGACGACTTCATGCCGTTCGTCGCGACGACCGAAGAGTTCTGGGACAAGATCCTGGAGGTCAACTTCAAGGGGCAGCTCCGCGTGGTCAAGGCGGTCCTGCCCGGGATGCTGGAACGCGGGTTCGGGCGGATCGTCAACATCGGCTCGGACGCGGGCCGGGTCGGCTCCTCGCTCGAGGCGGTCTACTCGGGCGCCAAGGGCGGCATCATCGCGTTCACCAAGACCCTCGCCCGCGAGGTGGCCGCCCGGGGCGTCACCGCCAACACCGTCTGCCCCGGCCCGACCGACACCCCGGCCCTGCGCAAGTTCGCCGACGGGGCCGGGCAGGACGCCGACAAGGTGATCGCCGGGATGGTCCGCGCGGTCCCGATGAAGCGTCTCGGCACCCCGGGCGACATCGGCCCGGCCGTCGCGTTCCTCGCCTCCGACGAGGCGGGCTTCATCACCGGGCAGACCCTGTCGGTGAGCGGCGGCCTCACGATGGCGTGACGCCAGGACCGCAAGCCGCAGTACCGGGGCGGGAACCCTGCCCCGTTCGGCATAAAGGTTGTACGGAAGGCAGGTGCCGGTGGATCAGCCCGAGGACGTCGTGACCTGGCATCCGGCCGCGCCCGGGATCTGGCGCGTCACGCTGGCCTCGCCGCCGGCCAACGCGCTGAGCGCGCCGCTGCTCGACGGGCTGCACGCCGCGCTGGACGCGGCCGGGGCGGCCGGGGACGTCAGGGTCGTCGTGCTGACCTCGGCGCTCGACCGGTTCTTCGCGGCCGGCGCCGACATCAAGCACATGGCGTCGATCGGTGCCGCCCCGTTCACCGCTTACGGTGACCGGATGCGCGCGGTCAACGACCGGCTCGCCGCCGCCCCGTTCCTGTCGGTGGCGGCGGTGGACGGGCTGGCCCTCGGCGGCGGGCTCGAGCTCGCGCTGGCCGCCACCATGCGCGTCTCGGGACCCCGGGCCCGCTTCGGGCTGCCGGAGGTGAAGCTCGGCCTCATCCCCGGCGCCGGCGGCACCCAGCGGCTTCCCCGGCTGGTCGGGCGCGGCCGGGCCCTCGACCTCATGCTGACCGGCCGCCAGGTGCCCGCCGCCGAGGCGCTCGCCATCGGCCTGGTGGACCGGCTCGCCGACGACGTGACCGAGGCCGCCCTCGCGCTGGCCGGCGAGCTGGCCGGCGCCTCACGGCCTGCCCAGCGCGCGGTCATCGCGGCCGTGGCCGCCGCTTCCGAGCTGCCGCTGGCCGCCGGGCTCGGCTTCGAGCGGGAGCAGGTCCAGGGACTGTTCGAGCGCGGCGAGGCGGCCGAGGGGATCGCCGCGTTCACCGAGAAGCGCCCGCCCCGGTTCGCATGAGCAAGCCGGACCTCATCGTGGTGGAGGGCGGCCCGGAACGGTTCTTCCGGGTCGCCCGGCCCACGGCCGATGGTGATGTGATCTCGAGCTCGATGCCGGCCGGGCCCTGGCTGAACGGGCCGTCAGGCCGGCCGCTGGCGGGGACGCTCGGGGTCCTGATCGACAACGTGGCGGGTTACGTCCTGGTGCTGGGCCGACCGCCGGGCGGGTGGTCGGTCAGCGCGGAGATCACGCTGGACCTGTTCCGGCCGCTGCCCGGCGACGGGTCCGTCCTGACCGCGCGGGGCACCTTGCGGCACGCCGACGACGTCGGCGGCTTCGCCTCGGCCTCCATCACCGACGACTCGGGCCGCCTGGTCGCCACCTGCACGCAGCACGGCCGGTGGCTGCCGGCCGCCCCCGGGTCCCACCGCACCGCCCCGGCGGGGCCGCCGGCCGCGGCTGACCTGGCTGGCTATCTCGGCGGCCAGGTGCGGGCGGCCGACGGCGGCGCCTTGCTCGAGCTGACCGTCACCCCGGACCTGACCAACCCGCTCGGCAACCTCCACGGCGGCGTCACCCTCTGCGCCTGTGACCTGATCGCGCAGGCCGCCGTCGAAGCCGCCGTCGAAGCCGCCGGCGGGCCGCCGCGGACGGCGTCCGTCCACGTGGCCTACCCGCGTCCCGTCCCGGTCGGCGCCCGGGTGCGGTTCACGGCCCAGGTGGAGCACCTGGGCCGGGCCTTCGCGGTCGTCCGGGTCACCGCCCGCACCGACCGCGGCAAGCCCTTCGCGATCGCTACCGTGACGACCAGCCCGTGAAAGGAACCGCCGGTGAAGGCCCTGAACACCGCCTATCAGACGCTTGACCTCGAGAGCACGGCGGCCGGGGTCGCCGTCGTTACCCTGAACCGGCCGGACCGCTACAACGCGATGACGGCCGTGATGTTCGACGAACTCGAGCACGCGGCCCTCGCGCTCGACGACGAGGACGACCTCCGGGCCGTGATCATCACCGGGGCCGGGCAGGCCTTCTGCGCTGGCTACGACCTCGCCGACGCCGGGGAGCTGCCGGCTCTCGGCGCGCTCAGCATGCTCGCCCGGCAGGACCGCGCCGCCCGGGCGCTGGTCGCCATCCGCTCGGCCCGGGTGCCGGTGATCGCCGCCGTCAACGGCCCGGCCGCCGGCGGCGGGTTCGCTTTGGCGCTGGCCGCCGACATCCGGCTGGCCGCGCCCGCCGCCCGGTTCAACGCGGCGTTCGTCCGCATCGGCCTGTCGGCGGGCGACCTCGGCACCTCGTGGCTGCTGCCCCGGCTCATCGGCCCGGGCGCGGCCAGCGAGATCTGCTTCACCGGACGCCCCGTCGAGGCGGCCGAGGCCCTGACCCTCGGCCTGGTGAACGCGGTCAGCGAGCCGGGCGCGCTGCTCGACGACGCCCTGGCCCTCGCCGCCTCGATCGCGGCCAACTCGCCGGGCGGCGTCCAGCTGTCCAAGCGGGCACTGCAGGCCAACATGGAAGCCGCCTCCTACGCCGCCGCCATCGAGCTGGAGAACCGCGGCCAGGCCCTCCTGACTAGGGGGACCGACTTCCCCGAGGCGCTCGCCGCCTTCAAGGCCAAGCGGCCGCCGGCCTTCACCGGCCACTGACCGCCCGAGGTACCTGCCGATGAACACCCCTGAGTTCCAGACGCTGGCGGTCGAGCCGCTCGACGGCGGCCTCGCCGTCCTGCGCGTCAACCGCCCGGACCGGATGAACAGCCAGACGGTGACGATGTTCCGCGAGTTCGGCCCGGCCGCCCGCGCCCTGCGCGACCGCGGGCTGCGCGCCCTGATCCTGACCGGGGCGGGGGAAAAGGCGTTCTGCGCCGGGTTCGACCTCGGCGAGCTCGACGTCATCACCCGCTTCGGGCTGCGCGACTACCTCAAGTTCCAGGAGACCGCCGCCAGCGGGATCACGGCCATCAGGCAGCTGCCCTTCCCGGTCATCGCGGCCGTGCACGGTCCCGCCGTCGGCGGCGGGCTCGCGCTCGCCCTCGCCGCCGACATCCGCCTGGTCGCGCCCACCGCCAAGTTCAGCGCCGCGTTCGTCCGGGTCGGCCTGTCGATGGGGGAGCTCGGCACCTCCTATAGCCTCAGCCGCCTGGTCGGTCCCGGCCGGGCCGCTGAGATCGGCTACACCGGCCGCGTCGTCGGCGCCGAAGAAGCCGTCCGCATTGGCCTCGCCAACCGGGTCGTCCCCTCCGAGCGGCTCATGGACGAAGCCCTCGCGATGGCGCACGCGATCGCGGCCCACCCGGAGGCCGGCGTGCGGCTGGCCAAGCAGGCCATCCTGCGCAACCAGGAGATCACCTCCTACCCGGCCGCCCTGGAACTGGAGACCCGCCACGCCCTGCTCGCCCTGGCCGGGGACCCGTGACCCCCGCCGACCGCGACGCGCTGGCCGGGTTCCTGCGCGAGCGCGGGCTGTGCGACGGCCCGCTCAGCGTCACCCCGATCGGGGACGGCCACTCCAACCTCACCTACGCGGTCAGCGACGGCAACCGCACCGTCGTGGTCCGGCGGCCGCCGCCTCCGCCCGCCCCGCCGAGCGCCCACGACGTGCTCCGCGAGGCCCGGCTGATGGCGGCGCTGCGGCACACCGCCGTCCCGGTACCCGCCGTGCTCGCGACCGCCGAGGCCGGCCACGTCCTCGACGTCCCGTGCTACGTCATGACCTTCGCCGAGGGCCCGGTCATCACCACCAGGACGCCCGCGGCGCTGGCCCGCCCGGCGACCAGGCGCCAGATCGGCGAGGCGCTGGCCGACACGCTGGCCGCGCTGCACGCCGTCGACTGGCGCGCCGCCGGCCTCGCTGACCTGGGGCGCCCCGAGGGGTTCAACGCGCGGCACCGGCGCCGGATGGAACGCCTGATCGCGGACGGCGACGGGCTTGTCCCGCCGCCCTTCGCACCGGTGCGGGACTGGCTGGCCGCCCGCGTGCCGCCCGAATCCGGGGCCGCGATCGTCCACGGCGACTACCGGATCGGCAACGTGGTGATCGCCCCGGACGCCCCCGGCCGGGTGGCCGCCGTGCTCGACTGGGAGCTCGCCACCGTCGGCGACCCGCTGCTCGACGTGGGCTACTTCCTGGCCTCGGTGCCCGGCCCGGAAGGCCCGGCGACCCCGGTACAGGAGTTCGGGACGGCGATGCTCGAGGACGGCTACCCGGACCGCGCCGCCCTCGCCGCCCGGTACGCGCGGCAGACCGGGCGTGACCTGTCCGGACTGGCCTGGTACACCGTCATGGCCCAGTGGAAGCTGGCCGTGCTGTACGAGTACAGCCGCCGCCGGGCCGCGGACCGGTATTACGCCAGCCCGTCCCTGGCCGCGTCCTTCCTGCAGGCCGCGCACCAGGCGGCCGGCCTGCCGCTTCCCGATTCCTGTCCGTCAACGGAGGCGCCATCGTGACCGTCCCCTTCCCCGATGTCCTCGTCGCGGCGGGCACCCCCGGCCTGCCCGACCGGTTCTTCGACCGGTTCGTGTTCAACCTGCACGCCGCCGACGGGCCGGACCCGTACGTCATCTTCGGCCTCGGCATCTACCCGGCCCGGGACGTCATCGACGGCTTCGCGATCGTGGTGACCGGCACCGAGCAGCGGAACCTGCGCCTGTCCGACGAGCTGAGCACGACCCGCCGCACCACCGCCGGCGGCACGCTCGGCCCGCTGACGTGGGATGTCCCCGCGCCGATGCGGACCTGGCGCGCCGCGCTGGGCCCCAACCCGGCGGGCCTCGAATTCGACCTCAGCTGGCGGGCCCGCACCCTGGCCTGGACCGGCGACGTCAGCGTGACGAACACCGATGGCGGCGCCTCCTCGTTCGCCCACCTCTTCCAGTCCGGCCGCTACGAGGGCGTGCTCCGGATCGACGGCCAGGAAGTTCGCGTCGATGGCTGGTACGGCCAGCGCGACCGGTCCCGCGGCGTGCGCACCATGACCGGTGGCCAGGGCCTGCACCTGTGGGTCCAGGCCCAGTTCCCCGACCGCTCGGTCGGCTTCCTGACCGCCGAGAGCCGGGACCACCAGCGGCTCCTCCTCGAGGGAGCGGTCATGCACGAGGACGGTCGGCTCGACCCCGTCACCGACGTGCGGCACGACCTGCGCTTCGACGACGGCCTGGACCTGCGCGGCGGCATCGTGGAGGTGGTTACGCAGGCCGGCGCCGTCTACCTGATCAGCGCCGACGCCGCTGCCCGCGGCGGGTACATGTCAGGCGGCGGCTACGGCGGACAGCACGGCCGCCCGATGGGCCGCGGCCACCTCGAGCACGACGCCTACCCCCTGGACGGCTCGGTGACGCCGCGCGTCCTCGGCACCGCCCTGACCGACCGGCTCACCACCTTCACCTGGGACGGCACCCCCGGCCGCGGCATCTTCGAGTTCGCCCTGACCAGAAGCCCGTCCTACCGCTACCACCCCACCATGCCCTAGGCCCATGCGCCGGCCCCCGGACTCGGTGGCCCCCCAGGTACCTACTTGGGACGCGCCGGCTGATATCCCGTCAATCCGCAGGCATCTGTCCCTGCATTTCCCGCGCGTTCCGGCCGCGATCACCTCGCCGCCTCACCCGCGGGCCCGGTGTGACTCCTGATGCGGCTTCGGCGGGTTGCGCCGTTATCGTGTGCAGTTACCCCCACTTTCCGGCTCTGTCGCATATCTCGGGACGACAACGTTGCCCGGTCACGGACAGCGGGCACATGCGCCCCGCAAGCATCACCGGTCACTGGCCTACTGCCCGCCTGCGGGCCGGTGGCCCCCCGGGTACCGTCTTGGGTACCCGGGGGGCCACCGACCCCGCTGCGCGCAGGCCGGGGATTGTAGGACCGGGGAGTCAGGCGCCCCGGTACTTGGAGAAATCTGGCGAGCGCTTCTCGTTGAACGCCCGGATGCCCTCCTCGGCCTCTGGCGTCTCGCCGAACATCTTGAGGGTGGTGTAGGCCATCGAGCCGATGGCCATGAAGTGCTCGGTGTCGGTGTTGAGCGACTGCTTGAGCACCTTGAGCGCGGTCGGCGAGAACTGGAGCATCTGGTCCGCCCACGCCCGCACCTCGGCGCGCAGTTCGGCCGCCGGGACGACCTTGTTCACCAGGCCCCAGTCCAGGGCCTCGGCGGCCGACAGCCGGCGGAGCATGAACCACAGCTCGCGGGTCCGCTTCTCGCCGATCACCCGGGCCAGATAGCCCGAGCCCATGCCCGCGTCGAACGAGCCCACCCGTGGCCCGTTCTGGCCGAACTGCGCGGTGTCGGCGGCGATCGTCAGGTCGCACAGGACCTGGAGCACGTGCCCGCCCCCGATCGCCAGGCCGTTGACGGCGGCGATCACCGGCTTGGGGGTGTCGCGGATGACGCGATGCAGCGCGTCCACCTCGAACAGCCCGCTCTGCGACGGGCCGTAGTCGCCGGTTTCCATGCGCTGCTTCTGGTCGCCGCCCGCGCAGAACGCCTTGTCCCCGGCTCCGGTGAGGGCCACGACGCCGATGTCGTCGCTGGCCCAGGCCCGCTTGAACGCCATCACCAGTTCGTCGACGGTGCGGGCGCGGAACGCGTTATAGCGCTCGGGACGGTTGATGGTGATCCACGCCAGGCCCTCGTCGGCCTCGTACGTCACGTCGGTGAACTCTTCCATCGTCCTCGGTTCCCTCCGCTGCCGTCAGCGGACAGGCGAGCCGCCCGCATCATCCTTATATGGACTGACCATTAACATACTTTACGACGGCCAGGATCTCAATCGGCTACCGGCCCGGCCGGCCCGGACCCGGCCGGCCCGGCCGCAGCATCTCGCGGGCGATGACCATCTTCTGGATCTCGGCCGTGCCGTCCGCGATCAGGTAGGCCATCACGTCCCGTAGCCGCTGCTGCAGCGGAAGCTCGGTGGCATAGCCGAGGTTGCCGTGAACCCGCATGGCCGCCTCGATGGCGTCCTTGGCCACCACCGGCGGCCACCACTTGCTCATCGAGGCCAGCGAGGTGTGCGGCTGGCCCTGCTCGCGCAGCCACAGCGCGCGGTAGCAGAGCCAGCGGGCCGCCTCCAGGTAGGTGGCGTGCTCGGCCAGCAGGAACGACACGCCCTGGTAGTCCGCGATCGGACGGCCGAACGCGTGCCGCTGCGTCGCGTAGGCGGTGGCCTCGTCCAGGCTGGCCTGGGCGGCGCCCAGGCACATCAGGCCGATCGCGGCCCGGCTGAAGTCGAAGTGGCTCATCACCGCGCGGAACCCGCCGCCGGCCGCGCCCACCAGGTGTGATTCCGGCACGAAGACGTCGTCCAGGTGAATGGAGCCCCAGCCGAGTGGCAGGCAGCCCATGCCGGGCAGGTGGTGAACCGACACGCCCGCCGCGTCGAGCGGCACCAGGTAGCAGCTCACTCCCGCCGACCGCGCGGTGCCGGGGTCGCGCGCGTACACCAGCGCGGCCGACGCGTTGCAGGCCCACGAGATCGCGGTCTTCTCGCCGGTCAGCCGCCAGCCGCCCGGCGTCGGCCGGGCCGTCGTGACCAGGGCGGCCGCGTCGGATCCGGAGCCCGGCTCGGTCAGCGCGATCGCCAGGGTCTCCCGTCCCTCGATCAGCGGCGGCAGGTAGCGCTCCTGCACCTCCTCGGTGGCCTGCACCAGCTGGGAGGCGATCAGCCCGGTCTGGATCGGCGCCGACGCCAGGTTGACGTCGCCATAGGCCAGGGTCTCGGTGACCAGGCCGAGCAGCACCGGGTCGTCGGCGCCGGTACCGCCGTACCGCTCCGGCAGTCCGATGCCGAGCACGCCCAGCTCGCCGAGCTGCCGCAGGACGCCGAACGGGAACTCGGCCGATGCCGCCCTTTCCCGGTAACCAGGCAGCAGTTCCTTGCGCGCGTACCCGGCCAGGGTCTGAGCGAATTCCTGCTGCTCCTCGGTGAAGGCGAACGACACCATGGCGGTTACAGCGGCGTCGCGGTCGCGCCGGCGCGCCCGCGGTCGGTCTTGCCGAAGAACTCCCGGGACCGCCCGGCCACGGCGGGGTTGCCCGCGCACAGCGCGTACCCCCACATGGCCTCGACCCGGAGCTGGTCGTGCAGCGGCCTGCCGATCACCTCGGCCACGGTCTCCTTGGCCGATTCGACGGCGGCCTGGTCGCAGCGCAAGATGGTGGCGACGAGCCGCTCGGTCTGCGCTTCGAGCTCGTCGTGGGGCACCACCCGGTTGACCATGTTGGCGGCGTAGGCGCGCTGCGCGGAGACCGGCTCGCCGGTGAGCAGCAGCTCGAGCGCGAAGCCCGTCCCGCACGCGTTGACCAGCCGGACGATCCCGCCGTCGGCGGGATGCAT
>Ga0335085_10008267_pt1 | contig 15908 bp, 9 predicted proteins | sample Lox_Sample_45_FD_206712 | JGI IMG/M metagenome (GOLD analysis project Ga0335085, IMG submission 206712) | Soil microbial communities from Loxahatchee National Wildlife Refuge, Florida, United States - Lox_Sample_4.5 | ecosystem: Environmental > Terrestrial > Soil > Wetlands | place: USA: Florida...
TGCTCGGGGAGCACCTGGACGAGCTGCAGCGGCTGCCCCCGGACGCCGCCCTGGAAGGCTTGATCGTCGATGCCGTGGCCGGCGGCGGACCCGTGCGCTGCGCGTTGGCGACGCCGGGGTCGGCTACGGAGCTCTCGCCACCACCGCCGGCCGGGGCCGCCGCGCCCGCCGGGGGCCCCGGGACCGGGCCGGGACCCGCCCCCAAGGCGCGCGTTCACCCCCAGCAGCTGACGCTCGAGGACGCCGCCTCGTCGGTCGCCTCGAGCCACGGTGGGGCCGGGGCGCAGCCGGCCGCCGTCGCCCTGCTGCAGACGGCCAGCTACTCCTCGCTGAAGGAGCTCGAGCGCTGCGGCTACCGCTACTACCTGGAACGGGTCCTCGGGCTGGAGGAGCGCCGCGCCGAGGGTGACCCCCGCGGCGAGGGGCGGCGTGGCGGGCTGGACGCGCTCGCGCGCGGATCGCTGATCCACAGGGTGCTCGAGCTGCACGACTTCGCCGCCCCGCAGGGCCCCCGCGAGCAGGACGTGGAGCTGGCCGCCCGGGGGCTGGGGTTGCGCCCGGGCAGGGGGGAGGCGGAGGCGATCGCGCAGATGCTGGCGGTGGCGCTGGGCGAGCAGCCGGCGCGGCGGATCGCGGCCGCGGCGGAGGTGTGGCGCGAGCAGCCGTTCTCCTACCCGGCCGGCGAGCAGCTGCCGCTGCTGACGGGCGTGATCGACGTCCTCGCCCGCGAGCACGACGGGGGCTACCTGGTGCTCGATTACAAGAGCGACCCGGTGGCCGAGGACGACGAACTCGAGGCGCTGGTGGCCCGCGACTACGCCCTGCAGCGCGAGCTGTACGCGCTCGCGGCGCTGCGCAGCGGAGCCCCGTGGGTGGAGGTCCAGCACTGGTTCCTGGCGCGCCCGCAGGAGCCCGCCTCGGCCCGCTTTCAGGCGGCCGAGCTGCCGGCGCTGCAGGGCTCGCTGAGGCAGCGTCTGCGCAGCGCCCTGGAGACCGGGTTCGCGGTCAGTCCGCGGCCGCATCGTGGCCTCTGCGCCACCTGTCCGGGATGCTCACGGCTGTGCTCGTGGCCGGAGAGCGCGACGATGGCCCCGCGGCCCGGTGGGGCGGCCACGGGGGGTTGAGCCCGGGACCCCGGCGGAGCGCGCGATATGGCGGCTGCCAATTGGTTTAGAGGCCGCTCATTTTCCCTGCGAGAAAGGGTTTTCCCGGGGTCTTTCGCTGCTACCCTTCGGGTCCGCCTCAGGTGCCCGACTGCCTACGCCATGGTGCAAGGGTCGTCTTGGAAGGACGCCCCTCAGCGCCAGCCCGTGATGCACGGCCCCAAGGGAGCACTGACATGACTTCGCGAAACATGCACCCGCCCCGGGAAGCCGGACTCTACGACCCTCGTTTCGAGCACGACGCCTGCGGCGTGGGGATGGTCGCGAAGCTCGACAACGAGCCCACCCACGAGGTCGTCTCGCGGGCGATCACGGCCCTGGAGAACCTCGAGCACCGCGGGGCCACCGGCGCGGACCCGTGCACGGGCGACGGCGCCGGGATCCTGATGCAGATGCCCGACGAGCTGTTCCGGGCGGTGGCGCCGTTCGAGCTCCCGGCGGCAGGCGCCTACGGCGTGCTGATGTGCTTCCTGCCCACCGACGACGGCGCCCGCGGGCGGCTCGAGAAGCTGCTCGAAGACGCCGTCGCCCAGATGGGCCAGCGCCTGCTCGGCTGGCGCGACGTCCCCGTCTCGCCGCAGGAGGCCGGGCGCGTGGCGGGCGCCTGCCGGCCGGTCATCCGCCAGCTGTTCGTCGGCGCCGCCGGGGCCTGCGAGCACGACCAGGACGCCTTCGAGCGCAAGCTCTACGTGATCCGCCGCATCACCGACCTGACCGCACAGGAGCCCGGTCTGTACGTGGTCTCGAGCTCCTCACGGACGATCAACTACAAGGGCATGCTGATCAGCTACCAGCTGGCGCCCTTCTACGCCGACCTGCGCGACGAGCGCACCAAGAGCGCGATGGCGCTGGTGCACTCGCGCTTCTCGACCAACACCTTCCCGAGCTGGGAGCTGGCCCACCCCTACCGCGTGATCTGCCACAACGGCGAGATCAACACCCTGATGGGCAACGTCAACTGGATGCGGGCCCGCGAGAGCGAGCTGCACTCGGAGCTGTTCGGGGAGGACCTGCAGCGCATCCTGCCGGTGGTCGCGCCCGGGAACTCCGACTCGGCCACCTTCGACAACGTGCTCGAGCTGCTGATGCTGGCCGGGCGCTCGCTGCCGCACGCGGCGATGATGATGATCCCCGAGGCCTACCGCGACCGCGACGACCTGCCCGACTACCTGAAGGCCTTCTACGCCTACCACGCCTGCCTCATGGAGCCGTGGGACGGACCCGCCTCGGTGGCCTTCACCGACGGGCGCGTGGTCGGGGCCACGCTCGACCGCAACGGCCTGCGCCCGGGTCGCTGGGTGGAGACGCTCGACGGCTACGTGGTGCTCGGCTCGGAGTCGGGGTTGCTCGACATCCCGCCGGCGAACGTCAAGCGGCTCGGCCGCCTGCAGCCGGGGAAGCTGTTCCTGGTCGACCTCGAGCGGGGACGGATCGTCGAGGACGAGGAGCTCAAGCGCGAGATCGCCACCCAGCAGCCCTACGGCGAGTGGTACGCGCGCAACGCGGTGCCGTTCGGGGACCTGCCGCCGTCGGAGCAGGTGACCATCTCCAACCAGCCCCTGCACCTGCGCCAGCGGGCCTTCGGATACACCCAGGAGGACCTCAAGGTGCTGCTGGCGCCGATGGCGATCGACGGTGCCGAGCCTGTCGGCTCGATGGGCAACGACCTCTCGCTGGCGGTCCTCTCCGACCAGGCCCCGCCGCTGTTCTCCTACTTCAAGCAGCTGTTCGCGCAGGTCACCAACCCGCCGATCGACCCGATCCGCGAGGAGATCGTGATGAGCCTCGCGACCAGCCTCGGCAACGAGCGCAACCTGTTCGAAGAGACCCCCGAGCACGCCCACAAGCTGCTGCTGGAACAGCCGATCCTGCTCAACCGCGAGCTCGAGACGCTGCGCAACGTCGAACACGACGTCTACAAAGCGCGCACGCTCGACATCACCTGGCCGGTGGAGGAGGGCCCGGAGGGGATGGAGAAGGCGATCGATCGCATCTGCGCCGAAGCCCGCGATGCGATCGCCGAGCGCGTCAACATCATCGTCCTGTCCGACCGCCAGCTGGGCCCGCGCCGCGCGCCGGTTCCCTCGTTGCTTGCGGTCGCCGCCGTTCACCATCACCTGACCCTCGAGGGCACGCGCCTGCGGGCCGGGATCATCCTCGAGTCCGGCGAGCCCCGGGAGGTCCACCACTTCGCCACCCTGATCGGCTACGGGGCCAGCGCCATCAACCCCTACCTGGCGCTCGAGACGCTCGACGAGCTCGTGTTCGAGAAGCGGCTCGTGCGCACCGGGGCGGACGGCAAGCCCGAGGTCATCGACCCCGAGCGGGCCGCCCAGAACTACGTCAAAGCGATCGGCAAAGGGCTGCTGAAGACGATCTCGAAGATGGGCATCTCGACGATCCAGTCCTACCGCGCGGCCCAGATCTTCGAGGCCGTTGGACTCGAGCGGGAGCTGATCGACAAGCACTTCACGGGCACCGCCTCGCGCATCGGCGGGGTCGGCGTGGCGGCGCTGGCCAAGGAGGCGCTCGAGCGCCACGAGCGCGCCTACCCGGTGGCCCAGGACGCGCTGCTGCCGGTCGGAGGCGTCTACGCCTGGCGGCGCGACGGCGAGCACCACATCTGGAACCCCGAGACGATCGCGCTCGTCCAGCACGCGGTCCGCAGCGCCAACGGCGACGTGGCGGCGGCCCTGCGCGGCGACCAGCAGGCCCACGAGGAGGTGCGTTCCAGCGAGGCCTACACCCGCTACCGCGAGTACGCCGGGATGGTCAACGAGGACGCCGCCCGCAAAGCCACCCTGCGGGGCCTGCTGAGCTTCGGCCCGGCCGTGGGCGGGCCGGTGCCGCTGGAGGAGGTCGAGCCGGCGAGCGAGATCGTCAAGCGCTTCTGCACCGGGGCGATGAGCCTCGGGTCGATCTCCCGCGAGGCGCACGAGACGCTGGCGATCGCGATGAACCGCCTGGGCGGCCGCTCGAACACCGGCGAGGGCGGCGAGGACCCGGTCCGCTTCAAGCCCGACCCCAACGGCGACAGGCGCCGCTCGGCCATCAAGCAGGTCGCCTCCGGGCGCTTCGGCGTGACGATCCACTACCTCGTCAACGCCGACGAGCTGCAGATCAAGATGGCCCAGGGGGCCAAGCCGGGGGAGGGGGGCCAGCTCCCCGGCCACAAGGTCGACGGGTACATCGGCTCGATCCGCCACACGACCCCGGGGGTGGGGCTGATCTCGCCGCCGCCCCACCACGACATCTACTCGATCGAGGACCTCAAGCAGCTGATCTACGACCTGCGCTGCTCGAACCCCGAGGCGCAGGTGTCGGTCAAGCTCGTCTCGGAGGTGGGGGTCGGCACCGTCGCCGCGGGCGTCTCGAAGGCCAACGCCGACCGCGTGCTGATCTCCGGCCACGACGGCGGCACGGGCGCCTCGCCGCTGTCCTCGATCCAGGCGGCGGGCGTGCCGTGGGAGATCGGGCTCGCCGAGACCCAGCAGACGCTGCTGCTCAACGACCTGCGCTCGCGGATCGTGGTGCAGACCGACGGGCAGCTGAAGACCGGCCGCGACGTGGTCATCGCCTCGATGCTGGGGGCCGACGAGATGGGCTTCTCGACCGCCCCGCTGATCGCCACCGGCTGCATCATGATGCGCGCCTGCCACCTGAACACCTGCCCGGTGGGGATCGCCACCCAGGACCCGGAGCTGCGCAAGCGCTTCCAGGGCACCCCCGAGCACGTCGTGAACTTCTTCTTCTTCGTGGCCGAGGAGGTCCGGGAGATCCTGGCCGAGCTCGGCCTGCGCTCGCTGGCGGAGGCGACCGGCAGGGTCGACCTGCTGCGCGCCGACGAGGCGATCGCGCACTGGAAGGGCCGCGGCGTGGACCTCACCCACATCCTCACCCACGTGGAGCTGGCCGAGGAGGCCCCGCGCAGGCGCGTGGAGCCCCCGCCCGAGGTGCTCTCCGACGCGCTCGACTGGAAGCTCGTGGACGGCGCCCAGGCCGCCCTGGCCGAGGGCCGGCCCGTGAGCCTGAGCGTCCCGATCCGCAACCGCAACCGCTGTGTGGGGGGCATCCTCTCCAGCCACATCGCCCGCCGCCACGGCCCCGAGGGGCTCCCGCGGGACACGATCACGGTGGACTTCGAGGGCTCCGCCGGGCAGAGCTTCGGCGGCTGGCTGGCCCCGGGGGTGACGTTCACGCTCTGGGGAGACGCCCAGGACTACGCCGGCAAGGGCCTCTCCGGGGGCGTGTTCGCGATCCGCCCCAGGGAGGGGATGGGCGAGCACTTCAAGGCCGAGCAGAACGTGATCGTCGGCAACACCGTGCTGTACGGGGCGACCGCCGGACGGGCCTTCTTCCGCGGCCTGGCGGGCGAGCGCTTCGCCGTGCGCAACTCCGGCGCGTGGGCGGTCGTGGAGGGCGTCGGTGACCACGGCTGCGAGTACATGACCGGCGGCAGGGTGGTCGTGCTCGGGCCCACCGGGCGCAACTTCGCCGCCGGCATGAGCGGCGGTGTGGCCTACGTGCTCGACGAGGAGGGCCGGTTCCCGAAGCTCTGCAACATGGGGATGGTGGGCTTCGAAGAGCTCTCCGAGGCCGACGTGCTGGAGCTGCGGGCGATGGTCGAAGAGCACCACCAGCGCACCGCCTCGCCCGTCGCCGAGGGCGTGCTCGGGCGCTGGGACGAGCTGATCTCCGGCGGAGCCTTCGTGAAGGTGATGCCGGCCGACTACAAGCGCGTGCTGGGGGAACGCGAGCAGGAGGAGGCGCTGGCGGCGGCGGCGGCCGCCAACGGCGGTCAGGCGCCGACGCGGTCGCTTGACGCCGTCGGCGAGGCCGGGCCCTGATGGGCAAGCTCGGCGGCTTCCTGCAGATCGAGCGCCACGGGATCCCTCAGCGGGACCCGCGGGAGCGCGTCGGGGACTACCGCGAGTTCCAGCTGCAGCGGCCGGTCGCCGAGCTGCGCGACCAGGGAGCCCGCTGCATGGACTGCGGGATCCCCTTCTGCCACAACGGTTGCCCGCTGGGCAACCTGATCCCCGACTGGAACGACCTCGTCTACCGCGACCGCTTCCAGGACGCGATCGCCCAGCTGCACGCCACCAACAACTTCCCCGAGTTCACCGGCCGGCTGTGCCCGGCCCCGTGCGAGGCGGCGTGCGTGCTGGAGATCCGCGAGGGCGACGCGGTCACGATCAAACAGATCGAGAACTCGATCATCAACCGCGCCTGGGAGGAGGGGTGGGTGCGCCCCGAACCCCCACACGCGAGGATCCTCAGCGGCCGCTCGGTGGCGGTCGTGGGCTCGGGTCCCGCGGGCATGGCCGCCGCCCAGCAGCTGCGCCGGGCCGGCCACGAGGTGACGCTGTTCGAGCGCGACGAGGCCGCCGGGGGCCTGGTGCGCTTCGGCGTGCCCGACTTCAAGATCGAAAAGTCGATCGTGCAGCGGCGTGTGGAGCAGCTCGTGGCCGAGGGCGTAGAGCTGCGCTGCGGCGTGGACGTGGGACGGGACGTGACCGTCCAGGAGCTGCGCGAGCGCTTCTCGGCGGTCGTGCTGGCCACCGGCTCACGGGTCCCGCGCGAGCTGCCGATCCCCGGGCGCGAGCTCGAGGGGATCCACGCCGCGATGGACTACCTGTACGTCCGCAACCGCTGGGTGGCGAGCGAGTTCGGCCCACAGCCGAGCACCCCTGCGCCCACCGGCCAGCCCCAGATAACGGCCGCCGGCAAGGACGTGGTCGTGATCGGGGGCGGGGACACCGGGGCCGACTGCGTCGGCAACGCGACCCGTGAGGGAGCCCGCTCGATCGTGCAGCTGGAGCTCCTGCCGAGGCCGCCCGAGCACCGCCCCGACGACCGCACCCCGTGGCCGCTGTGGCCCGCCAAGTACCGCCTCAGCTACGCGATGGAGGAGGCCGGCAGGGGTGGCGTGGGCGAGCAGGACTACTCGGTCGCCACGACCGGCTTCCGCGACGACGGGCAGGGCGCGGTGGCGGCCCTGATGCTCGCGCAGGCCGAGCCGGAGCCCCCCTTCGCCCCCGTGGCGGGCACCGATCGGGAGCTGCCCGCCCAGCTGGTGCTGCTGGCGATGGGCTTTCTGCACCCCGAACAGGAGCTGATCGACCAGCTGGGGGTCGAGAAGGACCCCCGCGGCAACGTCAAGGCGGTGGCTCCCTACACCTCCTCGGTGGAGGGCGTGTTCGCCGCCGGGGACGCCCGCCGGGGACAGTCGCTGATCGTGTGGGCGATCAACGAGGGCCGCCAGTGTGCGCGCATGGTGGACCGCTACCTGAAGGGCCTCGACGGCCCGCCGGGCCCCGGCGTGCCGCGCGACGAGGCGCTGGCCGGTCACAGCGACGCCGACGAGGGCCCCGAGGGCCCGCCCCAGCACGTGGGCCCCGGCATCGGCGCCGGATGAGCGGCCCGGAGCGCGTCTGCCTGATCGGCGCCGGGTCCTCCGGGATCGCCGCTGCCAAGGCGCTGCACGAGCGGGGGATCCCGTTCGACTGCTTCGAGAAGTCAGACCGCGTGGGCGGCAACTGGGTGTTCGAAAACCCCAACGGCATGTCGGCCGCCTACCGCGACCTGTTCATCAACACCTCCCGCCCGCGGATGCAGTACTCGGACTTCCCGATGCCCGAGTCCTATCCGGACTTCCCCCACCACACCCAGATCGCCGCCTACTTCGACGACTACGTGGACCACTTCGGGCTGCGCGGCCTGATCAGCTTCAACACCGGGGTCCGCCACGCCGACCGGGCCGAGGACGGGACCTGGACGGTCGAGCTCGAGGACGGCGAGCAGCGCACCTACGGGGCCCTGCTGGTCGCCAACGGCCACCACTGGGACCCGCGCTGGCCCGAACCGGCCTTCCCCGGCGCCGAGGAGTTCCCCGGCCTGCAGCTGCACGCCCACTCCTACGTCGACAACTCGATCTTCGCCGGCAAGAGGGCGGTGATCCTGGGGATGGGCAACTCCGCGATGGACATCGCCGTGGAGTCCTCCTACGTGGCGCAGGAGACCTTCCTGGCCGCCCGCAGCGGGGTCTGGATCGTGCCGAAGTACCTGTTCGGCAAACCGGCCGACCAGCTGCGCAACGACCCCCGCGTGCCCTTCAAGGTCCGCCAGCGCTTCGTCAACCAGCTGCTGCGCACCTACAGCGGCCCCCCCGAGCGCTACGGGCTGCCGAAGCCCGACCACCGCTTCGGGGAGGCCCACCCCACCGTGTCCGGGCGGATCCTGGACCGCATCCAGCACGGCACGATCGCCCCCAAGCCCAACATCGAGCGCTTCGAAGGGCCACGGGTGCGGTTCGTGGACGGCAGCTCGGTGGAGGCCGACGTGGTCGTGTACTGCACCGGCTACAAGATCAGCTTCCCGTTCTTCAGCGAGGACCTCATCTCGGCCCCCGAGAACCGCATCGAGCTGTTCCGGCGGGTCTTCCACCCCGAGATCCTGAACGTGTTCTTCATCGGCCTGCTGCAGCCGCTGGGGGCGATCATGCCGCTGGCCGAGGCCCAGGGCGCGTGGGTGGGCGACTACCTGAGAGGGGACTACGCCCTCCCGCCGCACGAGCAGCTGGTGGCCGACATCGCCGCCGACCAGGCCGCCATGCGCGCGCGCTACGTGGCCTCCAAGCGCCACACGATCCAGGTGGACTTCGACGATTACCTGTACGCGCTCGACAAGGAGCGCCGGGCGGGAGCCGAGCGGGCTCGCGCCCGCGGCTACGCCAGGCCCGTGCTGTGCCGGACTTCTGCCGTCACAACCGCTTCATAGAGCGCTGCCCGATCTGCGCCCGCGAGCGGGCGCAGACGCAGCCGGCGAGCGCCCTCCCCGGTAGGAGCCGGCGTTCCGCCAGCCGCCCCAGCGGCGGTCGCTCGGCAGGTCGCTCCGGGGACCCCTCGCAGGAGTCCCTGCGCGTGCGCCGCGAGCAGCGGGCGCTGCAGGACGGATACAGCTGCGGGCTGCTGCCGGGCCTCGGATCCACCCAGGACGCCGAGCGGCTGGCGGGCGAGATCGCCTTCGCCACAGGGCGGCTGAAGCTGCTCGCCTCCGCTCCCCCCGGGCTCTACGCGCGCCTGCAGGAGCTGGCCGGCCAGGACCTCGAGCGGGCCACCTGGGGGTGCTTTTTGTGCGCCTACCTGTCCCCGTTGCAGGACGGAGACCCGTTCGAGTCGATCGAGCGGGCGCTGGCGGGCTCCGCGGGCCCCGGCGAGCCACCGGAGCTGGCGGGCCTGCAGCCGGGCCCGCGGAGCTCCCACGACCCGGCCCGCGGCTCCTCCACGCTGCTCGCCTACGCGCAGTGGGCCGGGAGCTCCCAGGCGGCCGCCTTCCGCGGCGATGAGGCCTGGTCGCCGGAGCGGCGCTTCGAGCGCATCTTCGAGCGGTTGGCGCTCCCCGGGTTCGCCCGCATGGGCCGCTACGACCTGCTCGTCACGCTCGGACGGCTCGGGCTGTATGAGCTGCGCGGGGAGGACCTGCGCCTGGGCGCCGGCCGGGGGGCGGGCGGGGACGACCTCTGCCTGGCGGGCGCCAAGCGGGTGTTCGCGATCGGCGACCCGCTGCTGCTGGAGCGCCGCGCGGGCGCCCTGGCGGGGGCGCTGGAGGTGCCCGTGGAAGCCCTCGACCTGGCGCTGGCGAACTGGCAGGCGGGCGAGCGGGCCACGCTCGGGGTCCCGGAGCAGACGCTCGACGATGGGGTGCTCGAGCGGGCCGGGCCGGCCCTCGGCCTGTAGCCAAAAGTGCCGTCCACACAGGTGCCTACAGTCAGCGGGGCAATCTCCTTCTCATTCATGGGAGCCCCGATGCCACTGTGTTTCATCGAGCCTCAGGATGCGATCCGCGTGATCGTGGGGTCCGTGGGCCGCGAGGCGCGCCGCCAACTGGTGGGCGAGGTCGTACGCGCCTGGGTGGACGCGATACCCGAGCAGGAACTGTCGCTCCACTACGCCAAGGCGATCGCCGACCTCGACGAGCAGGACCTGAACCTGCTGGCGGCCTGGCACGCCTCGCTCGAGGTGGGCCAGCCGATCGCCAACCTCGAGTTCCTGGTCGGCGTCTTCCCGAGCCTCGGTGAGAACCGTCGCGAGGCGCTGAAGATCGCCGCCGGCTTCCGCGGCGAGGAAGCCTTCCAGGCGGGGGTCTCCGAGGACGAGGCGCTCGACACCGTGCTCCCGCGGCTCTCCAGCGAGCGTGCGGCCGAGCTCGCCAACGAGTGCATCCAGCTCTACATCTGGGACCGCCTGGGCTGCGAGAACTAGACTGAGCTCGATGGCAGAGGCACCCCAGCCGCCGAGCTACGACGTCAACGCGCCCACACCCCACGCGGCGGCCCCCGAGCCGTCCGCGGTGCCGCCCGGCGAGCAGCCGGCGAGCTCCGGCGGGCCGGCGCCTGCGACCCCCGGCGGGCGGGTCACGTCCACCGGCGCCTCCACCGCCGCCTCGCCCGGGGGACAGGTGTCCTCCACCGGGACCCCCGCCGCAGCGTCCTCCGGGGAACAGGGTTCGCCCCCCGGCGACGCCGCCGCCGCGACCCCCGGCGGGCAGGACGCGGCTGGCGACGGCGCCACCTCCGGCGCACATGACGGCGCGGCCCCCACCGAGGAAGACGTGCTGGACGCGCTGGCCAACGTGATCGACCCCGAGCTCGGCCTGGACTTCGTCGAGCTCGGCCTGATCTACGGGGTCGAAGTGAGCGAGGGAGACGTGCACGTGACCTTCACGCTCACCACCCCGGCGTGCCCCATCGGGCCCCATGTGACCGAACAGATCGAGGAATTCGTGGGCGAAGTCGAAGGCGTCAAGAACGTCTCGACCGAGATGGTCTTCATCCCCCCGTGGTCACCCGAGCGGATGAGCGAGGACGCGAAGTTCGCGCTCGGGTTCTGATCCGCCCTGGCCTTTCGGGGCGAATCGCGTTCTAGGCCCAGCATGTCAGCAGCGCCCCGGCGGGCGTAACTGGCGCGGCACGTCCCCATCGCATCCCGCTAGCGGGAAAGCGGTCCCCTCCTCGGCATCGCTCGGCCCCGGCACGCCGGGTCTTGCGAGACGGCGGGTCCGGGCCCGTGCCGCGCACCCTGTGGGGGTACCCGGGTGACGCGGTCCCTCAAACGGCGAGGAGACGGCTCGGACCCCCGGCGGCGGGACGGCGGCGCCTCAACACGCCCGATCGGTCTCTAGACGGCGGCGGCCTGCTGCTCGCGGGCCAGCCCGATCAGCGTCTGGAGCTCCGCGTCGATGGCCTCCGCGATCTTGTCGATGTCCGGGAGGGCGTCGAAGTCGCCCAGCAGGCCGAAGTTCATCTGGCCGTTGTAGGACATGATCGCGATCGCCATGGCGTGGTTTTCGGGCAGGAAGGCGACCGGGATCGCCTGCAGCATCTCCCTGCCCAGCACGTACAGCGGGAACTGGGGCCCGGGGACGTTGGTGACGATCAGGTTGAAGAGCCTGGTGGAGAAGTTCAGGCGGGAGGCCTGGGCCAGGATCGTGGGCGGGGCGAAGTTCTGGGCGCTGGAGATGACCTCGGCGCCGAGCGCCTGCTTGGACTCCTTCAGCCCGTCCATCGAGTTGCTCACGAAGCGCAGGCGGTTGAGCGGGTCGGAGATGTAGATCGGCAGCGGGCCCCGCATCACCACGATGCGGTTGCCCCCGTCGTGTTCGCCTTCGTGGCGGACGGACACCGGCACCAGGGCCCGCATCTCGACACCCTCGGTACGGCGGCCCCGCGAGATCAGCCAGGAGCGCAGGGCGCCGGCGACGACCGCCAGCACGACGTCGTTGACGGTCCCGCCGAAGGCGTTCTTGACGGTCTTGAAGTCCTCGAGGTCGTTGGTCACGGCGATGAAGCGCCGGTGGGGGCCGATCGGGACGTTCAGGGGCGTCTCCGGGGCCGGGTTCAGGCCGGCCCAGATCAACTCGCCGATGCCCTCGGCGGCTTCGCGGGCGCGGTCGAGGGCCCACTCGGGATGGGCGACGGCCGTCATGGCCCCCTCCAGCAGGGAGATCCCGGCCCGGATCGCCCCCTGCAGGCCGGCGGTGAGCAGGGCCGCCGTCCCGGGTTCCGGATGGGGCTGCCAGGCGCTGCGGCCGGTCGGCAGCGGCGTGCTCTCGGGGGATAGGTCGAACAGCACCGTGGCGAGGTCGACGCCGGCGATCCCGTCGATCAGCGAGTGGTGGGTCTTGGTGATCAGCGCGAAGCGGTTGTCCTCGAGGCCCTCGATCAGCCACATCTCCCACAGCGGCTTCGATCGGTCCAGCTGCTGGGAGAAGATGCGGGCGGTGAGGTCCTGCAGCTGCTCCATCCCGCCGGGCGCCGGCAGGGCGCTGTGGCGGACGTGGTACTCGAGGTTGAAGTCGGGGTCGTCGATCCACACCGGGCGGCCGCTGTCGACGGCCGTGTGGGCGAGCTTGTGGCGGTAGCGGGGGACGAGGTGCAGACGCCGGCGGATCTGCTCGAGGAACTCGTCCATCGACGGCGGGGGGCCCTCGACGATCGTCAGGCCGCCGATGTGCATGTGCGAGACAGGGCCCTCCTGGTGCAGGAAGGACGCGTCGACTGGGGTCAGCCGGTCGAGGTGGCGCTGCGGCACCGGCCTAGAGTAGCTCGCCCGCGCCTACAATGAGGTCCGTGCCGAACACGGTCGAGAAGCTGCTGCTGGCAGCCCCCCGTGGCTACTGCGCAGGCGTCGACCGGGCCGTCCAGACCGTCGAACGGGCCCTGCAGATCCACGGCGCCCCGGTCTACGTGCGCAAGGAGATCGTCCACAACAAGCACGTTGTGGAAGGTCTGCGGGAGCGCGGTGCGATCTTCGTGGACGAGCACACCGAAGTGCCCGAGGGGGCCGTGTGCGTGTTCTCGGCCCACGGCGTGGCCCCGAGCGTCCGCGAAGGGGCGATCAAGCGCCGGCTGCAAACGATCGACGCCACCTGCCCGCTGGTCACGAAGGTCCACCGGGAGGCCGTCCGTTTCGCCAACGACGGCTACACGATCGTGCTGGTGGGCCACGACGGCCACGAGGAGGTCGAAGGCACGATGGGGGAGGCCCCCGAGCGGATCGTGCTCGTCCAGAGCGAGCAGGACGTCGACGAGCTCGAGATCGAGGACGCCGAGCACATCGCCTACGTCACCCAGACGACCCTGGCGGTGGACGAAACCGCCTCCATCATCGCCCGCCTGCGGGAGCGCTTCCCCAGCATCGTGGGCCCCCGCACCGACGACATCTGCTACGCGACCACCAACCGCCAGGCGGCCGTCAAGGACATGGCCGGCAGCTGCGACGTGCTGCTCGTGATCGGCTCGCGCAACTCCTCGAACTCCAAGCGGCTGGTGGAGGTGGCGCGCGACTGCGGCACCGAGGCCTATCTGATCGAGAACGTCGGGGAGGTCCAGGAGGCGTGGCTGGAGGGGGCCGTGGTGGTGGGCATCTCCTCGGGCGCGAGCGCCCCCGAGAACCTAGTGGTGGAGCTGGTCGACTTCTTCCGCGAACGGGGCGTGAGCGACATCTCAGAGCACGAAGTCAGGCGCGAGGACGTCCGCTTCATGCTCCCCAAGCAGATCCGGGAGCACGCCTCGGCGTAGGGCGGGGGGACCCGCGCTCCCGCCAACGCGGGACGGGCCCGCGACGGCGCACCGCGGAAGCGGGCGCCGGGTGGCGCCCGCCGACGGGACGGTTCAGGGCCGCGTGGAGCGCGCCCTCAGGCGTGCGCCGAGAAGGTGGTGGAGCCGCTGCACTCCGCGGCTTCGGTGCGGATCGTGCCGGTGACCTTCTTGCCGTTGAAGCGCCCGCTGATCTGCTGCGTGATCGGGGCGGGGCCAACGGACTGGTTGAAGCGTTCCGCGATCGTGGCCTTGAAGGAGCCGTTGGAGGAGATCTTCACCGGGCTGGTTTCCTCGACGTGGACCTGCTCCTGGGTCGAGCAGTAGAACAACGGCTTCCCGAAGGAGATGTGGACGCTGACCTTCTTGCCGTTGGAGGACACCTTCAGGCTGATCGAATGGCTGATCACGCCCACCTTGTGGTGTTCGGCGGTTCCGGTGGAACCGGTGGAGCCCTTGTAGGTCTTGCCGTTCAGCGGGCCGGCGAGGGCCGCTGCCGCCATGACGAGCGTGAGGGCGAGCGTTAGTGCGAGTGTGCGCGAAGCCATTTGCTGACGAATCCTTTCGTGGTGTGGACCCTGAAATCCTCTCCGGCGTCCCGTCCGTGTCCCCGGAAGGGCGGGATTATGGCAAAGCGCCACCCGTCGCGAGCCGGTTCCGGGCGGTCTGGGCGCAGGCTTGCAGGCGGGCGTTGGGGGGCTCGTTTACGCCTGGGCGGGACGGACCAGGGCAAGGCGCCCGGCACCGCGGCGGATCCTGTGCCTCGCGGCCACCGTGAAGCCTGAGTGGCGCACACCGCCCTAGACCCGTCCGTGAGCGGCCGGCAGACCCCTGCCAGCCTGGACGGAGGCGGCCTTGGGCCCGAAGCGTCCAGGTTTTGCAAGGGCGCACGCTGCCCCTTCCCATGCCAGTCCAGCCTGGCTATGATCGGCCGCTCGAAGACCTGCGGACGGCGCTCGCTTCGGGGCCGCCACGCACACTGGAGAACCAAACAGGCCGGATGGCTGACATGCAGTCGAAATCGCGATGGATCGCGCGCAGAGGTCTCCTTAGAGTCGTCGCGCTGGTGCTGGGCGCTGCGCTGGCGCTGCTGGTCGTGCCCGCGGCCGGCGCATCGGCGGCGATCTCGATCAACGAACCCGGCGAAGGCGAAGTCGTCGGGCCGCTGCCGGTCTTCCGCGGCACCACCGGCGAACTGGCCGCGCCGGTCATGGTCCTGATCTACAAAGGCCCGACCGCCTCCGGCTCGCCGATCGAAGCGGGCCCCTCGGCCGCGCCGCTGACGGGCACGTGGACGGTCAGCGACGAAACGCCCCTCGGCGCCGGCGAATACACGGCCGTGGCGGAACAGCCGCTGGCCCTGTTGGAATCGATCTCAGAACCGGTCCACTTCATGGTCAGCACCGCACCGCCGACGGTCACCATCACCCAGGGCCCCGAACCCCGCTCCAGGCAGAGCAAACCGGTCTTCGAAGGGGAAGCCAGCGACACGGGGCCCGTGACGGTTCACATCCACGAAGGCGCCGGAACCGCGGGCAAAGAAGTCGCCGCCTTGAAAGCGCCCGTCTCGGCGGGGAAATGGTCGGTGGCGTCCTCCGCGCTGGGGGATGGCGAATACACCGCCCAGGCCACCGAGCCGAGCTCGCTGGGCAACGAAGCCGGCAAAAGCGCGCCGCTCGAATTCGAAGTCTTCACGAAACCGCCGGCCGTGGTGTTCACGAAAGTGCCGGCCGCTCGCTCCAAGCAGGGCAAACCGTCCTTCGAAGGCACGACGACAGCCGGGGAAACCGAACCGGTGACCGTCCACGTCTACGAAGGGGCGGGGACCGGGGGCACGGAAGTCGTGGCGTTGACGGCGACGCCCTCGGGTGCCGGCAAATGGTCGGTGGCGGTGTCCTCGACGCTGGCGGACGGCGAATACACGGCGCAGGCGACGCAGCCGAGCTCGCTGGAAAACGGGGAAGGCAAAAGCGCGGCGGTCGAATTCGAAGTGTTCACGAAACCGCCGGCGGTGGTCTTCGCGAAAGTGCCGGCGGCGCGTTCGAACCAGGCCAAACCGACGTTCGAAGGCACGACCACGCCCGGGGAAGCGGCGCAGGTCACCGTCCACATCTACGAAGGCTCTGGTACGGGCGGCAAAGAAGTCG
>Ga0335085_10008269_pt1 | contig 15903 bp, 9 predicted proteins | sample Lox_Sample_45_FD_206712 | JGI IMG/M metagenome (GOLD analysis project Ga0335085, IMG submission 206712) | Soil microbial communities from Loxahatchee National Wildlife Refuge, Florida, United States - Lox_Sample_4.5 | ecosystem: Environmental > Terrestrial > Soil > Wetlands | place: USA: Florida...
GGGAGATCCGGGCGACCCCGTCCAACTCCATGCCCACCGAGCGCGTGCGGCCCAGATTCTGCCGCTGCCGGGTGATGAGCGCGGGGGTGGAAGAGAGGGTCACGTTCTCGATCGGATCGGTAACCTCGTTCCAGAAAAAATTGCCGCGGATGGTGAGCCGGTCACCGAGAGCCCGGACGCTGGCGCCGGCCTCGCCTCCCGTTAGGCGTTCCGCGCTGAGAGCGGGGTTGGCAAGGGTAAGTACATTGCCCATGCGGAAGGAGCGGTAGAGCTCGTTGAGCGTGGGGCTGCGGAACGAATGATAGACGGAGGCGGTGAGCGAGACATGCTGGGCCGCGGCATAGCGCACGGAAAACCGCGGGCTGAACGCGGTGTCCGAGCGGTCGGCGAACGGCGTCACCGTGGGTGGTGCGGGCGGCGCGAGTGGCGTGCGCACCGACTGCGCGTCGAAGTTGCGCCAGTCATCGAAACGGAAACTGGCCGTCGCGGTCCATTTTGCGGAAATCCGGATGATGTCCTCGCCATAGACCGCCACGGTCCTCTGCCGGCCTCCCGACACCTGGAGAGCAGTATTCGTGCCGGCGGAGAAGATATTCTCGATGCTCGAGCCAATCACTTCGTCCGAGGAAAAACCGAGGCCCAGGGTTTGCCGGCGGCCGAGCGCCTGGGACCAGAAGGCGGATCCTCCGAGCACCTGGGAGGGAACGTGCTGCGCATCGGTGAGAGATTCCGTCATGCGGTTCGCGGCGATGGACGAGAAATTCTGGTCGTAGCTCTGCGCGCTTCCATAGAGGCGCGCGGAGAGCGAGCCGGATGCGCCAACGGCCGTATCCAGGCCGAGCACACCGCTGCCTGTCTGCGTGTCGTTGGTCTGGATCGGAGTGCCGTTGTGGCGTGCTTCCGTGAAATACGAGCCGCGGCCGAATATGCGCCCCTGCCTGCCGAAGTGGAGGCCCGCCGTGAAATCCACCACCGCGTCTCTGGAATTCACGGGCGTATCCACGGGACCGCGAATCGACTCCGGCACCGCGATGTAGCCATCCGAGCGGTACATCTCGGAGGCCAGGGCAAAATCCCAGGGGCCCGCGCGCGTGCCCATCCAGAGAGAGAGGTCAGGGGTCTGCTCCGAACCGTAGGAAATGTCCAGAGCCACGTCAGTCGCGGCCGGCTTGACGGTGAGGAATTGGATCACGCCGGCCAGAGCATCGCCGCCGTAGAGGCTCGACTCGCCCCGCCGGACGACCTCCACGCCGGCGAGCGACTGCTGCGGAATTCGGTCCCAATACACCCATCCGCCGAACGGATCGTTCAATGGGACACCGTCTTCGAGCACCAGAGCACGGCTGGCTCCGCTGGCCCCGATTCCGCTCAGAGAAACGCCCAAGGATGTGGGATTGGCCGACCGGCTGCCCGTGCGGCGGAACAGCGTAAAGCCGGGAATCTGGCGGAGTTTGTCGTCCACGACGAGCGCGGGAGTGGCGGCCAGGTCTTCCGGTTCGAGCGCTACCGTGCTTCCGGGCACGTCGGCGAGCCGGGTGGCGATTTGTGTGGCCGTCACCACCATCTTCTCTTCGCGCGAAGCGACGGCAAGAACGATCTCCAGCCGGACCGGCCCGCCGCCGGCAGATTCCCACTGGCGATTGGCCGTGGCGAAACCCGCGGCGGATATTGTGAGAGTGCCCCGGCCGGCGGCCACATGGTCGAAATGGAATTCGCCTTGAGAATCGGTAGTGGCCGAAGCGAAATAATCCGCAGCCTTCAGACTCACAGCCGCGCCCGCCACAGGGGCTCCGGAAGAATCGCGCACGACACCACCCACTTGCAGAGATTGCGAGAAGAGCGGGGAAGCAAAAAACAGCACGGCGCTCCACAAGAGCGCACCACAAAGAAATCGTCTGGCCATCAGGGCGAGATCACGGCTCATCGGCGGCCGCCGGAAAAATCCCGCGCAGCGCAAACCCGGATCGCCGCGGCCACAGCGGAACAGAAAACGAAGTGGGGCGGCACGAGCGGCTACTCTAGCACAGGGAGTGAAGGGGCGCGCGCGAGGTTCCGAACGATAACCGCACGGCTGCCCGATTAGAGGCTTGACTTCGCTGTGCCTGCGCGATACAGCTACCTGTACCGGGGGGAGGTTTATCCATCGGATTTAATTTCTGGATGGATGCGAAGCCACGTCCCCGGAAAAAGGGGTGGTTCATGCGCAGATCTCTCGCCGTGCTGGTAGTCCTGATGCTGGCCCTTACCTTGGGCTCTGCAGCTCCCCTCTTCGCGCAGGTTGGCAGTGGCACTGCCCAGTTGAGCGGCACGATCCGCGATGAATCCGGCGGTGCAGTGGCCGGCGCAGCCGTGTCTCTCCGCGAGGTCGACACCAACCGCAGCTACAACTCGACCGCGAGCGATAAAGGCTTCTACGCCTTCGTCAACCTTCCTCCCGGCCGTTACGAATTGAAGTGCTCCTACAAGGGCTTCGCGAACTACGTTCAAACCGGGATCGTGCTGACGGTGGGCCAGTCCGCAACGAACGACGTGGTGCTGAAGATCGCTGCGAAGGGCGAGCAGGTGGTGGTGAGCACGGAAGTGCCCACGATTGAGCCGACGAAGACCGAAATCAGCCAGGTAATCCAGACGCGGCAGATTGACTCGCTGCCGATCAGCACGCGCCTGTTCACCGACTTCGCGCTGCTGACCCCCAGCGTGGCCACCAGCCGCACCTCACTGGGCACCACATTTACGGACTACGAGACAACGCAAATTTCCTTCGGCGGCCAGCGTTCCTTCAACAACCAGATCACGGTGGACGGCGCCGACTACACGAACATGCTGACCGGCGTGCAGCGGGGCACCCCGCCGCAGGAATCGGTGCAGGAATTCCGCGTGGTGAACAACAGCTTCGGAGCGGAATACGGACGCGCGCTCGGCGGAATCGTGAATATCGTGACGAAGTCGGGAACCAACGATTTCCACGGGTCGGTGTACGAATACTTCCAGAACGAGGCAACGAACGCGCGCTCGCTGCTCCAGCCGGCCGCGACGGCCACGACGCCCGCGGCGCCGGACACCCTGCGCTCGAACCAGTTCGGAGCCACGGCGGGCGGGCCGATCAAGAAAGACAAATTGTTCTACTTCGTGAACTACGACGGCAAGCGGCAAGCCAACTCGCCGGTTTTTGCCCCCAGCCTCTTCAACAACATCACCGCCCTGGACCAGGCGAAGGCTTATTTGGGACTGTCTCCGGAGGGCTGCTACCAGCCGCTGGCCACGTGCACCGGGACCCCGCTGGGCTATCTGGACTCAGTGCTGAAAACCAACGACAACGACTACGGCTTCGCGCGGATGGACTATCAGATCAACAAGACCAACCAGCTGAGCGCGCGGTACAACATTGAAGACGCGCGGGACCTGGGAGAACTGATCGGACAGACGGAGGACGGCGGCGGGGTGGGCACACCGAGCGGCGCGCGCAACCTCTACGTGCGCGATCAGTCGCTCTCCGCAACGCTGACCACCGAATTCAAGCCCACGCTGATCAACACCCTTCTGGTCCAATGGGCGCGCCGGCATTACAACTTCCCCGGCGCGACCGGCGAGCCGGACCTGAGCGTGGTGAACGACCTGGAGTTCGGACATAACTTCGGGACCTTCGACCAGATTTACGAGAGCCGCCTGGAATTTTCGGATTCGCTGGGCTGGGTTCATGGGAAGCACATCGCCAAGTTCGGATTCGACGGCAATTACATCTGGGACCACAACAATTACCCCGGATTCGAACCGGAGCGAATTCTGTTCACCAATCTCAATTGCGTCGTGACCTTCGCAAACTGGGTGGACTCGGTCAACTCGTTCCCGAATCCGGGAACCCCGCTTCCCGGCCTTTCGACGCCGGCCTGCCCGCTGGCGCCCAGCGCCGACGGCGTGGCGTTCCTGTACTGGGGGGTCAGTCTCTCCCGATCGGGGTTCGTGAACGGCGAAGTTCCGCCTCCTGCCACCGGGGGCGGTTTCGGCAGTGGCTGGCCGAATGCGTTTCCGACAGACCGGTTCCACAACTTCGACTTCAACCTGAATCACGGTTATTGGGGATTCTACGGACAGGATCAGTGGCGCGTGACGCCGAAATTGACGCTGAACTACGGCCTGCGTTGGGACTTCGAGTCGGGGCTGAGCAACTTCTCGAATACCGACTACACAGCCTTCGCACCGCGCGTCGGATTCGCTTACTCTCCTGACGGAAAGACTGTGATTCGCGCGGGCTTCGGCATGTTTTTCGATCGCAACAACCAGACGTTCTATTTCGTTACTGGAAACCAGAAGGTCATCACCGGCTACCTGTGCAACCCGCCGACCGCGGATGCGGCATGTGCGGCCAACGGCTTTGCGGGCGGCGTAGTCGCGCCACAGGTGCAGCGCGGTGCGGCTGGCGGCGGGTGGCAGCTCAATGCGCTTCCGGGATTCCCCGGGACTCCGGCGCTTCCCTGCCCGCCATTGCCGGCTCTGTTCTGCAACAATCCTCAGGGCACGTCCAACCTGGCTGCCCTAACGGCGTTCGGAATTCTCGCGGGTGCTCCCTATGATCCGGTGACTTTGTCCGGGCCATGCGTCGGCGCTCCCGTGACTGGTGCGCTGAGCGGTGCGTGCGGCGTAGGCGCCGGTGGGATTCAACGGAATGGCCGGCTGCCGTACGCGGAACAAGCCAGCCTTGAGATCAGCCACGATTTCGGCGGAGGCTTCACGCTCAATGCGGGCTACTTGTTCGTGGGCTCCCATAAACTCGTGCGCGGGAACAACCTGAATATTCCGTGTCCGGTCGGCACTTCCAAGCCGAGTAATCCCGCCTATGCGCAGGGATTGCTGAATCCGGACGGAACCCAGAGCACTTGCCCGGGAACGCCGATGCAGGGACCGTTCGGGCTCGGCCCATTCTTCGCCAGTCTGGCGAATCCCAGCGGCCTCGAGTTCGGCGTGCCGGGGGCCGGGGGCGCCACACTGAGCGCAGGTCTTCTGGACTTCAACAACAACGTGGTGAACGCGAACTACCACGGCCTGAACATCACGGCGCTGGAGCGCATCGGCCGTTACTTCAACCTGACCGCCAACTACACGTATTCCCATTCGATTGACAACGGGAACTTCACCACGTTCATCAACCTTCCGGTCAGCCAGTTCAATTACAACGCGGAGCGGGCGAATTCCAACCAGGATGCGCGGCACCGCTTTGTCGCCAACTTCACGGCGAATGCGCCCGACGATACCTTCCTTCGCCAGTTCAATTTCAGCAGCATCATTACCGCGCAATCGGGCCGTCCGTTCACACTGTTCGTGGGGCAGAATACGTTTGGTGACGTTGCCGGCCTGAGCACGGACCGCGTGGGCGGGCCGCCGGTCACGGCCGTCTGCAACACAGCGGCGGATTGCAATACGGTGATTGCCCGCAACACCTACATCGGCGATCCACTGTACAGCTGGGACCTGCGCGTGGGCCGCTACTTCAAACTGACGGAACGCATCCGGCTGGATCTGGCCGTGGACGCATTTAACGTGTTCAACCGGCCAAACGTGGACGAGATCACTTCCGTCTACGGCTCGCCCGTCTTTTGCGGCGCAAATCCGGCCATTCCACGGCACTACAGGGACAATCTCACGCGCGCCATCCAGCAGGGAGCGGCGTCGGTATCCTGCAGCTCGCAAATTGCCGCAAGCTTCGGGTCCGGAATGTTCGCCTTCCCGGGAGGGGCCTTCCTCCAGGACGGGCTCTTGCCAGTGTCGATACCCAACTCTCCGAACCCCAGCTTTGGGCTGCCGCGCACGGTGCTGAATCCGCGGCAATTCCAGTTCTCGGCCAAATTCTCCTTCTAGCCGGGAGGAGGGAAGCCGGCGGGCAAGTGGCGGGGCACGCTCCCAGCGTGCTCCGCGGACCGCTGCTGATTCCGTGAGTTTGCGGCCGGCCCGGCCTAACGCTGTGTCGCATGCAATGAACGCGGACGAATACCTCGATCCCGAAATCGAAACGATGGGCGCGGAGGGCGTCCGGGCTTTGCAGGAACAGAAGCTCGCGAAGCAGCTCGACTACGTCTTTGCCCGCTCGCCGTTCTACCAGGACAAGCTGAAAGCGGCTGGCATCCGCCGGGAGCATCTGCGCACGCTGGCGGACCTGGCGCGCGCGCCGCTGACCACGAAGGAAGAACTGCGCGAAAGCCAGCGCCAAGCCCCGCCGCTGGGGCGCCACGCGTGCGCGGAAATGGCGGACGTAATCCGCATCCAGGCCTCCACGGGCACCACCGGGCGGCCCAGTCTAGTGGGCCTGACCCGGCGGGATGCCGAAGGCTGGACTCGGGTGACCGCGCGTTCGTTTTATACGCAGGGCGTGCGCCCGACCGACATCGTGATGCACGGCGCAAGCCTGACGCTGTTTGCCGGCGGGCTGCCGGTGAAAGACGCCATCGAGCGGATCGGCGCCACGTTTGTGCCCATCGGCACCGGAGCTTCCGAAAAACTGGTGATGATTGCGCGCGAACTCCACGCCAATGTGCTGCACTCCACACCCTCCTACGCCATTTATCTGGCCGACCATGTCCGCCGCGAAGAAAAAATGGACCCACGCGAACTCGGCATCGAGAAAATCGTGTGCGGCGGAGAACCCGGAGGCGGCATCGCCGCCGTACGCTCGAGAATCCAGGAAGCCTGGGGGGCGCGCCTCACCGAAGGCATGGGCAATTGCGACATGCTCCCGGTGATCTTTTCCGAATGCCGCAACCAGAGCGGCATGCATTACAACGGCCACGAGTACGTATTCTGCGAGATCGTCGATCCGGAAAGCGAACAGGTGCTGCCGATCGAGGACGGCGTGTCGGGCGAGCTGGTGTACACCAGCCTGGAGCGCGAATGCGTGCCGTTGCTGCGCTTCCGCACGCGGGACCGCGTGACCGTGCTGGGCACTTCCTGCGAGTGCGGGCGCACCGGCTTCAAGCTGCGGTGCGTGGGCCGCACGGACGACATGCTGATTGTGCTCGGCGTAAACGTGTTCCCCTCGGCCGTGCGCGACGTGGTGTCCAGCTTCCGGCCGCGGACCACCGGTGAAGTGCAGATCCTGCTGGACGAGCCGGGCCCGGGAGTGAAGCCGCCGCTGAAAATCGTCGCGGAATTCGGCGACGGCGCGTCCCCGCCTCCCGGATTGCAGGCGGAGATCGAACACAAGATCAAGGCAGTGCTCACCGTTTCCTCTGCGGTGCAACTCGTCCCGCCGGGCACGCTGCCGCGATTCGAAATGAAAGGTCAGCTGGTGAAAAAGCTCTACCAGAGTTAACCTGCCGGATTCGCGGGCCCATGCCGAAACTGGAAGCGAAACCCGAGCCGCTCGACGTGGAGTTTTCTTCCTCCGCCGTCGTCGTGGTGGACATGCAGAACGCGTTTGCCTCCCGCGGGGGAATGCTGGATATGGCCGGGGTGGATATCTCCGGCGCCGCGCGCGTCGTCTCCGGAATTCGCGCGCTGCTGGCCGCGTCGCGGCGTGCGGGCGTGGCCGTTGTATACCTGCAAATGGGCTACAAGCCCGACCTCTCGAACGCCGGCGGGCCGGGGTCGCCCAACCCGCGAAAAGAGCTGGCCCTGTGTCTGATGGGCCGGCGCGAGGAGTGGAAGGGAAAACTTCTCACCGAGGGCACCTGGGACTTTGCACTGGTGGACGAACTGGCGCCGCAACCGGGAGACCTGGTGATCGTCAAGACGCGGTACAGCGGTTTTGCCGGGACACCGCTCGACGCGCAGCTGCGCGCGCGGGGCATTCGAACGCTTTTCTTCACCGGCATTGCGACGAATGTCTGCGTCGAATCGACTCTGCGCGACGCCTACTTCCTGGAATACTGGCCCGTGCTGGTGGCGGACTGTTCGCTGCAAGCGGGTCCGCCCAGCCTGCAGGAAGCCACGATGTACAATGTGGAGTCGTTTTTCGGTTGGACCGTCACGGCGGCGACACTCCTGAAGCACCTGGGTGGCCGCGAAGCAGGGGCGCCGTGAGCAGCGGCGCAACGGACGGCAATTTGACGGGCAAAGCGGCAAACGTGCAACCTGCGAATCCCACACCCGGAGCGGTAAGACCTCCGGACGCGGCATCATCGGCGCGGAGCGGCCGGGTGCGGCATGCCCGGATGCGCACTTCCGGCGCAACCGTGGAGCGCAGGAGCGACGGTTCAATTTTCGTGCGGCCGGAGGAAAAGCTGGAACCGTATCCGCGCGTGTTGACCGATCCGGTGGCGCACTGGGCCGAGGTCGTGCCCGAACGCTGCTGTGCCGCGAAACGCGACGCGAAAGGAGAATGGCGCCGCCTGACTTATGGACAGGTGTTCGCCGCGGTGCGCTCGCTGGCGCAGGCGCTGCTCGACCGCGGGCTTTCGGCCGAACGCCCCGTGGTAATCCTCTCCGAAAATGACCTGGAACATCTGCTGGTGATGCTCGCTGGCCAGCATGCCGGAATTCCGACGGCGGCCATTTCGCCGGTCTATTCCCTGGTCTCCGCGGATCTTGCGAAATTGCGCCACTCGCTCGGGCTGCTTACGCCCGGACTGGTGTTTGCGGCGAGCGGCGAACGGTTCGCGCGTGCGATTGAGACCGTGGTTCCGGCAGAGACCGAAGTGGTGGTGACGCATTCGCCGGTGGAAGGACGGCGCTGCACGCCGCTGGCGGAACTGCTGGCCACTCGTCCCACCGGAGCCGTGGACGACGCCCATGCCCGGATTGATCCGGACAGCCCGGCGAAATTCCTGTTTACCTCCGGCTCGACGGACAAACCCAAAGCCGTGATCAACACGCACCGCATGCTCTGCAGCAACCAGCAGATGATTCGCCAGGTGTTTCGCTTCCTCGAGGACGAGCCGCCCGTGCTGGTGGACTGGATGCCGTGGAACCACACCTTCGGGGGAAATCACGACATTGGAGTGACACTCTACAACGGCGGAACGTTTTACATCGACGACGGAAAAGCGGGCACGCCTTCGTTCGCGGAATCGATCCGCAATCTGCGCGAAATCTCCACGACCGTGTATTTCGGCGTTCCGCGGGCGTACGAGGATCTGCTGATCCCGCTGCGCACGGACGATAAGCTGCGCGAGACGTTTTTCGCCCGCCTGAAGCTGCTCTTCTACGCCGCCGCCGGAATGTCGCAACCCCTGTGGGAAGCCTATCGCACGCTGGCGGAGGAGGCCTGCGGGGAGCGCATCATCATGGCCACCGGGCTGGGCGCCACGGAGACCGCGCCCATGGCCGTCCAGTGCACCTGGGAGACGGATCACGCCGGCATCATCGGCATTCCCGTTCCCGGCGTGGAGCTGAAGCTGGCGCCGCGTGAAAACAAACTGGAAGCGTGCGTCCGCGGCCCCAGCATCACGCCCGGCTACTGGCGCCAGCCGGATCTGACCGCGCGCGCATTCGATGAGGAGGGCTTCTACAAATTCGGCGACGCCATCAAGTTCATCGATCCCGCGGACGTGAACAAAGGCTTCCTGTTCGACGGGCGGTTCGCCGAAGACTTCAAGATGTCGAGCGGCACATGGGTGAGCGTGGGCCCGCTCCGCGCGCGCATCATGGCGCACTTCGCGCCGCTGGTGCGCGACGTGGTGATCGCCGGACACGACCGCGACGAAATCACCATGATGATTTTCGCGAATGTGGACCGCTGCCGCGCGCTTTGTCCTTCGCTGGCGCCGGGCTGCGCTTCGGAAGAGGTGCTGCGCCACGCGGAGGTGCGGGGCCGCTTCCGCTCGCTGCTGCGCGGATTCGCCCTCACCGCCACGGGCAGCTCCAACCGTGTGGTGCGGGCGTTGCTGCTGGAAGAGCCGCCCTCCGTGGATGCGGGCGAAATCACGGACAAGGGCTCGATCAATCAGCGCATGGTGCTCGACCGGCGCGTCGCGCTCGTCGAATCCCTCTACAGCGCGAATCCCGGTCCGGAAATTCTGCGGCTCGATTCGGAGTGAACCGGACATGACCACTCACGTACAGGGCGCCGCGCCCTCGAGCGTCACCGATGCCGCCTGGAAGGCGCTGGAAGGCGCCTATGACCTTCAGGTGCACGTAGCCCCGGACGTGATTGAACGCCGCATTGACGACCTCGATCTGGCCCGTGAATTCCTGTCGCACAGACTTCGCGGCTTCGCCCTCAAATCGCACTATTTTCCGACGGCCGAACGCGCAAGAGTGGTGACCAAGGCCGTCCCGGGCATCGCCGCTTATGGGGCGCTCACGCTCAATCATGCCGTCGGCGGGCTGAACCCGGTGGCGGTGGAATTGGCCGGGCGCTCCGGCGCGAAAATCGTGTGGATGCCGACAGTGGATGCGGCCAACGAAACTGCCGGCCATGTGGACGGCCCGAATGTGAAACTTCCCTTCTGGGCCAAAATCCAGCGTGAGCTCGCGGCCACGGGCATCGCGCCTCCGCCGCTTTCCGTGCTGGACGGCGCGGGCGAACTCTCCGCTCCTGCGCGCACCTGCATGGAGCTGATTGCAAGGCACGACATGATTCTGGCCACCGGCCATCTGGGCCGCGCGGAGATTTACGCGCTCGTGCGCGCCGCGCACGCGATGAAGGTCCGTAAAATCGTCGTCACCCACGCCGAATTTCCTTCGCAGAACCTGACCGCGGATGAGCAGCGCGAACTCGCGGAGATGGGCGCCATCATCGAACACTGCTTTACCACCATGCACACGGGCAAAGCGCCGTGGGAAGGCGTCTTCGAGGCCATCCGGCGCGCGGGTCCGGAGCGATGCCTGCTATCCACCGACCTCGGACAGACCATCAACCCTCCCGTCGCCGAGGGTTTCGCCATGTTTGCCCAGCGCCTGCTGGACGCGGGATTCAAAGCCGCGGAAATCCGCCGCATGGCGGTGGAAAATCCCGCTGCGCTGGTGGGTTGACGCATCGCTTAGGGAGCCGCCCATGGAAACTCCGAAGAATACTGTTTTGGTGATCAGCGCCCACGCCGCCGACTTCGTGTGGCGCGCCGGGGGAGCCATTGCGCTCTACACCAGCCGCGGCTGCCGCGTGCGCATTCTGTGCCTTTCCTATGGTGAACGCGGCGAATCCGAGCGGCTGTGGAAGATGCCGGGGATGACCCTCGAGCGCGTGAAGCAGATGCGCCAGGACGAATCGGAGAAGGCTGCCGCCATCCTCGGCGCGGAGATCCGCTTCTTCGATTCCGGAGATTATCCGCTGCGGCTGACGGACTATCTGGCCGACGAGATGGTGGCGGAGTTCCGCAACTGCCAGCCACAGATCGTTCTCACGCATTCTTCGACGGATCCCTACAATCCGGACCACGGGCACGCCTGCGAAATCACATTGCGCACGCGCGTCTACGCGCAGGCGGCAGGCTATTCCGTGGAGGGAAAAAAGCTCGGGGCGCCGCCCGTGTTCGCGTTCGAGCCGCACCAGCCGGAACAGTGCGGCTTCAAGCCGGAGGTGCTGCTTGACATCACTTCCGTGTTCGAGCGCAAGCGACAGGCCATGGAAGCGATGGAGGCGCAGGAGCATCTCTGGGAGTACTACACGGATCTGGCGCGGCGGCGCGGCGTGCAGGCCGTGCGAAATTCCGGAAAATCGGGGATCAAATTCGCGGAGGCCTACCAGCGGTTCTATCCGCAGGTAACGGAAGATCTCTCATGAAACCAACCATTGTGCGCAACATCGAGCGGCCGGAAGCCGCGGCCGTAAAACTGCTCGGCGAGCTGGGCGTGGCCACGGTCCACGAGGCCCAGGGCCGCCGCGGCCTGATGAAGCCCTATCTGCGTCCCATCTATGCAGCTGCGAAGGCTTCCGGCCCCGCCGTCACCGTTCTGTGCCATCCCGGTGACAACCTGATGATTCACGCTGCGGTGGAGGTGTGCCGGCCGGGCGATGTGATGGTGGTGGCGGTGGTGGCGGAATCGACGGACGGCATGTTCGGCGAGCTGCTGGCCACCTCCCTGCGCGCTCACGGCGTGGCTGGGCTCGTGATTGATGCCGGCACGCGCGACGTCGAAGACATCACGGCGATGAATTTCCCCGTCTGGTCGCGCGCCATCTCCGCGCAAGGAACCGTGAAGGAGACGGCGGGCTCGGTGAACGTGGACGTGGTGTGCGCCGGCGCCATCGTTCATCCCGGCGACGTCATCGTGGGCGATGCGGACGGCGTGGTGGTGGTGCCGCGCGCGCACGCCGCCCAGATCGCCGCATTAGGCGAACAGCGCCGCGCGAAAGAAGAACGCTCGCGCGAGCGCCTGCGCTCCGGCGAATTGGGCCTGGACATGTACGGCCTGCGTGCGAAACTCGCCGCGCTGGGGGTTGAATACGTCGGCTGACGGCCGCGGCTCACGTGGGCCCGGATGGCGGCATCGCGCGGGCCTGCTATACTATTTGCTTTCCGCTTTGGCGGTATCGTCTAGGGGTTAGGACGCCAGATTCTCAATCTGGAAACCCGGGTTCGATTCCCGGTACCGCTACCAAATTCCTCTTGGAATCTCCGCCGTGAGCCATCTCCGAAATATGGGGCGGTCGCGCCGATAAATCTTCACGTACACCGAACCGCACTTCACTCCCGGGCAACCGATTCGCTGGGGAGCAAAGGCGGCAGGAATGCAGACCACATGCGCGCGTGCCCGCTCAGGACTCGCTTCCCTGCTTCGCCTGTTGCGCTACAGCCAGACGCTTGCGGGCGAATTCGATCAGCCGGGCTTCCACCAGCGCGTTCACGCTGCCCTCGGGGAATTTGCCGTCCGGGCCGCGTTCGCCCGCGGGAACGCCCGTGAGGATTTCCATCCCCTGGTCGATTGTCTCGACGGGGAAAATCTGAAATTGCCCTTTGCGCACGGCATCCACCACGTCGTGCCGCAACATCAGATGCCGAACGTTGGCGGCGGGAATCACCATGCCCTGGGCTCCAGTCAGCCCGCGCGCCTTGCACAGATCGAAGAATCCTTCGATTTTTTCGTTCACCCCACCGATGGCCTGGATCTGTCCGTGCTGATTGACGGAGCCGGTTACGCCCAGAGACTGCCGCAGCGGCAGTTCCGCGAGCGCCGAAAGCAGCGCGTACAACTCGGCCGACGACGCACTGTCGCCCTCCACCGCTCCGTAGGATTGTTCGAATACCAGGCTCGCCGAGAGCGAAAGGGGATGATCCGCGGCGTAGCGGGCGGCGAGGAAGCTGGAGAGGATCAGAACTCCCTTCGAGTGGATCGGCCCGCCCAGTTCCACTTCCCGCTCGATGTCGACCACCTCGCCCTTGCCCAGGCGTACGCGCGCGGTGATGCGGCTGGGGTGCCCGAAGGCGAATTGCCCCAGCTCCAGCACGGCGATTCCGTTCACCTGCCCGATCCGCTCGCCCTGCGTATCGATGAGGATCGTTCCCTCGAGCGTTTCTTCCTCGAGACGCTTGCGGATACGATCGGACCGCCGAATTTGCGCTTCAATGGCCCGCTGCACATCTTCGGCGCGAACCACGGGCTGGGCGGTCTCGCGCGCCAGGTAGTCGGCTTCGCGCGCCAGGTCGGCCAGCGCGCGGCGCCGCGTCATCACCTTATGCGCGTCTCCCGCCATGCGCGAGCACTGCTCAATCACGCGCGCCACCGCGCCGCGGTCGAACGGCAGGAGACCGTCCTTTCTTGCCACCGTGCCCACCAGGCGCGCATACAACAAATCCGTTTCCGGATTGCGGTCCATTTGCTCTTCGAAATCCGCGGCCACTTTGAACAACTCGCTGAACTCCGGATCGTAGGCGCACAGCAGGTAGTAAAGGAGGCGTTCTCCCACGAGGATCACCTTCACGTTCAGAGCCACCGGCTGCGGCTCGATCGATACTGTGCTCACCAGACTCAGCATCTGCCCGAGCGATTCAATCCGGATTTGCGAGGACGTGAGGCACCGCTTGAGAGCTTCCCAGGCGTAGGGCTGCATCAACAGCTTTTGGGCATCCAGCAGCAGATAGCCGCCGTTGGCCCGGTGCAGCGCCCCCGGGCGGATCAACGTGAAGTCTGTGGAGAGCGCGCCCAAGTGAGAAATGTATTCCACCTGGCCCAACAGGTTCTGGCAAGTGGGGTGGTCTTCGACGACCACCGGGGCGCCTTGCTTTCCGCTCTGATCCACGAGCACGTTCACCTGGTAGCGCTTCAGCAGCGCCGTGCCCCGGGGCTCAGGGGAAGGCGTTCCGCCCATCAGCGCCATCAGCGGGTGCTCCGGCGGCGCCAGGAATTCGTCCACGTTCTCGGTAATGTCTTCCTGAACGTCCCGGAGAAACGCGACCACGCCGGGCAAATTCACGTACTTGTGGAGCATTTCGTCAATCAGATGGCCGACGGCGAAGATGGCCACCTCACGGTTCAGTTTGCGCAGTTTTTCCCGGCCTTCATGCTCGTACCTCGGGACCTGCCGCAGCGTCTCCTGCAAATGTTCCTGCAGCTCAATGATCGTGCGTTCCACCCGTTGGTGCTCCTCCTCGGGCATCTTTTCGAATTCCTCCGGGCTGAGGATTTCACCATCCTTCAAGGGGGCCAGGACGACCCCCGCCGGGGTCTGGATCATGGCGATGCCGCGCTTCGAGGCCTCCTTTTGAAACTCCTCGAGCGTCTCCCGCTCGTGTTCCTTCACTTCGTGCTCGATCGCTCGCTTGCGCGCGGCATAGGTATCGCTTTCGAATGCGGAGGGAATCGCCGAACGCAAGCTGGCCAGCAGCCGGTTCATGTCATCGCGGAACAGGATGCCGCGGCCCGGCGGGACCTTCAGCGCCCGAGGTACCCTCGGATTCTTGAAATCGTTGACGTAGCACCACTCGTTCGGCGTCGGTTCTCCCGCTGCGCGCTTGGCCAGGAAATCGCGCACGGCTCCAAATTTCCCCGTTCCCGAAGGCCCCAGCAAAAACAGGTTGAAGCCCTGGCGGCGTATGCCCACGCCGAAGCGGATGGCCTCCAGCGCGCGTTCCTGCCCCACCAGTTCCGTCAGATCGGGTAGTTCGGCGGTGGTTTGGAAAGGGAGACTCTCGGGGTCACAGGTAGTGCGCAGCGCCTCCGGCGCGAGAGGGATGGAGCCGATTGCGGAGTCTACGGTTGCCATCGCAGGCCTCCCGGGTGAACAAGAGCCGAGACACCCTGGTCCACACACTAGGCGATCTTGTAATCCCGCTCCGTGATACAGGTCACGGCCGGGCGTGTCTGATGTCATCACATGCCGATACAGAGCCCGGCAGGGCCCGCCCCAGGCGTGCAAGGCCGCACAAGCTCTTGTGACGTCAGGTACATCGCAAACCAACCTCTTCGGATAGAAAGGAATTGTGAGAAGAGAGCTTCAAATCCCCTGGCGGCCGCGCGCCCTGCCGCTGGCGCCCAGAGACAGGGACCAGTTTGGCGGCGGCCTCGCATGCCTCACCACAGGCGAATACCGTCGCACGGGAAACAGCGTTGTCGCCTAAGAAGGGAGAGCGCAAATGAAAATTCTGCTTTGCCTTGACGAATCGAAGCATTCGGAAGCGGCTCTCGAAGCCGTTCAGGCCCAATTCCGGCCTCAAAGCACGCAGGTCCGCGTATTGCACGTGCTCCAGCCCGTCTCCTTCGCGCCGCCGCCGCAGATGGCCGCCCAGTATGCGCCGGAATTGGAGGAGGAAGGAAAGAGGGCGCGGGAACTGGTGGAGCGCGCAGCCAAAGCGCTCAAGGCTGCCGGATTCCACGCCGATGCCGCGGTGGAAAAAGGCGACATTCGCATGAGGATCATCGAAACCGCCGCGGATTGGAAAGCGGATTTGATTGTGGTTGGTTCGCACGGTCACAGCGGAATTCCGCGCCTGCTGCTCGGCAGCCGGGCGGAATTTGTGGCCCGGAATGCCCCTTGCTCGGTGGAAATCGTTCGCGCTCCGGCCGCCGGCTAAGCCAAGGCTTTTCAGCAACTGGCAC
>Ga0335085_10008270_pt1 | contig 15903 bp, 16 predicted proteins | sample Lox_Sample_45_FD_206712 | JGI IMG/M metagenome (GOLD analysis project Ga0335085, IMG submission 206712) | Soil microbial communities from Loxahatchee National Wildlife Refuge, Florida, United States - Lox_Sample_4.5 | ecosystem: Environmental > Terrestrial > Soil > Wetlands | place: USA...
GCTGCGGCAGATCCCGGGCGTTCGCGTGGCGAAGCCCGACGGCACGATGTACGCGTTCTTCGGCGTCGAGGGCATGCGCGACAGCCTCGCGTTCTGCAAGCAGCTCGTCGCCGGGCAGGGACTCGGCCTCGCACCGGGCGCGGCGTTCGGGCCCGAGGGCGAAGGCTACGTGCGCTGGTGCTTCGCGGCGGAGCTGCCGCGGCTCGCCGACGGCGTCGAGCGGCTGCGAAAGGGCCTCGCCGCTTCATAAGCGTGCACGTGCACCACGGGCGTGCGCCCGGCTGGTGCACCGAAGGCGGATTCCCGAGGGATTCCCGGCGATTCGCGCTGGCACGCTCATTGCGTTTGCCCTTGCAGGTCGTTCCTATCCATCTACAAGGGGAAGCGAATGAAACGCCGCGCAGCACTCAAAGCACTGACGTTGTCGGCCGCGATCGCGGCCATCGGCTTCGGCTCGACCGGCCTGTACGCCGCCGACAAGGTGGTCAAGGTCGGGGTCCTGCACTCGCTGTCGGGCACCATGGCGATCAGCGAGACCGCGCTGAAGGACATGGCGCTGATGACCTTCGACGAGATCAACAAGAAGGGCGGGGTCATGGGCTACAAGATCGAGCCCGTGGTGGTCGACCCGGCCTCGAACTGGCCGCTGTTCGCCGAGAAGGCGCGCCAGCTCATCACCCAGGACAAGGTGGCCGTGGTGTTCGGCTGCTGGACCTCGGTGTCGCGCAAGTCGGTGCTGCCGGTGTTCGAGGAGCTGAACGGGCTGCTGTTCTACCCGGTGCAGTACGAGGGCGAGGAGATCTCGAAGAACGTGTTCTACACCGGCGCCGCGCCCAACCAGCAGGCGATCCCGGCGGTCGAGTACCTGATGTCCAAGGACGGCGGCGGCGCCAAGCGCTGGGTGCTGCTCGGCACCGACTACGTCTACCCGCGCACGACCAACAAGATCCTGCGCGCGTTCCTGCACTCCAAGGGCGTGACCGACGCCGACATCATGGAGGAGTACACGCCGTTCGGGCACGCCGACTACCAGACCATCATCGCCAAGATCAAGGCCTTCGCCTCCGAGGGCAAGAAGACGGCGGTGGTCTCGACCATCAACGGCGACTCGAACGTGCCGTTCTACAAGGAGCTCGGCAACCAGGGCGTGAAGGCGACCGACGTGCCCGTGGTCGCGTTCTCGGTCGGCGAAGAGGAGCTGCGCGGCGTCGACACCAAGCCGCTGGTCGGCCAGCTCGCGGCGTGGAACTACTTCATGTCGATCAAGAACTCCACCAACACGGCCTGGAAGAAGGAATGGGCCGCGTACGCCAAGGCGAAGAAGCTGCCGACGGCCGACAAGCCGCTGACCAACGACCCGATGGAAGCCACCTACATCGGCATCCACATGTGGAAGCAGGCGGTCGAGAAGGCCAAGAGCTTCGACGTCGACAAGGTCACCGCGGCGATGGCGGGGCAGAAGTTCAAGGCGCCGGACGGCTTCACGATCGAGATGGACGCCAAGAACCACCACCTGCACAAGCCGGTGTTCATCGGCGAGGTGAAGGCGGACGGCCAGTTCAACGTCGTGTGGAAGACCAAGGGCCCAATCAAGGCCCAGCCGTGGAGCCCGTACATCCCCGGCAACGACAAGAAGAAGGACGAGCCGGCGCTGATGGCCGAGAAAAAGTAAGGTGGCCTGGCGCTGGGAAAGGGCCGCGATCGCGGCCCTTTTAGTTTGCGTCGCGGCGCCCGCCGCGGCGATCGACAAGGACGCCGTCGCGAAGCTCGGCTTCGGCGACAGCGACGAGAAGATCGCCGCGATGGGCGCGCTGGTGAAGGAGGGCGACCCGCGCGCGATCGAGGTGCTGAAGGCGCTCGCCGACGGCAACCTGCAGACCGCGGGCGAGCGCGTGTTCATCCAGCGCGACGACGACGTGCTCGACGCGGTCACCGGCGAGAAGGTCGAGTCGCCGCCCGAGGATCGCGACGACGTGGTCGCCAACAACCGCATCCGCGCCGCGGTGGGCGACGCGCTCGCCGGGCTGCGGATCCTGTCGCCCGAGCGCGCGAAGCGCCTCGCCGCGGCGAAGGAGCTGACCGGCGGGGCGGATCCGGCGATGCTGCCGCTGCTGCAGCGCGCGCTCGCCGCGGAGAAGGACCCGGAGATCCGCAGCCTGCTCGAGGTCGCCACGGCCGCGATGGAGCTCAAGACCGGCGACAAGGCGCAGCGCCTGGCCGCGATCCGGCGGCTGGGGGCGTCCACCAGCCCGGCGAGCCGGACGATGCTCGCCGCCGCGGCCAACGCCCCCGACGCCGACCCCGAGGTTCGCGCCGAGGCGACGAAGGGCCTCGCCGCGGTGGAAGGCCGCCTCGCCTGGGGCGAGCGGCTCGGGCTCGCGTTCGCGGGCGTCTCGCTCGGCTCGATCCTGCTGCTCGCCGCGCTCGGCCTCGCGATCACCTACGGCCTGATGGGCGTGATCAACATGGCGCACGGCGAGCTGATCATGATCGGCGCCTACACCACCTACGTGGTGCAGAACCTGTTCCGCGCCTGGGCGCCGGGCGCCTTCGACTGGTACGTGCTCGCCGCCGTGCCGGCCTCGTTCGCCGTCTCGGCCGCGGTCGGCATGCTGCTCGAGCGGCTGGTGATCCGCTGGCTCTACGGGCGGCCGCTCGAGACGCTGCTCGCGACCTGGGGCATCAGCCTGGTGCTGATCCAGACCGTGCGCACGATCTTCGGCGCGCAGAACGTGCAGGTCGAGAACCCGGCCTTCATGTCGGGCGGCGTGCAGGCGCTGTCCAATCTCGTGCTGCCCTGGAACCGCATCGTCATCATCTTCTTCGCCGCCGCGGTGCTGGTGGCGATGGGGCTCCTGTTGTCCCGCACGCGCCTGGGGCTCTTCGTGCGCGGCGTGACGCAGAACCGCGCGATGGCCTCGTGCGTGGGCGTGCCGACCGCGCGCGTGGACACCTACGCGTTCGGCCTGGGCTCGGGCATCGCGGGGCTCGCGGGCTGCGCGCTCTCCCAGCTCGGCAACGTCGGCCCCGACCTCGGCCAGGGCTACATCGTCGACTCGTTCATGGTCGTGGTCTTCGGCGGCGTCGGCCAGCTCGCGGGCACCGTCTACGCGGCGCTGACGCTCGGCTTCGCCAACAAGCTGCTCGAGGACTGGTCGGGCGCGGTGATCGCGAAGATCGCGGTGCTGGTCTTCATCATCATCTTCATCCAGCGCCGCCCGCAGGGCATGTTCGCGCTCAAGGGAAGGGCGGTGGAGGCATGAGGCGCCTGTACGGCCCCGCGGGCTGGAGCGCGATCGGCGCCGCCGTGCTGGTCATGGCGATCCTGCCGCACTTCCTGTCCTCGTACTGGGTGACGCTGATCGGCAAGATCATGTGCTACGCGATCGTCGCCGTCGCGCTCGACCTGATCTGGGGCTACTGCGGGATCCTGTCGCTCGGGCACGGCCTGTTCTTCGCGCTGGGCGGCTACGCGATGGGCATGTACCTGATGCGCCAGATCGGGCGCGAGGGGCAGTACCAGTCGGACCTGCCCGACTTCATGGTGTTCCTCGACTGGAAGTCGTTCCCCTGGCAGTGGTGGAACTCCGACCATTTCGGGTGGTGCGCGCTGCTGGTCGTCGTGGTGCCGGGGCTGCTCGCCTTCGCGTTCGGCTACCTCGCGTTCCGCTCGCGCGTGAAGGGCGTGTACTTCTCGATCATCACGCAGGCGCTGACCTTCGCCGCGATGCTGCTCTTCTTCCGCAACGCCACCGGCTTCGGCGGCAACAACGGCTTCACCGACTTCAAGCGCATCCTCGGCTTCACGGTCACCTCGCCCGAGACGCGCGCGGCGCTGTTCATGGTCACGGGCGCGACGCTGCTCGGCACGCTGCTGCTCGCGCGGTGGATCGTCACCTCCAAGCTCGGGCGCGTGCTGACCGCGATCCGCGACGCCGAGAGCCGGGCTTCGTTCTGCGGCTACAACACGGTGCACTACAAGGTCGCCGTGTTCACGCTCTCGGCCGTGATCTGCGGCATCGCGGGCGCGCTCTACGTGCCGCAGGTCGGCATCATCAACCCGAGCGAGATGTCGCCCGCGAACTCGATCGAGATCGCGATCTGGGTCGCCGTGGGCGGGCGCGGCACGCTGATCGGGCCGATCCTCGGCGCGGGCGTGGTCAACGGCGCGAAGAGCTTCTTCACGCAGGCCTTCCCCGAGTACTGGCTGTACTTCCTCGGCGCGATCTTCATCCTGGCGACGCTGTTCCTGCCGCAGGGCATCGCGGGGCTCGCGCAGAAGCTCGGGCGGGGCCGCGCATGAGCATCTCGGCCGCCGTGGCGAGCGAGAGCGGCGGCCTCGGGCGCGTCGCCTCGGGCGAGCTCGACACCACGCACGGCGCGGTCCTCTACCTCGAGGACATCTCGGTGTCGTTCGACGGCTTCAAGGCGCTGAACAGGCTCTCGCTCTCGATCGACGTCGGCGAGCTGCGCTGCGTGATCGGCCCCAACGGCGCCGGCAAGACCACGATGATGGACGTCATCACCGGCAAGACGCGGCCCGACGAGGGCAGCGCCTTCTTCGGCCAGACCATCGACCTGGCCAAGCTCACCGAGGCCGAGATCGCGCACGCCGGCATCGGGCGCAAGTTCCAGAAGCCGACCATCTTCGAGAACCACAGCGCGTTCGAGAACCTCGAGCTCGCGATGAAGGCCGACAAGCGCGTGCGCACGACGCTGTTCGCGCGGCTCTCGGGCGCCGAGCGCGATCGCATCGCCGAGATGCTGCGCACGATCCGCCTCGCCGACGCCGCCGACCGCACCGCGGGGCTGCTCTCGCACGGCCAGAAGCAGTGGCTCGAGATCGGCATGCTGCTGATGCAGGAGCCGCGGCTGCTGCTGCTCGACGAGCCGGTGGCCGGCATGTCCGACGAGGAGACCGAGCGCACGGCGGAGCTGTTCCTGTCGCTCGCCGGCAGGCACTCGCTGGTCGTGGTCGAGCACGACATGGCCTTCATCGCGAAGATCGCGCGCAAGGTGACCGTGCTGCACGAGGGCAGCGTCCTCGCCGAGGGGCCCATGGCGCAGGTGCAGGCCGACCCGCGCGTGATCGAGGTGTACCTCGGACGATGAACCGGTCATGAACCTTACGGTCACCGGGCTCAACCAGTACTACGGCGGCAGCCATATCCTGCGCGACGTGGCGTTCGGCGTGCCCGCGGGCAAGGTGACCGCGCTGCTCGGCCGCAACGGCGTGGGCAAGACGACGCTGCTGAGGACGCTGATGGGCCTGCTGCCCGCGCGCAGCGGCGAGATCCGCTTCGGCGAGGCCGCGCTGACGCAGGCCGCGCCCTACGAGCGCGTGCGCGCGGGCATCGGCTACGTGCCGCAGGGGCGCGAGATCTTCCCGCGGCTGACGGTGGCCGAGAACCTCGAGATGGGGCTCGCCACGCGGCCGCGCGGCGCGAAGGTCCCGGCGCGCATTTTCGAGATGTTCCCGGTGCTCTCGCAGATGATGCGCCGGCGCGGCGGCGACCTCTCGGGCGGCCAGCAGCAGCAGCTCGCGATCGGCCGCGCGCTGGCCATGGGGCCGAAGCTGCTGATCCTCGACGAGCCGACCGAGGGCATCCAGCCCTCGATCATCAAGGACATCGAGCGCGCGATCCGCGCGCTCGCGGCCACCGGAGAGATGGCGATCCTGCTCTGCGAGCAGTACTACGACTTCGCGCGGTCGCTCGCCGACCAGTACCTCGTCATGGAGCGCGGCGAGATCGTCGCGCGCGGCGCGGGCGCGGACATGGAGAAGGACGGAGTGAAGGCCCTGCTGGCGGTATGATCGATCCATGCAGCTCGCCGAGCCCGTCGCGCAGTCCTGGAAGGCCGAGCTGCGCCTCGGGTTCGAGTCCCGCGCGGGCCGCAGCGTGCTCGCCGAGCGCCGCCACGACGGGCCGCTCGTCGTGCAGAAGCCCCTCTATCCCGAGGGCGACGCGGTGTGCCACGCGATCGTGGTGCACCCGCCCGCGGGCGTCGCGGGCGGCGACGAGCTCGCGCTCGACGCGCGCGCCGGCGCCGGCGCCCACGCGTTGCTGACGACGCCCGGGGCCGGCAAGTGGTACCGGACCGCGGGACCCTGGGCGGCGCAGCGGCTGGGATTCGAGGTGGCCGGCGCGCTCGAATGGCTGCCGCAGGAGACGATCGTGTTCGACGGCGCGCTCGCGCGGCTTGAGACCGAGGTTCGGCTCGAAGGCGATGCGCGCTACCTCGGCTGGGAGATCCTGTGCCTCGGGCGCACCGGCTCGGGCGAGGCGTTCGAGCGGGGCGAGGTGCGGCTCTCGACGAAGCTGTATCGCGATGGGAAGCTCCTGTGGCTCGAGCGCGGCAGGCTCGAAGGCGGCGGCGCGCTGCTGTCGTCCCCCGCGGGGCTGCAAGGCAAGCCCGTATGCGCCACTCTGGTCGCCGCCCACGCCCTTCCCACGATCGACCTGGCGGCGTGCCGCCAGGTCGAAAGCCTTTCCGTCACGCAGCTCCCGGGCGTCCTCGTCGCGCGCTACCTGGGCCATTCGACGGAGCAGGCGAAGCGCCTGTTCGTGCGGCTATGGACGATCCTGCGGCCGGCGCTCTTGGGCCGGGACGCGGCGCCGCCGCGCATCTGGAGCACGTAGATGGAACTGACGCCGAGGGAAAAGGACAAGCTGCTGATCTTCACCGCGGCGCTGCTCGCCGAAAGGCGAAAGGCGAAGGGCCTGAAGCTCAACTACCCGGAGGCCGTCGCGTTCATCAGCGCGGCGATCCTCGAGGGCGCGCGCGAGGGCCGCTCGGTGTCCGAGCTCATGGGCTGGGGCGCGACACTGCTCGGGCGCGAGGACGTCATGGACGGCGTGCCCGAGATGATCCCGGACATCCAGGTCGAGGCGACCTTCCCCGACGGCACCAAGCTCGTCACGGTGCACAACCCCATCCCCTAGCATGCGCCAGAGCAGCATCCTGAGCCTCGGCCCCGAGGGCTTCCACCGCGTCGCCTTCACGGACTGGGGCGAGCCGGACAACCCGCACGTGGTGATGTGCGTGCACGGGCTGTCGCGCAACAGCCGCGACTTCGACTACCTCGCCAACGTGCTCGCGCGCGACTACCGCGTGGTGTGCATGGACGTGGTGGGCCGCGGCGAGAGCGACTGGCTCGAGGACAAGTCGGGCTACACGTTCTCGACCTACCTGTCGGACGCCGCGGCGCTCATCGCGCACGTCACGCCGCCGGCGCGGAGCGGGATCGTCAACGAGATGCGCGCGAGGAACCTCGACTGGGTGGGCACCTCGATGGGGGGCCTGATCGGCATGATGCTCGCGGCCAAGCGCAACTCGCCCATCGGGCGGCTCGTGCTGAACGACGTCGGGCCGTTCGTGCCCTGGAACGGCCTGTTCCGGCTGAAGGGACACGTCGGGAGGCCGCGCGGCTTCGGCTCGCGCGCTTCCGCCGAGGAGTACATCCGCGAGACCTTCGCCCCGTTCGGCCCGCTCACCGAGCGCCAGTGGGCCCACCTCGTCGAGCACAGCATCCGGCAGCGCGACGACGGGCGCTGGTATTTCCGCTTCGACCCGGCGATCGGGGAATGGAGCGCGCACGCCGACCCCGAGCTGCCGATCGGGCCGACGTTCCTGCGCGGCATCGACCTGTGGACGGTGTGGAACGCGGTGGACTGCCCGACGCTCGTGCTGCGCGGCGCGCAGTCCGACGTGCTGCTGCCGGGCACCGTCGAGGAGATGCGCCGCCGGAAGCCGGCGACGCAGGTCGTGGAGTTCGAGGGCGTGGGGCACGCGCCGGCGCTGTTCGACGCGAAGCAGATCGAGGCGGTGCGCGGCTTCCTGAAGCAGCGGCGCAGCGCGGCGGGCGAGAGGAGGATGATGCGATGGTTCCGGGCGAGCTGAAGGCCGCCGGCGGCGAGCTCGAGCTCAATGCGGGCCGCAGGACGCGGACGGTCGAGGTGACCAACACGGGCGACCGGCCGGTGCAGGTCGGCTCGCACTACCACTTCTTCGAGACCAACGACGCGCTGAAGTTCGACCGCAAGGCCGCGTACGGATTCCGGCTCAATATCGCCGCGGGCACCGCGGTGCGCTTCGAGCCGGGACAGTCGCGCACGGTCGAGCTGGTCGCGCTCTCGGGTGCGCGCAAGGTCTACGGCTTCGCGGGCAAGGTGATGGGGGCCCTGAAAGGAGAAACCCGGTCATGAAGATCTCTCGGCAGGCCTATGCCGAGATGTTCGGCCCGACCGTCGGCGACCGCGTGCGGCTCGCCGACACGGAGCTCTGGATCGAGGTCGAGAAGGACTACACGGTCTACGGCGAGGAGGTGAAGTTCGGCGGCGGCAAGGTGATCCGCGACGGCATGGGCCAGAGCCAGCTGCCGTCGGCCAAGGTCGCCGACACCGTGATCACCAACGCGCTGATCGTCGACCACTGGGGCATCGTCAAGGCCGACATCGGCCTGAAGCACGGGCGCATCTGGAAGATCGGCAAGGCGGGCAATCCCGACATCCAGCCCGGCGTGACGATCCCGATCGGCGCCGGCACCGAGGCGATCGCGGGCGAGGGCATGATCGTCACCGCGGGCGGCATCGACAGCCACATCCACTTCATCTGCCCGCAGCAGATCGAGGAGGCGCTGATGTCGGGCGTCACCACCATGCTGGGCGGCGGCACCGGCCCCGCGACCGGCACCTTCGCCACGACCTGCACGCCGGGTCCCTGGCACATCCACGCGATGCTCTCGGCGGCGGAAGCCTTCCCGATGAACCTCGGGTTCCTCGGCAAGGGCAACGCCTCGCTCGCCGCGCCCCTGCGCGAGCAGGTGCGCGCGGGCGCGATCGGGCTGAAGCTGCACGAGGACTGGGGCACGACGCCGGCGGCGATCGACTGCTGCCTCGGCGTCGCCGACGAGATGGACGTGCAGGTGGCGATCCACACCGATACGCTGAACGAGTCCGGCTTCGTCGAGGCCTCGGTCAAGGCGATGAAGGGGCGCTCGATCGCCACCTTCCACACCGAGGGCGCGGGCGGCGGGCACGCGCCGGACATCATCCGCGTCTGCGGCGAGCCGAACGTGCTGCCCTCGTCGACCAACCCGACGATGCCCTACACGGCGAACACGATCGCCGAGCACCTCGACATGCTGATGGTCTGCCACCACCTCGACCCCGCGATCGCCGAGGACGTCGCCTTCGCCGAGTCGCGCATCCGCAAGGAGACGATCGCGGCCGAGGACATCCTGCACGACCTCGGCGCGTTCTCGATGATGTCCTCGGACTCGCAGGCGATGGGGCGCGTGGGCGAGGTGATCGTGCGCACCTGGCAGACCGCGCACAAGATGAAGCTGCAGCGCGGCAGCCTCGCGGGCGACCCGAAGACGCACGACAACGCGCGCGTGAAGCGCTACGTCGCCAAGTACACGATCAACCCGGCCATCACGCACGGCATCGGGCACGTCGTGGGCTCGATCGAGGAAGGCAAGCTCGCCGACCTGGTGCTCTGGAAGCCGGCGTTCTTCGGCGTGAAGCCCTTCCTCGTGCTGAAGGGCGGCGCGATCGCGGCCGCGGCGATGGGCGACCCGAACGCCTCGATCCCGACGCCGCAGCCGGTGCACTACCGGCCGATGTTCGGATCGTTCGGCAAGGCGCTGCGGACCTCGGTCACGTTCGTCTCGCAGGCGGCGCTGAAGAATCCGGCGGTGGCGAAGCTCGGGCTCGAGCGGCCGCTCGAGCCCGTGAAGAACATCCGCAAGGTCGGCAAGCAGGACATGGTGCACAATTCCTGGCGGCCGAAGATCCAGGTCGATCCGGAGACCTACGAGGTGCGCGCCGACGGCGAGCTGCTCGTGTGCGAGCCGGCGACCGTGCTGCCGATGGCGCAGCGATATTTCCTGTTCTAGCCATGGTCGAGATCAAGTCCAGGCTCAAGGTTCCGCGCGCGGCCTACAAGGTCGAGGTCAAGGGGCAGTTGCGGCTGCCGTTCGAATCGCGGCAGAAGAGCCGCCTGCGCACGAAGCTCGTCTCGGGCGAGGAGGTGGGGCTGATGCTGCCGCGCGGCGAGATCCTGAGAGGCGGCGACCTCGTCACGGCCTCCGACGGGCGCGTGTTCGAGGTGGTCGCCGAGCCCGAGAAGCTGCTGCACATCGAGTCGGACGAGCTCGCGAGGGTCGCTTACCACCTCGGCAACCGCCACGTGCCGGTGCAGGTCGGGAAGAATTTCCTGCGCATCGCAACCGACCACGTGCTGGAAGAGATGGTGAAGAAGCTCGGCGCGAAGGTGAGCGCGGTCGAGGCGCCGTTCGAGCCCGAGGCCGGCGCGTATGCGGGCGGGCACCACCAGCACGACGAGATGGGGCACGGCGGCAAGATCCACGACCACCATCACGACCACGACCACGACCACAAGCACCACGACCACGATCATGACCATTGACCCGCGCCTGCTGCAGCTCGCGAGCCCCACGCTCCCGGTCGGCGCCTACAGCTATTCGGGCGGGCTCGAAGCCGCGGTGGAGGCGGGGATCGTGAAGGACGCGAAAAGCGCCGAGCGCTGGATCGGCGACGTGCTCGAGTTCTCGGTGCTGCGCATGGAGGCGCCGATGCTGCTGCGCATGATCGAGCAGCCGTCGGAGGAGTGGAACGAAATGTTCCTCGCGAGCCGCGAGACCGCGGAGCTGCGCGCGGAGACCGTGCAGATGGGCTATTCGCTGAACCGCCTGCTGCCCGAGCTCGGCGTGGCGCCCTGCGCGTACGACACCCCGAGCTTTCCCGCGGCCTATGCGCAGGCGGTGCGCGCGTGGGGCATCCCGGCGCGCGAGGCGCTGACGGCGTATCTCTGGGCGTGGCTCGAGAACCAGGTCATGGCCGCGGTGAAGTCGGTCCCGCTCGGGCAGACCGACGGCCAGAAGATGCTGCTCGCGCTCGGCGCGCGGCTGCGCGACGCGGGCAAGGCGGAGCCGGGCAACTTCGCGCCCGGGCTCGCGATGCTCTCGTCGTTCCATGAAACCCAGTACTCGAGGCTGTTCCGCTCATGACATTGAGAGTCGGGATCGGCGGGCCGGTGGGCTCGGGCAAGACGGCGCTGACGCTCGCGCTGTGCAAGGCGCTGCGCGACCGCTACGAGATCGCCGCGGTCACCAATGACATCTACACCGAGGAGGACGCGCAGTTCCTGGTGAGGAACGAGGCGCTCGCGCCCGAGCGCATCATCGGCGTGGAGACGGGCGGCTGCCCGCACACGGCGATCCGCGAGGACGCGTCGATCAACCTCGAGGCGGTCGCGCGCCTGACGCGGCGCTTTCCGAAGCTCGACCTCGTCCTGATCGAGTCGGGCGGCGACAACCTCGCGGCGACGTTCAGCCCCGAGCTCTCCGACCTCACGCTCTACGTGATCGACGTCGCCGCGGGCGACAAGATCCCGAGGAAGGGCGGGCCGGGGATCACCAAGTCGGACCTGCTCGTCATCAACAAGATCGACCTCGCGCCGATGGTCGGCGCGTCGCTGGAAGTCATGGACCGCGATGCGCGGAAGATGCGCCAGGCGCGGCCGTTCGTGTTCACCAATCTGAAGACCGGGCAGGGCCTGGACACCGTCATTCGCTTCATCGAGACCGAGGGAATGCTATGCGCAGAGCAGCCGCAGCCGTCCTGATCCTGTTCCCCGCGCTGGCCTGGGCCCATCCGGGCCACATGGCCGGGTTCCTGCACCCGTTCACGGGGCTCGACCACCTGCTGGCGATGGTCGCGGTGGGCCTGTGGGCCGCGCAGCTCGGCGGCCACTGGCGCTGGGCGGTGCCGCTCGCGTTCGTCGGCTCGATGACGCTCGGCGGCGTGGCGGGCTTCGAGGGGCTGCGCCTGCCGATGGTCGAACCGATGATCGCCGCGTCGGTGCTGGTGCTCGGGCTGCTCGTGTCGCTGCGCGTGAAGATGAAGTGGCCCGCGCTCGTGCTGGTCGGCGCGTTCGCGGTCTTCCACGGCGTCGCGCACGGCGCCGAGATGCCGCCGGAGGCCAACAAGCTCGTCTACGCGCTTGGATTTGTCTGCTCGACCGCGCTGCTGCACGCGATCGGCGTCGCCGGCGGCGCGCTGCCGAAGGCCCGCTGGGCCGGCGTGCCCGTGGCCCTCGCGGGCCTGTGGCTGCTCGCCGGTTAAATGGGGACAGTCCCCATTTTTTCGCACTGCGAAACTGGGGACTGTCTCCATTTGCGCTGCTCGCCGCGGCCTCGGTCGCGGCGCAGCAGCCTGACGTCGACTACGTAGAGATCCGCGCCGGGCAGGAAGACATGATCGGCCGCGCGGGCGCGGCCTCCGAGGGCATCGTCAGCTTCCAGCGCCTCGAGCGCCGGCCGATGGAGCGCCCGGGCGAGGTGCTCGAGACGGTGCCCGGCCTCATCGTCACGCAGCACAGCGGCGCGGGCAAGGCGAACCAGTACTTCCTGCGCGGCTTCAATCTCGACCACGGCACCGACTTCTCCGGCTCCCTGGACGGTGTGCCGCTAAATCTGCCGACGCACGCACACGGTCAGGGCTACCTCGACCTCAATTTCATCATCCCCGAGCTGATCGAGCGCATCGAGTACCGCAAGGGGCCCTACCGCGCGGACGACGGGGACTTCTCCTCCGCTGGCTCATCACGCATCGAGTACTCGCGCATGCTGGCGCATCCGTTGCTTTCGCTGTCGGTCGGCGAGGACGGCTGGCAGCGCGGGCTCGTCGCGGGCACGCCCGCGATGGCCAGCGGAAACCTGCTCTACGCGCTCGAGTGGACGCATAACGACGGACCCTGGACACTGCCGGAGGACTACGGCCGGCTGAACGGCGTGCTGCGCTTCGCCAATGGCACGGCCACCAACGGCTGGACGCTCGGCGCGCTCGCGTACCAGTCGAAGTGGAACGCGACCGACCAGGTGCCGCTGCGGGCGATCGAGTCGGGCCTGATCCCGCGCTTTGGCAATATCGACCCGACGGACGGCGGCGACACTGCGCGCAGCATCGTGTCGGGCACCTGGGCGCGCGGCGACGAGTCGGGGCAGACGCGCGCGAGCGCGTGGTGGCAGCGCTACCGGCTGAACCTGTTCTCGAACTTCACCTACGACACCGACCCGGTGCACGGCGACCAGATCGAGCAGGCCGAGCAGCGGGAGTCCTGGGGCGGCGCGGCGAGCCGCAGCCTGCCGGGCGCACTGATGGGCCGCGCCGTGGTCACGACTTTCGGCATCCAGCTGCGGCAGGACCGCCTGCGCCCGGTCGGCCTGTACCTGACGACCGCGCGCGAGCGCTACGCCACTGTGCGCGAGGACGAGGTCACGCAGACGACGGGCGGGCTTTACGCGGAGAGCACGCTGCGGTGGAGCGCGCGGCTGCGCGCGACCGCGGGCCTGCGCCTCGATACGCTCCGCTACGACGTAACGAGCGACACGCCCGCGAATTCGGGCCGCGGCGACAGCGGGCTGCTCAGCCCGAAGCTCGGCGCGGTCTACGCCGCAGGGCCCCGCACCGAGCTCTATGCCAACTACGGCGAGGGTTTCCACAGCAACGACGCGCGCGGTGCCACGACGACCGTCAACCCGGATCCGCGCGACCCGGGCTACGGCGCCGCGGTCGACCCGGTGACGCCGCTGGTTCGCAGCAAGGGCGCGGAGCTCGGGCTGCGCACCGAGCCGGCGCCGCGCTGGCGCACGACGCTCGCGCTGTGGCGCCTGGACCTCGCCTCGGAGCTGCTCTTTCTCGGCGATGCGGGCACGACCGAGCCGAGCCGGCCGAGCCGGCGCACGGGCGTGGAGTGGACCAATTTCTGGTCGCCGGCGCGCGGCTGGGCCGTCGACGCCGACCTCGCTTGGTCGCGGGCGCGCTTCACCGACCCGGATCCGGCCGGCGACTACATTCCCGGGTCGATCGAGCGCACCGCATCGGCCGGGCTGTCGTGGCAGGCGCGGACCGACCGCTTCGCCGAGCTGCGGCTGCGCTATTTCGGGCCGCGCCCGCTGATCGAGGACGACTCGGTCCGCTCGCCGTCGTCGACGCTGGTCAACCTGCGCCTGGGCTGGAAGCCGCAGCCGCGCATACTGGTCGCGCTCGACGTGCTCAACCTCCTCAACCGCGACGTGAGCGACATCGACTACTACTACGAGTCGCAGCTGCCGGGGGAGAGCGCGCCTGTCGCCGACATTCACACCCACCCGGCGATCCCGCGGACGTTGCGCTTGACGCTGCAGCTCCTGCTGTAAATGGGGACAGGCACCTAATTCTTCGCGCAGCGAAGAATTAGGTGCCTGTCCCCAATTAGTGAAGTTGCGGCTTCTTCAGGAAGTCGCCGCGGTCGGCTGAGGCCACGCGCACGTCGATGCGCGAGCCGTTGCGCGCGACGGTGAGCGGCACTTCGACGCCCGCGGGGCCCAGGCTCCAGATGCGGCGGAAGAGGCCGGCGAGACCGTGCACCCGGTCGCCGGCGACCGCGACGACGATGTCGCCAAGCTGCAGCCCGCCCTTGGCCGCGGGGCCGCCCGACGCGAGGCCCGCGACGACCAGCTTCTCGGCGACCTCGGTTGCGTACACGCCGAGCCACGGCCGCGCAGGGCGCTGGGCGCGGCCGCGCTGCACCATGTCCTCGAGGATCGGCTCGAGCAGGTCGATCGGCACGAACATGTTGCCCTGGACGTTTTCCTCGCCGTGCCTTTCCTCGACCAGCAGCGAGCCGATTCCGGCGAGCCTGCCATCGCGGCCGATCAGCGCAGAGCCCCCCCACTGTGGGTGCGCGGGCGAGGCGAAGAGCGCCTCGTCCAGCACGTACTCCCAATAGCCGGCGAACTCGCGCTTGTCGATCAGCTGGCCCTTGAGCGCGTGCGCGCGCCCGCCGTGCCCCGCGATGACGACGTCGTCGCCGACCGCGACGCCTGCCGCCGCGCCGCGCGCCAGCGGCGTCGCGCCCAGGCGCCCGAGCGGCAGCACCAGGCCGAACCCGGTCTGCTGGTCGTAGGCGAGCGGGTGGCCGGCGACCACGGCGCCCTTCGCGTCGGTGATCCAGACGGCGCTCGCCTCGGTGATCAGGTAGCCGATCGTGACGATCAGGCCGTCGTCGCGGATGACGACGCCGTTGCCCGCGCGCTCGGTGCCGAGGATCTGCGCGGTGAACGCGTCCTCGGGCACCTGCACGCGCAGCTGCACCATCGCGCCGAGCGCGCGGTCGAGGTCGAAGCCCCAGTCCTCGGGCCGGGGCCGGAGCTCGGAAGGAAATGCCCAGTCGGGGGATTGGCTCATCGGGCCGCGCGCGAAATCCGCGCGGCCTATGTTCCGCTCCTGCCGGCCGCCGTCAAGTCCGCGTCCGCGCTTACGTCCCGGTGCGCTTGACGAGCACGCCCTGCGGCCCGCGCTCCATCATGCTGATCTCGCCCGCGAGCTCGGCGCCTTCCTCGACCTTGATCTTGGCGTAGCGGATCTTGCCGGAGACCTTGCCGGTGGCATGGATGACGAGCTGCTTGCGCACCGTGAGCTCGCCCTCCAGGCGCCCGTGGATCTCGGCCGTGTCCACCGCCACCGTGCCGCAGAAGGTGCCGTTCGGGGCGATCTGCAGCACGCGCGAGTCGAGCGTGGCCTCGATGCGGCCCTCGACCACCAGCGTGTCGCAGTCGCTCACCTCGACGCCCTTCATCTTGATGTCGGGGCCGACGATGAGCTTCGCTTCCTTGCGGTCCTCGGGCTTCTCGGCGGGGCGCGCGGGCTCGGCGGGCTTCGCCGCGTGCTCGCCGGCCGCGTTCGTGCCGGTCGCGGGCGCGGCGGGCGGCATCGGCGGCGTCGGGCTGCGGAAGAACGACTCGTTGCGGCGGAACAGGCTGTCTTTCTGAAGCATGGGCGTCTCCGGTGTGGGTTGCAGGCCGAAGAAGTCGCATGCATTGTCCGTGCCTGT
>Ga0335085_10008271_pt1 | contig 15903 bp, 13 predicted proteins | sample Lox_Sample_45_FD_206712 | JGI IMG/M metagenome (GOLD analysis project Ga0335085, IMG submission 206712) | Soil microbial communities from Loxahatchee National Wildlife Refuge, Florida, United States - Lox_Sample_4.5 | ecosystem: Environmental > Terrestrial > Soil > Wetlands | place: USA...
AATCACAGGCTTAATCTGCTGGGCTTTCTGGACCTGTCGAAATATGGCGCCAAATATGCACAATCCGGCAACGTCGGCATGCTTGATATCGTCGCCGCGCTCGAATGGGTTCGCGACAACATCGCTAACTTCGGCGGCGATCCGAATAACGTCACCATCTTCGGCCAATCCGGCGGCGGTACCAAAGTCAGCACGCTTCTCGGCACGGCTCCGGCAAAGGGATTGTTCCATCGCGCTATCGCGCAAAGTGGTTCCGAAGTGAAAGGCGTTTCCCGAAGCGATGCCACCGAAACTGCTCTCGCGATGCTCGCGAAATTTGGGCTCAAGCGGGATCAGATCGATGAACTTCAAAAGATTCCAGCCATGCAATTGGCGGAAGCCACTATTGCGCCACGTAAGCCCGGCGAGCCCGCGCTTCGTCTCGCCCCGGTTGTCGACGGCCGCGTCATTCCCGCCGACCCCTTCGATCCGGTGGCCACCGAAATTTCGGCCAACATCCCCCTCATGATCGGCTCAACCGAAACCGAGGTGACCTGGTTTGCCAATCAGAATTACGATCCGCTCGATGAAGCCGGCCTGCGCCGCCGCGTTAAGGAAACGTTGCGTGTCGACGACGCGGCTGCTGACAACCTGATCGCCGTCTACCGAAAGAACCGGCCGAAAGCCAGCAACCTCGATCTCTATCTGATCGTCGCCACCGATGCCTCGAATTTCCGCACGGGCACCGACACGGAAGCGGAGCGCAAGGCCGCGTTAGGAAAGGCAGCGGTATACAAATACTACTTCCAATGGTATTCTCCGGTGCGCGGCGGTCAGCTGCGCGCCATGCACACCATGGAGCTACCGTTCGTTTTTCAAAATATCGAGATCGCCAAGTCCGAAGTCGGCACAGGTCCCGAGTTGCAACCGCTTGCCGATAAGATGAGCCCTGCCTGGGTCGCTTTCGCCCGCTCCGGCAACCCGAGCCACAAAGGCCTGCCACACTGGCCCGCCTTCACGCCCGATCAACGCGCCACCATGATCTTCAACAACGAATGCAAGGTCGTCAACGACCCGTTCCATGAAGAAAAAGCCGCGCTGAAAACAATTGGACACATCGGATAGCGCCAATCTTTTTACCATGCGACTTCTCACAATACTCGCGCTCCTCGCCGGCCCCGCGGCTTGGTCTCAAACCGCCGACACGATCCTGATTAACGGCAAGATCCTAACGGTCGACAACCAGTTCTCCACTCGCGAAGCCCTCGCCATTCGCGACGGTAAGATAGCGGGTTTAGGCAGCAATGCCGAAATACGCAAGCTCGGCGGACCCAATTCGCGCGTGATCGATTTGCAGGGCCGCACGGTGATCCCGGGGCTGATCGATTCGCACATGCACGCCATCCGCGCCGCCACCACCTTCAGCACCGAGGTTAACTGGATCGGCGCGCCTTCGCTCACCGAAGCAATGCGGCGCGTGCACGAAGCCGCTGAAACGATGAAGCCAGGCTCGTGGTTGATCGTCGCCGGCGGTTGGAACGAACAGCAATTCCAGGAAAAGCGCCGGCCAACGCAAGCCGAGTTAGTCGCCGCCGCTCCCAACAACCCGGTTTATATCCAACTCGGCTACGGCTGGGCAGTGATGACGCCCGCCGGATTCAAGCTGCTCAACATCACAACTGACGCCGACCTGCCGCCGAACTCGAAACTGGAACGCGACGCCAACGGTCAGCCGACCGGGGGAATCACCGGCGGCCAGAACGCCATCGTGTCGCTCTTCGACCGCCTTCCCAAGCCCACGTTTGATGAACAAGTAGAGGGCACCAAGAAATTCTTCCGCGAGCTCAACCGGCTCGGTTTAACCGGGGTCGGCGATCCCGGGGGTAACAACGTAACGCCAGAGACTTATCAAGCACTGTTCAAGGTCTGGCGTGACCATCAACTGACCATCCGTGTCGCTTACAGCATCTGCGGCTTCACGCCCGGGTCCGAATTCGAGGAGTATAAAAGCATAACGCAAATGTTGCCCATGAATTTCGGCGACGACCTGCTGCGCTTCAACGGCATCGGGGAAAGAATCACCTGGGCGATGAACAATAACGAAAAGCCCACCGAAGCGGAAAAGCAGAAATATTACGAGATCGTGAAATGGGCAGCCGAGCAGCGCATGTCGCTCACCATGCACTGGATGAACGATCGCTCGGTGGATCAGCTCCTTTCAATCTTTGAACGCGTGAACCGTGAAGTGCCGATCGGAGATCTGCGCTGGTCCATCGCGCATCTCAACGACGCCTCGCCCGAAACTCTGCGCCGCATGAAGGCGCTCAGCATGGGCTGGACCGTACAGGACGAAATGTATTTCGCCGGCGAAAATTTTCTGAAACAACGCGGGCCCGAGGCTGCGCGCCGTGTGCCGCCGGTCGAAACAGCGAAGGAGTTAGGTGTAGTGGTCGGAGCTGGAACCGATGCGCATCGCGTCGCTTCCTACAATCCCTTCACCGCGCTGCAGTGGTTCCTCGATGGCAAAACGGTCGGAGGCAAAGCGCTTCGGGGGCCCGAGGAAACGCCTAGCCGCGCCGAAGCTCTGCGCCTCTACACCATGGGGAGCGCCTGGTTCTCACGTGACGAGAACAGGCGCGGATCGCTCGAAGTAGGCAAGCTCGCCGATCTCGTGGTCTTGTCGAAGGATTACATGATCGCGCCCGTCGATCAGGTCGGCGGCATTGAATCGCTGCTCACCATGGTCGGCGGCAAGGTGGTCTATGCCGCCGGGCCCTTCGCTCGGTTCGAGACTAAGCCGTAACCGCGATCTGTTGTATTTCGCTTTCGCGCGATAGGTTCCTGCGCAGCGCCTCGGCATCGATTTCACGCTCCCAGCGCGCCACCACCAGCGTTGCGACGCCATTGCCGAGCATGTTGACCATTGCGCGGAACATGCTCATGAACCGGTCGATCCCGAGAATAATTGCCATGCCCGCCACCGGAATCGACGGAATCACCATCAAAGTCCCGACCAGCGCGATAAAGGCCGCCCCCTGCACGCCGCTCGCGCCCTTTGATGTCAAGACCGCGACGGCCAGAATCGTGAGTTGCTGCGTCAGCGTCAGCGAAGTATGCGTGGCCTGAGCGATGAACAGCGCGGCCAGCGTCATGTACAAGCTGCTTCCGTCGGTGTTGAATGTATACCCGGTCGGCACTACAAGACCAACCAAGGCTTGCGAGCAACCCAGCCGCTCCATCTTCTCCATCAGAGTGGGAAGAGCCGGCTCGGACGAACTGACCGTCAACACCAGCAAAATTTCTTCTTTGATATAAAGCAGATATTTGAAAATGTTGAAGCCGGCGAAATACGCGATCGGGCCCAGCACAACCACGATGAAAAGGATGCAGGTGGCATAGAAGATCAGGATCAGCTTGGCCAACGGTCCCAGCGAAGAGATGCCGTACCGGCCGATCGTAAACGCCATCGCACCGAAAGCGCCGATAGGCGCCAGACGCATTAGGATATTCACCACACCGAATACCGCGTGGGTCAACGCACTGAACAGATCCACGAGCGGGCGGCAGCGCGGGCCCGCCAGTGACAGTGCAAACCCGAACAAGATCGCTACCAGAAGCACCTGGAGGATGTCGCCTTTGGCAAATGCATCCACCAGCGTGGCTGGAATGATGTGCAGGACGAAGTCGGTGACACTTTGCGCTTTGGCTTGTCCCGCATAACCGGCTACTGCCTTCGCGTCCAGCGTCGCCGGGTTGATATTGAACGAACTGCCGGGATGCAGCACGTTGGCGACAACCAAGCCGATGATGAGCGCCAACGTCGACACGATTTCGAAATAGAGGAGCGCCTTGCCGCCGACGCGGCCGACCTTCTTCATGTCCTCCATGCCGGCGATGCCCGAGACCACGGTACAAAAGATTACCACCGCGATGATCATCGTAATCAGGCGAATGAACGCGTCGCCGAGCGGTTTCATAGCCGCCGCTTTTTCCGGACTCAAATATCCGAACGCGATCGCGATCGCGCTGGCGATGAGCACCTGCGCGGAAAGATTTGTGTAGAAGGGCTTCTTTTTCGAAACGGACGTAGCCATGATGTTAGCGCCCCCTTCGCGCTAGGCCGGAATACTTCAGCGACCGTGCCAGCATGTCGTCGATGCTTAGCGGCTCTTGGTTGACGAAGAAGGCCCGCTCGCGGCCCGGCACTACCGAGACCAGCTTGGGCAACTCGTCTTCGTGAAAAATGTAGGCCACTTTCGATGCTCCTTAAGAACTGCTGTGGACCAAACTTCCCGATCTGGAGGCCGTCGGCTGCGACCAAAGCTCCCGGCTGGCTAGCCGCGCGCCTTCGGCCAGTGCTTCCAGCTTCGCCCACATGATGGAGGGATGTACGCGCCGGTTGAACTGCTCCTGGGCAAAGCCGCAATCGGTTCCCGCGATCACGTTCTCCCGGCCTGCCATGCCGGCGAATCGCACGATACGTTCCGCGATGAGCTCGGGATGTTCCACCACGTTGGTGCAATGACTGATGACGCCGGGGACGAGCACTTTCCCCTCAGGCAGCTTCACATCTTTCCATACGCGCCATTCGTGCTCGTGCCGCGGACTGCCGGCTTCGATCAGGTAGGCTCCCGCCCGGACTTTCAGGATCAGGTCGACGATCTTCCGCAGCGGAACGTCGGTCGTATGCGGTCCCGGCCAACTGCCCCAACAGACGAGATAGCGAATGCGCTCCTCAGGGATCCCCGCGAGCGCGTGGTTCAAGACTTCCACATGGCGGCCGAGCCAGCGATAGTAATCTTCGAAGGTGGCAGGAGGAACCATTCGGTCGTAAGTGACCGCGGCCCGCGCGTCGTCCACTTGTACTAAGAAACCCGCATCCACGATCGTCCGGTACTCGGTTCGCAACGCTTCGGCCAGAGCGATGATGAGCTCTTCGTCGTTGCGGTAGTATTCGTTCTTGCGGTCCGGGATCGCGCTGGACGGCGCGGCAACCGGCAAAAAGGCCTCTTCCACTTTTACGCCGTCGAGCGCCGCTTTGAAATTCGAGATGTCGCGCTGCAGCTCGTCCAAGCCGGTATATTGAATCGGCGCGACGCAAACCGCATCCCGCTGGGTCACATTGGACCAGGTGCGGCCGTCTCCGCCTTCCAGTTCCGCGTAGAATTCGCGGAAGCGCTCTCTGTCGGCGCCGCGGGCGAAGGGATTGGCGCCGGGCTGGACGGGCCGCAGTTCAAAACCACTCAATCTGTTTAAAACATAAAGCGACCAGCTCGTGGATTTGCCGAACTCGCCATCGCTCACGACGTCCACGCCGGCCTGGGCCTGTTGCCGAACGACTTCAGCGACGGAATCCTTCAGGCAATCCTCGTACGCTTGCGGATTGGAGGAGCCGCCGTTCTGCTGCGCGCGGACGGCATCGAGGAGTCTTTGCGGCCGGACGAGGCTGCCGGCGTGTGTCGTCAAGATTCGGCTAGCACTGCGCTTCATTAGCCTTCGAATTATATATCAGAAAGCGACGCACGTTGCAGTGCATCCGCGAGATCGTTGAGGAATAGAGCGGCTTGGGCGCCGTCCACCACGCGGTGGTCGCTCGATAGCGTGATGGTCATGACCGGCCTGATCGTGGGTAAACCGTTCACGGCTACGACGCGATCGGCGATGCGGCCGACGGCGAGAATCGCGGCCTGCGGCGGCGTGATGATGGCCTGGAAAGCGTCTACGTTATACATCCCGAGATTGCTGATAGTGAACGTGCCGCCCTCGATGTCGGGCGGATGCAGACGCCCTGCCTTGGCGCGCTCGGCGAGATCGCTGCGACGCTTGGCGATGGCGGCGAGGTCGGCTTTGTCAGCGTTGGGGACGACCGCGCCGATGACACCGTCCTTCACCGCGATGGCGATGCTGATGTTCACGCTGGGATTCATGCGGATGGCGCTGCCGGTCCAGCTTGCGTTCATCTTAGGATGCTTGGTCAAGACGCGAGCCGCGATGGCGACCAACAGGTCCGTGTGCGTGGGCTTCGGGTCCAGGCCGGCTGTCTCGCGAGCTTTGATGAGCCCGCTCGCGTCGACCTCACGGGTCAGGAAAAAGTGCGGAACAGTGGTCCAGGCTTGCGCGGTGCGCTCGGCCATCAGGCGTGCGATCGTGCTGAGGGCCGGCGCCGCGGCAGCCGGAGCGGCAGGCGCGCTTCCTTCCTTGGCGGCGGCCAAAACATCTTCACTCGTGATTGTTCCATTGGGGCCGGTCCCCTGGACCTTGCTGAGATCCACGCCGTGCTCTTCGGCCAGGCGGCGCGCCTTGGGTGAAATCTTCGAGCCGCCGGCAGCGGGTGTGGCGGACGGCCGAAGCGTCGCCGCGCTGGGTTGACTCTGCGGGCGGGCCTGTTCGGTGATCGTTCTGGCGGCCGGAGCGGCGACCGCGGAATCGGCCGGCGGCTGCTCGCCCGGAGCTACGATCCAGGCGATGATCTCGCCAACAGGAACCACGGCGCCGTCGCGTTGTCTTACTCCAGCCAGAACGCCATCCGCGGGCGCCTCGATGTCCAGCACTACCTTGTCGGTTTCGATCTCGAGCAACGGTTCGCCTTTGGTGACCGTCTCGCCTTCCTGCTTTCGCCAGGACAGCAGCTTTCCGGTTTCCTGCGCCATTTCGAGCGCTGGCATTACAACACTAATGGCCATAGATGTTTTTACCCCGGAGCGGCGCGAATCAGCGCGCGCCCACGCCTTCGGTCTGGGCGCTGGCCTCGATCATTTCCGCTACGCGGCGGCTGGGCGGTGCTTCCGGGTCGCGTGTAGTGGGAAGCGGCCCGCTGACAGTGAAGTACTGCGTGCCCGCGACGAGAAGCTTTTCGGCCGGGAAGCGGGTAATCACTTCGTGGCCGGTCTCAGTGACCACGATTTCTTCCTCGATGCGCGCCGCGCTCCATCCGTCCTTCGATGGCCAGAAGGTTTCGAGCGCGAACACCATGCCGGGTTTGATCTCGTGCGAATGTTCCAGGGAAACCAGGCGGCTGATCACCGGCTTCTCCCAGATGGCCAGGCCGATGCCGTGGCCGAACTGGAGCGCGAAAGCCGCTTCTTCATTGGGGAAGCCAAACTCCTGCGCCTTGGGCCAAACCGCGGCGATCTCACCCGTTGTTCGTCCGGGCCGCACTAACTCGATCGCTGCATCCAGATATTCGCGGCAGCGCGTGTAGGCGTCATTCAACGCCGGGGTCCCATAGCCGATGGTGAAAGAGCGGTAATAGCAGGTGCGATAGCCCATGTAGGAATGCAGGATGTCGAAGTACACCGGATCGCCGGGCCGCAGCACGCGATCCGAGAAGACGTGCGGGTGCGGGTTGCAGCGCTCCCCAGAAATAGCATTCACGCCCTCGACATATTCGGAGCCGAGATCGTAGAGAACCTTACTCGCAAGGCCCACGGCCTCGTTTTCACTGAAGCCCGGCCGCATGGCGCGATAGAGCTCCTCGTAAGCGGCGTCCACCATCATGGCCGACATGTTGAGCAACGTGATCTCGTCCTGGGTCTTGATGACCCGGGTGTCGGACATGAGCTGCTGGCCATCCACCACGGTGATGCCTTCGCGCTGGAGAGCAAACAGAATCGGCGGCTCGACCACGTCGATGCCCACCGGCTCTTTGTGAAGCCCGCGTTTCTCCAGCTCGATTTTGATTTTGCGGGCTACGTCCTCGGCGCGCCCCATTTCCGGCGACATGGCGCCGCGCAGCAATGCGATGCCCGGACGGGAGCGTTCGCCGAGCCAGGGGCAGTGCAACTGGTGGTGCTTGGCCGCCGAGCCGAAGTCCCATAGAATGGGCTCGTCATTCTGCGGCAGCAGAGTAAAGCGGCTGATCTTGTCCTGCGCCCAGGAGCCGATGTGCGTCGCGGTGATGTAACGCACGTTGTTCATGTCAAAGCACAGCACGGCGCCCATGTCGGACTTCTTCAACTGCGCCTTGACGCGGGCCAGCCGTTCTCTGCGCAGGCGTTCATAGTCGACGCGCTCTTCCCAATCCACTCCCATGCTTCCGTAGGTCTTTAATGCCATGTGAAATCTCCCTGTCTAAAAGTCAATTTTTATTTGCCGCACAGTGTGCGGGCTGCCTCGAATACCGATTGCTCGGTGGGCACAGTGGCGTCTTCCAAGGGCGGCGAGAATGGAATCGGCACCTGCATGGCGCCGATGCGCTTCACCGGCGCTTCCAGATCGAAGAACGCATTTTCTTGAATCATGGCTGCGATTTCGGCAGTGACGCCGTAGCGCTCGTAGCCTTCGTCCACCACGATGACTCGCGAGGTTTTCTTGGCCGAATCGATCAGCGTGCGCTCGTCGAGCGGCCACAAGGTTCGCGGATCGACGACCTCGGCGCTAATGTCGTACTCTTCGAGCATCATCGCCGCTCCCAGCGCGACCTGCACCATGCTGCTGGTGGCGATGATGGTGACGTCTTCGCCTTCGCGCTTGACGTCGGCCACTCCGAGAGGAATCGTGTACTCTTCCTCGGGCACCGGCCCTTTGAGCTTGTACATCATTTTGTCCTCGTAAAACACCACGGGGTTGTCGTCGCGAATGGCGCTCTTTAAAAGCCCCTTGGCGTCGTAAGGCGTCGAGGGTAGCACTACTTTCAGGCCCGGAATGTGGCAGAACCAGGCATGCAGCGATTGCGAGTGCTGCGCGGCCGAGCGCCGCGACGCGCCCAGAGTGGTGCGTAGCACCATCGGCACTTTCCACTTTCCGCCCGACATGTAGCGGACCTTGGCGGCCTGATTCATCATCTGATCCATGATCAGGCCGACGAAGTCGCCGAACATGATGTCCACCACGGGGCGCAGTCCGGTCATGGCGGCGCCAACGCCGATACCGGTGAATCCAGCTTCGGAGATGGGCGTGTCGAGCACGCGCTCGGGCCCGAACTCCTGCACCAGGCCGGTGAGCACCTTGAACGCCGTGCCGGCTTCGGCGACATCCTCTCCCATCACGAAAACGCGCGGATCCCGGCGCAACTCGTCGGCGAGCGCTTCGCGCACCGCTTCTCCCAACGTCAGTTCTCGTACTGCAACGGCTGCTTCAGGCATATACGTCTTGCTCCACTTTGTCGACCGACGGATAGGGCGCGGCGATGGCGAACTTCACCGCCTGATCCACTTCCGCCTTCACGTCCTTTTCTATGCGCTCCAATTCCGCTTGATCAGCCAGTTTCTGCGAGGTCATCCAGTCGGCCAGCAGCCGTATCGGATCGCGCTCGGTTTTCCATTGCTGCTCTTCCTGCTTGGACCGGTAATAATCGCGGCTGACATCGCCGACGTGATGGCCGGTGTAGCGGTAAGTGATGGCCATGAGGAAGCTGGGCCCTTCGCCTTTGCGAGCCCGTTCCACCAGCCTGCTGGTGGCGGCGTATACGGCGCGCACGTCCTGGCCGTCCACGCTTTCCGGTTGCACGCCAAAGCCTTTCGCGCGCGTCAAGATGTCGCCGGCGGTGGTCTCCGAGTAGTGCGTGTACTCGTTGTACATGTTGTTCTCGCAAACATAGATCACCGGCAGCTTCCACAGCGCGGCCATATTCATCACTTCGTAGAGCACGCCTTGTCCCAGCGCGCCTTCGCCGAAAAAGCAGACCGCGACCTGGCCTTTGCCGACGCGTTTCGCCGAGAATCCGGCGCCCGTCGCGATGCCGGCGCTTCCGCCCACGATGGCGTTGGCGCCGAGGTTGCCGGTGTCGGGATCGGCGATGTGCATGGAGCCGCCTTTGCCCTTGCAGTAGCCCGCCTCTTTGCCTAGCAGCTCGGCGAACATGCGGTCGAGCTTGGCGCCTTTGGCCACGCAATGGCCGTGCCCGCGATGAGTGCTGGTGATGTAGTCGTCATTCCGCAGCGCTTCGCAGACGCCCACCGCTACGGCCTCCTCGCCGATATACAGATGGGCTAACCCAGGCATCAACGCGCGCGTGTAGAGTTCGTTGACTTGTTGCTCGAACAGCCGGATGGTCGTCATCCGCCGGTACATGCGCAGGCATTGCTCGGCGTTGATGGAAGCATCGGGCTGGGAAACGTTTACCGCTGTGGTCATTGAGTTACTCCGGCTTTCAAAAACATTTTCTGAGGGGAAGCACCCGCGTCGGCAGTGACTTGCTGGAGATGCGCGCTCATCGCGAGCCGGGCCTTCTGCGCGTCGCGCTGTTCGACGGCTTCGAGGATGAGTTTGTGGTGCAGTTGCCCGCGCTCGGGTCCACCTTCGACTTGGAAGATGCGCATGCGCTGTTCTCGAAGCAAATCCACGATGGAGTCGATCAGAGATAAGAATATCGGGTTGGCGACCGCTTCGGCGAGAGTCAGATGGAAATCGAGATCGGCTTCAATGTAGGCATCCGGGCAACGATAGCTTCGATCCATGACGGCGATCGCTTCGCGCAGGGAGGCAAGGTGCTCATCTTGGATGCGTGCGGCGGCCATGGCGGCGATTTCCGGTTCGAGGGCGGCGCGGACCTCGGTCAAGTACGCGGAACCATTATTGTGACCAATTCGTGTCATGAAATCCAGCGAGTGGCGCATGGAGTGGGAGGTTCCGTTCGTGATGAAAGTTCCGCGCCCGGGCTGCAGTTCCACGAGCCCTTTTTCGCGAAGAGCTTTGATCGCTTCGCGCACGGCCGTGCGGCTTACGCCGAATTGCTGCGCCAGTTCCCGTTCAGCCGGAAGCTGGTCGCCGGCCTTGAGCGAGCCTTCGACGACGGACTGTTCGATCTGCTGTACGATCTGCTCGTACAGACGCGAGGGCTGCACCATCTTGTACAAAACTGTCTCCAGGCGCACCCGACGCGGGCATACGGCAGTTTAGAACTGTCGGTATGCCGGTCGAGTGGTATGCCGATCATACCACATCGGGCAGGCGCTGGAAAACGGGCGCAACGAGTGCCTCGGAAATTCATTTTCAGGACCGGAAAACCGCTCGTAGTAACCGATATGAATTGTTGTGTGAGGGGTCGTTCGTGGATTGAATGGCTGTGCAGATCACGAAGTCGGAAGGCGAAACGGGAAGTGTCTTAAAGGTTAAAGGCACCCTGGAACTCAGCGGAGCCGAGGAGTTTCATAAAGCGCTGTGCGATTTTCTAGTGGGGCCGTCGAGTTTGACGGTGGATCTGGCCGATGTTGAGTCCTGCGACGCAGCCGGGCTGCAACTCCTTTGTTCGGCCCAGAAAACCGCCGAGCGGTCCGCCAAACATCTCCGGATAGTCGGATTATGCCGCGCCGCGCGCGAGACGGGGGCGGCGCTGGGCCTCGCAATGGGCGACGTTGATTCGGCATGCCAGGGCGCGTCCCATGTCTTATAACCCGGTCCAAACATTTCTACAGGAAGCTGAAGAGCTTCTGGTTGAAATCGAGCAAGCGGCATTGTCGCTGGCTGCCGGGGAGCGCGGCTGCGAGATCATCCACCAGTTATTTCGCGCGTTTCATACGATCAAGGGTTCCGGAGCGATGTGCGGCCTGGACGCGGTGGCCGGTTTCGCGCACCACGTGGAAACGCTGCTCGACAGGGCGCGCGAGGGTGCGGTCCCCTTATCGCCAAGGTTGACCGAACTGATCCTCAAGTCACGAGATCACATTAAGATTCTTCTAGTCGCGGAGCGAGACGGCGCTCCGCCTCCCGTCGATTCAGGTGACGCTTTGATTGCTGCGATCGAGGGGCTCGCTGGTGAGGGTTCGCCGGCTCATGAGAAAAAGGTCAATGCGGCGGCAGTACCGGCCGAGAATGGCGCGAAAAGTGGAGAACGGAGTTGGCGGATCCGTTTTCGTCCCAATCCCGACTTGTTGATCCGCGGAGGCAGCCCGGTTGCGCTCTTCCGAGAGCTTGGAAACTTGGGGCCTTGCGAAATCACTGCGCATAGCGATGAGATCCCCCCGCTCGAAACGATCCAGCCGGACATTTGCTACCTCTGGTGGACCATCAACCTTCGCACGTCTTCCGAGGAAAGCGAGATCCGGGATCTGTTCATTTTTGTCGAGGATGGTAGCCAGTTGGAGATTGAGCCCGAACTTTCGCCGGGGAAAGAGCCGGCCATTCGCCCAGCGGCGTCGGACGCGCTGCAAGCCAACCAGAGTGCACAACTGGTGTCCTCGCCTGCGCCGGCGAGCGCGCGTCCAAAGGCGTTGACAAAAGAATCCACCGTCAGGGTGCCCGCAGACAGGCTGGATCATCTGGTGAATCTGGTGGGCGAACTGGTCATGAACCAGTCCCGCCTGGCGCGGGCGGCGGCGCAAAGCGCGGAGCTGGCCAATCCGGTACAGGAACTCGAACGGCTAGTGGCCGAATTGCGCGATAACGTCCTGGGCATCCGGATGCTGCCGATCGGCAGTTTGTTCGGCCGCTTCCGCCGGTTGGTTCACGATCTGTCGGGCGAACTGGGCAAGCAAGCCGATCTGGTGACGGAAGGCGCCGAGACCGAACTGGACAAAAGCATCCTGGACCAACTCGGCGAGCCGTTAGTGCATTGCCTGCGCAATTGCCTGGACCATGGAGTGGAACCTCCCGCCGAACGCGCGCAGAAAGGCAAACCGCCGCGCGCGACGATCCGGCTTTCGGCCGCCCACACCGGTTCCGACGTCGTTGTCAGCATCGAGGACGATGGACGCGGCATCGACCGGGATGCGGTGCGTGCAAAGGCCCTGGAACGGCAGCTGATCGCATCGGAGGCGAGCCTCAACGACCGAGATATCTTCAACCTTATTTTGCTGCCCGGCTTCTCGACCGCACGCGAGGTGACGAGCGTTTCCGGCCGTGGCGTCGGGATGGACGCGGTCAAGCGCCAGATTGACGCCTTGCGGGGCTCGTTGTCGTTGGCGAGCCAAGCGGGCTTGGGAACCCGGGTGTCCATCACGCTGCCGCTGACACTGGCCATCATTGACGGCCTGCTGGTGGAAATCGGCAACGACCAATACATCATGCCGCTGGCCGCAGTCACGGAGAACGTGGAGCTCGTCGCTACTCAGAAGCCGCCGAACAACGGGCGCAACGTGATCGCCGTGCGCGGCGAGTTGGTCCCTTACATCGCGTTGCGCAAAACGTTCGGTCTCAACAGCGAACCTCCGGCGATCGAGAAGATCATCATCGTGCGGCATGAGGATCAGCGCGTCGGGCTGGTGGTGGATCGCGTACTGGGAACGCACCAGACGGTGATCCAATCGCTGGGCAAGATTCTTAAGAGCGTAAAGGTGGTTTCGGGCGCGACGATTATGGGCGACGGGCGCGTGGCGTTGATTTTGGACGTCCCCGCGGTGGTGCGGTTTGCCGAAGGACAGTGTCGAGGGGAGCTGATGGATGACTGTAGCAGCGGGCAGGAAAAGGTTCCTACACGGGAGCAATTAAAAGACGGGATGGAAAGGGAAACGACATGAACAACTGGAAGATTGGAATGCGGATTTCGGCCGGCTTTGCGGCCGTCATTGCGATCGCGTTGGCCTTGGGCATATTTGCTTACAGCATGGTGGGGGGCATCGAGCGCAGCTTTAATCGCGTGGCGACGAACACGTTGCCCAAAGTCTTCATGATGGGCACGATCGAAACGAATGTGCAGATTACTTATGCGCGCCTGCTGGAGCATATAGAGGCGACCGACGCGGAAAAAGCGGCGGGAATTGAAAGCGATATCCAGAACGTGCGGGCAGCGACAAGCGCGCTGGCCTCGGAATATCAAAAGATGATTCTGACCGACAAAGGACGGGCCCTGTTCGGCGAGTTCACCGCCGCCCGGACAACTTATTGGAAGTCGCTGGAAGATATCCTGACGGTTAGCCGGATTGGAGACTCCGAAGCCAAGAAGCGCGCGCAGAGGATGGTCCAGATCCAGTTGGAACCAGTTCGCAAAAAGTATGCCGAAGCCACGGCCACGCTGGCTGCCTACAACAAGGGGGTAGCCGATCAGAGCGGAGCAAAAGTTCAAGAAGACGTGGCGCATACGCGCATTGGCACTCTGATCGGTCTCGGGGTTGCCCTCCTGGTTGCCGTGTGTGTTTCTCTGTTTGTGGTGCGGAGTATCACGCGTCCGCTGGGCGCAGCCGTGGGACTGGTGAATCGCGTCGCCCAGGGAGACCTTACCCACACCGTGGAGGTGGCTTCCACCGACGAGCTCGGCCAAATGCTGGCGGCCATGAACGCGATGGTCGTCAATCTGAAGGGCGTCGCGCATGTAGCGGCGTCTATCTCGGCGGGCGATCTGACTGTGGAGGCCAAATCGCTTTCCGACAAAGATGTTCTGGGACAGGCGCTTATTAAGATGCTCGACAATCTTCGCAAGACCGTTTCCGAGGTAGCCGCGGCGGCAGGCAACGTGGCCAGCGGGAGTGAACAGTTGAGCGCCACCGCGCAGGCGCTTTCGCAGGGCGCTACCCAGCAAGCCGCCGCCGCCGAGGAGAGCACTTCGTCGATGGAAGAGATGGCGGCCAGCGTTCAGCAAAACGCAGACAATGCCCGGCAGACCGACAAGATCGGCTCCAAAGCCGCGCAGGACGCGAGAACGGGGGGCGAAGCGGTGCTGCGCACAGTTTCAGCCATGCAGCAAGTGGCGGAGAAGATCAGCATCATTGAGGAGATCGCCCGCAAGACCGATCTGTTGGCATTGAACGCCGCGGTGGAAGCCGCGCGGGCCGGCGAGCATGGCAAGGGTTTTGCCGTGGTTGCATCGGAAGTTCGCAAGCTTGCCGAGCGCAGCCAGGCCGCCGCCGCCGAGATCAGCCGGCTTACCGTGGAGGGCGTGCAAACCGCCGAGGGCGCCGGCGAACTGTTGGCCAGGCTGGTTCCCGACATTCAGAAGACAGCGGAGTTGGTGCGGGAGATTGCCGCCGCGAGCGCCGAGCAGAGCACGGGCGCATCTCAGATCAACGAATCCATTCAGCAACTCGATCAAGTGATTCAACAGAACTCGGCAGCGTCCGAAGAGATGGCCTCAACCGCCGAGGAACTATCCAGTCAAGCCGAAGTCTTGCAGTCGAGCATCGGGTTTTTCAAGGTTGGAGGCGCGCCGGGGGTTCGTCAACCGCAGGTAGCGCGAATGAACGCGCCAGAACGCACCCGGGTAACGCCGAAAGCCGCCAGCCGCCGGTCGGTAGCCGCAGCGCTGGCGAAAATGCACCGTTCGGTAAAGTCCGGAGGAGCGAACATCGAGATGAGCGGTGGCAACAGCGGCGCCGACCCGCTGGACCAGGAATTCGTCCGCATGTAGGGCGTCGTAAGAAAGGAAGCCCATGATTACCGAGACCCGGCAATACATGACGTTTAAGCTCGGCGACGAATTGTTTGCCATCGATGTCGCGCAGGTTCGCGAGGTGCTCGAGGTATCGCAGATCACCAAGGTGCCCACGGCTCCAGAGTACATGCGCGGCGTCGTGAACGTGCGCGGTCAATCGACGCCGGTGGTGGACTTGTGTCTGCGGTTTGGCTTGCGGAAGCGAGCCGATACCGTGCACACGCGAATTATCGTGATGGAACTCGAGCTGGATGGAGAAGCCACGGTGCTGGGCGGCATCGCCGACAGCGTCCACGAAGTGATCGAACTCGATCCGGATAACGTCGATCCTCCGCCGCGCATAGCGATGCGCTGGCGGACCGAGTTCATCCAAGGGATGGGAAAGCGCGGCGACGAATTCATTATCATTCTTGACATCAATGCCATCTTCTCGTCGGAGGCACTGGCGCCGGTCAAAGATGCCACCATTCCGGCCGGGGAGCCGATAGCCGCGAATTGATTGCCAATGCCGGCCGGATTGCCGTATTTCCGTCCGGCGGCAGGAACCTAGAACAGTTCGATCACAGGCCTGCGGAGCCGACTCCGCGTGGCTCCGTCCGTCCGTGCAGTTCCAAAACCTCCCGCCGTCGCCTCCTGGCTGATGCGATAGAATCACCGGAGAAGCTCCGCCGATCACTTGGGAG